>Ga0272446_1001473_pt1 | contig 34174 bp, 29 predicted proteins | sample YNPCB0061_FD_194587 | JGI IMG/M metagenome (GOLD analysis project Ga0272446, IMG submission 194587) | Hot spring microbial mat communities from Yellowstone National Park, WY, United States - YNP-CB-006-1 | ecosystem: Environmental > Aquatic > Thermal springs > Hot (42-90C) > Sediment | place...
TTTCCGTTAACACCTCGGCGGCCACCTCGCTATCGCTTTCCCAGCTCACGCCGTGGTCGGCGAGAAAGCGCTCCAGTTCATGACCCTCAATCATCTGTTTGCCGACCAGATACACGGTCGGCTCGGTAATAATGTGACATTTCATTCGGCAGTTGCCCCCGGAGAAATGCGTGGGGTCCCAACGCCGCAGTATTCTTTTGCACGCAGCGCCAGTTCAATCATCGCATCCCGGCCTGTCCTGGCTTCACGGTCGGCCTCAATACGAGCCAGCCAGTTCCCGGCCCCGCCGCCCGGCCCCGGGTCGTAGCGGCCCTCGCCCCAATGGATCACCCGTACCGACGCCACACCCGCCCTGATTAGCGACCCCACCACGCGGTCAGCATGGTCGTAACCCACCGGGTTGTTGTCAGGGACCACGACTACTCGCCGCCCCGCCAACTCGGATGACCATTGGTGCAACCAGGTCGATGATCCATACGGGCCACACGTGGCTGTGAATCGTAACGCCCTCAGTATCTCCACATCCTTTTCACCCTCTGTAACGAAGACCGGTTGCAAAGGCGAAGCTGCTCGCAGTTCGGGCAGGCGGTACAGGATCGGGTTCTCCTGGTCGATTGCAATGCCATCTTTGGCATCTTGGCCAGTCTGCGGGTAATACACGTAGTCGTCGCCCCGCCGCACGTACACCCCAGCCGTGATACCCATCACCCACGCCGCAACCCCCGGCGGGACCCCCAGATCGGCCCGTAATCGATCAGGTAACGGCCTACGGAAACGAAAGGTCTTGGAACGGCCATCAAAACCGGGCTCCCACCGCTGCTTTTCATACACTACGTTCCCATCAAGGCGATAGCTGAACGTCGCGATTAATTTCGGTTTCATTTTCACCTCTCGGTCGCGCGACCGATTAGTAGCGAACCATTCCTTTAGAGACACACCGAGGTACGCACTGTAATCACGCCAGGTTGCCCCGCAGCCGTAGCATCGAGCCAACAAGTGCCCCTTTGCACCAACCCACAATGACGCGGACCAGTTCCGGTCCTCATGGCGATGGCGATCGTGAAACACACAGCGAAATAGCCAGCCGCGACCCGCGGGGCGTAGTGGGCCCAGCCGCGCGATGATGTCCCCGTACCGGTTCAGCACGTCACACTGCATCAACTAGCCCCACATACGCCGCGCGTACGTCTTCCGGCGTGCGAAACAGTTCACCGACAGGCACCGACCGGCCATCGTCTCGAATAGCTAGCTGGAACCCGGAACCATCAGCCGCCCGCACAATGGATAGCTCACTGCGCAACGGTCGCCCGTTTGCTCGCCAACCACGGGAAGACAACCAATCGATTAATGCCTTCGCGTGGGCCCGTGGGATCGGCCCAGAAGCCAGGCCATGACGTATGAGCAGCCGTTCCTGTTTCGGGGAACACAGGCCCTGGGACCACCGCCGCTTAATGTCGGCAATCACGGCTCCCGCTTCGCCCACTGTCGCGTGCTTATCAAGATAGCCGCCATGCTGCTCGATCCAGCGGCGTTGCAATTTGGTCGCGCGACCGTTTTCGTTTACGCGACCCGATTTGCGCAATCGAACACCATCCGTATAGGCATACGGGCTGATCAGCTGCTGCTGCATTTTAATACGCCGGACTTTCACGCGGGCCGCAGCCTCTGCCTCGTATCGTTCCGCGGACGCCAGCAGCTCACGGACAGTCCTGGGACGCAGCGGCCTGGCTGATTGTTGCTTCAATTGCCGCTTCACACGGTTCACCACCGAGGGCGGCGCGTTGCCGGCAACAATATCGACGCTACTGATTAGCTTGTGCCGTCCAGAGTTCCCGACAAAGTCAATCACGAGAACACTGGGCTTGGGGCTATTCTGGATGGCGGCACGCCGCTTCTCTGGCGTATCCAGTTCCGGGGTCAGTATGCCAGGCAAAACCCGCGTACCGCGGCCAATCGCTTGCGTGTAGTACACCACGGATTTCGTGGGTCGGGCCATCACCACAGCACCGATATTTGGCACATTGAAGCCCTCGGTGAATAGCCCGCAGCCAACCAGGTATTGCCGTTGCCCGGTTCGAAACCACTCCACTTCGCGCCGTCGAACATCCGATGGGCTGTCGCCCGACAGGAATACTGCTGAACCCGCGCGAATCTGGTTGAGAGCGTCAGCAAAAAGCTCGCCCTGGCTGCACTGATCACCCGCGGACCGAGGGGCCGTGAACACGATCGTAGGGCGGTCGCCACACAACTCCGCCGTGGCAGCTACCATCTGGTCCAGAATACGATCACCTGTGAGTATCTGCCCCAACTCCACTTGCGCGAAATCCCCTGCCACGGTCGCCACCCGTGAGAGATCGAGATCCGTGACCGTGACATATCGTTGCTCGATATCGACGAGCCAGCCCTGCTCCACGGCCTGAGCTACACTCATCTCGTATGCCACCGACTGGAATATCGCCCCCAACGCAGTTTGGTCTGCCCGCCGAGGCGTCGCAGTAACCCCTAGATGTTTGGCGGACGAAAAATGGTCGTAAATGCGTCGGTACGTCTGGGCCGTGGCATGGTGGGCCTCATCCGTGATCACCAAACCAAACTCATCAAATGCAAACCGCTGGAGCCTGTTCGTCTGGCTGAGCGTTTGGACGGACGCCACCACGACGGGGGATTGCTCAAACCACAATTGGCCGGAATCGGCCCGGCAAATGGCCCATTGGTCGGCCATTTCGACCTCGGCCGGCCGGCCAATTATCGTCTCCAGCTCGTCGCGGGCCTGCGTGATCAGCTCCTCGCGGTGTGCCAGAACCAGTACGCGGCTCCCGCGATCGTTCAGCCACCGACGCGCTACCAGCCCAAATAAGACCGTTTTGCCCATGCCTGTCGGCAATACAACGAGTGTACTGGGCACGCTGGCTAGCTGGTCCCAGACAGCCTGGACGGCTTCGTCTTGGTATGGGCGCGGTATCATCACGATCGTCCCTCACTCACCACGACGCATTGCTGTTGCAACTCATTCGGCAACTGACGGTAGATATGCCGGGTCACCCACCCACGCCCGCGACACACGGTGCATCGGTCCTTCTTGGCACACCCCCTGTTCGGGCACAAGGCATACGGAACAGAGTCGGCGATATCGCCCTGTATCTGTTCCAATTGGCGGTCAATTACACTCAGAAGATTGCTAACTGCCTCGCCGCCGGGCTCATACGCTGACGTTGCGATTCGCCCGCGCAACTTCGATACAAGTTCGGTCACATCCCGCACCAAAGCACGACCGCGCTCGAAATGGGCTTGGTAGTCCGACGGTGGAACCCAGCCGCCGGCATCTTGGGCATCCTCCACGCCCCGCTCGGGCCCCGCAACCGGATTCGGTCGCGCGACCGCCTGCGGCTCAAGCGAGCTCACTAGGCCACCCCTGCCGTCCGCCACAGACCCACCGCGCAGCCGGGCCTGCGGCTTGTAATCGCGCTGGTCAGCAGATGCCGGCCCGGATAGCTCACCTGCCGCAGTCATCTCCTCACGCACCAACCGTACCAGGATATGACCCACCCGGCACAAACGGGCAATTTCGGAGTCACTCGCCGCCGCATATTCCGGGCGAGAAATGATCATCCGTACCGCTGCCCGCTTATCTGCCGCTGATCGCGGTAAACCATGCGTCGCATTTGCAGACGCCGCATAGCGCACCGCCATCTCGTAGGCCTGCGGCGCGGTACGGAACCGGTGGATACGGGCCCGGATTTCTTTCTGACCCAGTTTTTTCGCGGCGTGGCACCGGTGCTTGCCATCCGCCAAGTAGCACTGGGCACCGCCGCTAAACACCTCCACTGGGGGCAGCTCGTCACCGGCTGTCATGGCCTCGGCATACTGGTCCACCACATCGTGATGCACCGCCGTCCGCACCAGATCGGCCAAGCTGACATCCAATTTGTCCAGTGAGATATTCGCTATGACTGGTTTCATTGGTAAAGACCTAATTTAATGTCCCATCTCGACGGGCCAGCAACTTGTCAACCAGATCGCCGATGCGTTTGCCATCCAATGTCTCACGATCGCGGCACCAATCCGCTATGGTCTGCATCAGCGACCTCAGCACACCCAAATCGCCCCGTGTTTGGGCTTCATGCACGGCACCCACTAAGCCCAACAGACAGCACCCAAACATTTGCGTGGCCGAGCCATCTTCGTCATCGGACACCACAATCGCGTATTGCCGGATTTTCCTAACCAAACGAAGTAGCTCTTTCGGGACTAACATAACCAATCCTCCTCTTTGAGATTCAAGCGACGCAGTTTGTTAATAGCTCGTGCAACAATCTGACCCACAGCCGACGTGGTGACCCGGAGACGGAGTGCAATAGCCCTCAGGGTCTCCGATTCCACAAATCGCGCATGTAAAACCTCATACTCTCTTTGCGTTACTTGCCGCCTTACCAAAACCCATAGATTCTCATCCCGCTCACCATCAGCCCCCCCCTTGCAGGGGGCCAAATTCAGCAAATCATCGCCCACTGTTTTTGTCTGAGGGAAGTCCCTGACCCGCTTCAACAAAATGTAGTCTGGCACTTTTATGCCACGCATCAGGTGACGCGAGCGCCATCGACGGCCATAGAGGCGAAGCAACCGCATGGAATAGGTCACAAAACGGATACCACGGCCAGGGTTGTAAGACTTTGCGGCCCTTAACATCTGCAAACGAATCTCCGACGCACAATCCTCTAAATCATGCTCGCTCGCCCAAGGCCCCATCACACGCCTGGCTACCCAGTACACCAACTGCTCATGCTCGGCCATCAATTTGGCAATATCGTACTGAGATTGCACCACGCCCGGTGATAACATTGACAAACTCCTCAATCTTCTCGGTCGCGCGACCGTTTAACCAGAACCGCTCGTGTGCCAATTTGTGCCATTCTGCCTTAAGATCAAATGTTCAGAATATACAGAACTATACTAAGTTGCCTCAAAATTGCGTGTTTTAACTGCTAACTTCTGCAATTACGAATGTTTTTGGTGGCTTGGATTACTGTTCACCTGTAGATTATGCGGGTATGCGAGTCCCCTCGCCGAATCTCGTGCCTCACATCTTTTTCCTAGCCCAGCTCGAACACTCTCCGGCCACTTTCGCCCGAGTTCAACACGATCCTTCGGGCCACCAGCCGTTACGCCGCGTAACGTCTTCGTGAGACTGTTCTTGCCAAACGCAATTGACCTGCAAGAATGGTGGGTAGAGGTACGAAAGTTCAGTAATGTTCCGAAGTGGCACCCATCGCCTAATAAAGCTGTGCAGCCAAGGGTGGGGACCTGTTCGGCTTGTGGGAGTTCAAGGCTCAGCGGACCCCGCCGCAGCTGAGCCAGGCCGTTCAACTGACGCCGTTTCACTCTCGGGAGCTTAGCATCATGCGTTCACTCGTCTTGGCCACAATCCTGTTGCTGTCCGGGCCGGACCTGGCCCGTGCCCAGTCACCGTTGGCCCCACCCCGCAGTGGCAGCGGGGCCGGCCCGCAACTTATCCCGCCGGGGCCCAACCTGTTGATGCCGCCGTTGCGCCCGGGCTACCCGTTCGGTGGCGTCTGGGGCGGCATGGGCTTTGTACCCTGGCCGGGCTATGGTCTGGTTGGGCCGGGGAGTTTCGGCAACTCCTTCTCGCCGTTCGCTCCCCCGCGTGCAGGCGTTTCGGTGCCGCTGGTGGCCACCGGTCCTGCGGAGCCCACCCTGGTGCTGGCCAACGAGTTCCCGGCGACGTTGACGCTGGAGTTCCCCGCACCGGCCGAGGTCTGGGTCAACGGTCTGAAGGCCACGGGTGAACCCCAACGCGAATGGACACTCACTTCCCCGACGCTCAAAGCTGGTGGCGAGTACACCTTCGCGGTCAAGGCCCGCTGGCAAGCGGACGGGAACACGCGGGAATACACCCGGTCGCACACGGTAGCGGGTGGCCAACGGAGCCGGGCCTTTGTTCTGGCGGGAACACCCCTGAAGCAGTAAGGCCGCAGCGGCCGGGTTGATCCCTCCGGCGAAGCGGTACGACGGTGGATCGCCGGTTGCCTACACTACAGGTATGCCAATCCTTCTGGTTTTTGCCCTGACGGCGGCGTGTCTGCCGGTCAAGTGGCCGGCCCCGGTGGTGGGTAACGGGCGGGAAAGTGCGATCCGGTTCACGGCAGCGGCAGTGGCCTTGTCCCTGCTGGCCGCCTTCTGGCTGCGAACGTGGGTTGTGCGAACCCTGGTCCGCAACCCCTCGCGCAAACTCGAGGTAGCGCAAGGCTACGCCCGTGTGCGCCGGTTGCTGTTCTTCGTCAATCTTGCTGTGGTGGTCGTATGTGTCCTGGTTTTCGGTTGGGGTTGGAGCGTTCGGGAATTGCTGGGCGGCAGCGCCGAGGACTGGCACGGCGCACCGCCGTTCGCCGAACTGGCCGTGCCCCTGCCCTATTTCCTCATCCTCGCAGGAGCCTGGCTGATCTATTACGATGCCGAGCGGATTCTGCACCAGACGACGGTCTTCGGACCGGTGAACCGGGCCTTTTGGAGCCGCACGGGCTATTTTCTGCACCACCTGCGGCAATTCCTGCTGCTGGTCCTGCTCCCCGTGCTGCTGTTCGTCACGCAGCAAAGCCTGGCCCGCGTGGCCCCCGAAACGACGAGCACCACCTGGTACCGCGTGGGTTCGCTGGCGCTGATTCCCGTACTGGTGCTGTTCTTGCCGTTGCTCATCAAGCCGCTCTTGGGTTTGAAGCCCCTGCCGGCGGGCCCCACTCGGGACCATCTGACGGCACTGGCCCAGCGGTTGCAGTTCCGCTGCAGCGACTTGCTACTGTGGCCAACCCACGGTGCCTCGGCCAATGCCATGATCGTGGGCTTGCTACCCCACGTGCGGTACGTGATCTTCACCGATCGCCTGCTGGACGAGTTGACTCCAGCAGAAGTGGATGCCGTCCTGGGGCACGAGGTGGGGCATGCGAAACATGGCCACATTTGGTTTTATGCGGTGTTTTTTGTGCTCAGTATTGCCGTATTGGGGGGGTTGCTGCTCTTGGTCGGCCAGCAACTGGATGCCATGGGCTTTGAACTGCCACCCTGGGTTGCCGATTGGCTGCCGCTGGTGCCGGTGCTACTGACGGCGACGTATCTGTTCGTGGTCTTTGGCTACTTGTCGCGGCGGTGTGAGCGGCAAGCCGATGTTTACGGTTGTCGGGCGGTCTCGTGTGCCAATCCGCGCTGCAGTGGCCACGACGCAACCACCGTTTACCCGGCACGAGCCTCGAGCTTGTGCCCGACCGGTATTCGGACCTTTATTCGGGCTTTGACCCGCGTCGGTGAGATCAACGGTGTTGCTGCCTCGAGCCGGGCGCGCGCCCCGGTGAGCGTGCGGGGCCTGATGAAGGGATTCCTGAGCTGGTTAAAGGCCTGGCAACACGCGACCATGCCGCAGCGCGTGGCCTTCCTGCTGAGTCTCATCGACGAGCCTCAGCGAGAACGCCGGTTCCAACGGAACATGCTCGTGCTTCGCTGGGGCTTGATCCTGGCACTGGTCCTCGCCTTGGTGGCCCTGGGTGAAGCAGTCAGTTGGCACGAGTTCCTGGCCGCCCTCTGATGGCTCGCGGCCCCAGGAGCAACCCGCGTCGAGCACCGAGCCAGTCAGCTTCCCTGGCTCCGCTCGACACGAACCCGATTACCACACGTTACCCTCCGCGGAGAGAATCGCGCCATGACGGAATACCGCATCGAAACCGACAGCATGGGCCCGATCCGGGTGCCTGCTGACCGCTATTACGGGGCTCAAACGGCCCGCTCGCTGGTCCACTTCGCCATCGGCTCCGACACCATGCCGGCGTCGATCATCCGCGCCTTCGGTACGCTCAAGAAAGCCGCCGCCCTGGTGAATCGCGACCTCGGCCTGCTCAGCCCAGAGAAAGCGGAGCTGATTGCCCGGGCCGCCGACGAGGTCATTGCGGGCAAGCTCAACGATCACTTCCCTCTGCGGGTCTGGCAAACCGGGAGCGGCACGCAGACGAACATGAACGTGAACGAAGTGATTTCCAACCGAGCCATTCAACTGGCCGGCGGCGTGATGGGTTCGAAGAAACCCATTCACCCCAACGACGACGTGAACATGTCGCAGTCGTCCAATGATACCTTCCCCACGGCCATGCATATCGCCGCCGCCGAAGAGATTGTGCACCGGCTCCTGCCCAGTGTGACGGCATTACGGAATGTGCTGGCTGAGAAAGCCACGGAGTTCGCCAACATCGTCAAAATCGGCCGCACCCACCTGATGGACGCTGTTCCGCTCACGCTGGGCCAGGAATTTAGCGGCTACGTGGCCCAAATGGATTACGGCATTGCGGCCATTCGAGCGGCGCTGCCGATGCTCTATGAGCTAGCGCTGGGTGGTACGGCAGTCGGCACGGGACTCAATGCGCACAAGGATTTCGCCCACAAGGTTGCCCAAACGATCGCGGACTTGACCCAGCTGCCCTTCGTCACGGCACCGAACAAGTTCCAGGCGCTGGCGGGGCACGAGCCGCTCGTGTTTGCCAGTGGCGCTCTCAAGACCCTCGCCGCCGGACTGATGAAGATCGCCAACGACATTCGCTGGCTTGCCAGCGGGCCCCGCTGCGGCCTGGGCGAACTGATCATTCCCGAGAATGAGCCGGGCTCCTCAATCATGCCCGGCAAGGTCAACCCCACGCAATCGGAAGCCATGACGATGGTCTGCGTGCAGGTGATGGCCAACGACGTGGCCGTCGGCCTGGCCGCATCCCAGGGCAACTTTGAACTGAATGTGTTTAAGCCGGTGCTGATCTTCAACTTCTTGCACTCCGTCCAGTTGCTCAGCGACGCCTGTCGCAGTTTCCGCGAACACTGTGCGGCCGATCTGCCGGAAATCGATTACGAAGCGCTCGAATACTTCGTCAGCCCGGAGACGGGATTAATCGAGGTCGATCATTCCCGAATCAAGCCCAAGCCCGGCGGCCGGGTGCGCAAGGGCATTGCCCCCAACCTCAAGGTGATCGGTCGGATCGTGAACGAGTCGCTGATGCTGGTGACCGCTTTGAACCGCCACATCGGCTACGATGCCGCCGCCAAGATTGCCAAAAACGCCCACCAGAATGGCACGACTTTGCGTGAAGAGGCCATCAAACTCGCACCGCCGCTCAAGGACGGCAGCGGTCCGCTGACAGCCGAAAAGTTTGACCAGATTGTTCAGCCGCACCGCATGGTCGGCCCGGGCACGGAGTAGAGTGACGGGGTAGACGCCATGAACACCGCCCAGCGACCGCTGAAAACAACTACCGCCTGGTGGTGCGGGGAACACCGCCAGGCGATCGGGAGATCGCACCATGCGCCGGCACGATCTAGCCAGGATTTTAACGCCAAGCCAAAGCCGGTTCAATCGCGCCACCTGGGAATTTTCCCGCTCGGACTCGAGCGAAGGTGTGAGCGGGCATGGTCCGTGGGATTACCGAGCGTCGCGGGAGTGTTTAACGCTGTAAAAAAATCGGAACAAGTTGCCATCGGTGCGGGTGTCTGCTTCGTCTGTATAGAATCGGGAAACCGTAAATCACCCGATTGAACTTAACCAATGGGAGGGTTCCAATGCGTTGGACTGTAGGGGCCGCCGCCATCGTGCTGGCAGTGTGCACACCTGCTCCTGCTCTGGTCATTGCGATGAAACCGCCTGTGCAGCGGGCAATCAGCGCTGATGTCGTGATTGTTGGCAAGGTGACGGCGATCGAAAAGGACACTGTGGATGCGGCCCGTTTCCCGGGCGATACCCAAAAGACAGCGCATAAAGTCGCGGTGGTAAAGATCGAAACCCCGCTGGTCGGTGCTGAGAATATTACCCACATCAAGATTGGCTTCATCCCACCGGCGAAGCCCAACCCGGCTAATGAACTTCCCCCCGGCGGGCCCGGCCGACCCATTCGGCCCATCCGCCCCGGCCTTCAAGCCCCCGAACTGAAGGAAGGTCAGGAGATGCTGTTCTTCCTATCCAAGCACCCCAACGGGGAGTTCTATATCATGCCGAACATGAGCCCCCCGGTCGAGCTTAAGGACGAGGCGGGCAAGAAGGAACTCGAGGCAGTCAAAAAGATCGTGGCCGTGATCGCCGATCCGATGAAAGGTCTCAAGAGCGACAAGCCCGAGGTGCGGGCGGAAACTGCTGCCATCATGGTGATGAAGTATCGCGCCTACCCCGATTTTGGCGGTGAGGTGGAGCAGGTGGCGATCCCCGCCGAGGAAAGCAAACTGATCCTCAAGGCATTGGCCGAGGCCAATTGGAGCAATGAGATGGCACCCCGGCCTGGTCCCATCGGCGGCTTTCCCAACGCGGTTCAGGCGTTTTATTCGCTGGGTTTGACCGAACAGGATGGCTGGAAACAACCCGTGTTCCCCCGCCCGCAACCGGGGCAACCGCCCGTCGATTTCAACCGACTGGTGAAGGAGGCCTTTGTGAAATGGCTGGATGGACCTGGAAAGGATTACCAGATCAAGAGGATCGTACCCAAGAAGTAGTTTGTTCCCCCCGGCCGCGCGCCCGCTGCCGGGCCACACCATTATCGAATTTTTACTACGGAGAATCCCATGCTTCGCACGAGTTTGCTAGCGATCATTGTGGCTGCTGTTGGGGCGGTACCCGTTGAGGCCAAACGGGCCATCCGGATCTTCACACCCGTGGAGAAGGTCGCCCGAGCGGAACTGGTTGTCGCCGGTAAGGTCACCGCAGTCGAGAAACAATTGGTCGATGCGATTCGCTTTCCCGGAGATACCGAGAAGGTCGGTCACAAGGTGGTCGTGATCAAAATCGACAAGGGGCTGGTGGGCGGCGACACCATCACCCACGTCAAGGTCGGGTTCGTACCACCTCCGCCACCCGCGGATCCGAACGTGCCGGTTCGACCGGGCCGCGGCGGCTTCCAGCCCATCGACTTGAAGGAAGGCCAGGAGGGTATCTTCTTCCTGACCAAGCACCCCAGTGGCGAGTTCTATACCATCACGCCGCTCCTGGCCCCGCTGGATCCCCAGGCGGAAAACTACAAGACCCAGGTCGAATTGGTCAAGAAAGCCGCCGCTGTACTCGCCGATCCGATGAAATCACTCAAGTCCGGTAAGGCTGAAGATCGTTACTTCGCGGCCACGGCTCTACTGACCAAGTACCGTGCCTATCCGGAAACAGGTGGCGAGGTGGATACCATCAAGCTTCCTGTTGAGGAAAGCAGGCTCATCCTCAAGAGTCTTGCGGAAGGGGATTGGAAAAAGTACGACCCGGATACCATCAACGGCATGCAGGCGTTCTATCAGCTTGCCTTGACGGAAAAAGACGGTTGGAAGCAGCCGCAACCCAAGCCGGGAGCCGACTTCGCCGACACCATGAAGGAGGCGTTCATCAAATGGCTGGATGGCCCTGGTAAGGACTACCAAATTAGTAAGGTTGTACCCAAGAAATAGGGTTCCGCCGGACCGGATTGAGGAAATTCAAGCCACCCAAGGAGGTTCCGCAAACGGGGTGGCTTGTGAATACCTGGACCATTTGACGGCCAGATCGACCAGTGCAACAATCACGGCGATTGGATGGATACCTGGGAGGTACTCGTGTGATCATCCGCCACTTACTCGTGCCGCTAATGGTTAGCGCTGGTCTGGTTCTTGCTGCAGCGTCCGGGGTCGCCCAAACGGCTGGCACGCCCAATATCGTGCTCATTTTTACCGACGACCAGGGCTATGGCGACGTCGGCTGTTATGGGGCCAAGGGGTTCAAGACGCCCAATTTGGACCGTCTGGCGAAAGAGGGTATTCGCTTCACCGACTTCCACGTCTCGCAGCCGGTGTGTTCGGCATCTCGGGCTTCGCTTTTAACCGGCTGTTATGCCAACCGAATTGGCATTCACGGTGCACTGGGGCCGACCGCCCGACACGGCCTCCATGCGGATGAGACGACTTTGGCCGAGGTGTGCAAAAGCCGAGGTTACGTAACCGGCATGGTCGGCAAGTGGCATCTCGGCCACCACCCGCCATTCCTCCCCACGCGCCACGGCTTCGATAGCTACTTTGGCCTGCCCTATTCCAACGACATGTGGCCCCATCATCCGGAGGCCAAGAAGGGCACCTACCCCAAATTGCCGCTATTCGACAACGAAACCATCATCGACAGCGATGTCACACCGGAGGACCAAGCTCAGCTCACGACCCAGTATACCGAGCGAGCGATTCAGTTCATTGCGGAGAACAAGGCCAAGCCCTTTTTCTTGTACGTGGCGCACTCCATGCCCCATGTGCCCCTGTTTGTCAGTGATCGGCACAAGGGGAAGTCCGCACAAGGGCTTTATGGGGATGTCATCGAAGAGATCGATTGGTCGGTCGGCGAGATTCTCAAGGCACTCGACCGGTACCAACTAACCCAGAACACACTGGTGATGTTCTCGAGCGATAATGGACCGTGGCTGAGCTATGGTAACCATGCGGGCAGTAGCGGTGGGTTGCGGGAGGGCAAGGGTACGGTCTGGGAAGGTGGTGTGCGGGTACCGTTTATCGCCCGTTGGCCGGGGCAGATTCCCGCCGGGAGCGTCTGCCGCGAGCCAGCCATGACCATCGACCTGCTGCCAACGGTGGCCCGCATTATTGGCGCACCCTTGCCGAAGCTCGCGATCGATGGGAAGGACATCGGCCCCCTGCTCCGGGCTGTACCCGGCGCGAAATCGCCACAGGACGTGTACTTGCACTATTACCAGACCGGCGAGCTCCAAGCAGTCCGAAGCGGTAAATGGAAGCTGATCCTGCCCCATACCTACCGCACCATGCAGGGCCAGCCGCCGGGTCAGGATGGTCTTCCGGGTAAGTATCGACAGGTCACGATTCGGCAGGCGGAGCTGTACGACCTCGATCAAGACGCCAACGAAACCCATGATGTGGCCGCGGTGCATCCGGACATTGTCCAGAAGCTCCTGGAGCGGGCCGAGGCCGCCCGTGCGGAGCTGGGTGACTCCCTGACCAAGCGTGTCGGCACCGGTGTCCGCGAGCCAGGCCGCTTCGAGCCAGGCCGCTTGCCAGCCGATAAGAAGGACACGCCCCAGTTTGCTGCGGAACTCGTCTTCCCGCTCCATCCGAAACACAACCACGCACCGGGGATTGTCGAGTGCCCCAATGGCGACTTGCTGGTCTCCTGGTATCGCGGCAGCGGGGAGCGTTCGGCGGACGATGTGGCGATCTACGGTGCTCGCAAGAAAGTTGGTTCCGACCGCTGGAGCGACGCCTTTGTTCTGGCCGACACTCCCGGCTTCCCTGACTGCAATACGACGATGTGGGTGGATGGGAACGGCAAACTGTGGCTGTTCTGGCCGCTGATCTTGGCTAACTCCTGGGAATCCTGCTTGACTCAGTATCGCGTGTCCAGTGATTACCAATCAGACGCGCCTCCAAAGTGGGACTGGCAGGGTATCCTCGCGCTCAAGCCGCAGAACTTCGAGGAGGTGATGCTCCGGGAGTTCGCAGTCTGGAAAAAACAGATAGGTGACACGACGAAACTGCCGGTTGATCTGAGTGACGAGTACATCAAGAAGCGAACGGGCGACAAGTTACTTTCGCGGCTAGGGTGGCAACCGCGATGTAAACCCATTGTTCTCTCGACTGGACGGATTTTGCTGCCCCTCTACTCGGATACGTACTCAGCGGGGCTCATGGCCATCAGCGACGACGGGGGCAAAACGTGGTTTGCCTCACAACCGCTGGCAGGGTTCGGGAGCATCCAACCGGCGGTGCTTGAACGCAAAGACGGTTCCGTTGTGGCCTACCTGCGTGAGAATGGCGTGTTCAAGAAGATTCGGGTTGCTGAATCCCAGGACGGTGGCCAGACCTGGGGGACCGTCGGTACGCTCGATTTGCCCAATCCCGGCAGCGGCCTCGATGCTGTGCGGCTGGCGAGCGGCAATTGGCTTTTGATTTATAACGATACGCTCAAAGGACGGACAAGCCTGGCCGTTTCACTTTCCGACGACGAGGGGAAATCGTGGAAATGGACGCGGCACCTGGAGAAAGCCGATACGGGATCGTTCCACTACCCGGCTGTGATCCAGGCGAAGGATGGCAGCATTCACGCGGTCTACAGTTACTTCGTCAAGGAGGGCAAAAGCATGAAGCACGCGCGGTTCAACGAGGCATGGGTTCAAGCAGGGGATTGATGGCCATCGACTCCGTGACTCCGGGTGCCACCCGCATTCCGACCGGAGCTGCCCTCACAGGCCCTGTTGCACCCGACCCATGTAGGCCAGGGTTCGTTCCAACTCGTTGGGTTTTTCCCGGCTCTCCAGCATAGCCCGCACCCGCAGCACCAGCTCGCTCTTGTTGATCGGTTTGGTAATGAAATCATCCGTGCCTGATTCGACCGCCATTTCGACATCATTGGCCTGATCCAATGCGGTAACCATGAGCACAGCGATGTCCCGGGTGGCAGGATCCGCTCGCAGTTGGCGACAAACCTCGAATCCGCTGAGCTTGGGCATCATCACATCGAGCAGGATCAGATCAGGTTGCCACGAGCGGGCGGCTGCGATCGTCTCCTCGCCGTTGGAAACGATCTTGGTCTCATAGCCTGTACCATCCAAGTGAGCTTCGAGGAGATCGGCGTTCGGGGCATTGTCATCGGCAATCAGAACACGTGGCATAAAGCACCTCAGGTTATCTGAGAGCATTCTACAGACCGCTTGCCCTGGCGACGCTCGCTTGGCAGGTGCTACACTTTCTGCTATGCGTGTTATTCAAAATCCACGTCACGAATCGCATGCTCCACCCGGGGAGATTGAAAACGGGGTCCTGATCCCGTGTTACGAATGGCCCCCGCGGCAAACGGCTATCCGTACCGCGCTAGAAGCGGTGGGAAGCCATAGCTTTGAGGATTCACCCCCGGCTCCGGAAGCGACTCTCGCTGAAATTCACGACCCAGCTTACATCGCCTATTTGCGGGAAACGAGTGCGGAATTACGCCGGGCACGGGGCAATTCTCCGAAAGTGCAATGGCCCACGGTGTTTCCTTACGGTCCAGCGCCACGGGCAAGCGGTAACCGGGCCTTGCGAGGCCAGTACTGCTTCGACACCTATACACCGGTGATGGGCGGCACTTTCGCTGCTGCGCTTGGCGGCGCTTCGGCGGCCCTGCGAGCAGCGGAACTGGTTGGCTCGGGTAGCGAACGATTCGTCTATGTGTTAACCCGGCCACCAGGCCATCATGCCGAGCGGGATCGCTGCGGGGGTTATTGCTACTTCAATAACGCTGCTCTTGCGGCTCACTATCTCAGCAAATGGGGCAAAGTGGCCGTGCTCGACCTCGACGTGCATCACGGGAATGGCACTCAACACATCTTTTACGATCGCGCCGATGTCTTCACGGTTTCCATACATGGGGATCCATCCGGTTTGTATCCGTTCTTCTCCGGGTATACCGACGAGACGGGTACCGGGCCAGGACTAGGTTATAACCTCAACCTGCCCTTGCCAGCGGGTTGCGGCGTGAACGAATACCGCCCAGTGCTCGCTACCGCCCTCGAGGAAGTCCGCAGGTTCGCCCCGATGTTCTTGATCCTCAGCTACGGTGCCGATACCCACGAGGCAGACCCCATCGGAGGATTCAAGTTGCCAACGGGATACTATCGCGAGATGGGGGCATGGGTACGGGAACTGATGTTACCTACCGTCGTTGTGCAAGAGGGCGGTTATAACCTCGAAGTGATCGGCAACTGTGTGGTGGAACTACTCGGTGGTCTGGCCGGTTAACCCCACTATTTCCATCCTTGGTGTAGCTGGGTTACCGGGTTGATAACCGTTGAGGCGAAGCCACTTGGCCCCACACCACACCTGCCGAGGTCGATAAGTCGACACCACGTTCCCAAGCATCGCAAGTCGTCGCTTGCAGATGCCCATTGAAAAAGCCCCCGACAACCCGGGGGCATTGGATCATCTTGGAGCAGGGTACTCAGTTATTGAACTCGCCCTTCCGCTTAGCCAGATGGGCTTGGAGCCGGGCCACGATGCTGGAGTGCATCTGGCTGACCCGACTTTCACTGAGGTTCAGAGTCGCACCGATCTCCTTCATTGTCATTTCCTCGTAGTAATAAAGAATGACAATGAGCCGCTCGTTGCGGTTAAGGCCCCGAGTCACCAGTCGCATGAGATCGCGATTTTGGAGTCGATTGGTCGGATCCTCGGCTTTTTTGTCTTCGAGGATGTCGATTTCGCGAACATCCTTGTAGCTATCCGTCTCGTACCATTTCTTGTTCAAGCTGACGAGATTAACGGCTGTCGCTTCGCCCAGGTAGGAATCGAGTTGATCGAGCGGTATACCGAGTTTCTCTGCAAGTTCGTCGGGACGGGGAGGGCGGCCCAGAGCTGCTTCCAGTTCCTTGCGAGCCGCCTCCATGCGACTGGCCTTGCTCCTCACCAGTCGGGGAACCCAATCCATGGTGCGGAGTTCATCAAGCATGGCTCCCCGAATTCGGGGTACACAGTAGGTCTCGAACTTCACCCCCCGGGTTAGGTCGAACGCATCGATTGCGTCCATCAACCCGAACACACCGGCACTGATCAAGTCATCGAGTTCGACCCCATCGGGTAGCCGTGCCCAGATACGCTCAGCATTGTACTTGACCAGTGGCAAATACCGCTCAACGAGCCGATTCCGCAACTCCACGGTCGGTCGTTCCCGGTACTCCTGCCAGACCGCCTGAATATCCGTTTCGAGTTGGGTCACAATCGATCCTCCCTGATGACAGGCCAGTCGCAGCGCTATACGTGTCCCGTATCCAGGTGCCGGGAGCACCGGCCACCAGTTTCCCCCACGAGATTGGATGGTGCTGTTGTTTCCGCGATTCGAATTCGGCTTACATCGGCAGTAGCTTCCCCCGTCCACCGCCGTTGGCCCGAGCCGATTCGACCCGGATCCACTCGGGTCTGCACCACCCAGTCAACGCAATCACTGCGACTCGCCCATCCCCCAAGTGTCGGGCGGGAACACACCGACACCTAGTATTCCACTATCGACGACATTGCCGGCTCTGTTCAGGAAAAACCTCCGGAACCCGCCGGTTACCTGAACTCCGCGCTTAACCTGCTCCGCGAAAGTAGTCGGAATACTACAATCGTTGTCGGTTTCATGCTGTTCACAGTCCGATCCACTCGCACAACCTGTTCCCCAACAGGAGCGATATGGGAAGCGGCTTGCTCGGGTTCAGGGTTGGGGTATATGCCCGCGAATGGTGCAGCCGGGAAGAGCAAGATTTACAATCCGATCCGGAATATGGACCCCGGGTCGCGGGACACCCGTCTGGCCGGTAAGATGTGCAAAAGGGGAAGAAACCGGTCCAGGTGGACTGGGAACGGAGTTTCACCATGTCACACGTATTCGGATGGGTCGCGGGCGTGCTGCTCCTGGCTGGAGGAGGAGCTGTTTCGGTGTGGTGGATCAACCACACTCGGTCCCCAGAGCTAGAACCCGATTCACCGGTGTTCCCCACGATGATCCCGGGGCTCGATCAGCAAGACTTACCCCGCAAAACGGAGTTCGCTACCGGCGACGAACCGAAGGGGAAGTTCGTCGAGGTTAAATTCGATGCTGAGCGGGCCTTGAAGTACTTGAAACAACTCTGCGATTTCGGACCGCGCATCAGTGGCAGCGATGGCATGCGAAAGCAACAGGAGTTGATCGAAAAACACTTTAAGGATCTCGGGGCAACTGTGACCGCCCAAAAATTCCAGGCCAAGCAAAAAAGCCGCAAGGACCCGGTCGAGATGACCAATTTGATCGTGTCATGGCATCCGACCTCGACTCGGCGGGTGCTTATCTGCACGCACTACGACACCCGCCCGATTGCTGATCAGGAGAGTGATCGAGCCAACTGGAACAAGCCATTCCTCAGCGCCAACGATGGTACCAGTGGGGTCGCTTTCCTGATGGAACTCGGCCACCACATGAAGCAGATCCACTGCGAGTTCGGCGTGGATTTTGTGTTTTTCGACGGCGAGGAATACGTGTTTGAGCCTGGATTAAGCGGGGACAAGTATTTTTTCGGTTCCGAGTACTTTGCCGAACAGTATCTCAAGGAAAAAAACCAGCGAAAGCACCGTTACGATGCTGGTCTTTTGCTCGACCTCTTTGCCGGGAAAAACGCCCAGTTAAAGGTGGAGATCTACTCATTCGAATCGGCTCGGCCACTCGTCGAGCAAGTCTGGGGGATCGCCAAAAGCGTGGGGGCCAAGTCTTTCAAGTTCGAGGCGGGATACGAGGTACAAGATGACCACCTCGCACTGATTCGAGCTGGCATTCCCACCATCGACATCATTGACTTCGATTATCCACACTGGCACAAGCTGTCAGACACCCCTGATAAAGTCTCCGGGGAACAAATGGCCGAGGTCAGCAAGGTCATCACCACGTGGTTGCAGAAGATTAAGTAATTCTGGCGTGGTCACGTTCGAATACAACTGGGCAGATACAAACTACGGGGCAAGCGGGAGAATGGGCAGATGTCTGGGTTGACGGTTCGTTGCCCGGCGTGTCGGGAACTAGCACGGGTCGATGTCAGTTCGTTGGAACTGCTCGTGCAATGCCCCCGATGTACTGAAATGTTCGTCGCGCTGGAAGAGGCCGAGGTGGTTGCTGCCGCTCCGTGGAATCCGCCCGCCAGGTTGTACCGACTCCCAGAACCGAGCATCACCGTTTCGGGTGATTTGAGTGCCTCACCAGAAACGGAGCAAACCATAGCGGATCATGATCCTCACCGACATCCGCCAGGAGGGTTACCCGTTTCCGTGATGATCGGACTCGCCCTATTGCCATTTGCTATCCCGATCCTGTGGCTGCTGGCACCCGCGGTTCTCGGCCAGGAACCGGCTCTCTCTTGGGCGGTTCCTCTGGCCTTAGCTGTGTCCACCTCCATTTTGTGTTTGGCCGTGATTTACACCATTGACTGGACACCAGGAACCCGAGTCAAGGGGGTGCTCATGATGGTTGCGTTGGCCTACTTCGCTGCTGCCAACCTGTACTTCCTGAAGAAACAAATGGTCGATGAAGTGAAGAAGTTCTTTGGATCGGGGAACGATTGGGTGCAGTTCACGCGGGGCGACGGCTATCAGATAAAAATGCCCACCGAGCCAACAAAGATTGATGAACAACCACTGAGGCCTTTGGCTCTTCTGACCTCTTACAAGGCAACCCATCGGGCACCGTTCATTGGCCAGTTCGATTTTATCGCGGCTTCAGGTGGTCCACAACGGATGCCCAACGACCCCGAGCCGGGGACCGAAGCCTGGTACGATCTCGCTTGTGGCTACATCGCCGATCGGGGCGGCCAGTTGGTGGCGAAGAACGCGGTCTCTCATCAGGATTTTCCCGGTCGGGAACTGGTCATCGAGTTAGCTGGTGGCAACGTCCGAATTGTTCGCATCTACGTGATCAAGGGACGGGTGTACTATCTGTGCGTCGAAGGCCCTGGTCTGACCGACGACGACGATCGGGTTGTGGAGTTCTTCGACTCTTTCCTGGTGCTCAATGCCAAGGATTAACAATTAGCCCGCGGAATCACCCGTAACCGGCTTGAGTGATTCCCAATCATTCATTGTGTATAGTAGCGAACCTGGAACCGTCATTTGGAACCGTCATGGCACTTCCTGTCCGTGCCCTTACCGTGCTTCAACATTGGGATTGCCAGGGCTGTACTGCCTGCTGCCGGCAATACCATGTTACGGTAAACAAAGAGGAGATGACCCGCATCGAAGCCCAGGGGTGGTCCAACGAACCTCAGTTTCAGGCCATCCCATTATTCGTTCGATCGGGCGGTTGGTTGACTTCAACGTACCGCCTGAATCATCGGTCCGATGGCGCGTGTGTCTTTCTCGGTCCAGACAATCGCTGCCGTATCCATGTCAAATTTGGGGTGGCGGCCAAGCCGTTGGCTTGTCGTATCTATCCTTATTCACTTGTTCCGGCGGGTGACCACTGGAAGTTGGGGCTGCGTTTCGCCTGTCCGTCGGCGGCCGAAGACCGTGGACGACCGTTGGCCGAACATCTTGCTGAAGCTCACGACTACGCAGCCGCATTGCTAGCGGACGAGAACACCAATCCAATCCCGGTTGCGCCCCCCGTACTGCAAGGTTCGCAAAGGGTTCCGTGGGGGGATGTGTTTCGAATTACCACTGCCATATCGAAGCTACTAGCCAATACCACCGATACCGTGGAACGACGTTGGCGCAAGGTGTTATTTCTTGTGAGCACCTTGCGCTTGGCCCGGTTCGACGGCGGCGGCGATGTTAAAAAAGCCATTACCGGTGGTCGGCTAAGCGAGTTGTTGCATGTACTTTCGCAGGCAGCCGAGGACGAGGTTCCCGTCTCCCCCGACCTAGTGCCTCCCCCGGGTTGGGTGGGCCGGATGGTATTCCGGCCTCTGGCCGCCCTATATGCCCGTAAGGACAGTGGCAGCGAACGCGGCTCTGCCCAAGCAACTGCTTTTGGGCGGCTTCTGGCTGCGATCCAATTTGCCCGAGGAACTGGCCGTGTGCCGCCGATCCATGCAGCCATACCCCGGGCCACCTTCGCCGATGCCACTCAGCCACTTCCGGAACTGAGCGATCAAGTCCAATCGGTGTTAACCCGCTGGGCGCGGGTCAAAATCGAATCTGGGCAGTTTTGTGGACCAACCAACTTCGGGCTCGGCATCTGGGATGGTGTGGAATCTCTTGCGACTGCGTTCACTGCAGTGATGTGGCTCGCGCGTGTCCTAACGGCTGGGCAACGAGCTACTGATGACGCCGTAACCCTCGCAGTACGTATCGTAGATGACAACTTCGGCTTCAATAAGTTGCTGGGCAGCGCCCGCCAACGATTTGCATTGCGGCTGCTATCGTCGCGAGGGGAGTTACCCAAGTTGGTGGCCTTTTATGGCAAGACGAAAACAACAACCAAGCCAGAGGCTCCCTCACTCTCAGTTTGATCGCGCCACAACAATCTAGACAGTTGACCTAACATATTGAGATTGCTCCATGCCCGAAATCCTGTTCTTTGATTCCATTTCCGATGCCGATGCCGGGCTCGTCGGCGGTAAGGGGTTGAGTCTGGGTGTCTGTACCCAAGCCGGCTTGCCGGTTCCGCCAGGATTCGTGATCACCACTGCAGCTTATCGTCGGCTCCGGGGAACCGGAATTCGTTCAGATGCATCATTTTGCCAAGTTGTCATCAAAGCATATCACACCCTCGGGGGTGGACCTGTCGCTGTACGTTCCAGCGCGAGCGCCGAAGATAGCGCCGAAGCCAGCTTTGCTGGACAGCAGGAAACCATCCTCGGTGTAGTGGGCGCTGAGTCGCTACTCCTGGCAATCGAACGGTGCTGGCAATCGCTGTTCACGGATCGGGCCATTGCGTACCGAGCCTGGAAAGGCGTCGAAGAGTCGCATTTGGCGATGGCGGTTGTTGTACAAAAGCTGATTGATGCCGAGGTTGCTGGTGTGCTCTTCACCCGTGATCCACTCGACCCCACGGGTAAGACCATGCTCGTGGAAGCCAGCTGGGGGCTGGGGGAAGCCGTGGTGGCAGGGCGGGTTCAACCGGATCGCTTCCAGCTCGATCACGACACTGGTTCAGTGCTGGCCAAACACCTTGGTTTGAAATCCATTCGAATTACACCTGCTGGTGAAGAGCATGTACCCCCTGCCGAGCAGCAGTGTTTCTGTCTCGAGGACACTGCTCTAGCACAGCTTGCGGATCTGGGTCGTCGCATTGAGCAGTTCGCCGGTCATCCCCGGGATGTGGAGTGGGCCTTCGCAAAAGGCGAGTTTTTCCTGTTGCAATCGCGACCCATCACCGTGGCGACTGTAGCTGAGCGCGAGCAGGTCCGGTTAGAGGTGATCGCAGAGCTGCAGAAAAAAGCCGATCCGACAGGCACCGTTTGGGTCCGCTACAACTTGAGCGAAGTGTTACCGGCACCAACACCAATGACCTGGGCGGTGGTCCAGCGGCTCTTGGCAGCCGACGGCGGTTTTGGAGCAATGAACCGTGAACTCGGCGCTCAGCCCGATCCAGCACTGGGTTCGCAATCGGCATTCGACCTCGTGGCAGGCCGGCCCATGATGAATCTGTCGCGCTTGCCCCGGTTAATGTTTGCCCATCCACCCTTCGAGTATCCGTTTGCCAACTACAAGGCTGACCCCCGCAAGGCACTGGACCCCAAACCCAATCTCAACCCCCTAGCAGGCCGGGGTTGCTTTCTGGGCTTGCTGGCGTTACCCGGCACCATGTGGAAGCTCAACCGACTGATGAGCAGAACCCGCAAGCAGTCGGAGACTTTCGCTGAGCGATTCACACAGGAAATCGCCCCTCCATTCATTGCCGCATCGCAAGAAGCTCTTGCACAGGATTGGGCACGGCTCGACCTACCGGGTCTAATCCAGCAATTTGAAACCTGGGTTCAATACACCCTTGTCGAGTTTGCCAAGAATAGCTTGAAGGCAACCGTCTTCGCGGATTTGGCCTGGAACACAGTGTTGGAAATCCTCAAACCGCGGCTGGGCGAGGAACGCGCCCGCATCGCCATTGGGGAACTGACGCTAGGAGCCGCTGCCCCTCCGGATAGCAACCTGGGTCAAGGGTTCGCCGCATTGGCCGCCGGCCAGATCAGTCGTGAGGAATTCCTGAAACGCTTTGGCCATCGCTGCACCAACGAGATGGAACTGGCTCAACCACGATGGAACGAAGTACCGCAACAACTAACCAGGCTTGTAAGTACGACCGAGCAATTGACGGACCGACCACTACCCGAACACAACTGGGAGTCCATTGCTGACGAAGCGAAACTCAGTGGATCATTCCGTAATCAACTCAAGCTCCAAGTTCAACGCCTCCGGACGTTTCTTGGGCTGCGGGAAACCGCTAAACACACCCTGCTGATGGGGTATGCAGTAATCCGCCGGGCATTGGTGGAATTGGATCACCGCTTGACGCTCAACGGTGGCATCTTTTTCCTGACGCCGGCCGATTTTCCCAAGCTCCTCGCGGGCCAAGACCTCACCGCGACGATCGCAGCAACGCGTAAGCGTCGGCAAACCGAGTTGTCCCTCAATGTGCCAGCCGTGTTGTTTTCGGACCAACTGGAAGTAATCGGCCAGCCGCAAGCTTCCCCCAGCGGTAGCAACAGCTGGGAAGGGGTACCTCTCTCGGCAGGTGTGTGTGAAGGACCGGCCCTGGTGTTGGCCGAACCGACCGCTACCCCGCCCGGCACCGGTCGTTACGTTCTGGTGTGCCCTACCACGGATCCGGCTTGGGTGCCGCTATTCAGTCGTGCCAGCGGTTTGGTGATGGAAACGGGCGGGGTGTTATCCCACGGAGCAATCGTGGCCCGCGAGTTTGGACTACCAGCCGTCGCTGGTCTACCAGGAGTCACACAGCAGCTGAAAACTGGTCAGATGCTTCGGGTCGACGGCGGAACCGGTCGGGTAACCATGTTGTGAGTTCAGCGGCCGGAACCGGAAAGCGAGAAGGTGGCCCACTGCAGCGGGTAGTCCTTACCGCCCGCCACGTTTTTCATCACGGCAATATCATTCTCCTCGCCGACAAGAGTAAACGAAGACAACGTGATCGTGACGGTCAGCGGCAGCGCCGAGGACCCCGTGAAGAAATTGTTCCCCGTATCGAGCCGGGAGTGTCGATGAACAAATCCCTCCAGCGACCATGAGAGTCGTCTGCGAGCAACCAAAACGGACAAAAATGGATTACGATACCAATGTGAAAAACAACTCTTCCAGGTCGTCCTGACGATACAATTGCCGTAGATCGTCCAACGTCCCGCAGGCAACGATCTGACCTCGGGCCATCACAGCCACTCGATCGCACAGTTTTTCGACCTCACGCATGATGTGAGTCGAAAACACAATGGTTTTGCCCCGCCCGCGAAGTTGTTTGATGTTATCAAGTACGGCCCGCTGCACCAAAACATCAAGGCCAGCGGTCGGCTCGTCAAAGATGAGCACGGGCGGGTCATTCACTAGCGCTCGGGCGATCGAGACTTTCTGCTTCATGCCCGTACTCATCTTGCCGCCAGGAACATGACGAAAATCATTCATCTGGAGCGTGGTGAAGAGTTCCTCGAGCCGCGGGTGCAGCACCTCGGGAGGAATCTCGTTGAGCTGTCCGTAATACTCTACCATCTCCCAAGCGGTCATACGGTCGTAAACACCCGTGTTGGCCGAGAGAAAACCGACATGCCGGCGGACTGCAGAAGCCTGAGTCACCACATCGAATCCTGCTACAGTGGCCGTACCGGCCGAGGGTTTAAGTACCGTGCATAGAATGCGTAAGGTGGTTGTCTTTCCCGCACCGTTGGGCCCGAGCAAACCGAACACCTCACCTGGCTGCACCGTGAAGTGAATGTTATCCACGGCCACCTTGACTCCATCGGGGGTTGGAAACCACTTCGAGAGATCACGAACTTCAATCATGGATCAGCTCGGCCCCGCCACGGGCGTGGATGGGGTTGAGGCTGGCACATATGTGGCCCGCCATTTCTGATAATTCGACCAGGATACATCAGTGATCTCGAATTCCGGATAGGGCTGACCGTAAATGCGTAGCAAGGCCTTTCGACGCCCCGTACCATTATCGATTTTCTCCCGCAGTAATTCAAAATCCTCCGGTCCAACAATCCAAACTACGTGATCGCGCTTGCTCACAAAGAACACGGTTGTTCCCAGCAGCTTCGCTTTCCACTGAGGACGGGTGGGCAGATCGAGAGCGAGTTCGTCGGCCTGCGGGTCAGCCGCGCGGACCTCCTGCACCAAATCATCGAACCAAGCGATGTGCGTGACACTGGGTCGTTCAGCAAACAGTCGGCGGAGTTGACGATAGACTTTGAACCGTCCAATCGCGCCCATGAACATAAACAGGCCTAGAAAAATGATTACGGGGTTGAGGCCCTGCCCAGCTTGAAAGCGAAGGAACTCCAGCGCAAAGTTGAACGCCGCGAAAACGATCAAGACAACTCCATCCAGAAGCACTCCCTCGGCTGAGGGAACTAGCCATTTGAACAGACCTACCAAGAGTTCACCAACAATCAAGATGCCAAATAGTACGAGAATCAATGGCCTGGCCTGACCTTGCTGACTCACCACAAATGCCAAGAACATCATGATGACAGCAAAAATGACATTCTCACGGCCCGATCGGCGTACACCGCGGCAAAGTTCCCGGTACGCGGCCACTTGTTGCAACCGCATCCGCATCTCGAAGTCATCAACCATGCAAGCCCCAGAGATTCACTATAATCCTGGAAGAGGGACCAGCTGTCACCCAGTACAGCTCCCGGAGTCCATCGGTTCATTGGATACCCGCGGGGGTCATTGTGACGACTTAGTTAAGAACCGGCAACGCAGTCTGAGCCTTCTGAGGCAAGAATGGCTTCGTCGGCTGCTCCTCGATGAGTTGGTAAAACACGTTTCGCTGGCGTGGCTCCCAACCGGCTTCCCGAATGCATCGCTTGATTTCTTCCAGTGTCAGATAATGAACTGTGCCGGCGGAGGCGACCACGTTTTCTTCGATCATGAGCGAACCCATGTCGTTGGCACCAAAGAACAATGCGAGTTGCCCAATTTTGCCTCCTTGAGTCACCCATGACGACTGGATGTTCGGCACATTATCCAGATACAGCCGAGCAATAGCCTGTGTTCGGAGATATTCAAACGCCCCGACTTCCTGAAAGTGGGCCATTTTATGCCCAGGTTGCATGGTCCAGCAGATGAAGGCCGTGAACCCCCCTGTCTCATCCTGTAGATTCCGCAACCGGGTTAGGTGTTCAATCCGCTCAGCATCCGTCTCGATGTGGCCGAACATCATCGTGCAACTCGACCGTCCACCGAGTTGATGCCAAACTCGCATGACCTCCAGCCACTCGTCGGTCAGTGATTTATTCTTAGTGAGTTCTTTGCGAACTCGATCCACCAGAATCTCTCCCCCACCACCCGGGAGACTACCTAGCCCCGCGTCTCGCAATCGCTGCAGCACCTCCCGGAGAGGCAGTTTGTTTAGCTTGTGGAAGTGCCAGATCTCGGGCGGACTGAAAGCATGCAAATTTACTTGCGGATAACGTTGTCGCAAATCACGAAGCAATTCTTCGTACCATTCGAGCTTGAGCGTGGGGTGCATTCCGCCCTGCATCAGCACCTGATCGCCACCCAATGCGATCGTTTCTTCGATTTTCTGGTACAGCTCTTCGCGGGGTAGCACGTAAGCATCAGCATCAGTGGACTTACGGTAGAACGCACAGAAATCGCACACCGCGGCGCAGATATTCGTGTAATTAATATTGCGGTCAATGTTGAACGTGCGGTAAGGCTCCGGGTGCAGTCGCAGGCAAACGGCATGGGCAGCACGACCCAATTTGTGGAGATCGCGGCAGCCAAACAGTTCAACACCCTCTTCAGGAGTCAGTCGGATGCCGTCAACCGCTTTGGCCAAAATGTGATCGATGGTGGTCATGGTTCACCTGACGCCGGATAGCGGGTGGGTGGGGAATGGGTCGCCCCGGATGGGTTCGAGAATTTCCGAGGCAGTACACTCCCTGCTGATGAGGAAGCCAAGTTCGCTAGCAAGATCACGGTAGCGTTTCAGTCCAGCCAGTTCCGATGGTCCCAGATCGAATCGAATCACGGTTTCGAGATAGCGTCGGCAATAACCAGCATCCAGGCCTAACATCGCAGCCTCACGCTGTGCGATCACCCCAGCATGGGCCAGACCATATTCTTTGGCCTGATGGAACGCTTGCTCAGTCGCGCCGAGTTCCACACCACGGCGAATCGCCCAGACGGCGTAGACCATCGGTAAGCCAGTCCAGGCTGTCCACTCCTCCCCCAGATCGTAGGCATAACGGAAACCGGGCAGGCAGGCCCGCATGGCACGATCGCCAATCAATAGGACCGCGTCAGTCGGAACATCTTCGGGACAAGCTTGAATGGGTAGTGGTCGCACTTGGGGATGCACACCATACCGCTTTCGCAGGATGAGTTGGGTCAGGGCGGCACTGGTACGGGAACCTTCATCCAAAGCGACCGTGCGAATTTCTGCCCAGGGTACTCGACTGAAGAGCGTCACACTGAGCACCGGCCCACGTGAACCAATCGCGATGTTGGGAATGAATGAATACTTATCGCCCCTGAAAAACTCTATGACCGGAATAAGCCCCACATCCAATTGACCAGCCGCCATGCGATCGGCAAGCCGGCTAGGCAGATCTAAAGACAGTTGAATATTAGGCGCAAACTGAGTTAGACGCTCAACCAGAGGTTTGGAGTTCAGGTAGTTAACCGCGCCAACGCGCAGCGTGTCCATGGGTTCCGGTCCTTCTTTGGCACTCGTCTGCTCGACGAATAGCCGTCGTTATAAGAACCGAAGAACCTTAGGGAAATACAACAAATCATATAGTTGGGCCCACCGAAACCTTAACGGTGGGCTAGATAAGACTTAAAAGATGATTTCATGAGCACGGCGGGCAAACCGGCACACAAACTGGAACATATCGCTTCACACAAAAGGTGACCGTGTATGGTTCCATGGTGCAGATGGTATGAGGAACAATGCGGCAATACGTCTCGGGGACCACCTTGCATGTCGTGACCGGCACATAACGGATGCGATCCTCACAGACTAAGTTAACTCGGCACTGGCGAACCACACATTGTCGTTCCTCGCATACCAGACGACAAATGGTCACGGGAACTTGCTTGACGCAAACTTCGGGCACCTGCTCTACGACACAACGAGTCTCGTACCGAACATGTTGTTCAGGCACGATGCGGCAAACCTGATACGGCACAGTACGGGTGTGCTGTTCGGTAACGTAGTAGCAAAGTCGGCGAGTCTCGTACCGAACATGGTCTTCCCGTACCATCCGGCAAATGGTGTAGGGGACCTGTACCGTCTTCGTTTCTGGGATCGTGTAGCAACGCCGCTGTGTTACCAAGCGGACATGAGTTTCCGGAACCATCCGGCAAGTGGTATAGGTGTAATGGCGAACATGGTGTTCAGGGACTGTATAGCACCGCGTTCGGGTCTCGGTGCGAACATGTTGCTCCGGCACCATGCGACAGATCGTGTACGGTGTGTAGCAAACCTTTTCTTCGGGCACCTGGTAGCAACGGGTACGGGTCTCATACCGGATGTGTTGTTCCGGCACCATTCGACAGATGGTGCGGGTGCAGGTTCGCATTTCTGTTTGGGCTACTTGACGGTACACCGGCACCTGTACCGTTGTGCAAACCGGCTTACAAACCATCTGGCATTCACGAACGACACGATATTCTTCGCGAGGAACCCAGATTTTTCGGCAGATTGTGCGTCCCGGGCATTGGACTTGTTCTTGCACGATTGGACCAGGGCAATATTGCGTCGTGCAGGTACACGGATCAAATACGCACGTCCCAGGCATCTGGACACATCGGGTGACGATTGGCCCCGGAATATATTCCGTAACCGTTTCGTAATGTCCTGTGCAGATCTTTTCTATCCGTTCGGTGACAACGGGTTCCTGCACATAGCTCACACGTGTCTGGGGTAGATAATCCACTTCCGTACGGTACGTAGTAACCGGCACAGTGTAAGCTTGTTGCTCGTAAACCGGCCGCACGGTGCAATATGGGATGGCCACCTGATATTGCTGCGTCTCAGTGCGGTAAGTCGTGTAGCGGTGTTCGCGAATCTGTTGCTCATAGACCGGCCGCATCACAGTATAAGGAATCTGCACCGTGTAAGGCTCAACAACTGTTCGGTAGGTGGTATACGGTATCTCACGAACATGTTGCTCGTATACCGGCCGGTTGACACAATACGTCACTGGTACTTGAAACTCTTCGACGACCGGGCGATTCACGGTATAGCAGTAAGTGCGATACTGCTGTTCGTAGACCGGCCGCAAGGTGGAATATGGCACCGCCACGGTGTAATCCTGCACGACCGGCCGTTTGACAACGTAGGGCACTTCCCGGTAATGAGTTTCATAGATCGGGCGATTGACGATGTATGGGATGGCCACCTGGAACGTTCGGGTGACTGGCCGCATGATTGTATGTGAACGCATTTCCAGATGCGTCTCATAGACGGGACGCTGTATAGTGTAACTACGAACGGTATCGAAGTATTCGGCCACGGGGCGTTGCACTGTGTATTTCTCAGCAACGTAGTTGGTCTCCGTGACGGTACGATAAGTCGTGACCATTTCTGGCTGGTAACATGTCCGATACACAGGACGATAACACACCTGCTGATGTTGTTCGAAGACAGGCTGGTATTGCACCGTGGTAGCAGCAACGGTTGGTATGCACTGATCGGCGGTTACGCAACGCTTCGGATAGCGGCAAATACCCAAGTGGCCCGCCTGAACGGGTGTTACGAAGCTAGTCAAGACTATCAAAGCCAGTGGCCAAACCCCGAACATCATCCTCATGGAGATTCCCCTGCGGGGCTCATCGTTGTGACGCACGAAGGCATGGGCGTGCCCGAGCCGGGGCACTTAGGACAAGTTTGCACGATCCAGAGCAACTGCAAAAGGCAGATTCGCTGGATCACCCCAACCAACACAAGTACTGGACCGGCGAAATCCATACAAGTCGGTCCTGCGCCATTTCAGGAGCAACCGTTCCTATTCCAAATAATCGAATCTCACTCACGGTGTTCGTGATCAGAGATATTGTGATAAACAGCGTAAGTGAGGTGACTTCCACCAGCGAGGCGGGTCATGGCCAAGGTAATTGTGGTGACAGGGGCGACTCGTGGTCTGGGACGGGCGCTTGTGCCATTACTAGTTGCGGAAGGGCACACGGTTTTGGGCTGTGGCCGCGGTGAACGGCAGCTTGCGGAATTACGAGCCGACTTTCCCGATCCCCACGCTTTCTTACCTGTCGATGTCACCCAATACGATGTCGTGCAGCGATGGGCTGCCCAGCTACTGCCAAAGTACGGCCCACCAGACCTGTTGATTAACAACGCTGCTGTGATTAACACCGTATCCCCTCTATGGAAGATCGACGCCGCAGAGTTTCGACATCTCATCGATGTCAACGTCAACGGCGTGTTCTATGTCCTCAAGGCATTCTTACCTGCAATGGTCGAACGCGGCTCAGGTGTGATTGTCAACCTTTCAAGCGGCTGGGGGCGGAGTACCTCGCCCCACGTTGCCCCGTACTGTGCTTCGAAGTACGCCATCGAAGGGCTGACGCAGGCGCTAGCACAGGAATTGCCCGCAGGAATGGCTGCAGTATCACTGAACCCCGGCGTCATTGACACCGACATGCTCCGTCAGTCCTGGGGCGATGCAGCCGGGAATTATCAGAAGCCCCATACCTGGGCCAAACGCGCGGCCCCGTTCCTCCTCAACTTGGGTCCCAAAGATAACGGACGGTCACTGACGGTCAGTTAGCACTACGGTCAGTTTAATCCGACCCACAAACCCGACCAATTCATACCATCGATCGGGAACAGGTGCCTAAATACAATCGACGAAGCCGTTGTGTAACCAGTTGATGCAGGGGATAACTCGTCAGCAGATGTGGGTTTCATCATGCCTGCCAGGAAAGTGGCCGCAATTGTCACCGAGTACCGCAAGTGGTCGCACGCCGATGTGATTTTACGCAACTTGCTCGACGGCTACCCCAACGGCACCCGACCTGAACTCGAGCTCGTCTCGCTTTACACCGACCAGCTGCCCAAGAACGACCTGAGCCGTGAACTGGCTAAGAAGCACGGCTTCAAGATTTACGATTCGATCGCCGAGTGTCTTACGCTCGGCGGCAAGGGGTTGGCCATCGAGGGCGTACTCTCCATCGGCGAGCACGGCGATTACCCGGACAACGAGAAGGGCCAGAAGCTCTATCCCCGACGACGATTTTTCGAGGAGATTTGCAAGGTCTTCGAGACCAGCGGCAAGTCCGTGCCAGTGTTCAACGACAAGCACCTGGCCGCTACCTGGGACGACGCCAAGTGGATGTATGACCGTGCCCGCAAGCTCATGGTGCCAATGCTCGCGGGGTCGTCCATCCCAGTAGCGTGGCGGAAGCCCGACCTGATGCTGCCGAAGGGTTGCGAGTTGGTTGGGGCAGTGCAGATCGGCTACGGACCCTTCGAGGGTTATGGCTTCCACGCGCTGGAAGGCTTGCAGTGCATGATAGAACGCCGGAACTTGGCGAGCAGGGGGCGTGAGCCTCCCGAGCAAGGTGTGAAAGCCGTGACCGCCCACACGGGCGAGACCATGTGGGAGGCATTCGATAAACACGACTGGGCCAAGTCGTTGCTCCAAGCGGGCCTCAAGCTCGTGACCGCCCATGCCAACGGTGATATTAGGGAACTCACCCGCCGGGCAAACGATGCCGGCATTTTCGAAATCGAGTACCGCGACGGGCTACTGGCGTTCGTCGTGATGCCCAATGGTTGGATCTACGAGAACGACGGGGGCTCGTTCTACTTCGCTGGGCAACGTAAAGGCCAAGACCAGCCGGACGTGTGCCAATTCTACCTACAACAGCCCGACCCGTTCGCCCACTTCGCGGAACTGACCAAGGCCATCGACTCGCTCATCCGCACCGGGCACGCCCCCTACCCCGTGGAGCGCACCCTGCTGACCACTGGCATCCTGGACGCGGTGATGATCAGCCGACATCAGAAGGGTAAACGGATCGAGACACCGCATCTGACCATCAAGTATGTTCCGACTGAATGGGGTGGCGCGAAAAGTCCTATACCAAAAGCCAAAATGTAAGCAAGCAAGGGCTTGTCCACCTATGGATTCTCGCATTAGGGTAACGCGATGATGCGCACGGCACCCTTGCGCCACAGTTCCTCGATCAGCCTATAGAACTCTTCTTTCCGGTACTGTTCCATAAGCTTTTCGCGGATTTCGTTTTGCACTTTTATGTCAAAGTTACGGGTACCGGCGTATTCCCGCTCCAACACCTTAACGATGTGGTAGCCAGCGGCGGTCTCGATCAGGCCGCTGATTTGTCCAGCCTGCAAGGCCCACAGCGTTGGCTCCAGATCCACCGGCTTAATCTCGTTGCGGAGTTCACCGATCCCCAAGCCGTCCTTGTTCCTACAGGCTAAACCGTTGTCGTACTGCTTCACCAAGGCCAGGAAATCGGCTCCACTGGTAGCCTGACGACGAACCATTTCAGCATGGTTGTAGGCCTCCTGAGGCGTGGCGTGCTGGCCAAAGCTGATGAAGATATGCTGCCACTTGACGCGGTCGGGAGCGTGGAATTCTTCCGGATGCTGCTGATAATAGGTGCGGATCTCAGCAAATCCGGGTGTTCGGGTACGTTCCTTCAGCATGCTACGGATGTACTCGTCGGCCATCATTTGACGGACAAAGTGCCGGCGGAGCACCTGTTCCGTGAGTCCCTGAGCCTTGAGCCAATCCTGGAATTCGGCATCCGTTTTGATTCCATAGAATTTCCGAATAGCTCGCAAATTTTGCTCGGCGGACTTTTCCGCGTAGTCCTTGACCTCGTCAATGACGGAGAGCCGGCCGTTCTTCTTCAGGCGGGTGTACATATCGTCCAGTACCAGTTCCCGCTCGACGATGCGGCGCAGCTCTTGGGCGTACAGTTCTTTCTCCTTGGCGGTGCGGGCATGACCTTCCAGACCAATCAGCTCCGGTTGTTTGCGGACGGCCTCGATGACTTCTTCGTGGGTTATCACACTGGAGGAACCAATGAGTGCAACGACTTTTACCCGTGGCGTGCCGTCCTTGATCAAATCGGCAACTTGTGCCAGGTTTGGCAATGACGAGTAGCCGGTGGTTTGAACCGATGGATCCGGCGTCCCGATGGCCGAACCGGGTACGGGACCACTGGGTGCGGCGGGCGTGACGACACCAGGAATGGTAGGCACACTGGGAACAACGGGCGAACCGGGAACAACCGGCTGATGAGGGATTTGCCCGCGGGCCTTCGAGAAAGCCGACAGGCCATCAGTCTGACAGCCGTAGGCAGCAACCATCCCGGCAGCCAGCAGCCACCGGCTCAGCGGGTTCGCGGCGTCCATGCCGACCTCGTGATGCCCCGGCGCATGCGCCGGCGTGATTTCGGGACTGGGCTATAGCGTATCTGCCGGGTTGTGCAAGAGCGGCCTGAAACGAACCCGGCAGCGAGATTGTGTCTGGCAGCAGAGGAAAGAGCCGGCGGCGGGGTTCTCACCCACATGGGCCAAAGGGACGAGCTGGGTGCCTTTCTGGGGTCGGGCCACACCGGCGTAAGGCTGACAAACAGGGCGGCGTGGGGGGAGTTGAACCCCTCACCTCGGCTTTCACAGAGCCGCGTGCGATCCGCTACACCACATGCCGCATCGAGCGCGGCCTCGTGGCCGCAGTGATCCTGACTGGATTTGAACCACCGATCTCTTCCGTGTCCGGGAAACGCCCTGAGCCGCTCGGCCACAGGATCGTCGGGTAGTTGAAGTAGATTGGGCACAGACCGATCTACTTCCGCCTTCACTGCAGGCGGAGGGGAAGGGATTCGAACCCTCATGCCCGTTCAGGGCGACCACGTTAGCACCGTGGCCCGGCCAACCGTATCCGTCTCCCGCTCCGAATCGGGTCGTCGTGTAGCGGCACGACAAACCCAGTGGACTCGCCGGGGATCGAACCCGGACTGCAGGCATGCCATACCCGCGTCATCCCGTTAGACCACGAGCCTGTTCAGTGGAATCGCGGGGAGTCGAACCCCGTCGCCGTGTTTGCAAGACACAGCTCTAGCCCGCTAGCAATCCCAGCCGCACATCCCTGCTGCAGTGACCGAGGTGGGAGTCGAACCCACACTGTACAGGCTCTCGACCTGCCGGCTCTGCCGATTGGCCTACCCGGTCGTTCAGTTGCAGACCTGGGAGTTGAACCCAGCATCCAGGCTTATGAGACCCGGTCGGGCGCCGGCCCGTCTGCAATGTTCCGCGATTGGTGACGGTGGGATTTGAACCCACACTGTCCACGTTCTGAGCGTGGCGACTCCTGCCAGTTGGTCTACATCACCGTGTCGGCTTCGTGGCCGAGTGACCCGTGAGGGAATCGAACCCCCACCTCCTGTGTGTAAGACAGGCATTCTCAGCCGTTGAACTAACCGGCCATGGCGGACGCCTTCGTCGTCCAGAGTTGGCAGGAGGAGTCGAACCTCGAAG
>Ga0272446_1001474_pt1 | contig 34150 bp, 33 predicted proteins | sample YNPCB0061_FD_194587 | JGI IMG/M metagenome (GOLD analysis project Ga0272446, IMG submission 194587) | Hot spring microbial mat communities from Yellowstone National Park, WY, United States - YNP-CB-006-1 | ecosystem: Environmental > Aquatic > Thermal springs > Hot (42-90C) > Sediment | place...
TCGGGGGCAATGCCGGGTTTGCCGGACTTGTAGCCCGGGTGCATCGGGTCAACGTAGTAGAGAATCTTGCGGCCCCCTTTGCCTGCCAGTGCGCTCTCTTTTTTGCCAAACCAACGGCCATAACCATAGCCGCCCAGAAAAGCGGCTGCCAGCAGCGCCAGCCCGAGCAGTACTCGAACGACTTTCATTGGACCTCGCCTCACCTGGTCAGCGGCAGTCCGGTCATCTCTTCCAGCCGGCTCAGCGCCACGTAGTAATTCTGAAGTTCTTCGTAATAATTCATTTCGTACTCGACAACGGTCACATAATTCGTCAGGACCGAGAGAAAATCGACTGTTCCCGTCTCGTACGTCGCCAGTGACGACTCGAGCGCCAGACTCGCTTGAGGGATCACTGTCTGGCCATAGAGTTTCATCAAGCGGTTGGAAGTGGTCGCCATCAGGTAATCATCCTTAATGCGGAAGTGAAGCGCCTGATTGGTCGACTCATAGGTACGACGCGATTGGGAGAGGCTCTGCGCCCGCTCGGTAACTGCGGCGCGTTGCTTTCTCCAGAAGTAGGCCGGGAGCTTGAAATCCACGCGGAATTGCCACATATCAGCCATGCCTGCCTGGTTGAAGTACCCACCCGAGAGCACGTAATCCGGGTAGTAGTCCTTGCGCGCGAGATTCAAGGCCAGTTCGGTGCGCTCGATCATCTTCTGGTCACGGCGGAGCATGGGCGAGTTCTCGCGCGCGGCCGCGTACAATTCCTCGAGCGCTATGATCGTGTCCTTGGGCTGAACCTCGGCCGGTCGCGCCAGCGGACTTCCCGGTGGCCGGTTCAACAGGCTATTGATCTCGGCCTCTCTTGCCTCGCGTTCGCGGGCGAGGTTCACCAGTCGCGTTTCCAGGATCGACAGCTCGGTCTGCGCCTTGAAGATGTCTTGCTGGGCGGCACGGCCCACGCTGTACCGCGCCTCCGTAATGCGCAACAGCTTCCGCAACAGTTCCTTGTTCCGCTCCAGAACGTCGCGGGCGGCATAGGCATAATACAGCCGATAGTAGGCTTGCTTGAGACGAGATACCACGTTCAATTGCGTGGCCTGATACAGTTCAAAGTCCGCGCCGGCTTCCTTGCGCGCCACATCGCCGCGGAGCTTGCGCTTACCGGGAAATGGGAACTCCTGCGAGACCATCAGGCCCGCGTTGGCCGCCGGCTCCACGCCGATACCCGCAAAGGGCCTCGGACTGCCCACGCTTGTGTAGCCCAGCGACAACATCGGATCGGGCAGGCTGCTTTCCTGGGCCGGCCGTTGGCGGGCCGCTTCGTAGCGCTTTTGCGCCGCCAAGACCTCCGGATTGTTGCGGAGCGCCTCGGTGACCAGATCATCCAGCCGCAGGCGTTCCTCTTGGCCCCACCCGATCGTCGTACAGGCAAAGAATAAGCCGAGACTGCCAACTACACTGCGACCCTTCACGATACTCGATCCTTTCAAAAGCAGAATCCCTGGAGAACGGTACATGCCGAACCGGCATCTGGAGCCTCGGACCGCTGGTGCCTCTGACTGAACGTGAGGAGCACTTCGCTTTCCAAACTCCCCGGCTTCATTACGGTTTATTAGTTTCAATCGGTTAGATGGGATAATCGCTTGGCAACCTTCTGACAGGCCACGCCCGCAAGCTGATCTGATCCTCCCAGCGTGGACGATTAGAGCCAGCCCTGCCTCATTTCAGGCAGCGGAGCGGGACAGCAGGTACCCAGGAACTCGCGACCTCCGGAATCCGCAATTGGCGACCTCGCAGGTCCTCAAAGACACGGGGTGGCCCCAAAACTCCGCGGCCTGACTGCACGGTCAGCGCTTGCCTCCATAGCGCACGGGTAGAACTACCGCGAAGGTCATGCCCCTGTCAGGATTCGCTTTTACGGTGATCGCACCGCCATGCTGGGTGATGATCTGGTGCGCTACGGAGAGACCCAGTCCGGTTCCATTCTCTTTCGTGGTATAGAATGGGTCGAAAATCTTGTCCAGATCCTGTGACGGGATGCCACAGCCCTGGTCCTTTACCTCGATTACGACTTGCGAGTCCTGCTTGTGTGCGGCCACAGTAACGCATCCCCCCTCGGCCATGGCTTGAATAGCGTTGAGAGCCAGATTCAGGACCACTTGTTGGACTTGCTCGGCATCGCACTCTATGTCGGGCAGATCTGCCGGAATAGCCGTGCAAACGCTGATCCCGCCTCGCTCGGCCACAGGGCCAGCCAGGCTGACGACCGATTCGACGATCCGGGCGATCCTGGAAGCTTGAATCCGGGGCGACTGCGGCCTTGCGAAGTCGAGCAGGTCGGTCAGCAGCCGTTTGAGCCGCTGACATTCCTTTTTCATGATTCCAAAGAACTCCTGGCGCTTCTCCTCCGAGCCGGGATCCCGCTCGATGATGTCGATGGCGCCCTCAATGCTCGCCAGGGGGTTGCGAATTTCATGGGCCAGGCCGGCGGCGAGTTGACCGATAGCAGAAAGGCGATCCGCTCGCTTTAGCTGCTCAAAGCTCTCTTGCAGTTCACGATAGACTTTGCTCAACTGTTCCGCAGTATGTTGGAGTTCCTCCGCCCGCTTCCTTTCCCGGCTGGCCAATACGCCAGTTACCATGCCGACCAGAAAAAACACGACGATCTCGGCATACTGGTTCGCCGAATAATCGGGCATCGTATGCCAAACCATCAGTATATGCGGGATGTAGCAGAGCGCTGAGCACGCTGCTGCGGCCAGCCCTCCCGGCCAGCCGAAGGAGATTGCGGCAAACACGATCGGCAGGTAATAGAGTCGCTGGAATATGTTATGCCAGAGGAACAGGGATGGAGGGGTCAGGTAGTGACCGGCACTAACTAGCGCAATACCAAGAAAGAGGAGCCCAATACGGGTCCAGTCCGAGCGAGTGAATTTTGGGGTCAATCCTTTAGAACCTCTCCTCGGTGCGGCGCACGATGGCGCATGATCTTGCGGCGCCGCTGTTCCCATGCCGGAAGGTCTGCCGCAAGCGTGGGAGGGACGGCGAGCACACCCGGGCCCTCTGGATGCGCCAATCCGCTTCCGATGCGCCCAACGAAAGTTTCGGTCCCTGACATAAGAAAGGAACACTCAATTCAGGATACCGAAGCGCTGGCGATCCGGCCAGGGTTCCGGCACCATCCCCCTGGAAACAGGGAACATATTTGCGGGGGGCGTCTCTTCGCGTTTCAGATCGGACGCCCGGCCTTGGCTGATCGCGCACAGTAGCTGCCCGAAATAGGGCACCGGATACAGTCCGTGGCCGTACCGCCACGGCATGGTCTTTTGGAGGCCAGCATGCCGTTGGGTGCTCGTGATATCGTGTCTCCGGATGCTCCATCGGCAATCCAACGAGGATACGGCAAGCAGCCACCACCCGGCTACGGTTTTCCGGTCCGGGGTGAAAAGGGCGTTGCATGACGGATAGAAGGATTCTGGTTGTAGATGATGACGAAAGCTTGCGTCGAGTGACCCAAGTGCAACTTGAGCAGGAAGGATACGCCGTTTCCACGGCTGCGAACGGCAAGGATGCGCTTGCCCTGCTTGAAAAATCTCCGCAGGATCTGGTCATTTCGGATCTCAAGATGCCAGGCATGTCGGGACTGGACCTGTTGCGCCGGATCCGGGCTGAGTACCCGGAGATCATCGTCCTGATGATAACGGCATATGGCTCGATCGAAACGGCTGTAGAGGCGATGAAGCTTGGCGCTTACGACTACATCACCAAACCCGTTAACGCCGACGCACTACGCCTGGTCGTCGGCAGAGCCCTCGAGCACTTGGGCCTCCGGGAAGAAGTACAGGCCTTGCGCAGTAGCTTGGACCAGAAGTACGGGTTTGAAAACGTCATTGGACGCTCTAAGCTTCTGCTTCAAACCCTCGACGCCGCGACCAGAGCCGCTCAAGCCGACGCCACCGTGCTGATCCGGGGAGAGACGGGGACGGGCAAGGAGCTATTGGCGAAGGGAATCCACTTCAATAGCCGCCGCAAGGACAAGCCTTTCATGACCATCAACTGCGGGGCGATTCCAAAGGAATTGCTGGAGTCCGAGTTGTTCGGGCACGTGAAGGGATCGTTTACCGGGGCCTACACGCACAAGAAGGGCAAGGTCGAAATGGCTGACCAGGGGACTCTGTTTCTAGACGAGATCGGTGAGATGCCCCTCGAGTTGCAGGTCAAGGTCCTCCGCTTGATTCAGGAGCGCGAAATCGAAAAGGTTGGAGGCACGGGCCCCGCCAAAGTGGACGTTCGAATTATTGCAGCGACGCATCGAAACTTGCAGGCCATGATCGAGGATGGCACGTTTCGCGAAGACCTCTACTACCGACTGAGCGTGATCCAACTGGAGTTGCCTCCTTTAAGGGAGCGGCCGGAAGACGTCATTGAGCTTGTTCAGCATTTCTTCACCAAAAGCAAAGAGAAGCACAACCGACCGGATCTCGTGCTGCCGGAATCCCTGATGCCCTATTTTTGCGCATACCGCTGGCCGGGCAATGTCCGCGAGCTTGAGAATGTTGTTGAGGGCTTAGTGGTGCTTGCGCGGGACAACGAGATCCGCGCGAACGATTTACCCGAGCCAATCCGGCGTGAACGACCGGCGCTGGAAGCGCTCCACTTGGATCTTCCCCCTCACGGCATCAGCCTGGAGGCGGTTGAAAAAGAACTCATTTTGCGGGCGCTGAAAAAGTTTAACTGGAACCAGACTCATGCAGCGCAGTATCTCGATATTAGTCGCAAGACGCTGATCTACCGCATGGAGAAGTACGGACTCCGCCAGGAGTGAAGGCGCTTGTTGACAGAAGACTTACTACTGGCCGACGCATCAGAGTGAATGGTCCATCGGCATCGTTTGTCGGGAGACAGCGGACTTGCGGCGACGCTATCCTCGCCCGGTGCACCACGGCTTGACAACCTTCGCCATTTTGCGGCTGCGCCGCGCTACGGGTCAGAGACGTGCGTTCTCAAACCGCTTCAGTTTCTCAATCAGGGTGGTTCGCTTGATCTTCAGCAGTTGGGCCGCGCGGTTCTTGTTTCCATGGGTCGCCTCCAAAGCGCGCCCAATCAGGTCCCGTTCGTAGTTCAGTACCAGGGTCTTGAAGTCCAGTTCCTCATCGCCGGCCGGTTCTGAGTTCTGCTCCGGAACCTCCCGTACCACCGGAAAGTCCCGCTCGGTGACCTGCCTCCGCTGCTCCGAACGGATCACTGCGATCTCCACCGCGTTCTCCAGTTCACGAATGTTGCCGCGCCAGGGACGTTCCCGAAGCGCCTGTTCCGCCGCCGGCGAGAGGTACTTGGGCGGCAGCCCGTCCCGGCGGGAGAACTTGTCCAGAAAATACGCGGCAAACAGCGGGATGTCGTCGGGTCTCTCCCGCAACGGCGGCAGGTGGATATGGAAGACGTTGATGCGGTAGAAGAGATCTTCGCGAAAGCGGCCCTCTTCGACCCGTTTCCAGAGGTCCACGTTGGTGGCGGCAATTACGCGAAAGTCCAGCCGGATCGCCTCGGCGCCCCCGATGCGATGGATCTCCCGCTCCTGCAACGCCCTTAACAGCTTGGGTTGCAGTTCGAGCGGCAGATCGCCGATTTCGTCCAGAAAGATGGTGCCGCCGTGGGCCTGTTCGAAGCGTCCCACCCTCGCCTGGTGGGCATCCGTGAAGGCCCCCTTCACATGCCCGAAAAATTCGTCTTCCAGCAGAGTGGCGGGAATCCCCGCGCAGTTCACCGACACCATCCCGACGCGGCGCCGGCGGCTCAGCATGTGGATGGCCCGCGAAACTCTCTCCTTGCCGGTGCCCGTCTCGCCCGTAATCAACACCGTGGTGTCTTTGGGAGCGACCAGGCGGACCTGCTCCATCACCGCGCGGATGGCGGCGGACCGGCCGATGAAAAACTCGTCGAGCGGCAGTTCCCGTTCTTTGCGTGCGTCCAGAGCCTGGCGAATGGCCTCCGCCAGCCCTCCCCGTTCAGCAGCCCGGTGCTCGGGCACCGCAAGAAGGTTGGCAGCCGCCGGGTCCGGCGAGGCGCCGATGGCGACCAGGACGGTCTCTCCATCGCCATTTCGCCCCCCGAGACTGGTGGCGAACTCGCGGCGCTCCTGCTCCCCGAAGTACTCCCAATCGAGCACCACGGCGCCATATGGAAAGCCAGCGATTCGCCTGCGGCCCTGCTCCAGTGAAGACTCCACATCCACGGTCCAACCCGTGCCCGCCAGCAGGTAACGCAGGCTCTCGATCCGGGCCCGGCCCGCTGCGATCAGCAGCAGCCTTGGCCCGGGCTGGGCGATGGGATCACGGTTCCACATAAGGTCCTGGGGCGTCCACCCTGCCAAATTCCCGACACGGAATGGCCGGTGGAACGCTTCAACTCCATACATATCGGCGGTTTGTCGCGGAGTCATTAGATTGACAGCCCGAATTTTCCGGGAAAACTCCCCAACCAACCCAAATTCGTGCACCAATTTGGAACCCGAATTCCGTTTCCAGACACCTTCGAGCCCGTTCCTGGAATCACTTCGGAACCCTCATCCCCAGCCGCCCCTCCGGTTCCCCGTGGACCCCGCCCCGCGCCCCCTCACCAACTGCTTCCAATACCGTCAGTTTTCCGCCATATGTCCAGCAGCCTGCAATAATCGGGACACAGATAATAAGTGTCTTATGCCTGATTCACCTAATTGGTCTTCAGGTTGCAATAGTACGACTGCCGGTCGACATTAGACGGCATCAGCAAGCCCCAGACCGAGGGCAAATCCAAAAAGGCCACCGAGGGAATTGACCATGCCAGCTCGAAGTGTATCTCCACGCCGATCCACCCGAATCTCGAAGGCGACCCGCGACCGGATCGTCCTCGAACACATCCCGCTGGTGAAAGCCATCGCCGTCCGGGTGCATGAGGGTCTCCCCGTCCACGTGGATCTGGACGATCTCGTCCATGCCGGCATTCTGGGCCTGTTTGATGCGGTCACCAAATATAACCCCAACCGAAAGGTGGTATTCCACAGCTACGCCAAACATCGCATCAAAGGCGCCATCCTCGACAGCCTGCGCCAGTTGGACTGGGCCTCCCGTGATCTGCGCAAGCGCCACAAGCAGGTCGAAGCGGTGACCCGCGAGCTTTGCTCCACACTCGAGAGAACCCCCACTGAGGCGGAGATCGCGGAAAAGATGGGAGTCGCGGTGGAACGCTGGCGGCGGATGGCGCTCGAACTCCGCACTGTGGGTCTGATCTCGGCCTCCACAAAGAACAGCGATCAGGAGAGCACCGCCGCGCCCGAGTTTCCAGCCAAGCCGGAGTCGCGTCCGGACAACATGTGTGCGCACGAGCAGCTTCGCGACATGCTCTTCAGCGCCATGAAGACACTTCCGGAGCGCTACCAGAAGGTGGTATTCCTCTACTACACCAACGAAATGACGATGAAGGAGATCGGGGGGCTTCTGGGAATCAACGAGAGCCGCGTTTCCCAGATCCACAAGACCGCCCTCGAGAAAATGGCGACGGCGCTCCATTCGGCCGGCGTGCACTCCGCCCAGGCCTTCTAACAGAGCCGGCTACCGGGCCATCCTCGCCGCGTAGCGGGCGAAATCGAGTACCGCGGTGGGGAAGATGCCGAGGGCCAGGGTTCCCGCCGAGGCCAGCACCAGCGTCGCTCTGAGTCCGCCAGCCAGGGGCGGGACGCCGGCGGCAGCCTCACCCGGCTCGCGCATGTACATCACCACCAGCACGCGCAGGTAGTAATATGCCCCTACGGCGCTGTTCAACAGCCCGAGCACGGTAAGCACCACCAGGTCCGAGCCGAGCGCGGCCTTGAAGATATAGAACTTGCCGAAGAACCCCGCGGTGAGGGGCACACCGATCAGCGACAGCAGAAAGATCGCGAACAGCGCGGCGGTCAGCGGTTGGGTGGCGCCGAGCCCGGCCAGGTCTTCGATGTTCTGGTACCGTTCCCCCCTACGGGAGAAATGCGTCACCACGGCAAAGGCGCCGATATTCATCAGCACGTACGCCGCCAGGTAGAACATCGCCGCGGCGGTTCCCACATCGGAGCGCGCCGTCACGGCCACCAGTACATAACCGGCGTGGGCGATCGAGCTGTAGGCAAGCATCCGCTTGAGGTTGGTCTGGGTAAGCGCCGCGAAATTGCCGATGGTCATCGAAAGCAGGGCCGAAATCCAGACCAGTGGCTCCCAGCGATGGCCGATGGGCGCAAACCCGGTCGTGAAAACGCGCAGAAACACGGCGAACGCGGCGGCTTTGGGTCCCGCCGAGAGGAATGCACTCACCGGGCTCGGCGCTCCCTGATAAACGTCCGGAGCCCAGATCTGGAAGGGCGCCCCGGAGACCTTGAAGCCGAACCCGACGAACATCAGCGCCGCGGCCACGCTGGCAAGCGCCGCTACGGGCACGCCGGCCTGGGGCGCCGCGAACGCCGCCCGGATCGCCGTCAGCTCGGTCGACCCCGTGGCGCCGTACACCCAGGCGATGCCATAGAGCACAAAGGCGGTCGCGAACGAGCCCAGCAGGAAATATTTGACCGCCGACTCGTTGGCCCGCTGGTCATCCCGCAGGAAGCCGGCCAGCACGTAGGTGGCGATCGACGAGATCTCCAGGCCGATGAAGATCATGATCAGTTCGTGGGCGCTCACCATTACCGACTGCCCCGCCACTGAGAACAGGACCAGCGCGTAGTACTCGCCGGTATTGGCGCCTTCACGGGTCAGAAACTGGTATGACGACAGCACCGTCAGCACGCCGGCGCCCAGCACCACCAGCCGGAAAAACGTGGCGAAGCCATCCACCACCACCATCCCGGAAAACGCTTCGCCGGGTTGCGCGAATGCCAGCGCGGAGGCAAACATGGCTGCCACTAATGCCGCCAGCGCCGTGAAACCCAGGAACGTCTTCGGCCGTTCTCCGGTCAGCGGCTCCAGGACCATGATCAGCGTGCCGCTCAGGGTCAGAATGATCTCCGGCAGCACACGCAGGATCTCGACGGCCGGAGGAAACAGGCTAGCGGGCATCGGCAACCTCCGCCGGCGCCGCGTTGCGCACCTGGATTTGCCGGCTGTAACTCGCGGACTGGAGGATCTGCCGGTTGGCCGCACTCACCTTCGGCAGAAACGTCTGGGTATAGGTGCCCATCCAGACCATCAGGGCGACCAGGGGAATCACCACCGCCCACTCTCGCGGCTCGAGGTCGCGCACGCGCGCCCGAACCTCCTCGGGCGTTTCCCCGTAGAACACCCGCTGGTACAGCCAGAGCATGTAGCAGGCTGACAGAATCACGCCGATGGCGGCGAACACGCTCCAGGTGAACTTCACCTGCGCCGCGCCCTGCAACACGAGATATTCGCCCACAAAGTTGTTCAGCATCGGCAGACCGATACTCGCAAGCGAGGTGATCAGAAACACCGCCGACAGAAACGGCGCGGCGGTTGCCACCCCTCCGTAATCCTTAATTTCGAGCGAATGGCGGCGCTCGTAGAGAAAACCTACCAGCACGAACAACGCCCCTGTCGAGATTCCGTGGTTGAGCATTTGGTAGACGGCGCCGTCGGCGCCCAGTTGGGTGAACGAGAAAATGCCCAACACCACGAACCCCAGATGGCTGACCGAGGTGTAGGCCACCAGCTTTTTCATGTTCGGCTGCACCATCGCCACCAGCGCCCCATAAATGATCCCCACAATGGCGAGGACTACAATCCAGGGCGCGCACTCCCGCGATGCCTGCGGGAACAGTGGCAGGCAGAAGCGCAGCAGTCCGTAGGTGCCCATTTTCAGCATCACAGAGGCCAGCATCACCGAGCCGGCTGAAGGCGCCTCCACGTGTGCATCCGGCAACCAGGTGTGCAGCGGGAACAAGGGCACCTTGATGGCGAAGGCGGCGAAGAACGCGAGAAACAGCGCCATCTGCTCGATGCGGTTGAGCGCCACCCGCCCCGCCCAGAGCGCATCGAGGATCTCGCCGTAGTCGAAAGTGCCCGTCCGGTTGTAAAGGTAAATGATGGCGGCCAGCATCAGCACCGAGCCCGCCATCGTATACAGGAAGAACTTGACTGCCGCATAGATGCGGCGCTCGTGCCCCCAGATGCCCACCAGGAAGTACATGGGCACCAGCGAGACCTCCCAGAACACATAGAACAGGAACAAGTCGCGGGCGACGAACACCCCGGTCAGGCCGAACTCGAGCAACAGCAGGAAGGCGTAAAACTCTTTCACCCGGTGCTGGATGTACTTCCAGGAGATCAGAATCGACAGCGGCGTCAGCAGCGTGGACAGCAACACCAGCCACAGGCTGATGCCGTCCAGGCCGATGTGATAGCGGATAGCCGGCGAAGGAATCCACGGCAGGTCGGTGACGAAACGGTCGCCCGCCTCCCCGCTGGGTATTCCGCCAACCAGCCCCAGCGACAGCGCCAGAGTCGCCAGGGCGACAATCAGGCCGGTCCAGCGGACGGCTGAATCTTTGCCTCTCGGCAGAAACAGCAGGGCGGCGAACCCGGCCGCCGGCAGCCACAAGGTGAGATTCAGCAGCATTACCGCAGCCCTCCCCACACTCCGATGCCGGCGATCATCAAAATCGACCCGGCCACCACCCAGGCTGCGTATCTGCGGATATTGCCGGACTGAATCCGTTTCAGCACGTCCCCCAAGGCGCGCGAGCGCGAGCCGATGCCGTTCACCGCGCCGTCGATCAGGCCGGCATCCACCCCCTTCCACAGCACCGCCCGCGAACCGCTCACCAGCGGCCGCACCACCACAGCGTCGTAGATCTCATCCACGAAGAACTTGTTGTAGACCAGGGTGTACAGGCCGCCGGCCGAGCGCACAAAGGCGTCCGCCAGGCCGGGCCGGCTGAGGTAGAACAGGTATGCCAGCCCGATGCCGGCCAGACCCGCCGCGGTCGCAACCCACACCAGCCACGGGGCGTGGCCGGCCTCTTCGGCCTGAAACAACGGATGCAGCCACTCCGGCACCGGGAAATATCCGCCCCCCAGCGAGAGCAGCGCCAGCGCGGCCAGCGGCGCCAGCATCACCGCCGGCGATTCGTGGGGATGGGCGTTGCCCCGGTACTCCCCGAAGAACGCCAGAAACAGCGCCCGGAATACGTAAAACGCCGTCATGCCCGAGGTGATCACTCCCACCCAGTACATCCACGGCGCGTGGTGATAGGCCGACAGCAGGATAGCGTCCTTGCTGTGGAAGCCGGAGAACGGCGGTATGCCCGCAATCGCCACCCCGGCGCACAACAGGGTCCAGAACGTCCAGGGCGTCCTGGTGCGCAACCCGCCCATCCGGCGCAAATCCTGTTCTCCGCCGAGGGCGTGAATCACGCTGCCCGCGCCCAGAAACAACAGCGCTTTGAAGAATGCGTGGGTCACCAGGTGGAAGATGCCCGCCGAATACGCACCCGCCCCAAGTCCCAGGAACATGTAGCCAAGCTGGGAGACGGTCGAATATGCGAAAACCTTCTTGATGTCGTTCTGCGCCAGGCCGATTACGGCGGCAAACACCGCCGTGGCCAGGCCGATCCAGCCCACCAACTCGAGCGCCGCTGGAGCGTGCGCGTAGAGCGTAAACGAGCGCGCCACCATGTACACCCCAGCCGTCACCATGGTCGCGGCGTGGATCAGCGCCGAGACCGGCGTGGGACCTTCCATCGCATCCGGCAGCCACACATAGAGGGGAATCTGCGCGGACTTGCCCGTCGCCCCTACCAGCAGCAGCAGGCAGATCGCCGTCAGCACGCTTTGCGGCTGGCCCGCCGCGGCGCCGAAGACCACCCCGAAATCCAGCGAGCCGAACGACACCACCATCAGCAGCATGGCCAGGGAAAATCCGAAATCCCCGATCCGGTTGACGATGAACGCCTTGTTGCCCGCCGTGGTGGCGCTCTTGCGCAGGAACCAGAACCCGATCAGCAGATAACTGCACAGTCCCACGCCTTCCCAGCCCACAAACATCACCAGGTAGTTGGCGGCCAGCACCAGCAGCAGCATGAAGAACATGAACAGGTTCATGTACGCGAAGAAGCGGTAATACCCGCCCTCGTGGGCCATGTAGCCGATCGAATAGATGTGAATCAGAAATCCGACGCCGGTCACCACCAGCAGCATGACCGCCGTCAGGCGGTCGAGGCCGAGATCGAACCCGACCCGGAAGTCGCCGCTCTGGATCCAGGTGAAGTACCGCTCGACGTGCGGCGCATCCCAGGAGGTCACGCCGTAGAGCGACTTCAGAACCCACACCAGGGAGAGCAGAACCGAGCCGCAGGCGACGGCGTTGACGAAACTTTTCGTCATGCGGCGCCCGGCCAGCCCGTTCACAAGAAAACCGGCCAGGGGAAACGCGGGAATCAGCCAGAGGTGCTGCATGGTCTTAGTATTTGAGCGTGTTGATCCGGTCCACGTCGAGTGTGGCGCGGTTCTTGAAGACCGTCAGGATGATGGCCAGCCCGACGGCGGCCTCGGCGGCGGCCACCACCATGACAAAAAAAGCGAAAATGTTCCCGCTCACCTGCTGGTAATGAAACGAAAAGGCCATAAAGCTCAGGTTTACCCCGTTCAGCATCAGCTCAATCGACATGAAAATCGTGATGATGTTGCGCCGGAAAAAGAATCCCGCCACGCCGAGGCAAAACAGCACCGCGCTCAGCACCAGGTACCAGGACAGGGGAACCGCTTCAATCATCAGTCGATTTCCTTTCGGGCCAGCACAATTGCCCCCAGAATCGCAATCAGGATCAGGATTGAGGTGACTTCAAACGGCAGCAGATAGGTGGTGAACAGCGTTCGCCCGACATCCCGGACCGTGCCGCCCCGGAAGGCGCCGAAGTGCACCGTGCCGGCGCCCGCAAACAGGCGCTGGACCAGATAGCTGAGCAGGCCGAAAAGCGCCACCAGCAGGGACACCCCCACCACGCGCGCCAGCCCGCTCGTCTTGCCGGCCTGCTCCGAGCCGGCATTCAGCAGCATGATCACAAAAATGAAAAGCACCATGATGGCGCCGGCGTAGACGATCACCTGTGCGGCGGCCATGAACTCGGCGCCGAGTTGCAGGTACAGGACGGCCAGCGAACCCATCACTCCGATCAGGGAAATGGCGCTCGAGATCGGGTGCCGCTGCACCACCACGCTGATCCCGCAAACCACCGCGATGATTCCGAAAACCAGGAAGAAGATCGTATTCATTCTCTTCGCGCTCAGCCCCACAGGGCGACCAGCAGCCCGGTCACCAGCAGGTTCACCATCGCCACCGGAAACAGCCCCTTCCAGGCGAAGGCCATGAGTTGATCGTAACGGAAACGAGGCAGCGTGCCGCGCACCCAGACGAACAGGAAAAACAGGAAGCCGGTCTTGGCGACAAACCAGAACACGGGCAGAAAGTTGGTTTGCACCCAAGGCAGCAGAAACAACGCTGCCAGCCCGAAGGACACCACCGCGACGATGGGCAGGGTGATGCGGTCCGGCTTTCTGGCCGGATGGAGGCCGTGGTAGAGGGCCACCGCGCCTGAAAATGCCAGCAGCAGCGTGGGCACATAGCCCGAGCCGAATCGTTCCGGGAACAGCGGTTGCCAGCCGCCCAGGAAGATCGTGGTGGTCACCGCCGCCACCGTGATCATGTTCGCGTACTCAGCCATAAAAAACGCCGCGAACTTCATGCTGCTGTATTCGGTGTGGTATCCGGCCACCAGTTCGTTCTCGGCTTCGGGAAGGTCGAACGGAATCCGGTTCGTCTCGGCGAAGCCCGCGGTCAGAAAGATGAGAAAGCTCAGCAACTGCGGAAAGGGCGGCTGAAGAATGCTCCAGTTGGGAATGAAACCGAGGTGGAAGCCGGCCTGTTTCTCCACGATCTCCCGCAGGCTGAGGGTGTTCAACATCAGCAACGGCGCCGCCAGCGCCAGGCTCACCGGCAATTCGTAACTGATCATCTGCGCCGAGCTGCGCAGAGCCCCCAGCAAGGAATACTTGTTGTTTGAAGCCCACCCGCCCAGGGCGATGCCATAGACGCCCAGCGAGGAGACGGCCACAATGAACAGCACGCCGATGTTCAAGTCGGTCAACTGCATGGGCGTGCTGAATCCGAACATCTGAAACCGGTCGCCGAAGGGAATCACCGACACCGAAACCAGCGCGGTCGCCACCGCCAGGAAGGGGGCCAGTACGTACAGAAACTGGCTCGCGCCGGCCGGAATCAGGTCCTCTTTCGTCACCAGCTTGATCACGTCGGCCAGCGGCTGCAACAGGCCGTGCGGTCCCACCCGCGATGGTCCCAGCCGCAACTGGATATGAGCGATTACCTTGCGCTCGATCCATTGCAGGTAGGCCAGCGTGGTCAGCAGAGCGGCGGCCACAACGGCGGCCTTGATGATGCTGACAATAATGAAGTTCATCCCCGCCTCTCCAAGCGGCGTTCCAGCACCGCGTTGAGGATCCTGGAATAGCGCCCCAGGGTCCCGGACGCAAACAGCCCGTTGTGTTCCGAACGCACGCCTCCGGGATGCGGAACCAGGGGGGCGGCGGAGTCCAGGGGCAGGGACTGGGCGGCTCCTCCCGCCGCCAGCACGGCCGTCGAGACTGCATAGCCGGGGACCGTCCGGCGAATTTCATCAAACACCCGCTCCGGGCTCCAGGGACCCATCTCCGCGGCGGCTCCCATCTCGCGGGCAAGGAAACCGGCAATCTCCAGATCCGTCTTCACGCCCACCACCGTGAGCGCCTTCTCCAGCCGTTGCACCTGGCCGCAGACGTTGGTCACCGTGCCGGACTTCTCATAGGGCGAAGCCGCCGGCAGAACCACGTCCGCCGCTCTCGCCGTCTCAGTCAGGAACAGGTCCTGCACCACGACGAAGGCGTTGCGCGCGGCCAGCCCGGCGGATTTCAGCGGATTCGCGCCCACCACCCACAGCACGTCCAGGTCCTCGGCCGCCAGCATCCCCTCCAGGGTGAGCCCGCCTTCGCCCGGCGCCAGGCCCATGTCCGCCGCGCCGCGGGAGTTGGAATAGTCCAGCAGACAGACGTACTGCACCGGAATGCCCAGCGACTGCCCGAATTCCACCAACTTTCGCACCGCAGCGCCCTGGATGGAATCGTCAAACAGAATCACCAGCTCCGGCTCGCCCTGGAGCCGCTCGCGCAATCCCTCCACGGCCTCCAGTTCCCCGCCCCGCTCGCAGCGTACGCTCGCCGCCGCCACCTGGTCTTCCCGCACCGGCTTCTCCGTCACCACGTAAACATGCGCCTGGTGGTGGCGAACATTGGCGCGCACCTGAAACGCCAGCAGGGGCTGCTCGAGCGCCAGGTGGCTGCCGATGATGAGGATCGCTTTCTTCTCGTAGATGTCCGCCACCGTGGCCAGCGCGCCGGACCTGCCTTCGAGCGCGCCGAGCAGAGCCGCCACGTCGCCGGTGCGGTGATGGTCGATGTTCTCCGTGCCCAGCACCTTCCGGGCGAACTTCTGCAAGTAGTAGCTCTCTTCGTTGGTCGTGTGGTTGGAACCGATAACGCCGAACCTGCCGTTACGCGCCTTCACCTCCTGGAACTTGTCCGCCACCGCGGCCAGCGCCCTGGACCACGCCACCGGCTCCAGTTTCCCGTTGATCCGCATCAGGGGCGTTTGCAGGCGCTCCGGATGATTATAGAAGTCGAACGCGTAGCGGCCCTTGATGCACAGGAATTCGCCGTTGATGCCCGAGCGGTCGCGGTTGTTGCCGCGCACGATCTCGTGTTCTCCGCGCACTCCCAAAGTGGTCTTGCAGCCGTTCGAGCAATGCGCGCAGATGGCGCCCACGTGCTCCATCTCCCAGGGACGCGTCTTATACCGGTAGACCCCGCTGGTGAGGGCGCCGACGGGGCAGATGTCAATGCAGGCGCCGCACTCGTCGCACTCCAGGTGATCACCCCGGTTGGGAGCGATTTCAGACAGCACGCCGCGATTCACGACCCCGAGCGCGCGCACCCCCAGGCCTTCGTCGCAGATCCGCACGCAGCGGAAACACAGGATGCAGCGCGGGGCGTCATAGAATACCACCGGCGACCACTGCTTTTCGTCCACGTGATGCTTGGTCTCGACGAACCGGCTCTCGCCCAGCCCGTACCGGAAGGTCATATCCTGCAATTCACACTCGCCGCCCTTGTCACACACCGGACAATCCAGGGGGTGGTTGGTCAGCAGAAACTCGAGCATGGCCTTGCGCGCTTCCGCCACCTTCGGCGTGTCGGTGCGCACCACCATGCCCTCGGAGACCGGCAGCGTGCAGGCGGTCATCAGCTTGGGCGCCTTCTCGACCTCCACCAGGCACATGCGGCAGGCCGCTTGCAGGCTGAGCCCTTCGTAGTAGCAAAACGCCGGAATCTCGATGCCGTTGCGCCTGGCGGCCTCAATCACCAGGGTGCCCGGCGCGGCCTCGACCGGCTTGCCGTCGATCGTGAATTTCACCAGGTCAGGCATGGGAATACCTACAGCGGCCCTCGGCGTGCTCCTCGAATTCGTCCCGGAACTTCTCGACCAGCGCGATGGTCGGCATCGCCGCCGCGTCGCCCAGCGGGCAAAAGGTCCGGCCCAGCATGTTCCTGGCCAGTTCCCCAATCAGGCTGACGTCGCTCGCCGTGCCTCCCCCGCCGTGCAGCCGGGCGAGCATCTTGCGCAGCCAGGTGGTGCCTTCGCGGCAGGGAATGCACCAGCCACAGCTTTCGTGAGCGTAGAAGCGCATGATCCGGAGAGCCATCCGCACCATGCAGGTATCTTCGTCCATCACCACGACGCCCCCCGAGCCCAGCATGCTCCCGGCTTTCGCCACGGAGTCGAAATCCATCGCCAGATCGCATTCCCCGGCCGTCAGTACCGGGCACGACGACCCGCCCGGAATCACCGCTTTCAGCTTCTTCCCGCCGGGCACTCCGCCTCCCACTTCCTCAATCATCCGCAGGAGATTGAATCCCATCGGAAGCTCGTATACCCCGGGCTTGTTGACGTGGCCGGAAAGACAAAACAGGCGCGTGCCGCCGTTCTTCGGCGTGCCCAGCGCGGCGAACGCCGCGCCGCCGTCCCGGATGATGGCCGGCACGGCGGAGTAAGTCTCGACGTTGTTCAGCACCGTCGGGCACTGGAACGCGCCCACCACCGCCGGAAAAGGAGGACGGATGCGGGGCACGCCCCGCTTGCCCTCGAGCGACTCCAGCAGCGCCGATTCCTCCCCGCACTCATAGGCGCCGGCCCCGGTGTGCGTGTAGGCGTCAAAGTGGAAACTCGAGCCGAGCAGGTTCCTGCCCAGATAACCGTGCCGGTAGGCTTCCGCGATCGCCTTGTCCAGGATGTCGATCAGGTAGCGATACTCGCCGCGCACGTAGATGTAACCCGCGTGCGCATCTACCGCCAGACCCGCGATCAACATGCCTTCAATCAACTGGTGGGGATCGTTCTCCATCAGCAGGCGGTCCTTGCAGGTGCCGGGTTCGCTCTCGTCGGCGTTCACCACAATGTACTTCGGCTTGGGAGACGTGCGCGGAACGAAGCTCCACTTTATGCCGGCCGGGAAACCCGCGCCGCCCCGCCCGCGCAGGTTCGACGTCTTCACCTCATCAATGATCTCCTCCGGCTTCATGCCCAGAGCCTTGCGAAAAGCCTGGTAGCCGCCGGTGGCGAGGTAGGTGTCGATCGAGGCCGAGTTCGGCAACCCGAAACGGCGGGTCAGGACCTTGACCTCCAGCGGACTTGGTTCGTTGTAGAGCATACCCTCAGTGAATCTTTCGCAAATCGTCCAGCAGGCGGTCGAGTTTCTCCACCGTCATGTCATGATAGAAGTCGTAGTTAACCTGAATGGCGGGCGCCCAACTGCACGCCCCGATGCACTCCACCTCTTCGAGCGAAACCTGCCCGTCGGCGGTGACCTCTTTGTTGCCGATGCCCAGCTTGCGGCAGGCGTGCTCCCACAGTTCGGCGCCGCCCCGCAGCATGCAGCTCACGTTGGTGCAGATCTGGACGTGGTGTTTACCCAGCGGTTTGCGCCGCAGCATCGAGTAGTAGGTCACCACCTCCTCGACCTGCAACGCCTCGACCCCGGTGCGGCGGGCCACCTCTTCCACCACCTCCGGGGTCACCGCTCCCACTTCGTCCTGGGCGAACATCAACATCGGGATCAGCGCCGACCTCTGCCGCCCGGGCGGATAACTGGCCAGCAGCTTGTCGAACTTGGCTTCTAACTCAGGAGAAAAGGTCATGCTTACCTGTCCGTATCCCCCAGCACGAAATCCATGCTGCCCAGCGACGCAATGACGTCCGCAATCAGCGTCCCCTCCACCATCTTCGGCACGGCTTGCAGATTCCCGAAACTCGGCCCCCGGATGTGCGCGCGGTAGGGCTTCGCCGTGCCGTCGCTGACAATGTAGTAACCCACCTCACCCCGCGGCGATTCGATGGCCTGGTAGACTTCGCCCTCGGGCACGCGAAAGCCTTCCGTGACGATCTTGAAGTGGTAGATGAGCGACTCCATCTGGGTCTTCATCTTCTCGCGGTCCGGCAGCACCACGTGAGGCGCATCGGCCCGGTAGGGTCCCTCCGGCATGCCCTCCAGCGCCTGCTGAATGATGCGCGCGCTCTGGCGCATCTCTTCGACCCGCACCAGGTACCGGGAGTACACATCGTTGCCGGTGCGCGTGGGCACCTCAAAGTCGAACTGGTCGTAACTCGAATAAGGCTCGGACTTGCGGATATCCCACTTCACGCCCGCGGCGCGCAACATCGGCCCGGTGACCCCCAGATCGAGCATGTCTTCCACCGGGAGGGAACCCACGCCCTTGGTTCGCGCGATCCAAATCGGGTTATTGGTGAGCAGGCTTTCGTACTCGTCCACGCGGCTCGGAAAGACGTCGATAAAGCGCTTCACGCGCTGGCGCCAGCCCCGCGGCGCGTCCAGGGCAAGGCCTCCCACGCGGATGTAGCTGGTCATCATCCGCTGCCCCGAGAACATCTCGAAGATCCGCAGGATCTCCTCGCGCTCGCGGAAACAGTAGAGAAACACGCTCATTGCGCCGATATCGATAGCGTGCGTGCCCAGCCAGACCAGGTGGCTGTTCAGGCGGGTCAGTTCCACCAGCAGCACCCGCATCCATTGCGCCCGGGGAGGGATCTCGAGGCCGAGCAACTTTTCCACCGCCAGGCAGTAACACAGATTGTTGCTGAGCGGCGCGAGGTAATCGACCCGGTCGGTCAGGGTCACCGCCTGATGATAGGTGAGCGCCTCGCATTGCTTCTCGATTCCCGTATGCAGATAACCGATATCCGGCCGGCACCCGACGATCGTCTCGCCGTCCAGTTGCAACTCCAGCCGCAACACCCCGTGCGTGGACGGGTGCTGGGGACCCATGTTGAGCGTCATCTGGCGGGGACGGGTGGACGCCTCTCCGGGCGAAGGCGCCGGCGCTGGCCCCGCGTTCGTAGTCTCGTCGTTCACGCTCACCTGGCTCCCATGGTCGGATAATCCTTCCGCAACGGATGCCCGTTCCAGTCCTCCGGCATCATGATCCGGCGCAGATCCGGGTGGTTGCGGAAGCGGACGCCGAACAGATCGAACACCTCGCGCTCGTACCAGCCGGCGCCTTGCCAGACTTCCGTCACCGAATCGATTTCGGCCTCCCCTGAGCGGGTCCCCACCCGGCATTTCAACCGCAGCCGCTCGTTCCGGTCCAGCGAATGCAGGTGATACACCACCTCGAAACGCGGCTCCGACGGATAGCGGTCCACACCAGTCACCGTGCTGAGACGCACAAAGGCGAACTGCTCCTTCAGAAAGCGGCACACCGGCACGATTTTCGCGGGCTCGATCTCCAGCGTCAGCTCGGCGCGGTCGTACTTGCCCGTGGAGATGCACTCCGGGTCGAACCCGTCCAGAGCGGCAGCCACTTCGAACGATCTCAGGTTTTCGGGAAGCATCCGGATCCCTTCATGTTGTTCCTCAGGGGCGGCGGGAGGGTTGGGCGGTTTCCGACCAGTCCAGGGCCCCTTTTTTCCAGATGTAGAAGAAGCCGGAAAGAATCAAGACGATGAACAGCACCATCTCGACAAACGCGAACCAGCGCAGCTCCCGGTACACCACCGCCCACGGGTACAGGAAAATTGCCTCAATGTCGAAAAGAATGAACAACATCCCCACCAGATAGAATTTCACGCTGAAGCGCTCGCGGGCGCTCCCGGTGGGCGTGATGCCGCACTCGTACGGGATGTCCTTGACGCGGTCCTGCACCCGTTTGCCCAGCAGATAGGATGCGCCCAGCATTCCACCCGCAACGGCCATGGCGATCAGGCACTGCAAAACGACAGGGAAGTACAGCTCGGTGTAGGAGACGGGCATATGCTGTGTACCGAGAAACCAGAGCTTTAAGTTTCAATATAATGAGGAGTTAAGCGGGGTGTCAACCATGATCGGGATCACCGTAAACGGAGAGAAACGGGAGCGCGCTGAGGGGACCACGGTGACGGCCTTACTGAGTTCGCTCGGCCTCCAACCCGGCCGCGTGGCCGTGGAGGTGGACGGCCGGATCGTCCGGCAGCCGGACTGGGAGCAAACGGTGCTCAGCCCGGGCGCCCGGGTCGAGATTGTCCAGTTCGTGGGCGGCGGCTAGCCCGGAGCGGTCTAATCCCCTCAAACGGGTCCCCCGGACTCCTCCCCGAAATAGGACTGGCTCCGCGCCTTTTCCTGGTGTACAATCCCGAATTGGCTCCTGAAATCGAAACGGAGGCAGCCTGAAATGTTCAAAACAAAAAAAACGCGGCCTGCCATTCCCCCCGACAGCGAAGTCTATACCAGCATGGAGGTCTCCCGGCTGGCCGGCGTAAGCCTCCGCCAGTTGCAATGGTGGGACGAGCGCAACGTGGTGTCCCCGCGCCATGACGGCCACCGGCGCATCTACCTTCCCCAGGAAGCCGTGGAGATCACCGTCATCGCGGAACTGCGCCGGAAGGGTTTCTCCTTGCAGAAGATCCGCCGTGTGCTGCGGTACCTCCAGAAGGAGATGGGCAAGCGCCTTAGCGACGCGCTTCAGAACGACTCCGAGTTCCACCTGCTCACCGATGGCAAGTCCATCTACCTTGAGGAAGATCACGAGCGCATCATCGACATCCTGAAAAACGCCCGCCAGCCGATGTTCCTGGTGTGCGTCAGCGACCAGATTCGCCGCCTCGGCTTCAGCGCACAGCGGAAACCGGCCCGTTCGGAAACGGCTGCCTCGGGCCGTAAAGTCAAGGCCGGCTAGCCGGGCGCCAGACGGCGCGGCCGGTTGCGATACCATCAAGAGACCATGCGGACCGTGTTGCTGGTGTCTCTGTGTGCCTCCCTGCTTTGCGCCGCGGAACTGAAACGCCCCCGGATTACCGGACTCGCCCATGTGGCCTTCTATGTCGAGGACCTGGCCAAGGCGCGCGCCTTTTATCGGGACCTGCTGGGTTTCAGCGAGCCGTGGTCCCTGAATAATCCGGACGGCACGGTTTGGCTCGCCTTCATCAAGATCAACGACCGCCAGTACCTGGAACTGTTCCCGCAAGCCGCTCCGCCCGCCGACCGGCTCAGCCACTTTGCGGTGGAAACCAGCGACATTGAGGGCATGCGCACCTACCTTTCCTCGCGCGGGGTCCAGGTCCCACCCGCCCCGGGCAAGGGACGCACCGGCACGCTTAACTTCACGGTGAAGGACCCGGACGGGCACAGCCTGGAATTTGTTCAGTATCCGGCTGCCTGCTGGGCCATGCGCGACCGGGGCAAGTTCCTGAGCCGGGAGCGCGTCTCGCGGCGAATGACCCACGCCGGCATTCTGGTGGGAGCCCTCGAACCGGCCCTGAAATTCTATCGCGACGTTCTGGGGTTCCAGGAGACCTGGCGTGGCGGCCACGAGGGCAAGCCCCTGAGCTGGGTCAACCTGCGCGTGCCCGATGGCGAGGACTACATCGAGTTCATGCTCTACGGGGAACTTCCCGAGCCTGCCCGGCGCGGCACGGCCCATCACATCTGCCTGGACACTCCGGACATGGACCAAACCGTGGCGGCTCTGGAGTCCCGGCCCGCCCGGCGCGGCTACCCGCGGCCCATCGAGATCCGCACGGGCCTGAATCGCCGCCGCCAGGCGAATCTCTTCGACCCGGACGGCACCCGCGTCGAACTGATGGAACCGCATACGGTGGACGGCAAACCGGCCCCGTCTTCCACCGCCCCGCCGCCCCGGTAACGCTCACGTCATCCGCCGCAGCCGGTCGTTGACAGCGGCCCACTCAGCCCCTTGCGGCGGGCGCTCCACCGCAATCCAGTCGAACCCCCCCGCGTCCAGATCATGCAGAACCCTGTATAACCGGGCCGCGTACAGGCGCGCCTGTCTCGGCATTTCGATGCACGCGGCCGCTTCCGACGGCTTCGTCAGCCACAGGTAAGCGCCCCGGCCCGCCGCCGGCAGTTCGCCGCCCGCGGCCACAATCAGCCGGGTTTTCGGACTGTAGTGCTTGCGGTGCAGCCCCGGCGAGCGGTGCGCCCCCGGAGCCGCTTCACCGCAATATCCGACCGGGCCGATGAGAGATTCGATCTCCTCGCGGGTCACCATTCCCGGGCGCAACAGCTCGGGCGTTCCCGCCAGCGACAGCACCGTGGATTCCAACCCCACCGTGGTTGGCCCGGCGTCGAGGATCAGGTCCACGGCATCGCCCAGCGAGCGTCGTACGTGCTCCGCCGTGGTCGGCGACAACTCGGTGAAGCGGTTCGCGCTCGGAGCGGCTACCGGCACCCCGGCAGCGCGAATCAACTCCAGCGCCACCGGGTGGGCCGGCATGCGCAAACCCACCGTATCGAGCCCCGCGGTCACGATATCCGGAATGCGCGGATCCTTCGGCAAAACCAGGGTCAGCGGGCCGGGCCAATAGCGGCGCGCCAGTATCTCGGCCGCTTCGGGCCACTCCCGCACCAGGCCGCGGGCCATGCCGGTCGAATCCACGTGCACGATGAGGGGGCTGGTAGAAGGCCGGCCCTTGGCTTGAAAAATGCGCTCCACCGCCGCCGGGTCGAGCGCGTTTGCCCCCAGCCCGTAGACCGTTTCGGTGGGAAAGGCCACCAGCCGGCCCTCGCGGATCAGCTTGGCCGCCTGGGTCAAGTGCATTATTCCGGCAACTCGTCCTTGCCGTCGCCCGCCGTCTTCCCCGTCTTCCGGTAGACGAGGTAGGCGTGAATCAGCGGCTCCAGGCCGCCGTCGAGCACCCGGTCCACATCGCCGATAGCCAGCTTCGTGCGGTGATCCTTGACCAGCCGGTAGGGGGCCAGCACGTAGCTGCGAATCTGGCTGCCGAAGTTGATATCGGCCTTGTTCGCCTCGGTCTTGCGCGCCTCCTCACGCTTCTTCTCCATCTCGAATTCATACAGGCGCGCGCGAAGCTGCTTCATGGCGCTTTCCCGGTTCTTGTGCTGGGAGCGCTCGTTCTGGCACTGCACCACGATTCCCGTGGGGAAGTGGGTGATGCGCACCGCCGAGTCCGTCATGTTCACGTGCTGCCCGCCGGCGCCGCTGGAGCGGAACGTGTCGATCCGCAGATCGTCGGCCTTGATGTCGATCTTGATCTCGTCATCCACCTGCGGGTAGACGAAGACCGAGGCAAAGGAGGTGTGCCGGCGCGCGTTGGCGTCGAAAGGCGAGATGCGCACCAGCCGGTGCACCCCGATTTCTGATTGAAGCAGCCCGTAGGCATTCTCGCCGTTGACTTCGAAGGTCACCGACTTGATGCCCGCGCCCTCGCCCTCCTGCCGGTCGGTCACCACCGTTTTCATCTCATTGCGCTCGGCCCAGCGCAGGTACATGCGCATCAGCATCTCGGCCCAGTCCTGGCTCTCGGTGCCGCCCGCCCCGGGGTGAATCGTCACGATGGCGCTGCGCGCGTCGTGTTCGCCCGACAGCAGCATGGCGTCTTCAGCCTTCTGCAACACGGCCGAGAACGACTTCAGCTCGCGCTCGATCTCATCGCCGACGCTCTCACCCTCGCGCGCCAGTTCCAGCAGCGTGTCCAGATCCGAGGTGAGCGAGGCGATCCGCTCCGCCTCCCTGATCGCGTGCTCCAGCCGCTTGCGCTCCTGCATCACTTTCTGGCTCTTCTCGGGATTCGACCAGAAATCGGGCGCCGAAATCTGTTTTTCTAATTGTTCCAGTTGCTTCTTCTTGCCGGAGGGGTCAAAGATAGCTCCGCAAGGCGGAAGCCTGTTGGCGGAGCGGGGCGTATTCTCGTTCCAGTTCCTCAGTGGTCATGGTTACTCTAATTATAGCCGAAGGATACTTGAGGTCTTGAGGACGGGAGCTTTCAGCAATCCGCGGCTGAGGGCTGAAGGCTGAGCGCTGGCCCTTTGCAAAACCGCTGGGCACAACTCCAAAATTCGAGAAACGAATTTTCAGTTTGGCCGGGCTACAGTTCTAACAAATAGCCCGGTTTCCCGACGTTCCGGGCGAGGGTCCTGCCCATCCGGATCTCAACGCCCTCGGCTTCGTGGATGTGGCCGCAGAAGAACCGCTCCGGCTGCCGTTTTTCGATGAACTCGCGCACCGCCGTGCTGCCGGCGTGCAGGCCGTCGCGCACCCGGTCGAGCGCCGTGTCATACGGCGGGGCATGGCATATCAGGATAAGCGGGCGCAGCGTCGCAAACGGTTTCAGCCGCTCGGCCAGTTCGGCTTCGCTGTACTCGCCCGGCGTGCCGAAAGGAGTGGGGCTGGAATATCCGAGGCCCGCCACGTGATAGGCGCCCGCGCGCAGGGTCTTCCCGTGAAAATCGTGGAATCCGAACTGCGCGCAGAACCCGGCCACCAGCCCGGCCGATTCATGATTTCCCGGCAGCAGATATACGCGCTCACCGCGCCGCTGGAGGGCGCCCGCGCACCTCTCGAGCCCGCGCGCCCAGCTCACCAGATCGCCGGCCGAGATGTAGCAATCCGCCTCGATATCGAGCAGCCGCTCCAGGGCTCGCAAGTCGCCGTGCAAGTCGGAGAAGATCAGCAGCCTCATGGAGGAGATTGTAAGCTACCGGTTCGGCCGCCGCCCCGAACTGCCGCTCCGGCCCTGTTGTATCCTTCTCGTTTCGAGGTCCTCATGAAAGGCATCAGCTTTCAGCAATTCAACGACGTTCAGATATGGGCTGTTCCTGTGCTGGCGCGTCCGCCACGGCCTGTTCGAAGGCAATGGCGGCGTGATTCTGGTCCAGAACACCATCCGCAACCAGCGGACCGGAATCCGCCTGGGACCGCGCGCCGGTACGGTCACCATCGAACGGAACCAGATCATCGCCGAACGGGCGATCGATGACCGGCGTTCGGCTAAGGAAGGGAGAGAATAAGTTGAAAGTCGTCGCATTTAATGGAAGCGCCCGCAAGGACGGGAACACGGCGATCCTGGTACGCGCCGTGCTGTCCGAACTCGAGAAGGAAGGCATCGGGACCGAACTGGTGCAACTCGCCGGCAGGAAGATCCTCGGCTGCGGCGCCTGTTACAAATGTTTCACCAACAAGGACCACCGCTGCGCGCGCAAGACCGACTTTATCAACGAGTGCATCGCGAAGATGGAGGCTGCCGACGGCATCATCCTGGCATCGCCCACCTACTTCGCCGACCTGACTTCGGAACTGAAGGCCCTCATCGACCGCGCCGGCATGGTGGCCCGCGCCAACGCCCAGATGTTTCAACGCAAGGTGGGCGCGGCGGTGGTTGCCGTTCGCCGCGCGGGCGCCATTCATGCCTTCGACTCCATCAATCACTTCTTCTACATCAGCGGCATGATCGTTCCCGGCTCCTCGTACTGGAACATCGGAATCGGGCGCAACATCGGCGACGTCGAGTCCGACGCCGAGGGACTTGACACCATGCGCAACCTCGGGCGCAACATGGCCTGGCTGCTTCGGAAATTGCACGCCTGACCCTATTTCGGATGTCCGCCTCCTGAGATAAGATAGGCGTCGGAGCGATTCCTGTATGAGTGTTGATCACGCCGCGGTTTTGCGCCGGAAACTGGCCCGCCGGCAGGCCCTTGCCGTGCCCGGGTGCCATGACGCCCTGAGTGCCCGCCTCATCGAAAGCGCCGGCTTCGAGGCCATCCAGGTGAGCGGGTTCGGATTGGCCGGGAGCCTGATCGGCAAGCCCGATGTCGGCCTGGTCGACATGAAGGACGTGCTGGATCACACCTGGCACATCGTGCGCGCCGTGAGGATTCCGGTGATGGCCGACATCGATACCGGCGGCGGCAACGCGCTGAACGCCGCCGACATCACCACCCGGCTGATCGCGATGGGCGTGGCCGGCGTCAACATCGAGGACCAGGTCTTTCCCAAGCGCTGCGGCCACATGGAAGGCAAGCAGGTGATCTCGGCCGAGGAGATGGCGGGCAAGGTGCGCGCCATGGCCGACGCGCGCAACGCGGCCGGCCGCGACCTGGTGATCAACGCGCGCACCGACTCCTACGCCGTCCACGGCCTCGACGAGGCCATCCGCCGCGCGAATCTCTACCTGGATGCCGGCGCCGATCTGGCCTTTATCGACGGCATCCGCACCCGGGCCGATATCGAACGCGCCGTGCGCGAAATTCACGGTCTGCTTTCGGTGAACCTGATGGATGCGGTCACCGGCGTCAAAACGGAGTTGATCCCCCTGCCCGAACTCGCCCGCCTGGGCGTGGCCCGGGTAAGCATCCCGGTTGCCTCCATTCTGGTGGCCCACCGCGCCCTCAAAGAATTCTTCCAGGCCCTGCACGCTTCCCCCACCGGCCTCCTCGCCGGCCAGACTCAATGGCTCAGCAGTTTCCAGGAATACACCGATTTCGTCGGCCTGGGCGAGTACCGCAAGCTCGAGAACGAATACCTGCCCAGGGCCATCGTCGAGGAAAAATACGCCCCTTCGAGGTGAACTATGGGCATGACACTGGCGGAGAAAATCCTGGCCCGCGCCTCCGGATGCGACCGCGTGGCGCCGGACCAGGTGGTGGTGGCGAATATCGATCTGGCCATGTCCCACGAAAACGCCGACCTGGTGCGCAAAAGCTTCAAGGACATCGGCGTGCGGCGGGTGTGGGATCCGGACAAGATCGTGATCATTCTGGATCACCGCGTCCCAGCCGAATCGGAAAAGACGGCGGCCACCCACAAAGCCATCCGCGAATTCGTGCGCGAACAGGGCATCCGCAACTTCTATGACGTGGGGCGCGGCGGCATCTGCCACCAGGTGCTGGCCGAGAACGGCCACGTCAAACCCGGCATGGTGGTGGTGGGTACGGACTCCCACACCACGACCCACGGCGCGTTCGGCGCCTTCGCGGCCGGCATCGGGGCCACCGAAATGGCCGGCGTCTGGACCGAGGGCAGGCTGTGGTTCAAAGTCCCCTCCACGATTCGCATCCTGGTCTCCGGCGAATTGCGCCCCTGGATTTCGGCAAAGGACCTGATTCTGTACATCATCGGCCAGCTTGGCGCGGATGGAGCCGACTACCGCTCCGTCGAATTCGATGGCCCGGTGATTCGCGCCATGAGCATCGCCTCCCGCATGGTGCTGGCGAATCTGTCGATGGAGATGGGCGCCAAGGTGGCGTTCACGCCGGTCGATGAGATTGCGCCCGATCCGGACGCCGCCTATGAGCGGGTCCTCGCAATCGACGCCACCGAAGCCCTCCAGGAGCCGCAGATCGCCTGCCCGCACACGGTAGACAACGTGCGCCCGCTCCCGGCGGTGGGAAATGTGCCGGTCGATCAGGCGGTGCTCGGAAGCTGCACCAACGGCCGTCTCGAGGACCTCGAGATCGCCGCCCGTATCCTGGGCGGACGGCGGGTCCACGAACGCACGCGCCTCATCGTGATCCCGGCCTCCCAGCGCATCTACCTGGAGGCCATGCGGCTGGGATATTTGCAGACCCTGATCGAGGCCGGCGCCATGATCAACCCGCCCGGCTGCGGGCCTTGCGTCGGCGTGCACCAGGGAATCCTGGCCGCGGGCGAAGTGTGTATTTCCAGCACAAACCGCAATTTCATCGGACGCATGGGCAGCAAAGACTCGCAGGTTTTCCTGGCCTCGCCCGCCGTCGTGGCGGCTTCCGCCATCGCCGGAAAGATTGCCCATCCCGAGGAGGTGATCGAATGAAGCTGCGTGGCAGAGTGGCCGTCAAGCTCGGGGACAATATCGACACCGACATCATCTACCCGGGCCGGTATCTGAACATCACCGACCGCGAGAAGACGCCCGAGCACCTGTTCGAACTGGCCTACCCCGACATCCGGACGCGTCTCAAGCCGGGTGATATCATCGTCGCGGGCAAGAACTTCGGATGCGGTTCCAGCCGCGAGCAGGCCACCGCGGCGGTGAAGTTCGCGGGTGTGGGCGCGGTCGTCGCCGTGTCGTTCGCGCGCATCTTCTACCGCAATTCCATCAACCTCGGCCTTCCCCTGGTGACCTCCCGGGAAGCCCCCGCGCAATTGGAGGAAGGCGACGAAATCGAGATCGACCTGACCGGCGGCTCGGTCCGCAAGCTGCCCGGCGGTGCGGTGCTGGCGGCCGCGCCCCTGGACGCCCGGGCCGTCGAACTGCTCAACGCGGGCGGTTTGATTCCCTACCTGAGAAAGAAGTATGCCTAAATACCGCATCGCCTGGCTCCCTGGAGACGGCATCGGCGTCGAGGTGTGCGACGCCGCCCGCCTGGTTCTCGATGCGGCCGGGTTCGAGGCCGAATACATCCCCGGCGACATCGGCTGGGAGTTCTGGCGCACCGAGGGCGAGGCCCTGCCCGCCCGCACCGTCGACCTGCTGCGGGCAACCGATTGCGCTTTCTTCGGGGCCATCACCTCAAAGCCCGCCGGCGAAGCCGCCCGCGAGCTCGCCCCCGCGCTCCAGGGCCGCGGCCTCTCCTACCGCAGTCCCATCGTGCGCATGCGCCAGTTGCTCGACCTGTACATCTGTCTGCGCCCCTGCAAGGCGTTCCCCGGCAATCCCCTTAACTACCGCGAGGGGATCGATCTGGTGGTGTTCCGGGAAAACACCGAGGGCATGTATATCGGCGTGGAGTTCCCCCAGGCGCCGGAGAGCTTCTACGCTGAAAAGGCCATGGAGCGCATCCCCCGCAACGCCGCGATCTCCATTCGCAGCATCACCCGCGAAGGCTCGCGCCGCATTGTGCGCGCCGCTTTCCAGTACGCCGTAAAGTATGGGCGCCGTAAGGTGACCGCCGTGCACAAGGCCAACGTGTTGCGGGCCACCTGCGGGATGTTCCTGGACGCGGCCCGGGAAGTGGCGGCTGAGTTCCCTCAGATCCAGTTCGACACCGCCAACGTGGACGCCATGTGCATGTGGCTGCTCAAGAACCCGGACAACTACGACGTCATCGTCACCACCAATCTGTTCGGCGACATCCTCTCGGACCTGTGCGCCCAGCTTGTGGGCGGCATGGGTTTCGGTTACAGCGGCAACATCGGCGACCGCTACGCGGTGTTCGAGCCGACCCACGGGTCCGCGCCGAAGTACGCCGGCCTGAACAAGGTGAACCCGCTGGCCACCATCCTGGCTGCCCGGATGATGCTCGACTGGCTGGGAGAAACCCAAAAGGCCGCCGCCGTGGAAGCGGCCGTCGCTGAGGTCGTCCGGCGCGGCGAGGTGCGCACCTACGATATGGGCGGCAAGGCCACCACCAGGGAAATGGCGCAGGCGGTGGCCTCCGCGCTCGCGTAGGCGGGCATCTGCGCCCGCTTACAACTCGAAGACGCCTTTGATGTAGCCGGGACGCTCCACCGATTCGCGCGAAAACGCGCTCGCGTAGTCCTCCAGAGTAAACCGGTGGGTGATCATGCCCTCGGTCCGGATCAGCCCGTCAGCCACCGCTTCCAGAGCCGGTTCCACAAAGCCCGGGTTGTTGCCGGCGCCCAGCAGGCGGGCGTTGCGTTCCTGGGGCAGATCCGGCAGGATGGTCACCGGCTTGCGTCCGTAATAGCCGGCCAGCACGACACAGCCGCCGAAGCGCACCAGTCTCAAGGCAAGATTGAGCAGATCCGGACTGCCGGCGGCTTCGACCACAACGTCAACGCCATGTGGGTGCAGCTCCCGGCTGGCCAGTTCCAGAGCTTCCGCGCTATCCACCACCCGGAAGGCGCCCCAGTTCGACGCCAGAGCCCGCCGCGCCGCCCGTTGCTCCAGGCACAGAATCCGCCGGGCTCCGGATGCCTTCAGGGCCGCCAGACAGTTCAGCCCGATAGGACCCGCGCCGAGAATCGCCGCCGTCGTTCCCGCGTGGGCTCCAGCCATCCGGGCGACCGCCAGCCCGACGCCCAAAGGCTCCAGCAGGGCGCCCTGCTCGAACGACACTGTGTCCGGCAATGCGTGCAGGTTCTCTACCGGAATCACCAGGTACTCGGCGTAGGCGCCCGGGGCCTGGAACCCGATCTGGCGGTATGCCGCACAACGCCGCCATTCACCCCGGCGGCAATAACGGCATTTCAGACAGGTGATTTCGTTGTCTCCCGTCACCCTGGCCCCCACCCAGCCCTCGTCCTCCGGTGAGCCCGTCCGGTCCACAATGCCGCTCCACTCATGGCCTGCGGTCAACGGAAAGCCACCGGCCAGGCTACCGTGCAACACTTCGAAATCCGTCATGCAGAGCGCCGCCACGGCTACCCGCACTCGCGCCCACCCCGGTGGAGGCTCAGGATCGGGCAGGTCACTGAGCGCCAGCTCTCCAGGCTTAAGAAACTGAATGGCTTTCATAACGGGAAAGAATTGTAGCAGAGTGCGTACCGAAGTGCGTCCTGAAAAGCAGAACCGTGGATTTTCACTGCATTACCGTGGATTAATTCGACACTCCAGTAACCGTTGCTAGTATTACACTTACGGCTTGGCCACAGTCTCTGTGCATCGCCGGCTGTTGGACTTCACCACACCAGCGCGAGTGACCAGGACTCCACTTACCATGAATTTTGAATCACTTGCCCGAATGGCCTCCGACTTGCCCAATACCCGAGTGGAAAGGAAGAGATTGAAATGACTGTCATTCTGGTATTGCTCACGTTTCTGGCTTTCGCCCTGCTCGATTACCTGCTGAGCCGCAAAGCCGCCCCTGCGGTTGCTGAAAAAACCCGCACAGTCCCTATTGCGGTCCAACCAAGTTATGTCGAAGGCTTTCTGGTGCCCGAGGAGCTGCACTATCACCCCGGCCACTCGTGGTTTGTTCCGGAGCGCCGTCATCTGGTTCGGGTCGGGATGGACGAGTTCGCCGCCGCGCTGGCCGGCAAGCTTGAGAAGATTGAGTTGCCCAAGCCGGGCCAGTGGATCCGCCAGGGTCAACGCGCTTGGCACCTGTACCGCAACGGCGAGAAGACCGAAATGGTATCGCCCATTGAGGGTGAGGTGGTCGAAGTCAACCCCGAAGTCCTTTCGGATCCCGGTTTGGTGCGCAAGGACCCCTATGGCCACGGCTGGCTGATGACGGTCCATGTGCCCGACGAAGAGACTACGTCGCGCAACCTGGTCCCTAAGAACCTGGTGCGGGCTTGGATGAGCGACGCCATCCAGCGCCTGTACTCCTTCCAACCTCAGTTGGCCGGAGCCGTGGCGGCCGATGGCGGCGTGCCGGCCGAAGACCTCTGTGCCGGAATGCCTGCGGCTTCCTGGCGCGAGTTGACCTCCGAGTTCTTTTTGACCAAGGTGTAGAATTTCCCGTTCTTCAGGTTGTCGAAATATACTATAGTTGGAGATAAGAGGACCTGAAATTCATGGCTCTAGCCATCCTGTATGACAGCACCCTCTGCGTCGGTTGCAGGCAGTGCGAAAGCGCCTGCGCCGAACGCTGGGGGTTGCCTTACAATGACGCGGTGGCCGCCGAAGAAAAACTCTCGGATCATAAGCTTACCGCCATCCAGACGCATGGAGAGAAGTTCTCCCGGCGCCTCTGCATGCACTGTAACGAGCCGACCTGCGCCTCGGTCTGTCCGGTCGGCGCGCTGCAAAAAACCGCCCTCGGGCCGGTGGTTTATTACGAGGACCGCTGCATCGGCTGCCGTTACTGCATGACCGCCTGTCCGTTCCAGGTTCCCGCCTATGAATGGAGCAAACGCTGGCCGCGGGTCAAGAAATGCGATATGTGCTACGACCGCCAGAAAGCCGGCAAACCTACCGCCTGCACCGAGGCCTGTCCGACAGGCGCTACAATTTGCGGTGACCGCGATGCTTTGATCGCCCAAGCCAGGCGCCGCATCGCCGAAAAACCGAAGGATTACTACCCGAAGATTTACGGCCTCCAGGAAGTGGGCGGAACCTCGGTTCTGTTCCTCTCTTCAGTACCCTTCGAGCAGATCGGATTGCGAACTACCCTGCCGCAACAGGCCTTGCCGGCCCTTACCTGGCGGGCACTCGCCGCCGTACCCGACGTCGCCACCCTGGGCTTTGTGACCTTGGGAGGCATCTACTGGATCACCCACCGCCGGGAAACCGTAGCCGCCGCCGAGAACCGGCTCCGGAAAGGAGGGGCGAAATGAACTCCATCCGGGTTCCCCGCTTCACCTTCTGGCGAGCCGTTTTCGTCGTTCTGATGCTAGCCGGACTCTACGCCTCCTGGGTGCGGTTCTATTACGGCCTCGGGGCAGCCACCAACCTGAGCGACCAGTTCCCCTGGGGTCTGTGGATCGGCTTCGACGTGCTCTGCGGCGTGGGCTTGGCTGCGGGAGGATTTACCCTGGTCGCGGTTGTTCACATTTTCAACATCGAACGTTACAAACCGATCCTGCGTCCCGCCATCCTTACCGCGTTTCTGGGGTATCTGCTGGTCATCGTGGCGCTTCTCTTCGATCTCGGCCGCCCGCTGGTGATCTGGCACGCCATCATCATGTGGAACCCGCACTCGGTCATGTTTGAGGTGGCCTGGTGCGTCATGCTGTACACCACTGTTCTTTTTCTCGAGTTCGTGCCCGTCGTTTTCGAGCGTTTGCGATGGAAAGCCCCGTTAAGGGTTATCCGGGCGATCTCTATTCCCCTGGTGATCGTGGGCGTGATTCTCTCCACCCTGCACCAGTCCTCGCTGGGCAGCCTGTTTCTGATTGTGCCTCACAAGCTGCATCCGCTCTGGTACTCGCCTTTCCAGCCGGTCTTCTTCTTTGTCTCCGCGGTCGCAGGCGGCCTCGCCATGACCATCTTTGAGGGCTGGCACAGCAGCCGCGCCCTGGGGCGCCCTTTTGAATTGCCCCTGCTGGAGAGCATGGGCCGGGTGCTGGCAGTCTTGCTCCTCGTGTACCTGACCATGCGCGCCCTGGACCTGACCCACCGGGGGGTGTGGTCCTACGTCTTTGAAAACCGCACCGAGAGCTATCTGTTCGGCCTCGAGATCGCCCTGATGCTCCTGCCCATGCTCCTGCTGTTCCGCGGGCACGTACGCGAGAATCCAGGCGCCTTGTACGGTTCCGCCTTGCTGGTGCTATTCGGCTTCGTCGCCAACCGCCTCAACGTGAGCGTCACCGGAATGGAAGCCGCCTCCGGGACGCATTACGTGCCCAAGTGGACCGAGGTGGCCATCACCCTGGCTATTGTGGCCGTGGGCTTTGCGGTTTTCCGGCTGGCTGCGGCTTATCTTCCGGTCTTTGAAGAGTCCGAAGCGGCGGCGCCCGCCCTCGAAGCGGAAGCCGTCCCGGCGCCGGCAGGAGGTGACTGAGCACGCCCTGGCGCAAGAACCCCGTCCATTCCGCGCTCGCCGCCAAGCTCGCTTTGTGCCTGGTGGCAAGCACCGGACTGTTCTTCGTCCTGTTTGGGTATCTGAATCTGCGCGAGCAGAAGCGTCACTCTGAGGAACTCCTGCTGAAGAGCGCAGACCGCGTCGGGGACATCATCGAGCGCAGCACGCGTTACCAGATGCTCCACAATGACCGGGTGGCGCTCTACGCGGTCATCAACACCATCGGCAGCGAACCCGGCATCCGCCGCGTCCGGATCTTCAACGAAGAAGGGCGGATCAGTTTCTCCACCGACCCTTCCGAGGTGAATCACACCGTCGACAAGCGGGCCGAAGCCTGCTACGCATGCCACTCCAGCCAGGCCCCGCTCACCAGGCTGGCCCGCCCGGACCGCGCCCGCATCTTCGTTACCTCGACGGGAGAGCGCCTGCTGGGCATGATCCGGCC
>Ga0272446_1001475_pt1 | contig 34108 bp, 30 predicted proteins | sample YNPCB0061_FD_194587 | JGI IMG/M metagenome (GOLD analysis project Ga0272446, IMG submission 194587) | Hot spring microbial mat communities from Yellowstone National Park, WY, United States - YNP-CB-006-1 | ecosystem: Environmental > Aquatic > Thermal springs > Hot (42-90C) > Sediment | place...
CTAGTGCGCAGCCACGGCGGAACGGGCGTGAATCTCCTCCAGCATGCTTCGGACTGTTACTCGGGAGCGATCGAACCCGGCGTTCTCCAGTGCCCGCAGCACTTCATCGAGATCCCCGGCGTAAGCCGGAAATTCGACGATCGTGTCCGGTTGAGCCGCATGGTCGATCTCCGGGTTCACCGGGAAGCTCAACAATGCCAGGGTTTCCAGCAGATCCTCGAGACCGGAAGGCTCGACGGAGATCGACACCGAAATCAGTTCCCCTCCGGCGCCGCACAAGGGCGGGTCCGGAGCGGGAGTCGCTTGCCAGACGCTCATGGGTCCTCCAGCATCCGGCGGGCTCGGCCCACAAAACAAAAACCCTGCGCCAAAGGTCGCAGGGTCATTTTCCGAAGCCGACTCGCCTTTAGCACTTTTTTTCGTGGTTGCAATTAGCTGGGCCCCGAAACCGCAGGTCCCTAAATCAATCCACGTCGGTTTCAATGTAGCACCGGAAGCGCCGGAAAGCAAGAGTCCTGGTGCACTTTCGTGCACTTTCTTGTGCTTCTCGATTCCCAACGGATGATAGAATGCACATTTTCTGAAGAATGGTGAACCCGGGGCCTGTTCTGCTCTGGCTCTCCCTGGCGCCGCTGGCGGCGCAATCGCTGGAAGTGTATTCGGAGTTCCGCCGCGTGAACTTGCAGGGCGCCGTCGTGGCGGCCGACAGGGGTGGACGCCCGCGGGAAATTCTCTCCCCGGCGGTCGCCCGCAACGCCTACGCCTCATTTCACTTGGTGGTGAGCGTGCCCCAGAAGGTCCCCTTCCTCCTGTATGTCGGCCAGAATCCGGAAAAAGCGGTGAGCGTGGAAGTGTACCGCGAGGTGTACATCCAGAGTGGTGGTGAATGGATTCCGGACCGCCTGGAACCGGTGACGCTGCCCGTTCGGGGCATGATGCCTGAGGACGCGACAAGCGTCGCCTTCTGGCTGGACGTCTGGGTTTCAGACCATGGTCCGGCGCGGCGCATCAAACTCGAGCCCCAACTGAATGTTGGCGATCGCTGGATCATCTATCCGATGGAAGTGCGCATCAAGCAGGCGCGGGTGCCTCCCCTGGGAGACCGGCGGACGGCGCAGGCCCGCCTCGCCGATCCCGCGGACACCGCGGCCCGGGGTCCCCTGCGCAGCTATCTGTGCGGAACGCCGGAGGCGGCGGCGCCCGCGCCACTGAGCATCCGGCGCCTCATTGCCCGCAACGCCCGTCAGGACATGGCGCTGGCCCGGTCCCTGGAAGCCAAACTCGGGCGGGAGAAGATCACCGCCGCGATGCTGAACGCGCTCGAAGCCGGCGACCGCCAGACCTGGTGTGCCGCGCCGGTCTATCCCACCGGCCGCGGCCCCGAGTGGTACCTTCGCATCCGCGATTTTCTTCTCCGCGCTGAAGACCCCTGAGTGCTCCGGCAGCGGCTGTACCCCGCAACCGGACGCGGCGTTTTCTCCGTGGATCGTGTTTTCCACAACCGGATTCCGGGAAACAGCTCTAGTAATCTTTTCACCGGTTCTTCAGGCGATCGCGCGCGCAATGGCGAAGGCCGCCGCCGCGGCCAGTCCTCCGATCACCGCCGTCTGCATAGCGCTGCGCCAGGGACGGACGCCGGTAAAACAGCCCTTCACGTAACCGAAACCCACCAGTGCGGCCAGGGTCGCCGCCACGGAAACCCACAATGCGGCGAGAATGCCCGGCAGCACCATGTAGGGCGACAGCGGGATCAAGCCGCCCGCGACGTAGGAACCCGCAATCGTCAAGGCGCTGCGCAACGCGCGATTCGGGTCCGGTTCCTCGAGCCCCAACTCGAAGCGCATCATGAAGTCCACCCAACGCCTTCGGTCCGCCGCGATGGCGGCGACAACCGGGGCCACTTGCTCGTCACTGAGACCGTAGCCGCGAAAGATACCGGCCACCTCGTCTTCCTCCTGGGCGGGCAACTCGCGGGTCTCCCGCATCTCCCGTTCCCGTTCCGCCCGGTAGTGCTCGCGTTCGGTGCGGGCGGCCAGGTATCCGCCCAGGCCCATTGCGATGGAACCCGCCGCGACCTCGGCCAGTCCGGCCACCACCACGACCTTGGTGCTGGCGATGGCTCCCGACAGCCCCGCGGCCAGAGCGAATGGAACCGTCAGGCCGTCGGACATGCCGATCACAATGTCTCTGACCACTTCCGATGAACCGAAATGTTTCTCCGTGTGGGGAGCGGTAGGCATGCTCACTATCCTACAATTGAGAGTTCGAAAGCGAGGCTGGCATGACACATCGCGAGCGGGTGATGGCGGCCCTGGAGCACCGGGAACCGGACCGGCTGCCCATGGATCTGGGTACGGCCCGTTTCACTGGCATGGTGTTGGGCGCGTATGAAAAGTTGCGGGCGCGCCTCGGATTCGGCGAAGCGGGCGCCATCGTCGACCGCATGCAGCAGGTGGTCACGGTCGACGAGCGCATCCTGAAACACCTCGACGTGGACGCGCGGGCTTTCTCCCAGGGGGCGCCCGACAAGATCAGAGATGCCGATCTGGACGAAGCCACCTGGCGCGACGAGTGGGGCGTGGTGCGCCGCAAGCCGCCCGGATGCCACTACTACGAACTGGCTCACTGCCCCCTCGCCGGAGAGATCACTCCCGATGCCATCGCCCGCTTCCCGTGGCCCGATCCAACCGACCCGGGGCGCTACCGCGGCTTGCGCGAACAGGCTCGCCGCCTGCGCGAAGAGACCGACTACGCGGTCATGTACAACGCGCGCTACAACCTGGTTCACCAGACCCAGTACTCGCGCGGCTTTGAAGACTGGTACTACGACCTGGGGCAGAATCATGACCTGTTCCGCTGCCTGATGGACGCCGTGCTCGAAGTCATGCTCGAGTGGAACCGCCTCGCCTTCGAACAGATGGGCGACCTGATCGACATCGTGGCCTTCGGCGACGACATCGGCTTGCAGGACCGTCCCGTGTGCTCTCCGGCGCTGTACCGGAAACTGATCCGCCCCTACCAGGAACGCATTGTCGATTCCATCCGGCGCCAAACCAGGGCGAAGATCCTCTATCACACCTGCGGGTCGGTCTATTACCTGATTCCCGACTTCATCGAGATGGGCATCGACGCCCTCAACCCCGTGCAGGTGACCGCGCGGAACATGGAACCGGAGCGGTTGAAGGCCGAGTTCGGCGGCCGGATCGCCTTCTGGGGCGGCATCGACAGCCAGCATCTGTTGCCCCACGGCTCCCCCCAGGACGTGCGCGCCGGCGTGCGCCGCATGTTCGACATCATGGGGCCAGGGGGCGGTTACGTGCTTGCCGCCGTGCACAACGTGCAGCCGGACGCCCCGGCCGACAATATCCTGGCGATGTTCGAGGAGGGCCGCCGGTGCGTCTACGCGCCCGTTCCGGCCGCGGCCTGATCAATACCGCCAGATCACGTATCGCAGAGCCGTATTGATTACGCTCAGCGCCAGCGCGCCCAATAACGCCGGCAGACAGCCGTTAACGCGAAAGCCCGGCGTCAGCGCGGCGGCCACCTTCAGCATCAGCGCGTTGATTACCCACAGGAACAGCCCGAAGGTGATCAGCGTGAGCGGAAACATCACGATCTTGAACACGACTCCCACGGTCGCGTTCACCAGGCCAATGATGATGGCGGCGATGAGCGCGTGACCGAAGCCGGCAATCTCGATGCCGGGAATCAGCAGGGCTACCAGCATGAGGCTCAGGGCGCTCAGGAACCAGTTCACGACCAGGTGCATGGGGCGTCTCCGCTTCGATTATCGCTCCGCGCCGTCAGACTTTCGATTCCAGCCGGTGCGCGCCGGAGACCAGTTCCCGCACCTCGCCGCCCGGCAGATGGGCGGTGGCGGTGGTGTTGGGCGGAATGCTCACGTTCCAGACAAACTTCCCGCCGGCGATCTCCCATTCGCTGGTGATCGGCCCGTACAAAGAGTGGTGCTGAGCCTTGACCCACTTCAAATCCCCCGCGGGTTGCGGGCGGAGGAGGATGTGCTGGAAGCCGGGCCGTTCGGGATCGATGTTGATGCCGGCCAGCGTGCGGAACAACCAGCCCACGATATCGGCTCCCAGGAAATACTGGCTCTCGCCGGTCATGGTGGGGTCCGCCGTGTCGTGGTCCCACCGCTCCCACATGGTGGTTGCGCCCTTCGACGCCATGTAGCCCCAGCTCGGGCGCGTGGTCTGCGTGGCGATGCGATAAGCGGCTTCGTGATGGCCGGTTTCGCTCAGCACCGTCAGGATCCACTGCACGCCCATGAAGCCGCAGGTGGTGTGGCCGTCGTGTTGCAGCATCACATCGCCGGCAAGCGCCTTGGCCTCGGCGGCGCGTTCCCTCTCGGGGATGATGCCAAAGGCCAGCGGCAGCACGCGGGAGGTCTGGGTCTTCCGCTCGGTGAAACGCCGGAGAAAACCGGCGCGCACCTTTTCGCCCAGCGCGGAGAACTCGGCGGCGTCCTCGCCCCGGCCCAGCATGCGGGCGTGACGCTCCAGAATCGTGCAGTAGAAATAATAGAACGCCGTTGAGATGAGCGGCTGCGGCGTTGCGCCCACGAAAGGATGGGCCCGGCCGTCATCGGGAGTAGCGCCGTCCATGGTGGTGGCATCCAGCCAGTCGCCGTGATCGTTGAAATCGAAGGTCCCGTCCGGCTTCATGTAGGCGTCGCGCATGAAGCGGACCAGGCGCTTCACCGCCGGGTAGCTGCGCTCGATGGCGCGCCGGTCGCCGTAGAAGCGGTGAAACCATTCCGGCAGGTACACCAGCGTCACCGGCCACACCACGCCCTCGCCGAAGGTCCAGAACGAAGGCGCCACGTTGGGGATCGAGCCGTTGGCCCGCTGCGAGATGCGGATGTCCTCAAGCCAGTTGGCGTACATGGCGGCCGCCCGGTAAGCGAATCCGTGCCCGTCCATGCCGTGGTGTTCCGAAATCCAGGGCATGCGCTCGTCACGGCTGGAGATGTCGAGCGGGACGCCGCGAGCCTCGATGCGCTGGCTCCAGCGCATGATCGAGTACAGGCGGTTCAGCAGGCTGTTGGAACACTCGAACGAGCCCGCCGGGCGCATGTCGGTGTGAATGACAAGGCCTTCGAAGTTGGCGGCGGTGGGACGCCCGGGAAATCCGGTCACCTCCAGATAGCGGCCTCCCTGGCTGGTGAAACGAGGGGTCCACACCTCCTCGCCGCGGCCGCTCAACGTGTAGATGTCCGTCATCAGGGCCGAGCGCGAATCTTCCTTGCGCACCATGCCGTCCGGGCGGAGAGTGCCGGCGCGGCAGAGGCGCACCTCGGTCCCGGCGGGTCCGGTGACGCGCAGGCGCACCCAGCCGTTATAGGTCTGTCCGAAATCCACTACGAAAACGCCCGGGCGCGGTTCGCTGATCGAGACGGGGCGCAGGGTCTCGGTGACCCGCAAGGGCTCCAGCATCTGGGACCGGAGGCGGCCCGCCGGCGCCTCGACAAGCTGCGCGGGACGCCAGCGGCTCTCATCGAAGCCGGGCTCGGCCCAGCCGGCCTGCTCCCGCCGCGCGTCGTAGATTTCGCCGTCGTACTCGTTGTTGGCCCGGATGGGACCGCCGGTGGTGATCTTCCAGTCCCGATCGGTGACGAAGTCCTCAAAAGTGCCGTCCTCGAACTCCAGGCGCACGTTCACCAGCGCCTTCGGATAACCAAAGGTGCGGAACTCCGCCGGCACGCGCTTCCGGTAGGAAAAGAACGGGCCGTTGCCGAGTATCAGTCCCGCTGCGTTGCGCCCTTCTTTCAGCATGCCGGTGACGTCGAAAGTCACGTAATGGACCTTCCTGTCGTAGTCGCTCATCACCGGTTCCATCACGTGGTCGCCGGCTCGCCGCCCGTTCAGGTAGAACTCGAAGTACCCCAGGCCGCAGACATAGGCGGTGGCGCGGCGCAGTTTGCGGGGCACTGTGAATTCGCGGCGCAGCATGCGCACGGGCAGGGTGCGGTACTCTTCCGGGTTCACCCGGTTCCACGGCGCGACTCCAAAGGCGCCGAGTTCCATTGCCGACAACCACCGGTCGGGGGCCGTGGCGCGGGCCACCTGCCAGTCCCGGCCGGTGGGCAGAGTCCATTCCAGACCGTCTTCAAAGCGCACCCGCAGGACGCCGATGAGGCCGGCCGGTCTGGACGCGGGTTCCGGAGTCGTGAAGGGCTTCCAGCGCGTGTTCTCGGCTTCCACGCTGAGAACGTTCTCTCCGCTCCGCAGGCGGCTCTTCACATCGATCGGCTCGGGCCGCTTCCAGCAGTCGTCGGTCCGCACGGGACTTCCCTCCCCCACCGCTACCCCGTTCAGGCTTGCCGAGCAACGATCGTCCGCCGCCAGGTAAAGCTGCGCGGACTTGACCTCGTGGCCCGCCGGCAACTCGAACGTGCGGCGGAAATGGCACACCCCAACCGGTGCGTTCTGGCGCGGATTGCCTTCGGGATACCAGATCCACTGGGCGCCGGGAAGCCACGCTTCGGGCTGCGGAGCCGGCTCATCGAGGCCGATCCAATAGCCGCTCCAGTCGTCCGGGGCCAGCAGACCCATTGTCCACAGTCCCGGCTCGCTCCACTCCGATGCCTTGCCGTCCTGATCCCAGGCGCGGACCTTCCAGTAACAACGCGCGCGGGAAACCAGCGGCGCTCCCGCGTAGACCACGTGAACCGACTGCCCGGATTCGACCCGGCCGCTATCCCACCGGTCGCCTTTGCCCTGAGCCAGCAGTTCCGGTGACGACGCCACCAGAATGCGGTAGGCGCTCTGTTTCAGCCCCTGCGCTTTGGCGCTTGTGGCGCGCAGTTCCCAACTGAGGCGCGGCAATGTTTCATCGATGCCGAGGGGATTCTCCAGATACTCACACAACAGATTCGCAGGTTGAAAAGCAGCGGCCGGCGAAGATTTCGGCTTGCTCTTCGGGGCGGCCGCGACCCCCATGCCTGCCAGCAGGTTCCGGCGGGTGATCATGCTGCCACTGTACTTCAGATCGGGCGCCCCACGGGGGCCGCAACCGCTAAAACTTGCGGAGTTCCTCCACCAGCGCTTCCAGGCCCTTGTTGCGGTACAGGTCCGTCAAACGCTGTTCCTCGGGCGAAGGAGCCATGATGGAGAGCAGGCTCGCGTTCTGAAGCGAGGCGCGGTCGGGGATCCAGATCCGGCCGTCGGAGAATTCCACCTGGGAAACGAAACCCGTCATGCCCTCGATCGCCAGGGGAGCGCCGGCCGGCCGGGAGAATTGCAGTGAGGTCTGCTGGAGAATGCGGGCCGTCGCTCCCGGCGCCAGCGGGCGGTCCGGCTCGGACCCGGGCACCGACGCCGCCCAGAACTGGTTGCCGCTGCGGTCGCGCACGATCCAGCCGATCTCGAAATAGCGGACCGGACGGTCGGAGCGGTTCACGACGCTGATCCTGGGTGCGCGCGCCTCGTTGCCCGCAATGGTGGCTACGCCTTCCTGGGGTTCGATGGGCGAATCCGGAAACTGGAGAAACGCGAAACGGGCCTCCCGCCCGGCCGGCTCGGCGGCCGAGGAGACCGCGCGTCCCCGCGCCACCCGAACATCCAGCCGGGGCCGCGCGCTCTGGCGCGCAAGGCTGTCCAGCGCGGCCTGTTTCAGCCCTTGGGGACCGAATTGCCGCAGCACCGACTTGAAATAGCGGCGGTCACGCTGCGCTTCCATCTCCCAGGCGGTCATCGCCCGCTTGGAATCCAGCCGGTTGGGACCGTAAAACGAGAGGTCCTCGAACAACACGCCGTCCAGGCTGATTTGCACGGGTTGGGTCATGCCCAACTGTAATGGCCGGAGCAGCCGGAGGTCGATCCGGACCGGAAACACTGCCCCTGGCCCCGCATCCAGACTCGGAACCGTCACCGAGGCCTTGCCGCCGGGAGTCACTTCCTGGGCCAGAACCAGCAGGGTGACGCCCCGCACCCGCCGCAGGCTCGCATTGCTCAGCGAGAGTCCCATGTGCAGATCGAGCACTACGGCTCCGCCACGAGCCGCCGCCCGGGATTGCCCGAGATCGGCGGAAACCAGCTTGATGGGGGAGTCCGGCGGAAGGTTGATCCGGATCGAACTGCGCGGATCGAGCGCGGCGTCCTGGGCGAACGCCGGCGCGGCCGCCAGCGCCAGACACATGACTATGGCTCTACTGCACATAAACGTTGTTTATCGTCACCTGGCCGGTGTCCGAATCCACGTAGCGCGCCCGCATAGCACCCTGCGTGCTGACCGTCAGGGTCACGTCGCGCGCCCGGCCGTGCATCAGGCTCAGACTCGAGCCGGCCTGTTTCAATTCAATGCCGTTGCCCGTGGCGGCCAGCACCACGCCATCGTTATCGCTCCCGGGCGGGCTGCCCGGACCGGGGCGCTCGATCCAGAAGGCCAGCCACAGCAGCGCCAGCAAGCCTGCATAGGCGAACCAGGTCCTCCCGGCCGGAAGCCAGACGGAAACATCGTCCGGCACGCACGCTCCCGCTTCCAGACCAACATGGATGTTGGCCTTCATCTCGGCGGCCAAACGCGCCCAGGGAACCTCGGGGATCTCTTCCAGGCTGCTCAAGTCGCGGCGCAGGCGCCGGAATTCCTCCACCTCCTGGCGGCAGCGCGGGCAAGCACCCAAGTGGCTTTCGACCCCGCGGCGGTGGAAATAGCCCAAGTCGCCGCTTGCGTAAAGCGCCAGGTCTTCTTCGTGTGGGTGCCTCATCCGCTTCACCGCTTCCTTCTGGCCATGTAACGCTTCAGCTTCACCCGCGCATTGGCGATATGCGAGCGTACGGTGGCCTTGGTGCAGTCCAGGCGCCGGGCCACTTCTTCGGCCGGCAAATCCTCGACGTCGCGCAGCAACAGGGCGGCGCGTTCGCGGGGGCTCAGCAGGCGCAAACCGTCTTCCAGGTAGTCGCGATGCTCGCTGCGGAGCAGAATCTCCTCCGGGCTTTCGGCGTCCGACTCGAAAGCCGGGTCGATGTCACAGAACGTAACCCGGCCGTTGCGGCGGAGAAAGTCGATGGCCGTGTTGGTGGCGATGCGCGAAAGCCAGTGCGCGGCCTTTTTCTCGTCTCTGAGCTGGTCCTCCCGCTGGAGCGCCTTAATAAAAGCCTCCTGGGTCAGGTCCTGAGCGTCGGCGACATTTCCCACCATCCGGTAGATCTGCACGAAAATCCGGCGCAGGTGCTCGGCAACGAAATGATCTCGGCGTTCGGACAGGCCGTCGATGCCGGGCTGGACGGTTTCGTTCATCAATTCCGCCAGTGCCGTTTCCATGCCCTCATCTGAATGACGCTGGGAGCCTGAAAACGTGGAATACTTTCATTATAGGAGCGAACAACAGACAGGGCCATCGAGTTCTGTGCGGGATCTACACCTATGCGACCTGTCGCCGTAGTGGGGATCGGTAAAACCCGGTTTGGGGTCTTTCCGGACCGGGACTTGCTCTCTCTGGCTGTCGAAGCCGGGGAGAAGTGCCTGAATGACGCCAACGTCCGGCCGTCCCAAGTGGAGGCTTTCTTCCTGGGCAACTTCGCCGGGCCCGCATTTGTGGGGCAGAATCACCTGGCCCCTTATGTTTCAACGGCTTTGGGCATCGTTGGCGCGCCGGCCACGCGGATCGAGGCCGCCTGCGCCTCGGGCGGGTCGGCGTTCTTCCACGCCTGGGCCGGCATCGCCAGCGGGGTCTACGACCTGGTTCTGGTCGTCGGCGTCGAAAAAATGACCAATCAGCCCACCGCCCGGGTCACCGAGATTCTGGCCTCGGCCGGCGACTGCTCGGGGGAAATGCGCGCCGGTTCCACCTTTCCATCCCTGTTTGCCATGATTGCCCGCCGCCATATGTACCAGTACGGCACCACCCGGGAGCACCTGGCTTCGGTGGCCGTGAAAAACCACGCCAATGGCGCTTTGAACCCGGACGCCCACATGCGCAAGGTGATTACGCTCGAACAGGCCCTCGCCGGCAAGCCGGTCGCCGAGCCGCTGACCCTGTACGACTGCTCGCTCATCAGCGACGGCGCGGCCGCCGTTCTGCTGGCGCCGGCCGAGCGGGCTGCCGATCTCGGCGCCAGGCCTGTGCGCGTGCTGGGCGTCGCCCAGGCCTCGGACTATCTGGCCCTCGATCAGAAGCAGGACATCACCACCTTTCCCGCCGTCCGGCGGGCAGCGGAGAAGGCTTACGCCATGGCGGGCGTGGGTCCGAAGGAAATCCAGTTCGCCGAACTGCACGACTGCTTTACCATCGCTGAGATCGTCGCCATGGAGGACCTGGGGTTCGTTCCCCGCGGCGAGGGCGGGCCCTGTTCCGCAGCCGGCTTCACGGCCCGCACCGGCGGGAAACCGGTGAATCCGAGCGGCGGTCTCAAGGCCAAAGGGCACCCGGTGGGCGCCACGGGGGTGGCGCAGATTTGCGACTTGGCCGCCCAGATCCGCGGGGAAGCGGGCGCCATGCAACTCGAACGCCACGCCTTGGGGCTGGCCCAGAACCTGGGCGGGTCCGGCGCAACCTGCGTAGTCTCCATTTTGGGTGAGATATGACGGGAACGGTCTACACGGAAACAGTGGTGCACTCGGCTCCGGAAGCCTTCGCCGCCGAAGCGCCTTACCAGGTGGCTATTGTGGAATTGGACTCAGGCGGACGGATCACTGCCCGCATCCTCGGTGAACGGGTCCGGATCGGCGACCGCGTCGAGACGGCCGGCGAGCCGGGAACTACCGTTTTTTTCAAGAGAATCGCATGAGACTCGCGGAGCGAATGGGGCGGATCGGAGTGGAATCCGCCTTCGATGTACTGGTACGCGCCCGCGCGCTGGAGGCGCGCGGCCGGAGCGTCATTCACCTCGAAATCGGGGAGCCGGATTTCCCGACCCCCCGCCACATCGTCGAAGCCGCCCAGCGGGCGCTCGACGAAGGCTGGACTCACTACGGCCCCACCCAAGGCTATCCGGAACTGCGCGAAATCATCGCCGCCTACATCAGCGAAACCCGCCAGGTGCGGGTCGGCCCCGAGCACGTCTGCGTGGTTCCGGGCGGCAAGCCGATCATCTTCTTTCCCATCCTGGCGCTGGTCGAGTCCGGCGACGAGGTGATCTATCCCAACCCGGGATTCCCGATCTACGAATCCATGATCCGGTTCGCCGGCGGCGTGCCGGTGCCCATCCCGCTGCTCGAGTCGCGCGGGTTCAACTTCGATCTCGACGCATTGCGCGACCGGCTGAGCGCCCGCACCAGGCTGGTCATCCTGAACTCCCCGCATAACCCCACCGGTGGGGTGATCCCGGCCGGCGACCTGTGCGAGATCGCCGCCCTTCTCCGGGACCGCGACCTGATGATCCTCTCCGACGAGATCTACTCGCGCATCTGGTACGAGGAGCAGCCCCGCTCCATCGCCAGCCTGCCCGGCATGCTGGAGAAAACCATCATTCTGGACGGCTTCTCGAAAACCTATGCCATGACCGGCTGGCGGATCGGCTACGGGGTGATGCCGGTGTGGCTGGTCGAAGCCGTCAACAAGCTGATGGTGAATTCCAATTCCTGCACGGCGAGTTTCACCCAGCGCGCGGCGATGGCGGCGCTGACCGGCCCGCAGGAGCCGGTCAGCGCCATGGTCGCCGAATTCGCCAGACGGCGGGAGGCCTTTTGCCGGGCCCTCAACCAGGCGCCCGGCTTCCGGTGCGCCCTCCCCGGAGGCGCCTTTTACGCTTTTGCCAGTGTTCGCCAGACCGGCTGGCCTTCCCGGGATGTGGCCGACTACCTGTTGGAAGAGGCCGGTGTCGCCTGTCTGAGCGGCGATTCCTTCGGCGAGTACGGCCGCGGCTACCTTCGCTTCAGCTATGCAAACTCACTGGAGAACTTGATGGAGGCCGCCCGAAGGATTCGCCAGGCGGCTATTCAGATGCAAAGCGTCGCAGTACCGGAACGGGTAGACCTCGGCCGCGGTAAGGAAACGGCCTGAGACGGTATTAAAGAGAGATTTCACTGGAAAAGTCACCCGATTCGTGCTACATATGGATTTGCAGCACATTCGTGCCGCCGCTACGGCCAACCCGCAGATCCCCTTCCGAACGCCACCGTTGACTGCGGTGTTGCCGGCACTCCACCAAGCCGGTGGGACGTCGATCGGACCAGGTTAGGGCCGGGCGGATTTTCGTTAGAAAGATCCTCAACACGTTCAGCTCGAGGAGCAAAGACCCCCATGGAAGGCGACCGAAAATACAGACAGCGGGGCTACATGGAATCCTCCACAGAGTCCAGAGGCGGTGAACGTCCCCGTCCGCAGGGTCCCCGCCCGCCGATCGACGTGACTGGCCCCAGGCTTCCCCGGCTCTTACAGACCGTTACCGCCGCGCGTTGTTTCAACTGTTCGACGCTGCTGCCCAACGGGACTGACTTTGCCGGCAACTGTCCGAAATGCAACGCTGAATTGCATTGCTGCAAGCAATGCGCGCACTTCGAGCCGTCCACCCGGTTTCAGTGCCTCAAACCGGTCCCGGCCCGTATCTCTCCGAAAGACAAGGCCAACCAGTGTACGCTGTTTTCACCGCGGGTAACCGTCGCCCGGGACGTCTCGGCCCAGGCCCCCCCTCCGGTGAGCGTCGATGTCCCCCGCTCGCCCAGCGACGCCCGCAGCGCGTTCGACAAGCTGTTCAAGAAATAGCCGGCTTCATCCCTCCAGCAGGAACGGTTTCCCGTGCTCCAACTCCTGGTAGCGCACCTCCGGCGCGCGCAGGTGCAGAGCGGCCCGGAATTGCTGCGGATCCACGGAATTGTCGGGAAACATGTCGTAGTGGCACGGAATCGCCAGCTTCGGTTTGATCTCGGCCACCACCTGCGCGGCCTCCCAGTGAGAAAGGTTGTTGAATCCGCCGTTGATGCAGGTGATCACCGCGTCCGGCGAATACTTACGCGCGCTTGACAGCAGCTCGCTGTAGTCGGTATCGCCCGTGATATAAACGCGCGGACCGCCGCCAAACTCGAACACGAAGCCCATGTGATTCAGATCGCTCGCATCCGTGGGCAGGGCGAAAGTGCCGTGGATGCGGACGTCGCCGAACTCAACGGTGTGATCCGGCCAGGTGGGCACGATGCGGCCCGTTTCCACGCCTTCTGCGCCGAATACGTCGCACGCGGGGTGCGGACCCACAAATTGGGCCGCGTCCTTGTTGCGCAGGCCGCGGATGGTCCAGGGGTCGGTGTGGTCCCCGTGGTTGTGGGTGCAGGCGAAGATGTCGATATTGACCTCCTCGGGCCGAATCAGCACGGGCACGCGGCGGCGCAGATTGACACCCAGCGAGCCGTACAACTCCGCGCAACTGTCCGTCAGATAGAGGTCGACGCCGGCCAGCGTACCCTCCGGTGTCTTGAAAATGTAACCATTCTGTCCCAACCACCAGATCGCCACATTCCGGGCGGGGACCGCGAAAGCGCGGATTTCCTCCATCAGGCTCATGAGCGCCATTGTCGCACCCTCCGGAACTTTGCGGATGTCTGCAACTCCCGCCACCCCTGCCGAATCCAATGAATTTACGATGAGGCTACTTCTTCTCTGCGCCCTGAGCGTGTGCCCGGGCGCGATCCGGGCGCAAAGCGGCGATGTCGAACAGGGCAAAGCGATTTTCCGCAGCAACTGCGCTTTCTGCCACGGCCTGACCGGACGCGGCGGGCGAGGGCCGAACCTTGTGTCACGGCCCATCAAAGACGTCAAATCCGTGGTGCGAAACGGCGTGCCGGGAACCACCATGCCGGCCTTTCAGGATTTCGAAGAGGCCGACCTCGACCGCCTGGTTGCCTACATCGGCCATCTCTCCGGCGGCGGCGTGAAATCCGCGCCGGTCGCCGGCGATGCCCAGGCGGGACGCCGCGTGTACCTGCGCAGCGGTTGCGCCGGATGCCACCGCATCGGCGGCGAAGGCAGCGTGTTCGGTCCGGATTTGACCCGGATCGGCGCGGCGCGCTCGCCCGAGTATCTCCGCGAGTCCCTGGTTCAACCTTCGGCCGATATCCCGCCCGAGTATGAGGGCGTCACCGTCACCACCCGCGACGGCGGCCGGGTATCGGGCGTGCGCGTCAACGAAGACACTTTCACCGTCCAGTTGCGCGACGCCTCGCAGAATTTCCGCATGTTCCAGAAAGAAGAACTCAGCGGCATCGCCTACCTGGCAAAATCCCTGATGCCCTCGTATGCCGCACTGCCCAAGCAGGATCTCGACAACCTGCTGGCCTACCTGGACACCCTGCGGGGAGAAGTGAAGGCGGGAGCGGGCGTGAAGAAAGCGGAGGGAATCCGGTGAGGCGCGTTTTGAGTCTGGGGTTGTTTCTGGCAGGGCTGGCCGCGGCCCAGCCGGTCAGCTACGAGCGGCTGGTAAACGCACGGAGCGAGCCGCAGAACTGGCTCACCTACTGGGGAGACTACAGCGCGGTCCGGCACCGCGAACTGACGCAGATCCACACCGGCAACGTAAAAGATCTGCGGGTCGAATGGATCTTTCAAACCGGGCAGACCGGCGCGTTCGAAACCGTGCCGCTGGTGGTGGACGGCATCATGTACATCACCGCGGGCAACGGCGTCGCCTTCGCGCTGGACGCGCGCAGCGGGCGCCAGTTGTGGCAGTACAAGCACGCCTTCCCGCCCGGTGAGAAAGCCACCGGCGTGAACCGCGGATTCGCGATCCTGGGAGACCGCCTCTTCATGGTCACCCCCGACGCCCACGTGGTGGCCCTGGAAGCCCGCACCGGGCGCCTCATCTGGGAAACCGAGATGGCGGAGTACCGCAAGGGTCAATATACGGCCACCCTGGCGCCGCTGGCCCTGAATGGCACGATCATCTCCGGCATCTCCGGCGCCGAGTTCGGCATTCGCGGTTTCATCGACGCCTACGACGCCGCGACGGGAAAGCGCGTATGGCGCTTCTGGACGGTGCCCGCCAAAGACGAACCCGGCGGCGACACGTGGCTGGGCGATTCCTGGAAACGCGGCGGAGGCTCCACCTGGATGACCGGCACGTTCGACCCGGCCTCCAACACCCTCTACTGGGGCGTCGGCAACCCCGGCCCCGACCTGTACGGAAAAGACCGCCTCGGCGACAACCTGTACACCAATTCGCTGGTGGCCCTGGACCCCGCCACGGGAAAGCTCAAGTGGTATTTCCAGTTCACGCCCCACGATACCCACGACTGGGACGCATGTGAAACCCCTATGCTGCTGGATCTGAACTGGCGGGGCAAGCCACGCAAAGTGGTGGTTCAGGCCAACCGCAACGGGTTTTTCTACGTGCTGGATCGCGAGACGGGCGAGTTTCTGATGGGCACGCCCTTCGCGCGCCAAACCTGGGCCGAGAGACTGGATGCCAAAGGGCGGCCTGTCCTGAAGGGCAGCACCGAGCCCAGCCCCGAAGGCACGCCGCTGTGTCCGGGCCTGGCCGGCGCCGCAAACTGGATGGCCCCCTCCTACAACCCCGCAACCGGCTGGTTCTACTTTCCGGTGCGCGAACAGTGCGACGTCTACTACTCCTCCCCGCCCGTATACGTCGAGGGCAAGCCCTACTGGGGCAGCGTCTTTCGCGGCATCACCGACGAGAAAGAGTGGGGACTGCTGAAGGCGCTCGACCCGCTGACCGGCGAAACCAGGTGGGACTTCCGTTACTTCCGCGCCCCCTGGGCCGGCACGCTCTCCACCGCCGGCGGACTGATCTTCGCGGGCGACGAGGACGGCTACCTGATGGCCTTCGACGCGCGCTCGGGCAGGAATCTGTGGAAGTTTTACACCGGCAACCGGCTGGTAAGCGCTCCCATCACCTGGGAACTGAAAGGCCGCCAGTACATCACCATGCCCTCGGGCGCGGCGCTGATCACCTTCGCCCTGCCCCGCTAGTCAGAGGGTGATGCCGCCGTCCACGGCCAGCGCCTGGCCGGTGACGTAGTTATCCGGCTCGAGGAAGAAACGGACGGCCCGGGCGACGTCCGCGGCCTGGCCGTAGCGCGCGACAATGCCTTCGGCGAGGAACCGCTCATACTTGCCCGCCGCGATGCTGGCTTCGGCCATGCCGGCGGCGGTGACGCCGGGGCTCACCACATTGACCCGGATATTGGCCGGTCCGCGGCACTCTTTGGCCAGAATCCGCGCGGCGTGCACCAGCGCGGCTTTGGGGCCCGCGTATACCGTCGAACCCGGAAAGAGAGCCGCGGCCTGCATGGTGGAGAAGAGCACGATCGCCCCCGGCGTTCCCGCGGCCTTCATCCGTTCCGCCGCTTCCCGGGCCAGCAGCACCGGTCCCTCGTAGTTGACTCTCCAGGAGCGCTCCATGGCTGCCTCGACGCCCGCGCCGCGCGCCGGGTCGCCCGCGAACACTACCAGGCCGTACAGGCCCGGCGCGGCATCCAGCAGGGCGCGCCGGTCTTCGCCTCGCGTCAGGTCCGCCTGAACGATTCGCCCCAGGTCCTGAAGCTGGGCGGCCCGCCCGGCGCGGCTGCAATAGCTGATGGTGAGCCGCGCGCCTTCGCCGGCCAGCAGACGCGCCACCGCCGAGCCCAGCCCTCCTGAGCCTCCGGCAAGCACGATCTCCAGGCCGGCCAGCGCGCTCATGACTCCACTGCGGCGTATCCCGCCCCGGCCACCGTCAGGAACATCGTCAGCACTTCGCTGTCGCCCAGGTTCAATTCGAAAAAGCCCGCCACCATTGTGGCGATGACCACCGCAATGCCGCCGCACAACAGGAACCGGGCGTCCGACGGCCCCGGAGGCAGCCGCTTGAGCTTGCGCGCGAAATCCCACACCATCCACACCAGCATCCACACCACCGCCAGCGCCGCCGGTATGCCGCGTTCGGCGGCGTAGTGCAGGTAGATGTTGTGCAGGTGCCCGTACCAGCCTGTCGGAAGCGGGCGCGGAACGTCGGCCGGGACGTAGTTCAAAAACTGCGCCTTCACTTGTTCCGGACCCAGTCCGAGCAGCGGATGCGCCTGGATCATGCGCAGCCCGGTCCGCCAGGTGACGATCCGGTGCTGATTCGAGTCCACCTCTTTCCTGGCCCGGAAAATGGAGACGAAACGGGTCTTCACGCTGCCCGGGGCCGCCAGGATCACCAGGGCCGCAATCACCGGCGCCGCAAAGACCACCTTCGGCCGCCAGCACCACACCAGGTAAAGGCCCGACCCGCCCGTCGCCAGCCAGATGCTCCGGGTAAAGCCGAGCAGCAGGGCAACCGAAAGAATCACCGCACAGAGCACCCAGAACCAGCGCACCTGGCCGCTCCGTTTCGGAGCGAAGAACAGGAAAGACACCAGCATCAGCAGCACAAACATCTGCTGGCCGCCGAAGGTCATCCAGTGGCTCATGAAGCCGGTGATCCGCTCGGCCACATAGTACTCGTAGAAACTCTGGCCGGCGGCTCGCGCCTGCTCCATCTTGGTGGCGAACTGCACCAATCCTCGCACGGAAACCAGCGCGCCGGCAGCCGCCCAGCACAGAAACAGGCGGCGCAGCGCCAGCAGGTCGCGCAGGGTCGAGAAGACCACCAGAAGCATGGTGAAGACGAAAAATTTCCGTATCTGCGGCAGCCCCTCGTAGGCGTCGGGCGAAAAAGCCAGCGAGACCAGCGTCGCGGCCATGAAGACCGCCATCGGGATCCAGATTCGCGGCAGCCGCATCTTCTGCCCCGACAGCAGCAGCGACACCAGCGCGAAGGCCAGCAGAATCTGGCAGACGGCGATCGAGAACAGGATCGAAAGCGCCGAGCCGAAGGCCAGCACCCGCGTGACTTTAGTCATCAGGTTCTCCTCGGCGAACGGCCCGGCGGGTTGTGGCACAGTGTGCTCCGGCAAGACACCTAGTATGCCAGAATCGTTGGGAGAGAGGCGCACGCTTCACGTCATGGAAATCTATCTCTTGCGGCACGGCATTGCGGCCGATGCCAAACCCGGTGAGCCGGACGCCGGGCGGGCTCTCACGCCCGAAGGCAAACAGAAGCTCAAAAACGTGCTCAGCCGGGCCCGGGCCGCCAAAGTGGTTCCGGACCTGATTCTGACCAGCCCGCTGCGGCGGGCCGTCGAGACGGCGCGCATCGCGGGCGAGGTGCTGGGCTACGCCGGTGAGATCGTACAGACCCCGGCTCTGGCGCCGTCGTCGGCGCCTGAAAACGTCTGGGAAGAGATCCTGAGGCGCCCCGCCGGCCGGGTTCTGCTCGCCGGCCACGAACCGCTGTTCGGCGAATTCCTGAGCTGGATGCTGAACTCTCCCTACCTCTGCGTCAACTTCAGAAAAGGCGCCCTGGCGCGGGTGGACGCCGAACCCACGCCGGCGCACCCGCGAGGCGTGCTGCAATGGCTGATCACGGCCAGGCTGGCGGGCGGCAAGTAAGGCTGCCGGGCCGCCGCCTTGCCGCCGAAAAACAGCCTGCCCTACTGCTTGCGCAGCCGGTAGACGAAGTTCATTTGCCCCACGTGCTCGCGCTTGACAATCTGGCGGAATGCCAGATGAACGTCGCGGGCGCCCGTCTCCGGCCCGAACTTCACCGCGAAGTGGATCTTCATCGCCTCTTCCGGACCGAGCAGGATCCCGGCCATTCTTGTGATCGTACCCGGAGCCGGCCCCAGCACAACCGCTTCGCCGGGCCGCAACTCCTCCCTCCTGGCGGCCGTGAACAGGGCTTTTTCCGGCTTTACCAGAAACTCGGCCATCGGCCTCCGCGTCACCGTCTGCTCGGCGAGGGGGATGGCCATCGCCGGTCTTGGCGCCCGCGTGAGTTCGACCCGCGCCGGGGTGCGGCGCACCTCCGAGAACTTCAGATAGTGCGCCTTCTCGCGCGGCACGAAGATCTGGAGCGTCGCCGTGGAAGGCAGATAGCGGGCATCAATCTCCAGTTCGACCGGCTCCTTCCCGGGACCGAACGCGTTCACCTGGAAGTTCTTGAAAATCACCACCGGCTCGGCGGAGAGAATCGTGTCCTCGATCTCGCAGTTCCGCCAGGCATAGTTGTTGCTCTTGCGGATGAAATCGTGGAATTCGGACGAAGAATGGATCTGCATCCGGTCCGGCGGCGGGTCTTCCTCGTTCTCGATGATCCCGATGAAGCAGTAGTGACCCACGCCAAGCGTGTGGATCAGCGCCGAGGGAAACACGATGCACTGGCCGGCTGCCGCCGGAGTCCAGTGTCCGCCCGCGGGCACCGGCGGAAAGTCGTACACCCCCACCTCGTGCCACGTCGCGGGCGTGGGAAAACTGGAGGCGGGCGCCACGAACAACCGGAAAGACCCGGAAGCCGGGCTGCTTCCCCCGTTGAAGATGCGGAAGTACACGTAGTTATCGCCAGGGCCGAACTCGATGTTTTGCCCCAGCGTCGTGTTGCTGACGTCCGCAATCCCGGCCAGCGTCGCGGCATCGGCGGCCTGTTTGCGGTTGATGATGTCCGGACTCATGCAACTGGCCGCGCCGGGTTCCTCCCCGTCGTCGGCCGCGTAATCCCGCACATACAGGTCCGGGCCGATGCCCACCGCTTTGAACGCCGCTTTCACCGCCATCAGGTAGTCGAGGTTGTCGGGAAACAGCGTCTGGCAGGCGGTGATCATGGCGCGCCGGAAGTCGGCGAAGTTCGAAGTATTCGTCAGCAGGCCGGGCGTCGAGATCACGTGGTAGAGCATCTGCTCGGCCGGGGCAACGCCGATGGCCGGCACGGCAATCCCCGAGAGCCGGTGGGTTCCCCCATTCACCATCAGGTATAGCGCGTGTCCGATGATCGTGCAGTTGCAGTGTACTCCGTGGTAATCCGAAGCCCCCAGGTAGCGGATGCTGTAGTGGTCCGGGCAGTAACCGGCCACGCAACTGTTGTACTTGGTGGTTTCGCTGGCCGTGTCGTACCGGACCACGCCGGCGTCGTCGCGGCTCGGGTCGGCCAGGTTGCGCGCCCGTCCCGTCAGGTTCTTCTTCTCCCCGTTCACCCACGGCTGTGAGTCTTCGGCCGGATAATCGAGCGAGGCGAAGGCCGCGAAGACGTCGGCGATGGCTTCGTTCAGCGCGCCGGTCTCGCCGTCGTAAATCTGCACGACGTCGAAGCCGTTGTTCACCCCGTGCGTGAACTCGTGAACCAGAACGTCGAGCGCGCTGTAATAGTCCCGCGTGATCCCGTCGCCATCGCCTACCAGGATGCGGTGGTAGTCGCTGCTCCAGTAGGCGTTATTGGTGTTCGTGCCGTAGTGCGCCGCCCCGATCAGGTCGGCTCCGGCGCCGTCCCAGCTATTATGGCCGTGGGTCAGGTAGAAGTAGTTCAAGGCGCAGCCCAGGTAGCGGTGCACATCCACGATGGCGCGCTCGTCGGCCTCCCGGGGAGGCAGCAGATCGTCGCCCCAGATATCGTCGGCATCGCTCCGGTAAGTGGTGACGGTCGGCGAGCTCGATCCCGCGTTGTCGTAGGTGCGGATTGCGGGTTTGGCGGCGGCCGGCCATGCCGCCGTCGTGGCGGTATCGAGGGTCACGTGGGTCGCGCCGGAAACCGAAGAGTGGAACGCCGTTCCCGAGGAATGATAGCCGGTGGCGGTGGCCGCGATCAATGCGTTGTAGCGAAACAGCACCTCGCCGTCGCCGGCGTCGATGAAATACACCCACTCGGCCGTTTCCCGCCGCGACGGTTGCGCCACCCGCACCTGCCAGCAGAGATAAAAGCGCCGGCCACGGATGTCGCGGTGCAGCAGTTTCGCCGGCGCCACGACCAGCCTGGGCGGGACGTGCTCGATCGGCGTGGCCTCGCGCCCGGCGTGCCGCACCGCGATCTCGCTTGCCCGCCCCCCATCCAATCGGGCCTTCTCCGGCGCGTCGATATCTTCGGCCAGGTGCGAAAGCACGTGGTAGACCGAACCGTCCGCTTTGAAGTGCACCGAAACGTCGGCGCCCAGCACCTCGGCCTGGCCGTGCCTCTGTTGAAGCACCACGTGGGTCAACTCCAGCCGGTCGGTGGTGGCCCGGCCGTCGGCCAGCGCTGTCCGTTCCTCAATCCCCCCGAACAGGTCCTTGTGCCCGGCTACGAACCGGCGCGCCGCCAGGTGAGGCGCGCGGCGCAGGTCTTCGATATCCCCGGGCGGCGTCAGTCTGCCCGTCATACTGATGATCGAGTGCCGCTCATGATCGTACTCGGCGCGGAGTTTCGGATCACTTGCTCGTAATCTGTGCAGTGCTTGCAGGAATTCTCGTTGCGGCATTCTCAAGCCTCCCCGGATAGTGAGCCGCCGCCGTCCGCCGTTTCAGCGCCCGGCCCCGGGTAGTAAACTCGGCGTTGGAGGCGACATCCTTGAGGCGCATCAAACGCACCCTTGGCTTACTCGGGATTATCGCGGCGGGCCTGCTGGTCGTCGTGGTCAGCTTGCCGTTTCTGGTGGACGCCAACCGGTTTCGAGGCTTGCTCGAGTCCAGGCTCACCGGGGCGCTCGGCAGAGAGGTGAAGGTGGGCGATCTGAAGCTCGCCCTCCTTTCCGGAGGAGTAGCCGCAAGCGACCTCTCGATAGCCGAGGATCCCGCCTTCGGCCGGACCCCCTTTGTGCGGGCAAAATCCCTGAAAGCCGGGGTCGAGCTATGGCCGCTCCTCGTTTCGCGCAGGCTCCACGTGACGGGCCTTTCCCTCGACGAGCCTCAGATTGCGCTGCTCCAGTCCGCCGGCGGGAAGTGGAATTTCTCGGGCCTCGGCGCCGGGGCCTCCCCGGGCGCTCAACCGCCGGCCAGGAGCCCGGATTCCTCCAAAGAGGCGGATCTCGATCTCCGGGTGAAGCTGGTGAAGATCGTCAACGGCCGGGTCACCCTGCGCAGGGCCGGAAGCTCGCAGCCGCAAGTCTTTGACAAGGTCAATCTTCAGGTACGGGATTTCTCCGCCCGTTCCGTTTTCCCATTCTCCCTGTCCGCCTGGCTGGCCGGGGGCGGGAAAATCGAACTGGATGGCAGGGCAGGTCCCGTCAACCCTTCCGACGCGGTCCTGACGCCCGTCGAAGCCACGGTTGCCGCAAGCCACATTGACCTGACCGCCTCGGGGTTTGTGGATGCCTCTACGGGGGTGGCCGGCCTGGTGTCCGTGAACGGCGGCTTGCAGTCAAACGGGCAGAGCGCCCGCATCGAGGGCCGCCTGAAAGCCGGGCAACTGAAACTCGCCAGGCGAGGAACCGCCGCCCGCCGTCCGGTGGCCGTGGATTGGGTGATCGAGCACGATACTCCCAAACGGTCGGGCACGCTCAAACGCGGAGACATCCACATCGGCGCGGCCGCGGCGAGTCTCACCGGAACCTACGACCTGCGCACTCAGTCCCCGACGCTGAACATGAAACTCTCCGGCCTGAACATGCCCCTTCCGGAACTGGTTGCGATGCTGCCGGCGCTGGATATCGTTCTTCCCTCCGGATCGTCGATTGAGGGGGGCACGGCCAGCGTTCGTCTGGCGCTCGAGGGTCCGGCGAACCGGCTGCTGACCAGCGGAACTCTCAGCGTGGAGAACGCCCGGCTGCTCGGCTTCGATCTCGGGTCCAAGGTGGCGGCGGTGGCGCGCCTGGCCGGGATCCGCAGCGGGCCGGACACCGACATCAAGGTCTTCAGCGCCACCGTGAGATCAGCCCCGGATGGCTCCAGCGTCGACGACATCAGGCTGGTCGCGCCCGCAATCGGCGAACTGACCGGCGCCGGTGTGATCAGCCCCGGGCACGCCTTGAATTTCAAGATGAAGGCGGTGCTCCACACCTCCGGAAGCCTGATGGCCGCTCTGGGACAGAAAGGCGACGCCACAATCCCGTTCCTGATCCAGGGCGCCGCGTCCCAGCCCGTCTTCAAGCCCGACGTCAGAGGCCTTGCCTCGGAGCAGATCGACTCCCTGCTCAAGGGCGATACCCGCCGGACGGCCGGCGATCTGCTGAAGGGCCTGCTGGGCGGCAGGAAGGAAAAGAAGCCATAGGCCTGCTTCTGGCAGCCGTGACGGACGCCGTTGTACTATAAGTGATTTACGCATGAAGGCTTTATTTGACTGTCTACGGCCGGGCGAGGCGGATTGGGAGTTCGCTCGGGCGATCGACGCGGATCGTCTGCCGGCTCACGTCGCCATCATCATGGACGGCAATGGCCGCTGGGCCCGGCGGCGCAGTCTGCCCCGGGTGGCCGGACACAAAGCCGGCGTGGGGCCGGTCCGCTCGACCGTCGAGACCTGCGCCCGCCTCGGCATTCAAGTTTTGACCTTGTACGCCTTCTCCGTCGAGAACTGGAAGCGGCCCCGCGCCGAGGTGGAAACTCTGTGGCGCCTGCTGCGCTACTACCTCCGCAAGGAGTTGCCCGAACTCCAGAAGAACGGCATCCGCCTCAAGGCCATCGGCCGCGTGGATGCGCTGCCCGCCCAGGTCCGCGAGGAGTTGCAGGCGGCGATCGACGCCACGGCGCGGAATCGCGGCCTTCTCGTCAACCTGGCCATCAATTACGGGGGGCGGGCCGAACTCGTGGACGCGGTGAACGCCGCCCTCGACCGGGCCCGGAGCAATGGCGCCGAAGGCCTGCTGCGCTTCGATGAGGAGGTCATCTCGGAAAACCTCTACACCGCGGGCTGTCCCGACCCTGACTTGCTAATCCGCACCTCGGGCGAGATGCGAATCAGCAATTTCCTGCTCTGGCAGATCGCCTACGCCGAGTTCTATGTGACCGACACGTTGTGGCCGGACTTTACCCGGACGGACCTGTTGAAGGCCATTCTGGCCTACCAGGCGCGCGACCGCCGTTACGGCGGCCTGAGCCCCGTCCCGGCCCCGTTGCCCGCCGGACCGCCCGACCAGACCGAAGTGGAAGCGATCGGCGCGCCCTCGCAATGAAGCGAGTCCTTACCACGGCTATCCTGGCTCCCCTGATCCTGGCGGTCGTCTTCATGGCGCCGGCCTGGTTGCTCTTCGCCGTCACGGCGGCCGTGGCGGTGCTCTGCTTCCGCGAGTACTGCGGGATTGCGGCGGGCTATGGCGTGGACCGCCTTGGCCCTACCGGGTACGCCGCCGGACTGCTGCTCATGCTGCTTCACGAGCACGCCGGCCTTCTCATCACCGTCTTCGCCTTGCTGGCGCTGGCGCTTTCCATGCGTTCCGGCGACCTGCGCCGCGCTTTGCCCCGGCCGGCGGCGCTGCTGCTGGGAGTCGTCTACATTTTTGGCTGCTGGCGGTTCGCTTTGCTGCTGCGGCCCATCAGCCCCCACTGGCTGGTATTCGCCCTGGCGCTGAACTGGATCGGGGACGGCTGCGCCTACTACGCAGGCCGGACCCTCGGGCGGCACAAGCTGGCTCCGGCCATCAGTCCGGCCAAGACCTGGGAGGGCTCGCTGGCCTCCGTCGCCGGCTCCGTCGTGTTCGGAGTGTTATACCTGGGCCGGGTTCTGCCCGCTGTGCCCATGGCATACGTGGTGGCTCTTTCGGTGGCGGCGAACCTCGCGGGCCAGTTGGGCGATCTCGCCGAATCGGCCCTGAAACGCGGCGCCGGCCTCAAGGACAGCGGCGACCTGTTGCCGGGCCACGGCGGAATGCTGGATCGCGTCGACAGCACGCTGTTCGCGCTGCCCGTAGTCTATCTGTTCACACTCTTGCCGCTCTGATCGCCGCGCTGCTGCCGCCGCCGCCCAGGTAATCAGAACCCGGCTTCCAGCCGGCTGGCCCGCGGGTGGAGGATGTTGTTCTCCAGGTGGATGTGCTGGTGCAGGTCCGCTTCCACTTCCTGAAGGCCATGGTAATAGGCCCGGAACGTGTTGCACGCGTCGGCCGGCACGGCGTACCCGTTCGAGAGTTGCCGCATCTCAGCCAGCGCGCGCCCGGCGTTCTCGTGCTCGTGCTCCATCACGCGGATGGGATTGTTCACCGAACCGCAATGGGCCGGAGGCAGCCCCGCGCCCGCCTTGCTGGCCGCTTCCATGCGCTCAATCAGCGGGAACAGCACCATCTCCTCTTTCATCAGGTGCCCGTCGATCTCTTCCTTCAACCCCAGGAACACCCGCTCGATCTCGATCACCTCGGGATGGGCGGCGCCGTGGGCCTCGCGGACCTTGGCGGCCATCTGCGCCAGGCGCGGCAACTCCATCTTCATGAACTCATGGTGGGTCGAGACGATGTAATTCATCAGCTCCGCCAGGTCCGCCCGGCTCCAGTCGCGCGATTCGCCTTGCCGCGGCGCCGAAGCCCGCTCGATCTCGCTTAGTACTTCGTCCTCCCCGATGCCCCGCTCCCGGCAGACCTCGCCGAGCGGCCGCTTGCCGCCGCAGCAAAAGTCGATGCCGTACTTTTGAAAGACCTTCACCGCCGCCGGATTCGCGGCGGCGATCTCGCCAACTGTGGTGGATTCAGTCACGTTCATGGATGTGCAAACTCCTCAGCTCGCGGAATGAGCTCGAAATAGATTTGACTGGGTACCTCGGTACGCCAGTGCCCGGTCCATTGCGCCAACCCCACCAGGCCGAAGAAGAGCGCCGCAATCGCGGCGGCCATGGCCCAGGCGGGCAGCTTCCGGCGCTTGCCGAACCGCATTTCCAGCGCGCCTTCAGCCGGACAGGATTCAATACAGATCAGGCAGCCGCTGCATTCGGCCGACTTCACGGCCGGCAGCTTATCTACAGGCAACAGCGCGGGACAGGCTTTGGCGCACTTGGCGCAGTCGATGCAGAGTTTCTCATCGCGGCGGATCCTGGCGGGGCTGAACAGCGCCGCGATGCCCATCAGCGCTCCGTACGGGCACAAATAGCGGCACCAGAAATGCTGAATGAAGAACGAAAGCCCCACCAGGATGCCCAGCACCGCCGCTCCTCCGCCGCCCAGATAGCGGAAGAAGTTCAGCATCTTGACGTCGGAAATCAGTCCGTACGGCCCCTCCAGAAAGGCCCGGATCGCCGGAGCCGGCATGCTGGCCACGGCGTACAGGAACAGCCCCAGCAGTATGTACTTCAAGCTCCGCAGGGGCACATCGGCCCACCTCGGCAGGCGGAAATTACGCCCGAAGGTGTCGCGTCCGATCTCGTACAGCTTCTCCGAGACCGTGCCCACCGGACAGAGCCAACTGCAAAACGATTTGCGCATCAGCCAGGACATGGCCAGAAACGCCAGCAGCAGAAACATCCCGGCCGGGTGCATTGCCGGCGCATGTCCCGTCGCCACCCATAGTTTCAGATTCATCAGCGAGGCGATCGGCAGCCATCCCTCCACGCCGGGCGGCCGCGCCACCCACACCGACCGTCCGCCCGTCTCGTAATAGCGGACGAAAAGATAGAATTCGATGCCGATCCAGACGTTCAGCGCCAGGAACGCAATCTGAAACCCCCGGCGCAGCATTTGCGAGCGCCCGCGCCGCCGCCGCGCCAGCAGCTTGTTCCTGGGCTTTGGCGGGACTGCTTCGGCCGTTTGCGGGCAGGTGGCCATCCACCCTCAGCCTATCGCCTGGCTTCTCGCCTGGCAGTGACTTCGGTCACCGCCGCCGTGCGTCGCCAGACGGCCGTTTCCGGATAACCGGTGGTGGCGGAGCGGAAGTCGCGAGCGACTATTACGGCCTTGACCGCACCCGCGCATCGGGCCCGGTTCGTCTTGAGGCTGAAGACACCCCAGCCAGGTAGGTCGATTCGCTCCGCTCAGCCTGGCGCGTCGCGCACTGGCGCTCTACGCCAGCGCCAGCACCGCGGTCACAATCGACAGCGGCGGCAGGTCCACGGCGACCGACGAGCGGCCCACCTCCACCGGGTGCGCCTTGGGCACGATCACGTCCGGGTTGTCGAACGTGTTGCAGGCGTTGAAATCGGGGTGGTGCAGGATGCGCGCCGTGCCGCCGGAAGCCTGGGCTCCCGCCACGGCGCAGTTCACCCGCATGCCCTCATCGTGCCTGGCATTGATCAGCGTCACCACAAGCTGGTTCGCTTCCCGGGAGGCCGACACCGAAAGGCCCACCGGCTCGGCGCTCTCGTGATCAACGCGCAAAGACGTCTTGCCGCGGTGCGGCTTCAGCAGGTCGAAGGCGTACCAGGCCGGGGTGCGAATGGCCCGCATGCCGTTCCCGCCGTCGGTGAGCACCACGGCGTGCAGCACGTTCACCGTCTGGGCGATGTTGCACATGTACAGCTTGTCCGCCTGGCGGCGAAAGACGTTCAGACCCAGGCCGGCGGCAATGGCGCTGCGCATGGTGATCTGCTGCCAGAGCCGGCCGTAGCGCTTTTCCTCCTCCGGCGCCATCCGGTCCCAGACCCCCCACTCGTCAATCATGAGGCCGATCTTGCGGTCGGGGTCGTAGCTGTCCATCAGCGCGCGCTGCTGGATGATGGCCTTCTCCATGGCCGCGAAGCTGGCCAACTGCTCGCGCATGGTCTCCACCGTGAACTTCGTGGCGTAGCTCTTGCCGCCCGAGTAGAAGTGCATCGAGTAAGCGTTGGGCGGGCGGCGGTGGCCGCGCAGGCTGTCAAAAAACCGCCTCGTCCAGTCCAGATCGTTGCTGCTCGGCCCGCAAGCCACCAGCACCAGGCTGGTCCCGCCGAATGGCCGCAGGTACGTCGCGAACCGCGCATAATTGTCGGCGTAGACCTCGGGCGACATGTTGCCGCCGCAGCCCCAGTTCTCATTGCCGACGCCCCAGTGGCGAACCCGGAACGGCTCGGGCGACCCGTTGGCCGCCCGTTCGTCGGAAAGCGTGCTGCCGGAAGGGTAATTGCAATACTCGACCCAGTCCCGCAGCTCCTGGGGGGTGCCGCTGCCCACGTTGCCAGCGATGTACGGCTCGGCCCCGATCAGCTTGCACAGCCCGATGAACTCATGCGTTCCGAAGCTGTTGTCTTCCGTGTAACTACCCCACCAGAGATTGACCCGCTTGGGTCGCTTCTCCACGGGCCCAATGCCGTCGCGCCAGTGATAGTCGTCGGCAAAGCACCCGCCCGGCCAGCGCAACACGGGGATGCCGAGCTCGCGCAGGAACTCGACCGCCTGCTTGCGGTAGCCGTTGATATTCGGGATGGGGGAGTTCTTGCCCACCCACATGCCGCCATAGGTGCACGTGCCGAGGTGCTCGGCGAAGCTGCCATCGAGTTCCGGCCGGATCGTGGCCACGGGAACATCCGCGTGCACAGCCACGCTCCGCGTCCGGGCCTGAAACGAAAAAGACTTCCTGGCCGTCAGGGCGGAGAAGAGTGAAATCGCGGCGCCGCCCGCAAAGCGCCGCCTCGAGAGAGAATCGGACATGCTGGTCTCCTTCAGCTTGATGGCTCATTCTATCAACTCCGCTCGGCGGTGACGGTGGCCCGCAGGTTGGCCACGCCCGCGGTGTAACGCGAGTCGGCTACCGAGAAAGCCACGGCATCCTCCAGCCAGTCGTGCCACACCCCGTCGGGGTCGTGCGACGCCACGGTGAGGGTGTACTCTTGCGGGCACAGCTCGCAGCGAAACGCGAAGGTCACCCGGAGCGTATCGCCCGCCGCGCAGGGACCCAGCTTCAGACCCTCGAGCTCGGTGTTGGTCCCGTACACGTTCAAACCCACGCGGGTGCGGATCATGATGCCGACGACGGGGTCGGCGACCGCCTCGCGGAAGCGCACGCTGACCCGAATGACGGCGAGTTCGCCGCTGCGCCACGTCATGGCCGGCTGGCCGTTCTCCCCGAGGGTCTCGATGGAGAGGACCTCGGCCCGGCCGTCGCCCCGCCGCCAGCTCGCCGCCACCGGGATCGAGACCGATTCGCCCCAGGCCCGCACGCGGCCGGCGATGTGGCGGCGGTAGCTTTCCAGGGTGGTTCGGGGATCCCCGCGTCCGGCCAGGCGGCCCTGGTCGAGCCACCAGATCTCATCGCACAACCCGAGCAGCAGCTCCTCCTCGTGAGACACTACCAGGATCGTGCAGCCGGACCTGCGCGCCCGGTCCAGGCTGACGGCGGCGCGCCGGCGCACCAGGGCGTCGTGGCGGGCCAGAGCGTGCCACAGCAGCAGGTTCTCCACCGGCGCCAGATTCAGCGCGTCGCCGGGTCCGATCAGGCGCGCGGCGCCGGTCACCGCCACCGTCCCGGATCCGGCTCGCAACCGCCCCGCCGCCAGGCGCAGCAGCGTGCCCTTCCCCGCACCCCCTTCACCAATGATGCCGATCACGGCTCCGGCCGGGGCCGTGGCCTCGAAACTCTCGAGCGGCGGGCAGGTGACGCGCTGGTATTCAATCGCCATGCAACAGATAGAATAGCTTTAAATGCCTGGCTCTGACGTTCTGGAACAGATGCGCGCCGACTGGAACCGGCGCGCCCAAGAAGACGCGCACTACTACGTGGCCTTCGGCGCTCAGGGACAGGACGAGGCCGCCTTTCAGGCTACCGCCGCCGCCGTCGTACGCGGCATCGAACCGGACCTGAAGCGCCTGCCCGCGGGTGACCCCGGCGCGCGCCGGGCGCTCGAAATCGGATGCGGACCGGGGCGCCTGATGCGGCCCATGAGCCGCCACTTCGGCGAAATTCACGGTGTGGACGTTTCCGACCACATGATCCGCCTGGCGCGGGAACGGCTGCGCGACATTCCCCACGCCCACGCCCACCTCACCGCGGGCGCGGACCTGGCGCCCTTCGCCGCCGAGTCCTTCGACTTCATCTACTCCTACGCCGTGTTTCAGCACATCCCCAGCCGGGAGGTCGTCTTCAACTACCTGCGCGAGTGCCGCAGGGTTCTGAAAACCGGCGGAATTCTCCGGTGCCAGCTCAACGGCCTGCCGCCCACCGCCGCTCATCCCAACACCTGGGAAGGCGTGCGCATCCAGGCAGGTGAACTGGCGGCCTTCGCCCGCGAGCAGGAGTTTCAACTCCTGGCCCTCGAAAACGCCGGCACCCAGTATATGTGGACCACCTGGCGCAAGCGCCCCGAAGGCTGGCGGGCCAGCTTGCGTCCCCCCGCCCGGCCGCCCGCGCGCTTGCGGGGCTTCGGAAACACCTACACGGGCGAACCCGTGGCCCCCGCCTCCGGGCGTTTCGCCTGCGTCTCCTTCTGGCTGGAAGGCCTGCCCGAGGAATGCGATCTGAATGGGCTGGAAGTGCGCATCGAAAGGGCGCCCGGTGAGGCGTCCTACATCGGCCCGCCGTTGTGGGACGGGGTCAGCCAGATCAACGTGGCCCTCCCGCCGGGAACCCGCACGGGTCTGGTCACCGCCGAAATGGACTGGCTCGGAGCCCCGCTCTCGCCGCCCTCCTGGATTCGGGTGATCCCGCCCGCGCCTCCGGTCCCGCGGCTTTACTCCGTCTGTGACGCCATCAACCTGGTTTCCGGGGCCCGCATCCGCAGCCGTTTGGTGAAACTGACTCTCGAGGAGATCACGGCGCCCGAAAAGCTCACTGCCTCGGTGGATGGGATCGGCGTCGAACGCCTCGAGTGGTTCGAGATCGACGCCTCCACCGCGCGCTTCGAAGTCAACTTCCGGCTTCCCGATGCGGTGGGCCCCGGCGCCCACCAGATCCGGATCGGCATGGGGCGGCAGACCATGCCCCCGGTGCCCATCGAGGTGGTCTGATTGCGCGTCCTTCTGGCGGTGGGCATCCTGGGCGCGGCGGGTCTGGTCCTGCTCGGCCCTCCCCTCGATCGCGAAGACGCCGTCCGCGCGGCCCTGCTCGCCGGCCACGGAGTGGTCGAACTGCCGGCGGGTCTCACCGAGGTCAGCTCGGAACTCGTGATCCCGGCCGGGTCGCACGACCTCGAGATCCGGGGCGCTCCGGGCGGAACCGTGCTGCGGGCCTCGGCGCGCTTCCATGGCCGGGCCGTCATCCGCTGCGAGCCCTCCGCGCGCGTCACCCTCCGCGGCTTCACCATCGACGGCAACCGCGCGGCCCTCGAACAACCCCTCAGCCTGCCGCCCTCCAATGTCACCTTCGCCCGCTTCTACCGCAACAACGGCATCCTGGCCGACAGAGTGCTGAACTTCACCATCCGCGATGTGCATCTCCGCGAGGTGGCCAACTACCCCGTGCTGGTGAGCCGCTCCCGCACGGTGCTCATCGAGCGGGTCCGCATCGGCGACAGCGGATCCCGAAACGCGGCGGGAAAGAACAACGCCTCGGGCGGGATCCTGCTCGAAGACGGCACAAGCGGGTTCACGGTGCGCGACTGCCGCCTGGAAAACGTGCGCGGCAACGGCATCTGGACCCACTCGCGCTTCGCCTCGCCGCGCAATGCCAGCGGCCTCATCGCCGGCAACCGCTTCCGCATGATCGGCCGCGACGCCGTGCAGGTGGGCCATGCCGTGCGGGTGCGCGTCGAGCGCAACTCGGGCTCCTTCATCGGTTACCCCGCCGAAGAGGTGGACATGGAGTCCGGCGCCATCCCCGCGGCCCTGGACACGGCCGGCGACACCGCCGGGTGCGCGTATGTCGATAACCGGTTCGAAGAAATCAACGGCAAATGCATCGACCTGGACGGCTTCCACGACGGCGAGATCCGCGGCAACCGCTTCGTGAACCGGCGGCCCCCCGATGCCTACCCCCACGCCAACGTCGGGATCGTGTTCAACGACAGCCACCCGCACACCCGGTCGAATCGCATCACTGTCGAAGACAACGAAATCGACGGGCTGCTGTTCACCGGAATCTTCGTCATCGGACCCGGGCACCGCATCGTGAACAACCGCCTGCTGAACCTGAACAGGGCGCACTGCAACGAAAACCGCGCCCGCTTCGGCTGCTACAACCCGGCCGGCGATCCGGACCTGCTCCAGAGCGGCATCTACCTGGGACGCGGCGTGCTCCGCCCGAATCCGGCCAGAGAGAGTCTGATTCGCGACAACCTGATCACTGGCTACCGCATGCGGGAGCGGTGCATCGTCGCCGCACCCGGCCTGGACCGCCGGGCCAACCTGCTGGAAGGCAACCGCTGCCGGGACGTGGTGGCGGCGCCTGCCGGATCGCCATAGCCGCTTCGGCCCTCCGCCACGAATCGCGGGTCCGGGATGGATCCCCCGCCCCGCCGCTTCTGTAGCACAATGGACTGCACCCATGCGTAATTCCATCAGCCGCAGAGACCTGCTCGCCGCCGCCCTCGCCGCGCCGGCCGCAGCGCAGCCATTACTCAGCGCCGAAGACCTGCGCTTCTTCCATGAGTGCGCCCGGCGCATCGTCGATTCGGCGGCGCTCCCCGCCGGGGCCGCCTCCGGCAAGTATCGCAACACGACTCCCTACGACCTCCACGTGCCCGGAGGCAACATGGGCTACCCGGCTTTCTGGGTCCGCGACTCCGTCATGATGCTGGGCGCCGGCTTCATCTCCGCGCGCGAGATCGAAGGCTGGATCCGCCTGATGGCCTCCACCGTGCGCGGCCCGGATGACTGGCAGGTGCGCCCCGGAGTCGTCGTGCCCGCCTACGCCATCCCCGACCACATCAATTTCGACGGCCGACCCACCTTCTACCCCGGCAACTACGAAACCGGCGAGAAGCAGGGCGGCAAGCCCTTCGGCAAGTACCCGCCGCTCGATGACCACTTCTACTTCATCACCGCCGTGTGGCATCACTGGAAGCTCACCCGCAGCCTGGCCCTGTTCCGGTCGGCTGTGAAGACCTCCTTCAACGAGCTCAGCCTCGCCGAACTCTGCGAACGCGTCTATCGCGTCGCGCCCGCCGATCCGGAGACGGGCCTCTCGACAGCGGGCGACATCGAAACCGAAAACGCCAAGGACTTCGGATTCTGCGATGGCGTCAGCAAGAGCGGCAAACTGCTGTTCACCTCCGTTCTGAAATTCGTCGCTGCGCGCCAGTTGGCCGGGCTGTTCGCCGCCGCGGGTGAGCCGGCCAGGGCGCAAGGCTACCGCGACGACATGCGGCGGATCAGCCGGGCCATCCCTCCCACCTTCCTGCGCGGCGGCTGGCTCCATTCGGCCACCGGAGTCGGCAACCAGCCCGACGTGTGGGGCAGCGCCTTCGCCGTGTGGTCCGGCGCGGTCGGCGGCAGCACGGCGCTTCAGTTGAGCCGCACCCTGGCCCGCGCCTACCGGGACAAGTCCGCCGTGCGCGAGGGATGCGTGCGGCAACTGCCCGGCAGCCAGGGCTGGGAGGTGGCGATATCGAAGGTGGGCGAATACCAGAACGGCGGCTATTGGGGAACGCCCACCGGCTGGTACATCGCCGCGCTCCATCGCGCCGATCCGGCGAGCGCCCGCGCCATGGCCCGCGATTTCCTCGCCTTCCTGCGCAATCACCGCCGCCCGGACGGCCTGCCGGAAGCCTGGGAGTGGTTCAATCCCGATACCGGGCGCAACGCCAATCCGCTCTACGTCGCGACGGTCGCGCTGCCCTACGCAAGTCTCAAGGAGGCAGGACTGATTCCATGAACCGCCGTGAATTCCTCTCCCTCGCCGCCGCTGCCGCCGTCGAACCCGAAGTCCCGTGGAGCGTAGCCGCCTGGCCGGCCGGGTTCGGTAATCACCGCGCCCGCGTGCGCGTCACCTCCAGGACCCCTTTGGCCTGGGCCCACCTGCTGTGGCGGCGCCACGATCCCTCCCCCGAGACCAAAGCCGTTTGGGTGGTCGACGCCAAGACCGGGGAACGCGTCCGCAACGTGACCATAACCTCCATCGGCCGCGAGTTCTGCGACCTGGCCTTCGAGCCGCGCACCGTGCCCGGCGACTATTTCATCTACTACCTGCCCTACAAAGCCGACCCGGCGCCCTCGCGTTACAGCGTCCAATACTATCCGCCCGAGCCGGTCCGGCGCCTCAGCGAAGCTACCCCCGTCTGGGCGAGCGTGCGAGCGTTCGAGGCTCGCACCGCACGCGACCGGTTCGACCCCATGGAGTTGATCGCTACGCGCACCGAACTCGATCGCCTGCTTGCCAGATACCCTGGCCGCACCCTGCTCCTGTTTCCGGAGGACCGCCAGCACCCCATCCGCATGACCGATGACCTGCCTCTGCGCTGGATCAAGGCCGGTCCCTCAGCGCGCTTCCACGGAGAGGCGCAGCGCGGCGAATTCTTCGTCTTTCAGATCGGCGCTTACGCCCTGAGCGCCCTCCCGGACCTGACCGTGGAAGCGAATCTGGGGGCCTTTCCCGTGCGCTGCTTCAATACGGCGGGGACGGACTGGCTGGGCCGCCCCATGCGGAAAAGCCTCGCGATCGCCTCCGGCAAAGTGGCGCCGCTCTGGTTCGGCGTCGAGGTGC
>Ga0272446_1001476_pt1 | contig 34104 bp, 30 predicted proteins | sample YNPCB0061_FD_194587 | JGI IMG/M metagenome (GOLD analysis project Ga0272446, IMG submission 194587) | Hot spring microbial mat communities from Yellowstone National Park, WY, United States - YNP-CB-006-1 | ecosystem: Environmental > Aquatic > Thermal springs > Hot (42-90C) > Sediment | place...
CGAGACCGAGGTCTGGCTCGAGGCGCGCGATCTCCGTCATCGGCCGCGCACTGTCGGCTGGGCCTGCGGCACCGTCTCAGAGCCCCCGCACGATGCCGCCGTCGCAGCGGATGATGCTGCCCGTGATGTAGGAGGCGCGCTCCGAGGCGAGGAAGGTCGCCACCGCGCCATACTCCTCGGGCGTGCCGATCCGCCCGGCCGGGATGGTGGCCGCGCGCCGCGCGAGCGCCTCCTCGAGGCTGATCCCCTCCTTCCGCGCGGTGAGCCCGGCCGTGTCCTTTAGCCGGTCGGTCAGGATCGCGCCGGGGGCGAGGATGTTGCACGTTATCCCCTCGGCGGCGACCTCATTGGCGAGCGTCTTGTTCCAGCCGACGATCGCGCCGCGCAGCGTGTTCGAGAGCACCATGTTGGGCAGAGGCTGCACCATGCCCGAGGAGCCGACGGTGATGATCCTTCCCCAGCGCCGCTCGCGCATCCCCGGCAAAAGCCGCATCGCGAGCCTGATCGGCGCGACCACCATCTTGGCGAACTGCGCTTCCAGTTCGGCGAGGTCGAGGTCGAGAGCGGGGCCGACCGGGGGCCCGCCATGGTTCAGGACGAGGATGTCGACGCCGCCCATGCGCAGGAGCGCCTCGTCCGCGAGCGCGGCCATGCTCGCCGGATCGCCCACATCGGCCGCGATCGGATGGGCCGGGGCACCGCTCAGCGCGGCAAGCGACTCGGCCAGCGCCGAGAGCGCGGCGCGGTCACGGCTTGCGAGCGCGACCGTCGCGCCCTCGGCGGCGAGCCCCTCCGCGACCGCGCGCCCGAGCCCCTTCGAGGCGCCGAGCACGAGCGCGCGCTTGCCTCTGAGGCCAAGATCCATGCGAGCCCTCCTCCACCGGGGCCTCGCATCCTAAGCGCGGGTGAGGGCGCGGCAAGCCTCGCCGGGAGCGGCGGCGGTCAGCGGCAGGCAGGAGGAATGCGCCGGTCGCGCAGCCGCCTCGCCTCCTCGGTCAGCCCTGCCGGCAGGGGGGCGCCGGCGCAGGCGAGCGTCGCCTCCGTCCAGTCGCGCCAGGTCGGCGGGGCCGCGAAGGGATGCGCCTTCTTGTCGGCATAGGTCGCCGTGCCGGACCAGCGCGCGACGATCCGGCGGTCGGGCGCGATGAGGTAGGTGATCGGCACATTGAGTCGCGGCGGCGGCGGGTCGAGCGGCACGGCCGGGTCGCGGCGCATGACGCGGTCGAGCCGCCAGCCGCGGCGCTTCGCGTCCTCGATCTCGCGCGGGAACTGGGCCTCGTCGGTCATGCCAGGCTGAGGCGCGGTGACGTTGAACACGGCGATGCCCTGAGCCGCGGCGAAGGCCTCGGCCGAGGGGCGTTCCGCGGCGCAGGGCGGGCACCACGACCCGCCGATCCGGAGCGCGACCCAGCGCCCGGTCCAGGCCTCGAAGGGAACCGAGGCACCGCTGCTGTCGATCAGGTTCAGTCGCGGCATCGGCCCGCCGACCTCCCACGCACCGGCAGGGAGGGCAAGCGCAAGCGCCAGGGCGGAACCGAGCGCAAGGCGACGGGGAAGGAGCTTGGGCATGATCGGGTCCTCCAATCCGCCTCACCGCGCTCGCCGGGCTCGGGGAGGCAGGCTAGGAATGCGGCGAAACCCTTAAGCGGACGTGACCGCATGCCCGAGAGACAGACGCCGCGCCTCGCGCTCACCCGTGTCTTTCCCCCCGAGGTGATGGCGCGCGCGCGGCGCGACTACGCCATCGTCGCCGAGAACCCGGGCGATCAGCCGCTCGACCCGGCGGGCCTCGTCGCGCTCGCGCGGGAGGCGGACGCGATCCTCTGCGCCGCCGGTGACCCTTTCGGCGGCGCGACGATCGCAGCACTTCCCGGCACGGTGCGCGCGATCGCGACCTTCTCCGCAGGCACAGACCACATCGCGCTCGATTCGGCACGCGCGCGCGGCATCGTGGTGACCAACACACCCGACGTGCTGACGGAGGCGACGGCGGAACTGACCATGCTGCTCCTGCTCGGCGCTGCGCGTCGGGCCTCTGAGGGAGAGCGGCTGGTGCGCGCGGGCGCCTGGGCCGGCTGGGCGCCGACGCAGCTCGTCGGCACGCAGGTCTCGGGCAAGCGCCTCGGCATCCTCGGCATGGGGAGGATCGGCCAGGCGGTGGCGCGTATGGCGCGTGGCTTCCGGATGGAGATCCACTACCACAACCGCACCCGCCTGCCGCCCGAGCGCGAGGCGGGCGCGATGTTTCATGCCGAGGCGGACTCGATGCTGCGTGCGATCGACATGCTCGCGCTCACCGCCCCTGGCGGCGCGGCGCTGGCGAACTGGCTGAATGCCGAGCGGATCGCCGCGCTGCGCCCCGGCGCGATCGTCGTGAACTCGGGCCGCGGCAGCCTCGTCGATGACGAGGCGCTGATCGCGGCGCTCGCCACCGGCCATGTCGCCGCCGCGGGCCTCGACGTGTTCGCCAACGAGCCGCGTCTTGATCCGCGCTACCGGGCGCTGCCAAACACCTTCCTGCTGCCGCATCTCGGCAGCGCCACCATCGAGGCGCGCAACGCGATGGGCTTCCGCGCGCTCGACAATCTGGACGCGTTCTTCGCCGGCAGCGACCCTCCCGATCGGGTTGCCTGAACGCTTACGCTGAGCGGCCGCGGACCTCGGCGAGGAAGCGTTCCACGGCGCTGCGGAGGCTTTCTGCCTCGCCGCTGAGCTCGTTGGCGGCAGCAAGCACATGCGCTGCCTGCTCGCCGGTCTGCTCGACGGCGGCGCTGACCGCGCCGATGCTCGAGGAGACCTCGCTCGTCCCCGACGCAGCCTGCTGCACAGAGCGCGCGATCTCCGCCGTCGCCGCGCCCTGCTCCTCGACGGCAGCGGCGATCCCGGCGGCGATCTCGTTGATCCGCCCGATCCTGCCCGCGATGTCGCGTATGGCGGAAACCGAGCGGTCGGTCGCCTGCTGCATGGCGGTGATCTGGGCGGCGATCTCGTCCGTTGCCTTCGCGGTCTGGCCGGCGAGGTTCTTGACCTCGGAGGCCACCACCGCGAAGCCCTTGCCCGCCTCGCCCGCGCGGGCGGCTTCGATTGTGGCGTTGAGCGCGAGCAGGTTGGTCTGGCCCGCGATGTCGCCGATCAGCCGCACCACGTCGCCGATCCTGCTCGCCGCCTCGGCGAGGCTCGCCACCGTCGCGTCCGTCGCCTCTGCCTCGCGCGCGGCATCGGCGGCCATGCGCGCGCTTTCAGCTACCTGCCGGCCGATCTCCTGCACCGAGGCGGCGAGCTCTTCGGCGGAGGCGGCGACGGTCTGGACATTGGCCGAGGCCTGGTCGGTCGCTGCGGCGACGGCGACGGCGCGCTTGCCGCTCTCGGAGGCGACCTCGCTCATCGCCTCGGCGACCGTCTTCATGCCGGTGGCTCCCTCGCCGATCTTACGCGCCACCTGGCCAACGGAGGCCTCGAAGTCATCGGCGAGCTTCACCTGTGCGGTGACGAGGCTCCAGACCAGCATGGCGCCGACATAGGTTCCGGAGGCGTCGGTGACGGCGCTGATCTTGAGGTCCATGGTCTCGGGGCCGAGGCGGATCCGCGCCCGGTGCGGCAGCCTCGCGGGGTCGCTCAGGATCGAACGCTGGTGCTCGGGCTTCTTGTGGAAGATGTCGATGCTCCTGCCCATGAGCTCATCGACCTTCGCGGGCAGGAGGTGCTCGACGGTGCGCAGCACGCGCCGCGTCTCGTCATTCATGTAGGTGATGCGGAAGTCGTCGCGCGGGTCGGTCACCATCACGGCGACGGGTAGCTGGTCGAGCATCTGGCTCTGGGCGAAGGCCCGCTCGACCGTGCCGCGCAGCGTCGCGATGGCCGACTGGATCTGGCCGATCTCGTCGCGCCGCGCCGTTGTGGAGAGCGCGAACCGCGTCTCGCCCGCCGCAATCCGCTCGAGCAGGCCGGAGAGGCGGGCGACGGGGCGGGCGACAATTTGGATGGTCAGGAGGGCGGTGCCGATGAGGAGCGCGACGATCGCCGCACCGAGAGCGACCAGCGTGGCCTTGGCCTCGGCGCCGACGGCGGCTGCCTCGTCGCGCGCCGCCTGCGCCGCCGCGGCGAAGGTCGCACCAAGAGCGCCTGCGGCGATCTCGAGCGCGGCGATGGCGGGGGCGACGGTGTGGTCCTCGTGCGCGGCGCTCTCGCCCCTCAGCGTGGCGACGGCGAGCGCTGCCTCGGCGACGGCAGCGACGACCCGCCCGAGTTCTTCGAGATCGGCCCGCATGCTGGGCGCGACGCTGACCGAAAGCGCCCCCTGCATGTTCGCCCGCGCTGTTGCGGCGGCACGGCGGATTTTCTGAATCTGGGCCCGGTCCTCGGTTGCGAGGTAACTCAGCGCCCCCAATCGAAGCTCGGACACGGCGGCACCGACAGACGTGAGCCGATCGCGAAGCTGCTCCTCCGTGGTGGACGAAAGGCCTTCGAGCGGCAGAGCGGCCAGCACGCCTTCAAAACGGAGGTCGAACACCTGGCCGTCGGGGAAGAGCCTGTCCTCGCGGGTCGCGATCAGCCGGCGGCGGAGCTCCGCTGCCTCGGCGACGGCGCGCTCGACGCCGCGCACGGCAGCGACCAGGGCAGCGCTGCCCTCGCGGGCGCCACCGGGCGCGCCGGTTGCCGCCACCGCCTCGATCTCCCGGACGAGCCGCCCCGCCGTCTCCCCGACCTGCTGCCGCAGCGCCGCGACGGCGGTGGCCGACTGGGCGAGGCGTATCTGCTGGTTGAAGCGGGCGAAGCCGGCCGATTCCATCGCGATCGCGCGGACCGAGCGCTCCGCCCCGCTGGCCTGCTGCTCCGCGACCAGCTGCTGGTCGATCCGCCCGAGCTGGCGATCGACGGCGACGACCAGCGCCGCGATCAGGAGAACCGGGATGAGGGCGAGCAGCCCGAGCTTGATGCGGAGCCTCAGATCGGCGAAGCGGCGCATGGTAGTTCCTCTCAGGCGGCGGGCGGGCCTTGGCGGCGAGCCTTCTCGCTAACCGCCTCGGCTTAACCGGCGGTGAATGCGGCGGCATTGCCACAAGCCGCGCCTGAGCCTATTGCCGGTGCGGCCCTGACCGCCCGAGGAGGGATCGATGCTGTTCGACGTCGCCGCGCTCTCGCCCGAGAACACCTACAAGCTGCTTGTTTCGACCATCGTGCCGCGGCCGATCGCCTGGGTGACGACGACGGATTCCGAGGGGCGGGTGAACGCCGCTCCCTACAGCTTCTTCAACGCCGTCTCTGGGGCGCCGCCGGTCGTCTGCATCGGCATCGGGCCGAAGCGGGAGGGGCTCAAGGACACGGGCGAGAACATCCGCGCCACCGGAGCGTTCGTGGTCAACCTCGTGCCGGAGCGTGCCGCGGCGGCGATGAACATCACGGCGATCGACTTCCCCCCGGGCGTCGATGAGCTCGCCGAAGCCGGGCTGACAGCGGTCCCCAGCACGCATGTGGCGCCACCGCGGATCGCCGAAAGCCCGGTGGCAATGGAGTGCCGGCTCCTCACTCTCGTCGAGGTCGGGGCCGGGCGTGCGGTGGTGCTCGGCACCGTGGTGGCGTTCCACATCGACGAGGCCTGCGTGCTCGACCCGGTGCGCTGCCATATCGACACGCCGCGGCTCGAGCTGATCGGGCGGATGCACGGTGCTGGCTGGTATGCGCGGACGACCGACCGGCTGGAGATGCCGCGGATCGCGCTCGAGGCCTGGGAGAGGCGTCGGGCCGCTGGCTGAGCCGCGTCGCCTTCGCCTCTGGCGCCGGCGGCGTTTTGCCGTCATTCTCCGCGAGTGCGAAGCATTCTCACCGAACAGCGGGGCCTCCCGTCGCTCGCTCCGGCCCCGGCGCCGCCTCGGCCGGTCCGTCTCCCGTCCGGCTGGACGATCGCGGCACTCGCCGCTGCCGCCCTGGTCGCTGGCCCCATCGTCGCGGTGCTGGCCGGTGCCGCCGCGCCGGCCGGGCCGGTGTGGCGCCAGCTCGCCGAGACGGTGCTTGCCGAGTTCGTCCTCAACTCCGTCCTGATCGCCGGCGGCACGGCCCTGCTCGCGATCGCGATCGGGACCGTCACCGCCTGGCTCGTCACGATGCACCGCTTTCCGGGACGCGGCGTGTTCGAGGTCGCGCTGCTCCTGCCGCTCGCGATGCCCACCTACCTGATCGGCTATGTCTACACCGACCTCCTCGACGTCATCGGGCCGGTGCAGACCTGGTTGCGCGCGACGTTCGACCTCCGCTTCGGCCAATACTGGTTCCCCGAGGTGCGCTCCCCGGGCGGCGCCATTCTGATGTTCGGGCTCGTTCTCTACCCTTACGTCTATCTCCTCTGCCGCGCGGCGTTCCTCGAACAGTCCGTCTGCCTCGCCGAGGTGGCGCGAACGCTCGGCTGCTCGCGGCTGGCCATGATCCGCCGCGTGGCGCTGCCGCTCGCGCGCCCGGCGATCGCCGGCGGCGCGGCGCTCGCGGTGATGGAGGCGCTCGCGGATTTCGGCACCGTGCAGCACTTCGCCGTGCGCACCTTCACCACCGGAATTTACCAGGCCTGGTTCCACATGGGGGACCGCACCGCGGCGCTGCAGCTCGCCGCCTGCCTGATGGGCGTTGTGGCCATGCTGCTTCTGTTCGAGCGGGTCGCGCGCGGGCCGCGGCGGTTCTTCAACACGAGCTCGAAGCACCAGGCGCTGGTGCCTGAGCCGCTCGGCGGCGTCGGGGCCGCTCTCGCCATCCTCGCCTGCGGCCTGCCCGTTCTGCTCGGCTTCGTCGTGCCGGCGGGGCGGCTTGCGCTGCTCGGGCTCAGCGGCGGCGACAGCCCGGGCGCGGTGCTGCCGTTCGCGCGCAACAGCATCACGCTCGCCGCGCTTGCCGCGCTCGCCGCCGTCGCCGTCGCGCTGGTGATGGCCTATGGCGCGCGGCTCCGCCCGACCGTGGCGCTGCGCGGGGCCGTCACGGTCGCCTCGCTCGGCTACGCGATCCCGGGTTCGGTGATCGCCGTCGGCGTGCTCGTGCCGTTCGGGCTGTTCGACAACGCGGTCGATTCCTGGATGCGCGCGCGCTTCGGCGTCTCCACGGGGCTTCTCCTGTCAGGGACCATGGCCGCGCTCGTCTTCGCCTATGTGGTGCGGTTCCTCGCCGTCGCGCTCTCGACGCTGGAGGCTGGGCTCGCGCGCATCCGCCCCTCTGTCGAGGACGCTGCCCGCGTCCTGGGGCGCGGCCCGGGCGGCAGCCTTGCCGCTGTACACCTGCCGCTGATCCGTGGAAGCCTTCTCTCGGCGGCGCTGCTCGTCTTCGTCGACACGATGAAGGAGCTTCCCGCGACGCTGATCGTCCGGCCCTTCGATTTCGATACGCTTGCGGTAAGGGTCTACAACCTCGCCTCGGACGAGAAGCTCGCCCAGGCCTCGACGGCGGCGCTCCTGATCGTGCTCGCGGGCCTCGTGCCGGTCGTTATCCTCGCGCGCGCGATGCGGCGGTCAGGCCACTGAGGGCGCTCAGCCCTCGCGCCAGGCGGGGAACGGGTCGGGCAGCGCGGCCCAGGCGCGCGGGCCGCGCTTGAACATCCGCTCGTCGATCAGCGCTGCCTCGAGCGCGGCGCGGATCGCGCCCTCGTCCATGTCGATGCCGATGAAGACGAGTTCCTGACGACGGTCGCCGTAGCGCTCGTCCCACTGCGCCGTGATGGTGGCGCGCCAGGCGGGATCGTCGGGCCAGCGCTCGGGCTCGACGGCGGCCCACCAAAATCCGGCCGCCTCGTGGCGCCCGACGGCGCCGGCGAGCTGCCAGGCGCCCGCCCAGGGCATGCGCGTGGCGAGCCAGAAGAACCCCTTCGCGCGGACGACGCCGGGAAGGTCCGACTCGATGAAGGCCTTGAACCGTTCGGGGTGGAACGGCCGGCGCGCGCGCCAGACGAAGCTGCGTATGCCGAACGCCTCGCTCTCCGGCAGGTGGTGGCCGGCGAGCGCCTGCGACCAGCCGGCCGCCTGGGCAGCGCGGGCGAAGTTGAACCGGCCCGTGTCGAGCACTGCGCCAAGCGGCACACGACCATGCTCCGCCTCGACGATCGCAGCGCCAGGGTTGAAGGTCCGCAGCAGCGCGGCGAGGCGGGAACGCTCCGCTTCCGTCACGAGATCGGTCTTGTTGACGACGATGACATCGGCGAACTCGACCTGCTCAACGAGAAGCTCGACCAGCATGCGCCGGTCTCCTTCGCCGGCCGTCTCGCCGCGGCTGGCAAGGCTGTCCGACGAGGCGTAGTCGCGCAGGAACGCCGCGGCATCGACCACCGTCACCATCGTGTCGAGGCGCGCGACATCGCCGAGGCTGCGGCCTTCAGCGTCGCGGAAGTCGAAGGTGGCGGCGACCGGCATCGGCTCGCTGATCCCGGTGCTCTCGATCAGCAGCGAATCGAACCGCCCTGCCTCGGCGAGCGCCCGCACCTCGCGCAGGAGATCCTCGCGCAGCGTGCAGCAGATGCAGCCGTTCGACATCTCGACCAGCGTCTCCTCGGTGCGGGAGAGCTGGGCGCCCTCGCGCACCAGCGCGGCATCGATGTTCACCTCCGACATGTCGTTGACGATCACGGCCACGCGCCGCCCCTCGCGGTTGGCGAGCACGTGGTTGAGCAACGTCGTCTTCCCCGCCCCGAGGAAGCCAGAGAGCACGGTGACCGGAAGGCGACGATCGGCCATGGCATTCTCCATAACGTTATACTATAACGTAGATCAATGCGTGTTCGCTTTGAAGCCCCGCCGCTGCCCCGCGTCGTCGCGCGGCCGACGCCTGACGCGCTCGCCGCCGTGCGCGACCCTGCCACCACTCTCGTCATCTGGCACCGCCCACCACGGCAGCGCCTTCGCTGCGAGGCGGCGGCCTTGGCGCGCGTCGGCCCGTTCTCGGTCGTGGCCGAGGCTCGGCCCGAGCGGCTCGCCGCGGCGCTCGCCACCTCCCTGCCGCTACACGCACCGGCCCTGCTCGCAGATGTGACGGTGCTGGCGCGCCACTTCGCCGCCATCGCCGGGGTGATCGCGGTGCGCGCGAGGCTCGAGGCGCTGACCGAGCGTGGCTGCCCCGTCTTCCACGCCGACCATGTCGGGCTCAGGCTGCTCGTCGCCTATGCGGGGCCTGGGACGGAATGGGTGCCCGAACACGGCGTGAATCGCGCGGCCCTCGGCTCGGGCGACAACCGCGCGATCGTGCCCGATCCACGCGCGATCCGGCGCCTGCCCACCTTCGCCGCCGGCATCTTCAAAGGCGAGGCCTTTCCCGGCAATCGCGGTCGGGGCATCGTGCACCGCTCGGCGCCGGCGAGCCGGGCGCGGCCGCGGCTCCTCTTCTGCCTCGACGAGCCTGGGCGGTTCTGACGCCCCCAGAAAAGAGCACCACAAAAAGAGCGCCCCGCGCGGAGCGGGGCGAAGTCTGGAACGGAGCGATTGGAGCGCTTCGGATGCGACGGCGCTCGGCGTCACGGAGGCTTCGGCAGGGAGCGCGCCGCCGCCTCCGAAGGGGTCGGTCAGTGCATCGTGGGCGGCCGTCGCTCCGCAACCCTGAGCCCTGCCTGAGCGAGGCCGGCCGCCGTCATCGCAAGCAGCGCCACCGCGCGCGGCGCGGCGACAGGCGGGAGCCAGCCGGCGATGATCCGCTGCGACCGCCAGGGCTCTCCCTGCTGCAGGGCAGCGAGCGCCTCGATGAGGCGACGTTCTCCCTCCGACAGGGCGTCCTCGCCCGGGTCGAGGAACAGCGGCGCGCAGGGCCCGGCGGTGTCAAGCAGGGCGAGCAGCCCGACGAAGGCAGCGAAGGCGGGGTGGCGTACCCCTGCGCCCTGGAAGATCAGGCAGGGCGAGAGAGCGGCGGCCCCGTGCGACCACCGCCGCGCCGCCGCGAGCACGATCCGCCCGCCGAGGGAGAGGTCGCCGAGCCTAGGGCTCGCTCCGGCCTGGGTGACTGGTGTCGACCCTTCCGGGGCGGCTGCACGGCCGAAGGCTGAGTCTCTGCGACTGCGAGTCATTCTCATCACTTGTCCCGAGAAAGGGGCGCGAGCTTCCCCGCGCCCCTCGGCCCCACTCAGCGCCAGCCGGCGCGCTGCATGATCGTCAGGGCCTCGGCGCCGTTCTTGGCGTAGGCCACGGCGTTGAGTTTGTCCTGGCGGAAGCGGCCGAAGGCGGCAACCGCCGGATGGATGTTCACCTCATCGACCACCGGGTATTCGAAGTTGCCGTTGGCGAACATCTCCTGCGCCTGCACCGAGGTCAGATGCTCGATGAACGCCACCGCCGAATCGCGGTTGGGCGCCGCGCGCACCACGCCGGCGCCCGAGACGTTCACGTGCGTGCCCCGGTCGCCCTCGCCCTGGTTCGGGAAGATCACCCTGATCTTCTCGGCCACCGCCCGGTCGGCCGGGTTCGCGGAGGCGGCGAGGCGCCCGAGATAGTAGGTGTTCGAGACCGCGATCCGGCACTGGCCGGCGGCGACGGCCTGGATCTGCGGCGTGTCCCCGCCCTGCGGCGGCCGCGCCATGTTGGCGACAACGCCGCGCGACCAGGCTTCGAGCGCGGGCGCGCCGTTGGCCGCGAGGATCGAGCCGGCGAGCGAGATGTTGTAGACGTGGTTGGCCGACCGGACGCAGATCGTGTTCGCAAACGCCGGGTTCGCGAGGTCCTCGTAGCGGGCGAGCGGCGCGGGCGGCGTCCAGTCGCGCGGCACCATCAGCACGCGCGCGCGCACCGAAAGCCCGAACCAGTGCCCGTCAGGGTCGCGCAGGTGCGCGGGGATGCGCGTCTCGAGCACCTGGCTCCGGACCGGTTGCAGCAGGTTCGCCGCGCGCGCCCGTTCGAGCCGCGCGGCATCGACGGTGATGAGGACATCGGCGGGGCTGTTCGCGCCCTCGCTGCGGATCCGCTCGATCAGCTGGTCGGCATCGCCCTCGATCAGGCGGACGCGAACGCCGGTCGCCTGCGTGAAGCTGTCATAGAGCGCGCGGTCGGTGTCGTAGTGGCGGGAGGAGTAGACGTTCACCACGCGCTCCTGGCCGGCGGCCAGCGCGGGCGCGAGCAGGGCGGCTGCGGCGGCGGCGGCAAAGAGGGCGCGGCGGCAGGAGCGCGCGGGCGGGCGTGTCGCAAGCCCAGCGAGAATGGTGGCGACGATCGGTGTCGAGCGCTTCATGGCGTGGTCCCTGTTCCTCGTCTGTGGCGAGCCCGGCGCCGCTGCTGCGGCCTGCCGTTGCAACTCATTCGCATCTCCTTCTAGCCGCGTTGCGAACGCTTCGCAAGTGCAAATCGCGCCCTGCCGCTAAACCCCCTCCCCGCCTACACTCCCCCGCCACGCCCGAGGAAGGACCGCCATGACCGACGCGACACGACCGACCCTTGTCTGCCCGCCCGGGTCGGTCGAATGCCACAGCCATGTCTACGACCCCGACCGCTTCCCCTATCTTGTCCCGGAGCTCGGCGAGACGACGCATGACTGGCGGGCCTTCGCCGCCATGCTCGCAAGGCTGGGCTTCGACCGCACCGCCATCGTCCAGGCCGGCGCCTATGGAACCGACAACCGCTGCACCCTCGATGCGGTCGCGCGCCTCGGCCTTGACCGCGCCCGCGCCGTCGTCGTCACGCGGCCGGACGAGACGGAAGCCGGGTTCCGGGCGCTGCACGCGCAAGGCGCCCGCGCGGTGCGGATCTTCCTCGGCACCCCCTTCCTCGGGCTCGCCGACCTCAAGCCCATCGCCGCGCGGATCGCCCCCTTGGGCTGGCACATCATCCTGCAGGACCCGAACGGCATAGACCTCCCGGCCTGGGAAGCGGCGATCGCGGGCGCCGCCTGCCCGGTGGTGATCGACCATCTCGGCCGCGTCCCGCCCGGGCCGGGCGCGATGGCATCGGCCACGCACCCGATGTTCCAGGGCCTGCTTCGCCTCCTCGAGAGGCACGACGTCTACGTCAAGCTCTCCGGCTTCTACTACGGCTCCGCGAACTGCTGGCCCTACCAGGACGTGGAGCAGCGCGTGCGCGCCCTGGTCGAGGCGCGCCCAGACCGCCTGCTCTACGGCGCGAACTGGCCGCACCCGCGCCTCGCGCCAAAGCCAGACGATGCGAAGGAGCTCGACCTCCTGCTCGACTGGGTGCCCGACCCGGCGACGCGCGACATGATCCTCCGCGACACCCCTGCACGGCTCTACTTCGCCGATTGATGCGGAGGCGGGTCGTTCCTGCTACGCTTCGAGGCTGCGCAGGAACCCAGCGCGGGACCGAAGCGCCGGCATCAGGAGCCCATGGTCGCTGCCCGCAAGCACGAACTGGATGCCCATCGCGATATAGGCGCGCGCGGTCGCCTCGTCATACACCCCGCCCATGCCGGCGAACTTCCCCGCCGCGCGGCAGGCGGCGATCACCGCGGCATAGGCAGCCCTGACCCGCTGATGGCCGATCTCGCCGGGGATCCCCATCTCTGCCGTGAGGTCGGAGGTGCCGATCAACAGAACATCCACCCCGCGCACGGCGGCGATCGCGGCAGCGTTCTCGACCGCCTCGGGCGTCTCGATCATGACGATGGTGAGCAAGGTCCCGTTCAGCGCCGCCATCAGCTCTCCCGCCGGCATCGCCGCGAACCGCGCCTGCGCGGCGGGCCCGCCGAGGCTGCGATGCCCGAGCGGCGGATACTTGCAGGCGGCGACAACCGCCTCCGCCTCGGCCGCCGTGTCGATGTGCGGGATCACCACCCCCATCGCGCCGTTGTCGAGAACGCGCGGCGCCTGGTCGAGAGCGCCCTTGCAGACGCGGATGATCGGCGTGCAGCGCGTCGGCAGCGCCGCAAGCGCAAGCTGCGTGGCCTGGTCCTCGGAGAAGGCGCCGTGCTCTGCGTCGATGAAGAGCCAGTCGTAGCCGGCGGCCTCGGCGAGCATGCCGGTCGCGGCGGTGCGGAGATGGTGCACGCCAAGCCCGAGCGCGAGCCCTCCCCCACTCATCCTCTCCTTGGCGTGGTTGACGACGAGGCTCATGCGTTGCCCTCCCGGTTCGTGACGCGGCCGGAAGGGGGCCATGCGGCCAGCACCGCGTCAATCAGACCGCCGCCGCTCACCCGCGCCCGATCAGCGCAACCAGAGTCTCGAGACGGTCCGCCTCCGCAGCGGGCTTGTCGGTGCGTATCCGGCTGATGCGGGGAAAGCGCAGCGCCACGCCGGAGCGGTGCCGCGCCGAAGCCTGCGCCGCGTCGAACGCCACCTCGAGCACGAGCGCTTTGGCGACCTCCCGCACCGGCCCGAACCGGCCAGTGGTGTTGTTGCGTATCCAGCGGTCGAGCCAGGCGAGCTCCTGGTCGGTGAAGCCGGAATAGGCCTTGCCGACGGGCACGAGCTCCCTGCCGCGCCAGACGCCGAAGGTGTAGTCGCTGTAGAACGAGGAGCGCTTGCCGTGGCCGCGCTGGGCGTACATCAGCACCGCGTCGATCGTCAGCGGATCCCGCTTCCACTTGAACCATGCCCCCTTCGGCCGGCCGGCGAGATAGGGGCTGTCGGCGCGCTTGAGCATCAGCCCCTCGATTCCCCCCTCGCGCGCGCCCGCCCGGATCGCGGCGAGCTCCTCCCAGGTCGTGAAGGGGACGAGCGGCGAGAGGTCCATCCGCCCGGGCCGCGTTCGCATGACCCAGGCCTTGAGCCGCGCCCGCCGCGCGTCGAAGCCCAAAGCGCGGAGATCCTCGCCCGCCTCCACGAGCATGTCGTAGAGCCGCACATGGGCCGGGGCCTCGCGCAGGAGCTTCGGCCCGGGGGCGGCGCGGTTGAGCCGCTGCTGCAGGGCGGAGAAGGGCGCGACCACGCCCTCGCGAAGGACGAGAAGCTCGCCGTCGAGAACGGCATCGAGCCCCTCGAGCGCGGCGACGATCTCGGGAAACGCCGCGCCGATCTCCTCGCCGCCGCGCGACCAGAGCTTCGCGCCTGCGCGCGTCGCCACGCACTGGACGCGGATGCCGTCCCACTTCCACTCGGCGCGCCAGTGCGCCGGGTCCAGGCCGGCGAGATCGCCCTCCTCGAGCGGGTGGGCGAGCATGGGCGGGCGGAAGATGGGCGCCTCCGCCGTGCGCGGCTGCTCCCCCTTTCCCTCGAGCCAGCGGAACAGGGCGAGATAGGGCGGGGCGACGGCGGGCCACGCCTCCTCGATCTCCGCGACATCGCGGCCGTATCGTTCCGCGAGCGCTACCTTGACCAGCCGCGCCGAGACGCCGACGCGCAGGCCCCCGGTGATGAGCTTGAGCAGCGCCAGCCGCGAGGAGGCATCGAGCGCATCGAGCCAGGCGGCGACGATGCCGGGAAGCGCCTCCTTCCGCGCGCCCGCAAGCGTCGCCGCGACCTCAGCGAGCCCGGGCGCCGCCTCGTTCTCCCCCTCACGGACAGGCCACATGAGCGACACGGTCTCGGCAAGATCGCCGACGAAATCGTAGGAGAGGGCGAACAGCACCGGGTCGGTCCGCTCGGCGGCAAGGGCGCGGATCAGCCCCGGCTTGGCGCCGGCGAAGGCGAGCTCGCCCGTGAGCGCGGCAATCCCGATGCCGCGATCGGGGTCTCCCTGGGTGGCGATCCAGTCCTTGAGCAGGGCGAGCTTGGTGCTGCGCGCGGGCGTCAGCACGAGCCGCTCGAGGAGGTCGGCGAAGGCCTTCATGTCATATGTGCCATGGCGGGTCCGACGCGTCCGCCTCGCGCGCGGCTTGCGCCGCGCTGCCGGAAGGGTCAGCCGCGTCCGCCTCGCGCGCGGCCAGCGCCGCGCTGCCGGAAGGGTCAGCCGCGTCCGCCTCGCGCGCGGCCGGCGCCGCGCTGCCGCAAGGCTCCGCCACGACCGCCTCGCGCGCGGCTTGCGCCGCGCTGCCGCAAGGCTCCGCCACGACCGCCTCGCGCGCGGCTTGCGCCGCGCTGCCGCAAGGCTCCGCTACGACCGCCTCGCGCGCGGCTTGCGCCGCGCTGCCGGCGGGGGCCTCCACCACCGCCTCGTCCTCGTCGCCGCGCCCGATCAGCGAGAGCGCCCGGCCGCGCATGCCGCGCAAGCCAGCGGCGTGAATCAGCGCCTCCTCGGCCCCGTGCGTGACCCACACCTCGGGTGCGGCGACGGCATCGAGGGTCGCGTTCAGCTCGTCCCAGTCGGCATGGTCGGAGATCACGAGGGGGAGCTCGACGCCGCGGCTCTTGGCGCGCTGCCGCACCCGCATCCAGCCCGAGGCGAGGCACACGACAGGGTCGGAAAGCCGCCTCGCCCAGCGATCCTGGATCGCGCCCGGCGGGGCGAGCACGATCGCACCTCGGAGCGACGCACGGTCGGCCACCGTCGCCGGGCGGAGCTCGCCCAAGGCAACGCCGAACCGTGCATAGACCTCGTTCATCGGCGCCAGAGCGCCATGGACGTAGATCGGCGCGTCATGGCCGGCGGCGCGGAGCAGAGCGATCAGGCGCTGCGTCTTGCCGAGCGCATAGGCGCCGACGACATGCGTGCGCTCGGGGAAAAGTCGGAGCGAGGCGAGAAGCCGCGCGATCTCCGCCTCTGCCGGAGGGTGGCGGAACACAGGCAGGCCGAAAGTCGCCTCCGTCACGAACACATCGCAGGGCACCGGCTCGAAAGGCGCGCAGGTCGGATCCGCCTGCGTCTTGTAGTCGCCGCTGATGACGACGCGCGCCCCTTGCCACTCGAGCACGACCTGCGCCGCTCCGAGCACATGGCCGGCCGGCCGCAGCGTGACGGAGACGCCGTTCACCGAGAGCGTCTCGCCATAGCCGAGCGCCTGCTGGCTCTCCCCTGCCCTGCCCTCGCCGAGCCGTCGGGTCATCAGCGCGAGCGTCTCCCGGGTCGCGAGCACCGCGCGGTGGCCAGGCCGGGCATGGTCGCTGTGCGCATGAGTGATGACGGCGCGGTCCACCGCCCGGATCGGGTCGATGAAGAATCCGCCGGGGGCGCAGAACAGGCCGGCCTCGGTGACGGTGAGCCAGGTCTCTGGGTGTAGGGGCATGGAAGGTCTCGCGCTCGCCCCTATAGTGGGGCTCGTGGACGAAACAGGAACAGCCGATCTGCCGCCCGCGCTCGCGGCTTGGTTCGCGCGGCGGGGATGGACGCCGCACCCGCACCAGCGGGCGATGCTCGCCGCCGCCCGCGCCGGCCGATCGGCACTCCTTATCGCGCCGACCGGGGCGGGCAAGACGCTCGCGGGCTTCCTCGGCTCTCTCGCCGCTCTCGCCGCGACGCCGCCGGAGCCCGGCGGGCGTGCGGCGGCCGCTCTCCACACCCTCTACGTCTCGCCGCTCAAGGCGCTCGCGGCTGACATCGCGCGCAACCTCACCGCCCCGGTCGCCGAGCTGGGGCTGCCGATCCGGATCGAGACTCGCACCGGCGATACGGAGGCCGGCGCGCGCAGGCGCCAGCGCGAGGCCCCGCCGCACATGCTGCTCACCACGCCCGAGAGTCTCGCGCTCCTGCTCTCGCTGCCCGACCACGCGCGCATGTTCGCGGGGCTTCAAGCGATCGTCGTCGACGAGATCCACGCCCTCGCCGGAACGAAACGCGGCGACCAGCTGGCTCTCTGCCTCGCCCGGCTCGCCTCCCTCGCGCCCGGGGCACGCCGCGTCGGCCTCTCCGCGACCGTGCCGCACCGGGCGCCGCTTGTCGCGTTCCTGTCCGCGTCAGGGCGGGCCGAGGCCGGCGATGTCGATGTCATCGAAGCGCCGGAGGGGGCGGAGCCGGCTCTCTCCGTGCTGTTGCCCGAAGGCCCGCTTCCCTGGTCGGGCCACATGGGGCTGCTCGCGGCACCCGACATCTACCGCCTGGTCCGCGACGCGCGGATGGCGATCGTCTTCGTCAACACCCGCGCCCAAGCCGAGCTCGTGTTCCAGGCGCTGTGGCGGCTCAACGAGGATCAGCTGCCGATCGCACTGCATCACGGCAGCCTCGCGCGCGAGCAGCGCCAGCGCGTCGAGGCGGCGATGGCTGCGGGAAGGCTAAAGGCTGTGGTGGCCACCTCCTCGCTCGATCTCGGCATCGACTGGGGCGATGTCGATCTCGTCATCCAGGTCGGAGCGCCCAAGGGCGTGTCGCGGCTGCTGCAGCGGATCGGCCGCGCCAACCACCGCTGGAACGAGGCCTCGCGCGCCGTGCTCGTGCCGGCGAACCGCTTCGAGGTGCTCGAGTGCCGCGCCGCCGTCGACGGTGTGGCAGCGCACGACCTCGACGGCGACGCCCCTCCCCCCGGCGGGCTCGATGTGCTCGCCCAGCACGTTCTCGGCATGGCCTGCGCGGGCCCCTTCCACCCGGACGCGCTCTATGCCGAGGTGACGCGCGCCGCCCCCTATGCCGGGCTGGCGCGGCGGGATTTCGACGATGTGGTCCGCTTCGTTGCCGATGGCGGCTACGCTCTCTCCGCCTATGAGCGGCACCGGCGCCTGTTCCGCGACGCCGAGGGGAGGTTCCATGTCGCCTCGGACTCTGTTGCGCGTCGGCATCGGATGAACATCGGCACGATCGTCGAGGCGCCGCTTCTCAAGGTGAAGCTCGGCCGCGGCTTCGGCGGGGCGCAACTCGGCGAGATCGAGGAGTATTTCGTCTCGATGCTGAACCCGGGCGACACCTTCCTCTTCGCCGGCCGCGTCCTGCGCTTCGAGCGGCTGCGCGAGACGACGGTCGAATGCAGCCCCGCCGCCGGAGAGGACCCGAAAGTGCCAGCCTATGCGGGCGGGCGGCTGCCTCTGACCACCTATCTTGCCGACCGCGTTCGCGCCATGCTCGAACGCCCCGAGCGCTGGGGCGAGCTTCCACCGGAGGTGGCGGAGTGGCTCAGGCTGCAGCGCGCGCGCTCGCGCCTGCCTGGCCGCAACGACCTCTTGGTCGAGACCTTCCCGCGCGGCGGCAAATGGTTCCTCGTCGCCTACTGCTTCGAGGGGCGGAATGCGCACCAGACGCTCGGCATGCTGCTGACGCGGCGGATGGAGCGCGCCGGCTTCGGCCCCTTGGGCTTCGTCGCGACCGACTACGTCGTCGCCGTCTGGTCCGCCCACGAACCGTTCCGGGTGGCTGAGCTGTTCGGCGAGGACATGCTCGGCGACGATCTCGAGGAGTGGATGGCGGAGAGCTCGATGCTCCGCCGCACGTTCCGCACCGTCGCGGTGATTGCCGGGCTGATCGACCGCCACGTCCCGGGGGCGGAGAAGAACCGACGCCAGATCACGATCAACACCGACCTCGTCTACGACGTGCTGCGCAAGCACGAGCCCGACCATGTGCTGCTCCGCGCCACGCGGGCGGATGCGGCGCGCGGGCTCGTCGATGTCGGGCGTGTCGCCGGGCTGCTCGCGCGTGCGCGCGGGCGGATCGTGCACATGGCGCTCTCGCGCGTCTCGCCGCTCGCTGTTCCGGTTCTGCTCGAGGTGGGCCGCGAGAGCGTGCGCGCCGGCGAAGGCGAGGAGGCGCTGCTCGCCGAGGCCGAGGAGGCGGCGCTGATCGCGGAAGCGCTTGGCGAGGCCGATCCGGCGCCCGCGCCACCGCCGCAGCCCCGCAGTCACCCGGTCCATCGCGCGAACGCGCGGCGCGGCGCGGCGCGTGGCGCCGCCATCGGCACGCAGGGGCGCGCGACGCTTGCGCGCATCCCCACCCGCCGCCCGGGCGAGCTCGCGCTCGACGAATGACGGCCGCGCCGATCCACCTCGCCGGCGAGCGGCTGATGCTCGACCCCGAAGGCGCCCTCTGGTGGCCGGAGCGGCGCCTGCTCGCGGTCGCCGACCTCCATCTCGAGAAGGGCTCCTCACTCGCCGCGCGGGGCGCCCTGCTGCCGCCCTATGACAGCCGCGCCACGCTCGACCGGCTTGTCCCGCTCGTCCGCCGCTACCGACCGGCGAGGATCATCGCCCTCGGCGATTCGTTCCATGACCGACACGGCGCCGTCCGCCTCGGCGCAACCGAGGCAGATCGGCTGCGCGCGCTTGCCGCCGCCGTGCCGATCGTCTGGGTCCTCGGCAACCACGACCCGGCGCCGCCCGCCGCCCTGCCGGGCGAGGCGGCGGCCGAGTGGCGCGAAGGGCCGATCGCCTTCCGCCACGAAGGCGGCGGCGCCACCCCGGAGATCTGCGGCCACCACCATCCGAAGGCGCTGGTGCCGACGCGCGGCAAGGCGGTCTCTCGCCCCTGCTTCGTCGCCGATTCGCGGCGGGTGATGCTGCCGGCCTTCGGCGCCTATGCAGGGGGGCTCGACGTGCGTGACCGCGCGATCGCTTCTCTCTTTCCGCGCGGCTGCCGCGTGTTCCTCAGGGGCCGCGGGCGGCTCTACAGCTTCACCCTCGCCCAGATCAGGGAGGCAGCGACGGCGGATTAGCGCGGCATCAGCGCGTGCAGGACCGCCCGAGGCTTCGATCACGCGCTTGTTTGTCCAGTGCCCATAGCGCAGCCCGGCATGGCGGGACTGGCAAAACAGCGCCCCGTGCCATATCGAAGGATGATCGACGCGAGGCGGCCCGCCTGGGCCGGAATCGTGGGCTGGAACGGGACAGGCGGGGCATTCGGCGCATGCGAACGGCCACCGGGGGGGAGGCCACCGGGGCACCGGTGATCTGGTGGGTGAGGCAGGACCTTCGCCTGGTCGACAACGCCGCGCTCGCCGCGGCGCTGGCGACTGGTTCCCCCGTCATCCCACTGTACGTTCACGATGAGACCTCGCCTGGCGCCTGGGCGCCCGGCGGGGCTGGGCGCTGGTGGCTGCACCACAGCCTCGCCTCCCTAGGCGCCGACCTCGCCGCACGGGGCGCGCGGCTTGTGCTGCGGCGGGGCGATGCGCGTCGGGTCGTTCCCGCGGTCGCGGCCGAGTCGGGTGCGCGCGCCGTCTTCGCCGGCCAGCTCTACGAACCCTGGGCACGGGTGCGCGACAGCGACGTCGCCGCAGCGCTCGCGGCTGCGGGTGTTGCGATCGAGGGAGCGCGCACCGCTCTGCTGTTCGAGCCGTGGGACATACGCACGAAAACCGGCGGGCCCTACGGCGTCTATACGCCGTTCAGTCGCGCGTGTTTCCAGGCCCCGGCTCCGGCGCAGCCGAAGCCCGCGCCGGAGCGCATCCCCTCCGCCGCGGCGCACCTTCCCTCCGACGCGCTCGAGGACTGGGCTCTCCTGCCCAAGCGGCCAGACTGGGCGGGCGGCCTGCGCGAGACCTGGCAGCCCGGAGAGGCGGGCGCGGCGGCGCGGCTCGAGCGGTTCCTCGCGCGCGCGCTCGGCCGCTACGACGCGGAGCGCAACCGCCCCGACATCGAGGGAACCTCCGGCCTTTCGCCGCACCTGCACTGGGGCGAGATCTCGCCTGCCGCCGTCTGGCACGCTGCCGCCGCGGCCGGTGCGGCGCACGGCGCGGCGACCGAGACCTTCCTCAAGGAGCTCCTCTGGCGGGAGTTCAGCCACCACCTGCTCTGGCACCGACCGGAGATGCCGGAAGAGCCGCTGAAGCAGGCCTTCCTCTCCTTCCCATGGCGGAACGATCCGGCTGCGCTCAGGGCGTGGCAGCGCGGCCGCACGGGCTACCCGATCGTCGATGCCGGGATGCGCCAGCTCTGGCACACGGGCTGGATGCACAACCGCGTGCGGATGATCACCGCCTCCTTCCTCGTCAAGCACCTCCTGCTTCCCTGGCAGGAGGGGGAGGCCTGGTTCTGGGACACGCTGGTCGATGCCGACCTCGCGGCCAACAGCGCCTCGTGGCAGTGGGTGGCCGGTTCGGGCGCTGACGCAGCACCCTATTTCCGGATCTTCAACCCCGTGCTCCAGGGCGAGAAGTTCGACCCGGACGGCGCCTATGTGCGCCGCTGGATCCCCGAGCTCGCGCGGCTGCCGGCCTCCGTGATCCATCGCCCCTGGGAAGCGGCTCCACTCCTGCTCGCCGAGGCCGGGGTGACGCTCGGGCGAACCTATCCGCTGCCGATCGTCGAGCACGGCGCTGCGCGTGCCCGGGCGCTCGCCGCTCTCGCCCGGATCTCGGCCGAAAAGGGAGCCGCCTGAATGGATGGCCTTGCTTCCTTCGCCGATCGCTGCTCCGTCGCCGTGATCGGCGCCGGAATCTCCGGCCTCGCAGCGGCATGGCTCCTGCGCGAGCGGCACACGGTGACGCTCTACGAGGCGGAGCCGCGGCTCGGCGGCCATGCCGACACGCAGGTTGTGACGGTCAGCGGCGTGGAGGTCGCGGTCGATACCGGCTTCATCGTCTACAACACGCTGAACTATCCGCACCTGACCGCGTTCTTCGACACGCTCGGGATCGCCACCGAACCCTCCGACATGAGCTTCGGCGTCTCGATCGGCCCGGACAGGACCGGGGCGGGCAGGCTCGAATACGGCGGCGGGTCGCTCCGCCAGTTGTTCGCGCAGAAGCGCAACCTCGCGCGGCCGCGGTTCCTCCTGATGCTGCGCGACACGCTCCGCTTCTACCGCGAGGCGCCGCGCCTGCTCGAGACCGACGACGCCCCCTCGCTCGGCGCGTATCTCGACCGCGGCGGCTACGGCCCTGGCTTCGTCGAGGACCACATCCTGCCGATGGGAGCGGCGATCTGGTCTGCCTCCGTCACGGGCATGCGGGAGTTTCCGGCGCGCAGCTTCATCCGCTTCTTCGTCAACCACGGCCTGCTCAGGCTCAAGGACCGCCCGCTCTGGCGCACCGTCACCGGCGGCTCGCGCCGTTACGTCGCGCGCGTCGAGGCAGCGCTCGGCGGCGGCGTGCGGAAGGGCGTGCCGGTCGCCGCCGTCGCGCGCGGTGGCGCCGGCGTGACCGTCACGCTCGCCGATGGCACGGCGGCGCGCCACGATGCGGTGATCCTCGCGACCCATGGCGACGCTGCGCTTAGGCTGCTCCAAGACCCCTCTGCCGAGGAACGACGCGTGCTTGGCGCCGTGCGCACCCAGGCCAACCGCATGGTGCTGCACACTGACGCGCGGCTCATGCCGCGGCGGCGGGGCGTATGGTCGTCTTGGAACTACCTCGCGCGCGACAGCGCTGACCATCGGCGTAAGGTGTCGCTGACCTACTGGATGAACCGGCTGCAGAACCTCGTGACCCCCGAGCCTCTGCTTGTCACCCTCAACCCTCTGGCCGAGCCCGACCCGGCGCGCGTGCTGGTCGAGAAGACCTACCGCCATCCCTGTTACGATGCGGCGATGATCGATGCGCAAGCCGCGCTGGGGCTTCTGCAGGGCCGGCGCGGCACGTGGTTCTGCGGCGCCTGGACAGGGTACGGCTTTCACGAGGACGGGATTGCCTCGGCCGTCGCCGTTGCGCGCGCCTTCGGCGTCTCTCCGCCCTGGGCCGCGGCGACGGAGGTGGCAACGGCGCGTCCGGCAACGGAGGCGGCAGTGGCATGAGCCGGCTCGCCGACGCCCCGGCCATCCTCTACCGCATGCGGGTGATGCACGCGCGCCACCAGCCGTTCCACCACCGGTTCGAATACCGGATCTGGACGCTGCTCCTCGACATCGACCGTCTCGGCGAGGTCGCCTCCCGGTCGCGCCTGTTCACGCTTGAACGTCGCGGTATCGTCTCGTTCCGGGAGCGTGACCATGGCGCGCGCGACGGCTCGCCACTTCGCCCTTGGGTTGAACAGGCACTCGCCGCGCACGGGCTCGCTTCCTGCGCCGGGCGGATCCGCCTGCTCGCCATGCCGCGCGTCATGGGCTACGTGTTCAACCCCATCTCGATCTATCTCTGCGACCGCGAGGACGGCTCGCCCGGTGCGGTGCTCTATGAGGTCAAGAACACCTTCGGCGACCAGCATGGCTATCTCGTTCGGCTCGACGGCCCGGCGCCGTGGCGGCACGGCGCCGACAAGGTGCTGCACGTCTCGCCCTTCATCGGCATGACGGCGCGCTATGGCTTCACTCTCTCACGCGCGGGCGAGCGGTTCGCGATCGCGATCGACGAGCGCGACGGCGCCGGAGCCCCGCTGCTCACCGCGACCATGGCCGGGCGCGGCGAGCCGATGACCGATGCCGCGCTCGCGCGGGCGCTCGCCGCGATGCCCTTCGTCACCGCCAAGACGATCGCCGCGATCCACTGGCAGGCGCTGAAACTCTGGCGCAAGGGCGCCCGTTTCCATCCCCGCCCCGCCCCGCCCGAACCGCCCGTGTCGGCGGCAGCCTGACGGAGCCCGCATGCACGGAACGGAAACCACCATCCCCGCACCGCGCGCCCTGCCGCGGAACCGTCGGTTCCGCCTCGCGCTGAGGCTCGCCGGCCTGATCCGCGCAGGCCACCTGATGCTCACGCTGCCCGATGGCTCGATGCACCGTTTCGGCGGGCAGCGGCCGGGGCCGGAGGCGGTGGTGACGCTGCACAGGGCGCGCGCGATCCGCCGCTTCGCGCTCGGCGGCAGCCTCGGCTGGGCCGAGGCCTATCTCGACGGCGACTGGTCCTCGCCCGACATCCGCGCGGTGATGGCACTCGCCGCCGCCAACGAGGCGGAGTGGGACGCGGTGCTGCGCGGCAGCTTGCTGGTGCGCACGCTCTCGCGTCTCTACCACGCGCTGCGGCCGAACACGCGTCGCGGGGCGAGGCGGAACATCGCCGCGCATTACGACCTCGGGAATGACTTCTACGCCGCCTGGCTCGACCCGACCATGACCTACTCCTCCGCCGAGTTCGCCGGCGCAGGCGAGACGCTCGAGACGGCGCAGGCGCGCAAGGTGCGCAACCTGCTTGCCGCGATCGACCTCCGCCCCGGCCAGAGCCTGCTCGAGATTGGCTGCGGCTGGGGCTACCTCGCGGAACTCGCCGCGCGCGAATTCGGCGCCCGCGTCGTGGCACTCACCCTCTCGCGCGAGCAGCACGCCTACGCGACGGAGCGCATGGCTACAGCCGGCCTCTCCGGCCAGGTCGAGGTCAGGCTGCAGGACTGGCGCGACGTGCCCGAGCGGTTCGACCGGATCGCCTCGGTCGAGATGTTCGAGGCGGTGGGAGAGAGCTACTGGTCCTCCTTCTTCGCCGCGCTGCGCGAGAGGCTCGCGCCCGGCGGCGTCGCAGGGCTGCAGATCATCACGATCGCTGACCGATTCTTCGAGGCCTACCGCAGCTCGGCCGACTTCATCCAGCGCTACGTCTTCCCGGGCGGCATGCTGCCCTCGCCCGCGCGGCTGCGCGAGGAGGTGGGGCGCGCCGGCCTCGCCTGGCGCAAGGACACCTGGTTCGGCCATTGCTATGCCGAGACGCTGCGCCTCTGGAACGATCGCTTCCAGGCGGCGTGGCCGACCCTCGTGCCGAAGGGCTTTGACGACCGCTTCAAGCGCCTGTGGGAATACTACCTCGCCTATTGCGAGACGGGCTTCCGCGCAGGCTGGACCGATGTCGGCCGAATCGTGCTCGCGCGGCCCTGAAGACGATGCCGGCGCTCCCGGCCCGGCTGCTCGGGGCCTATGCGGCGCCGGCCTTTCCGCTGGCCATCCTCGGCCTGCCGCTGAACGTATATCTGCCCGCCTTCTGGGGCGAGACGATGGGGCTTGGGCTCACCACGGTCGGGCTCGTTCTGCTCGCGACACGGCTCTTCGACGTGGTGACCGACCCACTCGTCGGCATCCTCTCAGACCGCACGTCGGGCCGCCTCGGGCGCCGCCGCCCCTGGGTCGCCGCTGCGCTGCCGGTCGCGGCGCCGGCGGTGTGGCTGCTCTTCGTGCCGCCCGCGGGCGCGGGCGCGGTGCATCTCTTCGTCACGGCCTCGGCCGTCTATCTCGGCTGGACGATGCTCAACATCGCCCATACCGCCTGGGGGGCGGAGCTCTCGCCCGACTATCACGAGCGCACCCGCGTCACTGCCTGGCGCGAGGCGGCCACGCTCGGCGGAATCATCGCCTCGGCCCTCATCCCGGCCGTCGCGCCGGGCGGCATCGCCGCCGACCTGCGCGCTCTGGCGCTCGCGACGCTGGGGCTTGCCGTGCCGGCCTTCGCGGCGCTTTTCGCCGTCGTGCCCGACGCCCCGAACCACCGCCGCGCCGACGCACCGCGCGGGCTGTCCGCCACGCTCGCGCCGCTTCTCGCCAACGCGCCGTTCCGCCGCCTCGTCGCTGCCTGGGTGGTGAACGGGATGGCGAACGGGCTGCCGGCGGCGCTTTTCCTGCTCGTCGTCACCCATCTGCTCGCGGCCGAGGACAAGGCCGGGCCGCTCCTGCTCGCCTATTTCCTCGCCGGCATCCTCGCCGTGCCGCTCTGGTCGCGGCTCGCCGCACGGCTCTCGAAGCACCGCGCCTGGTGCGCATCGATGCTCTGGGCCTCGCTCGTCTTCGCCTTCGTTCCGCTGCTCGGCCCTGGCGATTGGCTTCCCTTCCTCGTGATCTCGGTGCTCTCGGGTGCCTCGCTCGGGGCCGACATGGCGCTGCCGCCCGCCATCCAGGCCGATGTCGTCGATCTCGACCGGCTCGAGACCGGCGAGGGGCGCGCGGGCCTGCTCTTCGCCGTCTCGTCGATGGCGCAGAAGCTCGGCAATGCCCTTGCCGTCGGCGTCGGGCTGCCGCTGCTCGAGGCGCTCGGGTTCCGGAGCGGGCCCGGGGGTGTCGCTGGCCTCGGCGCTCTGGTCGGCCTCTACGCGGTCGCGCCGATCCTGCTCAAGCTCTGCGCAGTGGCGATCATGGCGCGCTTCCCGCTCGACCGCGCCGCCCAGGCAGCGCTCAGGGAGCGGCTCGCGGCGCGGCCGTGAGGCTCTCCCTGCCCCGGCGCTTCCGCGGCGTGCGCGTGGTGGGCGACGTGCACGGCGAGGCGGCGGCGTTCCGCGCGGCGATCGAGGGCGCTGCCGCGTCGGGCCTCTTCCTCGTCCAGCTCGGCGACCTGACCGACCATGGGCCCGACAGCCCCGGCGTGCTTGGCGCGATGTTCGCTCTGATCGATTCCGGGGCAGGACTGTTCCTGCTCGGCAACCACGACCACAAGCTGCGCCGCGCCCTGCTCGGCCGTGCCAAGCCGGGCCTGCATGACGGGCTCGCCGTGACGCTCGCCCAGCTCGCTGCCCATCCCGAGGGAGAGGCGCTCGCGGCCCGCGCTGCGGCGGAGATCGCGAGGGCGCCGGCCTGGGTTGCGTGGGGCAGGCGGAGGCTCTTCGTGCATGGCGGGTTCCACCCCGCGATGCTCGATCGCCCGCCGCCGCCCGATGCCGGCGAGCGTAGGCCGGTGGGCGCGGTCGCACGCGCACTCTACGGCCAGACGGTGCGCGGCGCCCTCACGGAGGAGGGCTTTCCCGTCCGCCTGCTCGACTGGGTTGACGCGATCCCGGACGGGTTCACGGTCTATTGCGGGCACGACAATCGCAGCGGCGACGGCCGGCCCCATATACGCTGCGGCCGTGCCGGCGGCACGGCGGTGTTTCTCGACACAGGCGCGGGCAAGGGCGGGCATCTCTCCTGGCTCGACCTCGCAGCGGAGGGCGGAATAGAGGCATGATCGGCAAGGGCCTGCGCGGCGCGCTCCTGGTTCTGTTGGGCGCCGCCGTGCTCGCGGGATGCGGGGGCGGCATGAGGATCGAGGATTTCGCCGGGCGCGCGCCCGAACTCATGCTCGAACAGTTCTTCGCCGGGCGCACGCGCGCGGCCGGGCTGTTCGAGGACCGGTTCGGCACTGTCCGACGCACCTTCGTCGTCGACATCGACGGCACCTGGGACGGCCGGACGCTCACTCTTGACGAGGACTTCACCTACAATGACGGCGAGAAGGAGCGCCGCGTATGGCGGCTCACCAAGACCGGAGAGAGGAGCTGGGAAGGTCGCGCCGAGGGCGTGATCGGCGTCGCCACGGGCCGCGAGGCGGGCAATGCGTTCCAGTTCGGCTACCGGATCAAGCTCCGGGTCGGCGAGAGCCTCTGGGAGGTCCGTTTCGACGACTGGATGTTCCGCATCGACGAAGACACCGTGCTGAACACCGCGCGCGTCTATCGCTGGGGGATCTGGATCGGCACGGTGCAGCTCGCCTTCCGCCGCGTGCCGGGGTGAGCTGCACGGCCTGATGGCGCTCTCGCTCATCGCGATCGCCGACCGGCCCGACCTCGCCGAGCCGGTCGCGCGCTGGCTCTGGGACACGTGGGGGCGGGAGAAGGGAAGGCCGTTCGAGCGAACGCTCGCCGGCGTCGCCTCCCGCACCGCGCGCGTCGGGCTCGAGCAGTGCTTCGTCGCGCTTGAGGACGGCGCTCCGGCGGCGACGGCAAGCCTCGTCGCCGAGGACGCCGACAGCCGCCCCGACCTCTCGCCCTGGCTCGCCTCGGTGTTCGTCGCCCCCGGCTCGCGCGGGCGGGGGCTCGCGCGGCTTGTCGTCACCGCGGTCGAGAGCGCGGCGCGAACGGGCGGGTTCACCACGCTCTGGCTGTTCACCGCGAGGGCGGGCGGGCTCTACGCGGGCCTCGGCTGGCGCGACGCCGGCACGGTGCTCGACCACGGCAACCCCTATACGCTGATGCGGCGCGACCTCGGCGGCGGCTGAGCCGGCGCCCGGACCGGGACAGGGGCGAGGCAGTCGGCCACTCTGACGGCGTCCAGAGCGGTTTCCACACCGGTCGAAACCGCTTCAGGGCATTCGATGCGAGCATCTTCACGCCCATGGCTCATTCCAGCCGCGTGCGAGCCGCCGAACACCTCGGTTATGCGCGTGCCGCCCTGCGCCGTGCCGAGGCGAAGCGGCGGGCGGCCCACGACGCTGGTCGCGGCGAGAAGGCGAAACGGGCGGCTCCGTGAAGTGGCAGACCTTGTCGAACCCGCGTGGCAGCCGCTGCCCGCGCGCGACCACAAGGGCAGCGCAGGGAGCGCCGTGCCGCTCAGCCCCCGGCGACGCGACGGGCGACCAGGCGCACGGCAGGCCCGATCAGCGGCAGGGTCGCGTAGAACTGGCTGCCGCTGTCCCAGTGGTCGAGATGGGCGGTGACGAGCCCGTCGGCGCCGAGATGGATCTCGCTCATCCCCTCGATCTTCCCGTCCTGCCGGCCTGAGCCCCAGGTGAAGGTCCAGCGCAGATAGCCCGCCTCCATGCCGAAGGCGCGGTCGGTCACGACGAAGCGTGGGTTGGCCACACGGTCGAACAGGTGCGCAAGCACGCGGCGCAGAGCGTCGCGCCCGCGCACGTCGTGGAACGGATCCTTGAAGCGTATGTCCGACGCGGCCAGAGCGACCAGGGCCTCGATCGTGCCGGGCCTGAGCCCCTCCCAGGCGGCGCCCCAGGCGGCCAGGGCGGCGGCGCGTGGGTTGAGCGTCGTCGTCGCGGGCATCGCCTCACCGCCTTCCGGTGGTCCGTCCCACGATGGGGAAGTAGAGAGCGTAGGGCAGGATACGCATGGTCTTCAGGATATACGCGAAGCGGCGCGGGAAACACACCTCGAACCGCCCGCGCGCGAGCCCCTCGATGATCCTCCGCGAGGCGTCCTCGACGCGCATCAGGAAGGGCATGGGGAAGTCGTTGCGGTCGGTCAGCGGCGTCTTCACGAAGCCCGGGTTCACCAGGGTGATCATCACGCCCGCCCGGTCGAGGTCGAACTTGAGGCTCTCGCTCATCGCGATCAGCGCCGCCTTCGTTGCCGAGTAGGCGATCGCCCGCGGCAGGCCGCGATAGCCGGCGACGGAGGAGACGATCGCGATCTGCCCCGACCGGCGGGCGATCATCCCCGGCATGACAGCGGCCAGAGCGTTCGCGGTGCCGATCAGGTTCACGTTGACCTGTGTGGCGAAGGCCTTGAGGTCGAAGCCCTGAGCGCTGTCATGGACGTAGGTGCCGGCGTTGAGGATGGCGAGCGCGATCGGCCGCCCGCTCTCTGCCTCGACCCGCGACGCGGCGGCGGCGATCGCTTCGGCATCGGTCACGTCTGCGGCGGCGACGAGGATCCGCCCCGGCGGCGCCTCCCTCGCGAGCCTCGCGAGTTCCTCCTCGCGCCGGGCCGTGACCGCGACCGTCCAGCCGGCGCGGGCGAGGTCGAGCGCCACCTGCCGCCCGATCCCCGACGAGGCGCCGGTGACCCAGGCAAGCCCGTCATCCGGCCGTGCTGGGCGTGGCGCGCTCATGCCGCGCTCCTTCCCTTGCGGGGTGCGACCCGGTCGAGGAAGGCGGCCGCCTCGCGGCGCATCGCCGCGACCTTGGCAGGGTCCATCCGGTCCATCGTGCGGTACATCTGCGCCATGCGCGGGTTGGCCTCAAAACGTGCGCGGTGCCGGGCGAGGAAGTCCCAGTAGAGCGCGTTGAAGGGGCAGGCGCGCGGCCCTGTCGCCTCGGCCACGCTGTGGCGGCAGCTTCCGCAGTAGTCGCTCATCCGGTCGATGTACTTGCCCGAAGCGGCATAGGGCTTCGAGGCCATGATGCCACCATCGGCGAAGATCGCCATGCCATGCGTGTTGGGCAGTTCCACCCACTCGAAGGCATCGGCATAGACGGCGAGATACCAGGCGTTGATCTCGGCTGGGTCGATTCCGGCGAGCAGGGCGAAATTGCCCGTCACCATCAGACGCTGGATGTGATGGGCATAGGCGAGGTCGCGCGTCTGGCCGATCGCCTGGTCCATGCAGGCCATGCCGCTGTCGCCCGACCAGTAGAAGGCGGGGAGCGCACGGTCGGCGCCGAGGGCGTTGAGCCGCGCATAGTCGGGCATCTTGAGCCAATAGAGCCCGCGGACGTATTCGCGCCAGCCGATGATCTGGCGGATGAAGCCCTCGACGGCGTTGAGCGGCGCCCGCCCGGCGCGCCACTCGGCCTCCGCAGCCCGGCAGACGGAGAGCGGATCGAGCAGGCCGAGATTGAGGCTCGTGCTGATCAGGGAGTGGAACAGCGTCGGCTCGCCCGCCGCCATTGCGTCCTGGTAGTCACCGAAGGCGGGGAGCCGGTCACGCAGGAAAGCGGACAAGGCCGTCTCCGCCTCTTGCGGGGTGACGGGGAAGGAGAAGCCTTCGAGCCTGCCGAAATTCGAGGAGAACCGCGCGGCGACGAGGGCGAGCACCTCCTCCGTCACGGCGTCGGGCGGGAAGGCGGGGGGCTTCGGCACGCGAAGGCCCTTGGGCAGGCGCTTGCGGTTCTCCTGATCGAAGTTCCACGCCCCGCCGGAGGGCGCGTCGCCCTCCATCAGAAGGCCCGTGCGGCGGCGCATCTCGCGGTAGAAAAACTCCATGCGCAGCGTCCTGCGCCCCTCGGCCCAGGCGGCGAAATCGGCGCGCGAGGCGATGAAGCGGTCATCCTCGCGGAGCTCGACCGGCACGCACGCCGCCTCGCCCCAGCGCTCCATGTCCTTGAGGACGCGCCACTCTCCGGGCTCGGTCGCGACGATCCGGCCAGGGCGCAGGTCGCGCACGGCCCGCGCCACCTCGCTCGCGAGCGTTTGGGTATTGGCAGGGTCGTCGAGCCTGATGTAGCGCACCCGCACGCCTTCGGCGGCGAGGGCGGCGGCGAAATGGCGCATCGCCGCGAGCACGAGCGCGATCTTCTTCGGGTGGTGCGGCACATAGGTGCACTCGCCCATGACCTCGGCGAGCAGCACCGTGTCGGCTTCGCGGTCGAGGTCGCGCAGCGCAGCGACGCGCCGACTCAGCTGGTCGCCAAGCACGACGCGGAGGGCGCCCCGGCGCGCCACGCTCATGCCGTGCGCGTGTAGAGGATCACGGACCCATCGCTGCGCACGAAGCGCAGCCGCGACCAGGTGCCGGCGGCGTCGTACCAGATGTCGAGCGCGAAGTCGCCCTCGATCCTCCACCGCGTTGCCTGCACGCTGCCGCCGGCCACCGGAACCGTCTCCTCGCCGATCCTCGCGAGGGTGGTCGCGAGCAGGCGCCCGCCCTGGGTGTCGATCTTTTGTCCGCGCAGGAAGGCGCCGTGCCAGTAGCTGGTCGAGACCGCCTCCGCCGGCGCGACATAGACGCCCGACTGGGTGCCCTCGACATCGATGCCGCGGCCATTGGCGCGCGCCTTCACCGCGAGGAGAGAGCCGTTGTTGTCGGTCGTGGCGTTGATCGAGAGGAGCCTGTCGCCGCGCCACACCTCGGTGTTGCGGTGCACGTAGCGGAAGGCGGTGACGCCGAGGAACCGAACCGCGAAGTCGATCGCGACCTGGACGCGCACATCGGCGCCGTCGCGCGCGAAGTCGAGAACGTGGGTGCCGATCGGGGCGTCGTTGCGCGTCACCCGGAAGGCGATCCGGTTGCCGGGAGGGATCGCGGCGGCGAGCGTGCCGGGAAGCATCAGCGCGGGCGCGGCGAAGAGAAGCGAGCGACGATCAAGCATCATCCCCTCCGATCCCTGGTTCCTTGGCCCTCATCCCTTGGCCCTCATCCTTTGGACCTCAACCCTTGGTGCGCAGGCTCGACCGACCGCCATCGACCGCGAAGACCTGGCCGGTGATCCAGCCCGACTCAGGCCCCAGCAGGAACCGGGCCAGGGCGGCGGAATCCTCGGCCTCGCCAAGGCGGGGGATCGGGTGCTGCGCGGCGATCGCCTTCGCCATGGCCTCGTTGCCGACAAGCGGCGCGGCGATGCCGGTGCGGGTGAGCGAGGGTGCGATGCAGTTCACCCGGACCGACGGCGCGAGTTCCGCCGCCGCCGCGACCGTGAGCCCCTCGACGGCGGCCTTGGCGGGCCCGATCACCGCGTGGTTGGCGAAGCCGGACCGTGCCGCGACCGAGGAGAACAAGACGACCGACCCCTCTCCCGCCTTCAGCGCCGCTTCCGCTGCGGCAAGCGCCTCGGCCGCGGCAGCGACGTTGAGCCTGTAGGCGGCGAGATGGTCCTCCACCGTCGCGCGCTTCAAGGGCTTGAGCACGATCGAGCCGACCGCGAAGACAAGGCCGGCGAGCCGACCGCCATGCGGTGCGACCGCCTCCGCCACGGCGCGGGCGATGGCGCCGGGCGCAAGCACGTCCGTCACCGTCGCTGGGGCACCGAGCCGGGCGGCAAGCGCAGCGAGGCGTTCCGCATCGCGACCTGCGAGATGCACCGGGCGGCCGGACGCGGCGAGCCCTTCGGCCACCGCCCCGCCGATCCCACCCGTCGCCCCGAAGACCAGGACCGCACCCGCCATCGACCACCCTCCTCACGAGACCCCGACATGGGCGTTGATCGGGGGCCGGCCGCCCTGCCCACGCAACCGTGAAGCGAGCCGCGCGGGGATGGGCGGCGGCGGCCGTCCATGCGATGGTCCCGCGCCTGAAGGGGTGAGGGAAGACGGTCGGCCACGCCCATGCGCCAGCTCCTGCTGCTGCGGCACGCGAAGTCCTCGTGGGACGACCCGCGCGTGCCCGACCATGACCGCCCGCTCGATGCCCGCGGCCAGCGCGACGCCCAGGCGATGGGCGAGGCGATGCGCCGCCTCGGGCTTGCGCCCGACATCGTTCTCGTCTCGACCGCGCGACGCACCCGCGAGACGCTTGCCGGGATCGAGCCGATCGAGGGCTCGCCGCTCATCGACGAGCACGAGGCGCTCTACCTCGCGCCGGCGGAGACGATTCTCGCCCTGCTGCACGGCGTTCCGGAGACGGCGCGCAGCGTTCTCCTGATCGGCCACAACCCGGGCCTGCACAACCTCGCCCTCGCCCTGGTCGGGCCGGCCGGGCTTGCCCGCGGCGGGCGCGATGCCCAGGCCCTCGGTGAGAAATACCCGACCGGTGCTCTGGCCGAGTTCGCGATCGCCACGCCGTGGTGGGGCGTCGAGCAGGGCGGTGGCAGGCTCGTGCGCTTCCTCTGCCCGCGCGACCTCGCCGCACCGCATGGCTGAGACGACGCTCGAGCTCGCCCTCGTCCCCGACGCGGCGACCGACCTCTTTCGCCGCGCCGCGATCGCCACGCGGGCGCGGCGCCGCGCCGCGCGACTCTCCTTCCTCGGCTCGACCGACGGCACGCTCCAGGCGCAGGGGCTCGTCGCGATCGCCCGCGGCGGGCAGCGGGGCGGAACGCTCAGGCTCGTGCGCGCGATGCCGCAGGATGCCACACCGTGGCTTCCGGGGGCGCCGATGCCCGTGCTCGCCGAGACCCCGCTCCCGGCGGGCGAGCTCTCCTTCGACGCCTTCGCCGCGCTCGGGCTCGTGCCGCACGCTCTCGTGCCGCTTCCGCTCGCCTCGCTCGAGGGGCGAGAGGCGACGGCGGTGACGGAGCAGGGTGTGACCGTCGTGCTGATCGCCGGTGCGCTGCGCGCGATGCTGGCCGAAAGCGCTGTGGCGCGGGTGACGCTCGCGGGCGAGCGCGCGGCGGTGTTCGCGCTCGCGGCTGCGCTCGCGGCCGACCTGCCGCTTTCCGTGCCGGCCACGAGCCTCGCCGAGGAGGCGTGCGCTCTCGCGCGCGGCGAGAAGCCGCTTCCGCTGCGCGACGGCGCTCCCGAGATCCCCCGGGATGCGACGACGGCAGAGGCCTTCGCCGCATCCGTCGCTCACCTAGCGCTCGCGTTGGTCGCCAACACCCCTGCTGCCTTCGCCGGGGAGACGCCCGCCGGCACGCATCAGAGCCGCGTGGCGCTGCGGCGGCTTCGGTCCGTGCTGTCGCTGTTCGAGGAGATCGCCGGGCCGGAAGCCGCGCCGGTCTCGGCCAAGCTCAAGGCGCTTGCCGGAGCGCTTGGGCCGGCGCGGGACTGGGACGTCTTTCTCGAAGGGCGGCTTGCCGAGTTGGTTGCCGCCTTCCCCGGAGACGAGCGTCTTGCCGCTCTCCGCGCCGAGGCCGAGGCCGCGCGCGAGAGGGCCTATGCGCGCCTGCGCGCCGCACTGGGCGCGCCTTCCTTCCGCCTGCTTGGCCTCTCGCTCGCCGCGCTCGCCCGCGCCCCGCGCGATTCGCCCGAGCCGGCGCGGGAGTTCGCCGCGCGCGCGCTGAACCGCCGCCTCCGCCGCGTGCTCCGCCATGGCGAGAACCTCGCTGGGCTGCCGCCGCCGGCGCTGCATGCGCTGAGGCTCGATGCCAAGCGGCTTCGCTACGCCGCCGAAACTTTCGCGCCACTATTCGGCGATCGTAAAGTGCGTCGCTTCCTCCGCGCGCTCGCGGGCCTGCAGGACGCGCTCGGCCATCTCAACGACATGGCGGTCGCAGCCGGCCTGCTCGCCGAACTCGCCTCCGACAACCCGAACCGCGCCTTCGCGATCGGCGTCGTCGAGGGCTGGATCGCTGCCAAGGCGGACGGCGCCCGCGGCGAGGCCCTGGCCGCATGGGAGCGGT
>Ga0272446_1001477_pt1 | contig 34096 bp, 29 predicted proteins | sample YNPCB0061_FD_194587 | JGI IMG/M metagenome (GOLD analysis project Ga0272446, IMG submission 194587) | Hot spring microbial mat communities from Yellowstone National Park, WY, United States - YNP-CB-006-1 | ecosystem: Environmental > Aquatic > Thermal springs > Hot (42-90C) > Sediment | place...
TTGGCACTAACTTTACTAACAACCAGACTATTACTTCACCCACCGGTTCCCATACCTTATATCTCTGGGCGCAAAATGGATTAGGCAACCAATCTACCTTAGGTCCGTCTAATGCTTATCAATATGACGCCGCCGCCCCCACTACGCCCGGCCAACCCACAGCTACGCCTAATCCGAATAACACCGGCAGCTTTACTTTATCCTGGACCGCTTCAACTGATGCCGGCGGCAGCGGGGTAGCCGGGTATTATATTTATCAATCTCTCAATGGCGGAGCTTATAGTCCAGCCAGTCCTTCTTCCACGGCGACTAATTCTTGGCAACCTTCACCTAGTTTAGCCGCCGGCACCTACACCTATATTGTTTATGCTTATGACAATGTGGGTTTGACTTCTAGTGGCAGTACAGCTTCAACTAACGTGGTGGTGGACAAGACCGCTCCACAAAATCCCACTTGTACTCCCGGCAGCGGTACTTATGGTGGTTCTCAAGCAGTTTCTTGTTCCTCGTCTGATCAAGGCAGCCCGACCACCTCGGTCAGCATTCGTTATACTTCCGGAGCCACTACGCCAGCCGATCCCACCTGCGCTTCTTCGGCTTGGGTTAACCCTACGACCGTGTCCAGCAATACAGTTATTAAGGTGATAGCCTGTGACGCTGCTACCAATCAGTCATCAGTCGTGACTTATACCTATAACATTTCTTCTAGTGGTCCCACGTTAAATTACACACCTAATGGTTCTAGTGGTTGGCAATCAACCGCCACCACCATTACTTTAACCGCGACCGATGCTAGTGGTATTGCGGCTGCTAAATACAATTGGGATAATCCAGCTTCCTCAACGGTTGGCACTAACTTTACTAACAACCAGACTATTACTTCACCCACCGGTTCCCATACCTTATATCTCTGGGCGCAAAATGGATTAGGCAACCAATCTACCTTAGGTCCGTCTAATGCTTATCAATATGATAACCAAGCGCCCTTCACTGCCGCTTCATCACCCTCCAGTGTTCAGGTTGCTCCTTTTGTTGTGTCAGTTAGCGTCACTGATTATCCTCTAGCCCCCACCGCCAACAGCGGAGTTAATACTTGGGATTTGCAATACAAGGCGGGCTCGGGCGGTAGTTGGACGAATTGTAAAACAGGTATACCAGCCGCTCAGACATCTTTAGTTTTTGGCACAGATTGTGTTCCGGCTGTTACTTTAGTTACCGAGACAACTTATTATTTTCAAGCTCGGGCGGTAGATAACGCCGGTAATGTTAGTGTCTATCCAGGCGGTGACGGACAAAGCAGCACTTTATATCGAATTAATAATCCGCCTAATACACCCAATAGTCCTTCTCCGGCAGATAGTAGTTTGGCGGCGCTGCAGACAACTTTATCTTGGTATGGTGGCGATCCAGACGTGGCCGATGGTTTAACATACAAAGTCTATATTTCTCAGCCTAATCAGCCTCTTAATATTAATAATGATTTAGATGGAACTTTGACAGTTTTACCTAATCAACAAAATCCGGTATTGTACGGCACCCCACAAGCACGGGTGTTACAAGCTGGGGCAGTTTATCAATGGCAAGTTTCCTCCGACGATACTCCCACGGGTCAGACGACTTATGGTGGTCGTCCAGTCTGGGGCCCGGTTTGGACTTTTACGGTTAATTCCGCGCCAACCGTAGATAGTGGTACGGTTATGCCAACGGGGGGCGGTAGCGCAGTGGACGATCAAGGTACGGCGACGTGGCAGGTGACAGATCCGAACAATTCGCAAGTCTTAACCTTTGATATTTATCTAAATACCACACCGCAAAGTTTGACTGGCGCTACCTTGATTGCCAATGATATTAGTTCTACTACTTGTAGCAAAGTAGGTAACACTTGGACTTGTAGTTATGTTTGGAGTACTAAATGTATTTTGGCGGGTAACAACTGGTATTTGGTGATTAAAGTCAGTGATGGTTTGGATACCAGCGTCGGTGGCGGTACGACATCGTTCGTCATTAACCATACTAAAACTATTTATTATCCTGGCAGTTCGTCTTACGCTACCGCCAATAATGGTGCTAATGTTTTGTTGGCGATTGGTGAAGGTTCTTTGGGCACCGATAACGGTCCCACCATAACTTACAAAGGTGTTTGCACTTCACCGACTACACAAAACCCGCAGGTACAAGTAGGTACTAGCGCCGCTAGTTCTTACAACGGTTCTTTGAGTAACGGTCAGGTTTCACCAGCTATACCATTAACCGGTTTGGTGCCGGGTAGTAATAATCAAATGTTATTTACGGTGGGAGGATGTGGTCAGACCGGTTACCAAATCCGTTACGATTTGGTTACTAGCTGTGGAGAGCCTTATTTGTCAGTGCAACAGGGTAGTATTTATTCTGGTGGTGATATACGATCGCAGTACATGCCACCGCAAGGCGGTTTTAACGCGACTTACCTTATTTTAAACGGCGGCGATTTAGCACAACCGCGGGTAATACAAAACTTTATTTCTACTAGTAGTGATTACCTGAAGCCCAATTATGGTCCACTTACTTATCCCAATACATCTAATACTAATCAAATCAAGGTTGGTCAGTTTGATTATTATAAATTAGTTCATACTGCCGACGGGTCAGCAGTGGCCGATGGAGGTACCGATGCTTACGGTTATACTGTGCGGGTGTTTGACAGCTCAGTTAACCCGCGTTTAAGCAGCGCCAGCCTAGGCACCGATTTTAATTTAAACGGCCAGATCTATTATTTTAAAGGATCATTAACTATTGACGCTCCAATTTTGTTCCGTAATGCCACTGCGCAAGGTAGCGGCGCTGGATTAATTATTGTAGACGGCGATTTGACTATAAGCGGAGGAGATCTATCTTATGAAGCGGCGCCATTATCTGGCACAACTATTAAAAATTTAGCTTCAGTCGGTTGGTTGGTACGGGGCAATATCACCATAGCTCCGGCGGTGACTCAGTTGGTCGGTACTTTTTACGCTTCGGGAGATCAAAGTGGGGCAGGTATTTTTGATACTGGCAGCAGCAGCGTGCAGTTAAGGGTTTATGGAATGTTGATTGCCAAACAGTTTAAATTAAATCGTACTTATAGCGTCGCTGGTGAGCCGTCTGAGTATGTCATAGCTGACGGTCGCATATTAATAAATACACCCCCGGGTTTTGGCGATTTGCTGTCTACTTTACCAACTTGGCGTTTGCGGACTCCTTGATATTAGTTTTTGGACAAGGTCAGAACTTTATGCCATAATAAAAGTAATTTACTATTTGGTTGGTGTAATTTTTTAAGCTAAGATTAAAACAATTTATTGGGGTTGCTTTTAGCATGTCATTATTTAGTTTATTCAAAAAAAAGAAATCGTATTTGGGTATTGATATTGGTACGGCCAGTATTAAGGTAGTGGAATTAACAGCCGGACCCGATAACGTACCGCAGCTGGTTACTTATGGTCGGGCAGAAGAGTCTACTGATTTTACTAAAGCCGACTCGGAACAGGATATTGAACGCATTACGGCAACAATTAAGGAAATTTGTCGGCAGATTAAAACTACGGCCACCACGACGGTTTCCGCTCTGCCCAGTTTTACGGTGTTTAGTTCAGTTATTAGTTTACCGACTATGTCACCCAAAGAATTGGCCGCCGCTGTTAAATTAGAAGCGCGTAAATTTGTACCCTTGCCGGTGGAGCAAATGATTTTGGATTGGAAAATTTTAAGTGATGTAGCCGCTCAACCAACTGAGGAAACAAAGAATATAAGAGTTTTGCTAACGGCCGCGCCACAGAATGTGGTTAACCGTTATTTAGAAATTTTTAAAAGAACCGGTTTAGATTTATTGAGTTTAGAAACCGAAGCGTTTGCCTTAGAAAGGAGTTTGGTTGGCGGCGGTAATGAGATAGTAATGATTGTTGATATCGGTGCTGTCAGCACGGATATTTCAGTGATTGAACGAGGTATACCAGTGTTAAGTCGTAGTATTGATGTTGGCGGTTTTACCATTACCAAAGCCATTAGTCAGGCTTTGGATATAGATTTAAAAAGAGCGGAGCAATTTAAGCGCGACATTGGGTTAGTTAACAACGAGAATTCTCATGGCGGTATTTTAAAGACTATTGAAAATACCATTAGTCCGATTATTAATGAGATAAAATATACTTTTAATCTTTATCAAAGTCAGTCACCGCGCGGTTTAGATAAAATAATTTTAACCGGCGGTTCTTCTTTTTTACCTGGTTTACCCGGTTACTTATCTGATATTTTTCAATTAAAAGTTTATGTGGGGGATCCTTGGGCGCGTCTTAAGTATCCTCTGGAAATGAAGCCGATTTTAGATGAGATTGGACCGCAGTTTGCCAGCGCCATTGGTTTGGCTATGCGAGAATTATTATAATTTTATGTTTGACGACAGTATTAATTTATTACCGGAGCAGCAAAGAAGGCGTGAAATAGAAGAGCGTCGGGATAAGTCTAAGCCGGCGTCGTTACCGCCTAAGCAATTTCATGAGCCATCTCAACCCTCGACAGTTAAATCACCTATCCCTAAGCCAACAGTCGTTAAACAATCGTGGTGGCAGCGGTTAAATAAATGGTTGGGTGGTAAAACAACGGCTAAGCCGCCGCGGGTTATATCTGCTCCATTAAAAGCGGCTAAAGAGGTGGTATCATCTAAGCCGTCTACGGTGGTAGTTTTATCAGATACTTCTAAAAATAAAGAAAGTCAGCCGGTAAAAGCAGAACACACAGAACATAAGGATATACCAGTAGTTGATATAGAGCTTAATAAACCGGTTAGTAAAACCGATAAGGTTAAAGCCGCCGGTGAGGCAGGCGTTTCGGTAGGAGATTTTTTGCCGGCAGTTAACTTAATACCGTTAGGTATCCAGGGCGGTTCAGTGGGACAAGCTAAAAAAATTATTTGGTCGTCCGGGTTAATTGCTTTGTTATTGGTTGGGTTTGGTTCTGGCGGTTTGTTGGTTTATAAAAATAAACTCAACGCCGCTAGTGCAGCGGCTAATGATAAATTAGTGAGTTTACAGGGCGTCTTGGAAAAAGTTAGACAAGAAGCTGAAGAGGCTACTTTTTTTCAAACTAAAATTAAGGCCTTAACCGCCGCCTTGACGCATCGGGTAAGTTGGTTGCCGTTTTTTAGCTGGTTGGAAAAAAATACGGTCGGTGATGTTTACTTTAATGGTTTAGCGGCTGATAGTTCGGGGCGGGTAACCTTGTCCGGTTATGCCCCTGATTATACGGAGATTGCTAAACAGTTTAGGGCTTTTGAACAAAGTAAGCAGGTGCAGCAAGTGGAGGTAACGAATTTACGGTTGCAAAAAAATGACCAGCAAATTTCTAATGTTAGTTTTTCTTTTACTGTCGTGGCGCCAGATTTATTTAAACCGGTTACCGGCCAATAGTTTTTATTTATGGCTAATAAATTACCAGCAAAAATAACAGTTACACCTAATAATTCTTGGGTCCAACAGGCAAAGTGGTTGGCGGTTGCGGTAGCATTGGTTATTTTGTTTTTGGGTTGGTTGTTATTGATTCGCCCTTTAATTAATTCCTTAGCTGATATAAGAAATCCGGTTGATATCGAGGCAGCTCAACAAGAGGTATTGTCGGATATTGACAGTATTAGTAGTTTAAAGCGGGAATATCAGCAAGTAGCGGTTGGGCAGCGTGATCGTTTTAATTTAGCTATGCCTCAAGGTCGTGACATTCCCACCTTGTTGGCCCAACTGGAAGGTGTGGCTAAACAGTCTGGGGTACTCATTCAGGGTATAGATTTTATTGGTAGTGGAGACGAAAACAATGCCGTAAAACAACCAGCCGGCAGCACCGCGGCGGGACAGTTGGGTCTGCCTTTTAAAGTAAACACTTTACAGATTAACGTTACTTTGGGCACTGGTTCTTATCAACAGCTTAAAAGTTTTATTGCCGCTGTTGAACAAAGTATTCGTTTGATTGATCTAACCTCCATTACTTTCAGCCGCGACAGTAAAGGTACGGAGAGCGGTTATGTATTGAATTTTAAAACCTTATATTTACCTTAGTATGTTGGCGCCGCAACATTATAGCAAGAAAAAATTAATTATCGTTGGGGTATTGGTGGCGATAATTTGGCTGGTGGTCGGTGGTGTGATGTACTGGTATTGGCAAGCTAATACTGACAGTAGTTTGTCTATGTCAGCTGATCAACCAGCGGTTCGTCCTTCCAGTTCAACCAAGTCTAAAGGTTTAGTTGGACAATTAGACGGGGGATTATTGACTAACCCATCCTTTACTAGTTTAAAAGTTTATGGGGCGGTGCCGGTTAATCCAGACAAGCTTGGGCGGAGTGATCCTTTTTCTGTAGTAGCAACTCCGGGCAGCGGAGTGGTCAAAAAATGATTATATGTTAGAGCTGGTAAGAAACAGTTTATTTAAAAAACAGAGAGGTTTTAATGTTTTGGAAATGGTAATCGGGCTAACGGCCGTTGGGGTTATTGCTTTAATAGCCATAGTTATGATAGCCAATTCTCGGGTTAAGTTAAGAGATGGGCGTCGTTTATCTGACATGAATCAGTTACGTCAGGCGTTATTGTTGTTTAGTGAACGCGATTCGGAACGAGGTCTATTGACTATGGATTGCCTGAAAAATATGCCGGTGGCGGTGAGCAGTTGTACGGGTAGCGCCCTAGCTGGTTTAAAAGATTTTATGCCTGGTATTCAGTATCTGAATGATCCTTTGGCCAAGACAATTTGTTCGGCGCAATTGAATCAGAATTTACCCGGACAAGCTTGTCAGCCTTGTAATTATTCGTTTGTGTCTGCTGAGGACTCAGGAAGTTACGCGGTGGCTTTTTGTTTAGAAAAAGGTACGGAAGATTTTAGCAAAGGATTGCATTATTTGACCGAAAACGGTCTTAGATAAATTAAAATATATAGTCATGTCCAAGACTAAATTAACCGCCGATTTGACTGATATACTACTGGCCAACAAAAAATTGACTAGCCAACAAGTTAAGCAGGCTCAAGACAGCGCTGCGGCGCAAGGTATTACCATTGAGGAAGCGTTGTTGTCTGCCAAGTTAGTGACGGAGGAGGATTTATTGGCCGCTAAAGGTAGTTTATTTAATATGCCTTATAAGGATTTGGTTGGTCATACTATACCAACCGAAGTGGTTAAATTAGTTCCTCAGGAGATTGCCGAGAATTATCAGATAGTCACTTTTGACAAAACTGCCGATGACGTATCGGTGGCACTGGTTAATCCAGGTAACTATAAAGCGATTGAGGCTATTGAATATATTGCTCGTGAAAATAAATGGAAGTTACATTATTATTTAACTTCAGTTGAAGGTTTTAAGGCGGCAGTTAAGCAGTATGAGACTTTAACCAGTGAGGTAAAAGAAGCGCTTATTCAGGCTAAAGATAAGTTTCAAGACAAAAGCAAAACAGCTAAAAATTCAACTGCCGGTGAAAATGCGCCAGAAAATTTTGAAGAGGTAGTTAAATCGGCTCCGGTGGCTAAAATGGTGGCGGTTATTTTGCGTCATGCGGTAGAGGGTGGCGCTTCAGATATTCATATTGAGCCGAATGATGAGGAAACGCGTGTTCGTTATCGTATTGATGGCATTTTACATACTTCCATAGTTTTACCTCGTTATATCCATAGCGCCATTGTGTCACGTATTAAGGTTTTGGCTAATTTAAAAATTGATGAAACCAGAATACCGCAGGATGGTCGCATTCGTTTGTCGGTGGCCGGCCGACCGGTTGATTTGCGCGTTTCCACTATGCCATTGTTAAATAGTGAAAAAGTGGTAATGCGTATTTTGGATACAACCACCGGTGTTAAAACTTTGGAAGAATTAGGTTTTTGGGGCAAGACCCTGCAGTTGTTAAAAGATAATTTGCAAAAAAGTAAAGGTATGTTGTTGGTTACTGGACCAACTGGTTCCGGTAAATCCACTACCCTGTATGCTGCTTTGAATATTTTAAACAAGGAGGACGTTAATATTATCACTTTGGAAGACCCAATTGAGTATTATTTGCAAGGAGTTAATCAATCGCAGGTTAATCCGGAAGTAAATTATACCTTTGCCACTGGTTTGCGTTCAATTTTGCGTCAGGATCCGGATATTTTGTTGGTTGGAGAAATTCGTGATACTGAAACAGCGGAGTTGGCCATTCACGCCGCTTTGACCGGTCATGTCGTGTTGTCCACTTTGCACACCAACGATGCTTCGGGCGCTTTTCCTCGTTTAATTGATATGCATGTGGAGCCGTTCCTAATCAGCTCAACGGTTAATTTGGTGGTGGCCCAGCGCCTAGTGAGAAAAATTTGTCCCTATTGCATCAAGGAGACCACTGTACCCGAGAAAATGTTGGAGGAGATGAAGGCCGAGTTGGAAAATTTACCACCGGGTTTTAAAGTTCCGGAGTTAAATAAAACTTGGGTCTTTAAAAAAGGAGAAGGTTGTAACCGTTGTGATTTTACTGGATATAAAGGACGGACAGTCATTGCCGAAGCTTTGGCCAATACACCTACTTTACAAGCTACTATTGCCAAAGAATTCACACCAGATGACATTAAGGCGGAGTATCAGCGTCAAGAAATGATTAGTTTGAAACAAGATGCTTTGATTAAAGTATTGCAAGGTCTTACCACCTTGGAGGAGGTAATGACTGTGACCAAGGAGTAATCTTATGAAACAATCTCCTTTACTTTTTTTAATAGAAGCGGATTTGTTTTTAAGCCGTTTGTATCATGCTAAATTTATTGATTTGGGTTGGCAGGTTAAAGTGATTGAACCAACGTCCAATATTTGTTCGCAAATGGCCGACCAGCCACCAGCCGTGGTACTATTGGATATTGATATGCCACAGGAAGATGGTTGGTCAATTTTAGAAAAAATAAAAGCGGAGGAGCGGTTCAAGGATATTCCAATCGTTATTTTAACTAATCGGAGCAGTCGTTCCGACGTGGATAAAGCGCGCCAGCTAGGAGCGGCTGAATTTTTAATTAAAGCTCATTTTTTACCGTCCGAGGTTGTGGCCGCAGTTCGCCGGCAAGTTGCGACGCCCAGTTAAATTATTATGTCAATTAAATTTATTCTGCGCCGCCCGGTTAATTTTTTTCTCCCGGCTTTTACTTTGATTGAGTTATTGGTTGTGATATCGATAATCGCTTTGTTGGCCTCAATGTCTATCGTGGCGGTTAATCAGGTGCGTCATCAAACAACCGACGCTCAACGTTTGGTAGACATGCAAAAAATTGAAACGGCCTTGGAGCTGTATTATGATAAATACGGTAAGTATCCTGACGGACAGCCTAATGGTTGTGGTAATTGGAATGTCGGTAACCAAACCTTGCCCTTTTTACAAGGAGCCTTACCTGGTATTATGGATAGTCCGCCGGTTGATCCGGTGAAAACCGGCAGTTGTTACGGTTATCGTTATTATCATTACGTACCGGATAACCCTACAGTTGGGGTAGAGGGCTGCCCGCCGGGCAAAAGTTTTTATGTTTTAGGAATTACCGATTTATATACCAGTAACGGTCCATATCCGCAAAGTCCCGGTTGGAGTTGTCCAAATCGTAATTGGCAGGACGAAATGGAGTGGGTAACGGGTAAATTTGAGAACTAACATTTAGCAGACAGGCCCTAAATTAAAAATTATATTCTTCGGTATCAAGGTTTAAGATTTATGGTTTAATAGTATTTATTATGTCTACTTCGGAAGTTGCTTTATTCCAACAAATGCTTACTGATTTGGCCGCCCAGGGCGTTTCTGATCTTTATTTGCGTCCGGCTATGTTACCGTTAGTGCGTCGAGATGGAGAGTTGGAACAGTTGGCCGGACAAACGGTAGTGAGTGATATTTTTTTGGAAGCAATTTTAGCTTGGTTGTTAACACCCGAGCAAAAGCAGAAGTTGGAGAGCGAAAAACAATTAACAATTGGTTATACTTTTGCTAATCATTTGCGGCTGCGACTTAATGTTTTTTATCAGCATGGTCTACCTGAGTTAACCATTAGGTTTGTGCCTTTGCGTATTAAAAAGGTGTCGGAGTTGGGATTACCGCCTAACTTGGAGCAGTTAATGTCGGCTAATAGTGGTTTGGTGATAATCAGCGGTCCTTATGGTAGTGGACGTTCAGCCACTATAGCGGCTTTACTTCAGACTATAAACAATACCTCAGCCCGTCATATCGTTACAATAGAGGAACCGATAGAGTATGTCTTTACTAGCAATAAAAGCGTGATTGACCAACGGGAAGTTGGTCAGGATGTTAACAGTTGGGAAGCCGCTTTACAATCGTTACCCCAAGAGGATTGCGACGTAGTAGTATTAGGCAAGGTACCTCGTCCGGCTTTGGCCGCGCAAGCCCTGGAACTGGCCGCGGCAGGCAAGTTGGTGCTTATGGCAGCGGAAGCAGATTCCACTGTCAAATGTTTGGAGAGATTAGTTACTTCCTTTTTACCCGATGAACAAACTAGAATTAGAGATCGATTAGGGGAAGTTTTGTTGGCAGTATTAGCTCAGCAGTTGATTAAACGTATAGGCGGTGGTCGGTTGGCCGTAACGGAGTTATTGTTGGGCACTCCGGCAGTTCGCAACATTGTCCGTGAGGGTAAATTTTATCAATTAAATAATGTTTTACAGATATCGCGTGATGAAGGTATGTTAGCTTTTGATTATAATTTGGCTGAATTGGTAAAAACCGGATTGGTGCAAGCGGAAGAGGCCGCTTTATACGTTCATGACAACGACTTGTTTAACTCATTTATGCGTTCACTTTAGTTGGTTATGGCTCTTTACGAATATAAAGCTAAAAATTTAAAGGGTAATTTAATTACAGGTACGGTGGAAGCGGTTACCGAAACCAATGCTTTGGAGATTTTAGCTGATCGCCATTTTACACCTTTTTACTTAAAAGAAATATCAGCCAATCGTTGGTTAGATATCAGTTTTAAGGTTTTTAACCGTATTAGTACAAAAGATTTAGTAGTATTTTCCCGGCAGTTGGCTGTTATGATGGCGGCAACTGTTCCCTTGGTGGAAAGTTTGCGTATTTTGGTTAAACAAACCGAAAATAAATCATTGCGTTTGATTGTGTCGGACGTAGCCGACGAGGTAGAGGGTGGCGCTAAGTTATCAGCCGCTTTGGGTAAATATCCCAGCACCTTTAGTGATTTTTACATTAATATGGTTAAATCGGGGGAGACTTCCGGGCGCTTAGATGATACGCTTAATTATTTGGCAGATGAAGCGGAAAAGAATTACGATTTAATGAGTAAAATTAAAGGTGCGATGGTTTATCCGGCTTTTATAGTAAGCGGTTTGGTGATTGTTGGCATTGTTATGATGATTTTTGTGATACCCCAGTTAACCTCTATCTTGGAAGAATCGCAAACCGCTCTGCCTTTTTCTACTCGTCTGCTTATTGGTACAAGCAATTTTTTAAAAAATCAATGGTGGTTATTGCTGTTGCTAGTAGCAGGTTTATTTATTGGCGGGCGTTTGGCGGTGCAAACTGCCACCGGCCGTATGATTTGGCACCGGGCCCAACTGCATATACCAGTGATGGGGGGATTGTTTAAAAGAATTTATTTAGTTAGGTTTACTCGTTCTTTGAGTACTTTATTAAGAGGCGGCGTGCCTTTAATTAGTAGTTTACGAGTAGTATCTGAGGTGGTTGGTAACGATGTTTTTCGAGAATTGGTTGATCGGACAATTAAGGAGGTTGAGGAAGGTAATTCCATTTCTATAGTTTTTTTACAGTCTAATATTATGCCGTCCATGGTTTCACAAATGATGGTGGTCGGGGAGAAGACTGGTCGGTTGGAAGAAATTTTACAACGGCTGTCGGATTTTTATGGCCGGGAAGTAAGCAATGAGGTGGGTAGTTTGGTTACTTTAGTGGAACCCTTGGTCATGATTATGTTAGGTTTAGGCGTTGGTTTGATGGTTTCCGCTATTATTTTACCGTTATATAATTTGGCCGGCAGCTTTTAATACATGACAAATATATATAAGTGTGCTATAATTAGATTATGATGTTTATAAGAAGGAAGGAGGTGAGACAATGAAAAACCAAAATAAACCCGGTTTTACCCTTATTGAGTTACTGGTGGTAATTTCTATTATCGGTATTTTGTCCACCTTGGCGGTAGTGGGGCTTAACGTGGCTCGGCAAAAATCCAGAGACGCTAAACGTGTAGCCGATATTAAACAAATGATGACAGCTTTGGAGTTGTACTATGGCGATCAAAACGGTTATCCTTCGGTGGGGACAGCCACGGCTTTAGGATCAGGCACTTACGCTTCTTTGGTTAACACTGGTTGGGCGGCTAGTACTAGCGGTGCGACCAGTGTTTATATGGGTCAGGTACCTTCCAACCCAACCCCGGGTGGCGCTTCTTACTTGTACTGTAGTACTACTGCCGCAGCTCCAACCACATGCGCCGCCAGTACGGAAAGTTATATGATAACCTTTTCTTTGGAAGGTTCTACCGGCGGTCTAGCTTCGGGCGCTCATACTGCAGCTCCGACTGGCATTAAGTAATTATTCAGTAATCTCTTAAAAATAAACCCGTTCCGTTTTTTAATGGAGCGGGTTTTATAGTTGATTATGAGCCGTGACGCCGATTTTAAGAACATGTTATTATTAAATTAATGAAAATTAAACGCAGTCGTTATTTAGAAATAATTTTTGTAGTCTTGGTTGGTTTATTGCCGGGGATCTTGTTTAAACAAGCTTTGGCGCCTGGTTTGCAGTTGGAGGACTCTTCGGAATTTATTACAGTCGTGTTAACTTTGGGTATACCGCATCCCTCCGGCTATCCTTTGTATGTTGTGTTAGCTCATGGCTGGTCGCGGTTGATTGGTTTAACTCCTTGGTCGGTTAATTTTTTTTCAGCGGTGGTGGCCATGGGGGCGGCGATATTCATTTATTTAAGTGCTCGTTCCTGGGGCGCTGCCCGGCTACCGGCATGGGCGGCCAGTTGGTTATTATGTGGCTGGCCAGCTTTTTGGTCGCAGGCTTTACTGGCTGAAGTTTATACTTTGCATGTTTTTTTGTTGGCCGTTTTGTTTTATCTGGCCGCTAAATTAAATAACCGTCCCCGACCGGTGCTTTTTTATAGTTTAGCGGTTTTGGCTGGTTTAGCTGCGGCCAATCATTTATTAGCCGCTTTGTGGTGGCCGGTGGCGGTTTGGTTGTTTTTTAAACATCGTTCTTATTTTAAAAACCGACAGTGGTGGTTAGTTGGTTTAAGCGGTTTGTTGGGTTTAGCGGTTTACCTTTATTTACCTGCGCGAGCGGCGGCTGAACCGTTGTTAAATTGGGGTGATCCGTCATCTTGGAGTAGATTTTGGTGGCATATTTTACGTTTGGGTTATCACGATTTGGGTTGGCATTCAGTACAGGGAAGTAAATGGAACTTATTAGGCAGTTTGATTGAGCAATTGATTGATGGTTGGGGTTGGCCAGTGTTGGTTATTTTGGTTTGTGCCTGGCCGTTAACTTATCGTCGCTACAAGACAGCTTTAATTTTTTTGCTTTTGTCTTTTATTAGTCAGGTAGCGCCGGTTATTATTTTGCGTGATTATGGTTGGGGTTTGGGTACGGAGTTTACTTATAGCGTTTATTGGAGTGGCGCCGTGGCCGCTTTGGCAGTTTGGTTGGCCTTAAGTTTAACCAGTTTATTAGATTGGCTAGGCAGTAAGTATTTATCAGTTGCCTGGTGGCGTTGGCTAACGCCTATTCTACTGTTAAGTTTGTTGCCCTGGTCAGTATGGTATCGTAATTGGTGGTCGGTTAATTATCGGGGAGATAATTGGCCAGATTATTATGCCACTACTTTGCTAAGTAGTTTGCCGCCGCGGGCTATTTTATTCGTTTGGGGCGACGATTATGCCAATGACAGTATTTTATTTACCCTAGCTTATACTCAATTGGTTAAAAAATTGCGACCGGATGTTACTATTGTGGATGGGGGCGTGGTTTTTCCCATGCCAGTCGGACTTCAGACAGACGATGAGGAGGATTACTGGCGAAGTTTGTGGCAGTGGTCAGAACAGAGTAAGCGGCCGCTTTATAGTACTACTTTACCGACTTTGTTAAACAGTAGTTTAACCGGCCGATTGGATGGTTATAGTTATCGTATTTTTGGTTCGCCGGCTGAAGCTCGTTTGGCAATAGTAAAGCCTCTTTTGTTGCGCCCGGAAGCCTGGACCGTTGAGCGGATGAATTATTATAGTGGTCAGGATTATTTAGCCCATCTTTTGTATGGTCAGGCGTTGGCTTTATGGGAGGTTGGGCGACTTGGTCCGGCCCGGACTGCCTTGTTAGACGCTATAGATTTAGATAACCAACCGTTAGCGCAAGATTATTTGAGATTTGTCCGTCATCGGGCTTGGCTTAATTTGGAGCCTTAAATTGATTGGATAAGGTAATGGCAAATGCTATTATATTAATATGACTATAGCCTTATTGTTTATTTTTGGTTTAGCTATTGGTAGCTTTATAAATGTAGTGGTTATTCGGACCCGGGCCGGAATTACTTGGCAAGGTCGTTCTCGCTGTTTGACTTGTCAGCGACAATTAGCCTGGTATCACAATATACCAGTAGTGTCGTTTTTATTTTTGCGCCGTCGCTGCGCTTATTGTCATCAGCTAATTTCTTGGCAATATCCAGTGGTAGAAATTTTGACGGCAGTTTTGTTTGCGTTTAGTTGGATATTGTCGTCGGGTTGGGGCCTTTGGTCTCAGTTAGCCGTTTTATTTATGACTAGCAGCGCGATAATTTTTTTAGTTTATGATTGGCGTTATCAGTTATTGCCTGACAGTGTAACCATTGGTGGAGCGGTAGTTTTGTTAATTTTGAATTGGTTGAGCGGACGGTCGCTGATTGATTTGTTAGTCGGAGCGGTATTGGCCAGTGGTTTTTTTGCCATTCAATACTTTATATCGCGTGGCACTTGGATAGGTTTAGGCGATGTTTACTTGGGTTTATGGTTGGGAGTGGCGTTGGGTTTAAAACAGACTATAGTGGCTTTATTACTGGCTTATTGGTTAGGAGCGCTGGTCGGTATAGCTTTGTTGTTGGGTGGTAGGGTTAATTTTAAAAGTCGGTTACCTTTGGGAGTTTTTTTAACTATTGCTACCTGGATCAGCTGGTTTTGGGGGCAAGTTTTAGCCAATTGGTATTTAGCTTATTTAAATTTTTAAGATATGTCTATTAGGTCGACTCAGTTTCAATCAGGTTTTACTTTATTGGAATTAATGGTTTCGGTAAGTATTTTTGCTATTATTGCCAGTTTAACTATAAGTAATTTAAAGCACGGTAACCAAAAGGACGATTTAGAGCAGTCCGCTTTGTTAACCGCTTCTTTGTTACAGCAGGCTCAAGCTTACGCTTTGTCCGGTCAAACTTTGCCCTCACGCCAAGTGCCCAGCGGTGGTTATGGTTTACATTTTGACAGCCAGCAAGCTGGGCAATTATGGTTTTTTGCTGATGTAGACGCGGATGGTATTTATACTGGTAGCGATATTTTGTTTAATAAGGGCGAATATGACTTGCCCAGTCAGGTAAAAGTGCAAAGTTTAACTATTATAGAAGGTGCGCAATCGCAAACCGTGCCGGCGGTGGATTTTACTTTTCGTCCACCACAGGCCAACCGTTATTTAAACGGCGTGCTTAATGGGGGAACTTTGCGGATAGTTTTTGTCCATCAACAGACCGGAGATACTAAGACAGTTATTGCCAGTACGGCCTCGGGGCAAATTAACGTCCAATAAAATATGCGGTTAATTAGTTGGTTAAAGAAAAATAATTTTAAACCAGGCCAAAGTTTATTGGAAGTAACTATGGCTATTGGTATATTAATGTTAGGTTTATTAGGCGTAATGGCCTTAACTTCCTCCAGTTATAGCGCTTCTAGCGAATCTCAGGATAGAATTGTAGCAGTTAATTTGGCGCGGGAAGGGGTGGAAGCGGTTCGCAGCATTAGGGATAATTCTTGGTTGTTCGGGGGTACTTCCGGATGGTATCAGACTTTATCAAGTGGCGGTGATGTAACAGCAATTCCCGTGCTGGATCCGGTTACTTTGGCTTGGTCGGTTGATTTTGGTGCCAATAGCTTGTCCGATGCTGGTAGCGTTGTGTGGCGTGATCAAAATTCTTTGTATCGCCAGTCGGCGTCCGGTGTAAGCGGGGCTTCAGCAACTTTATACTCCCGGCTGTTAACTTTGTATCCGATTTGCCGCGATTCTTTTACCAATACCGAAGTTAGTGATCAGGCTACCTGCGCGACTGGACTGACACAAGTGGGAGTTAGGGTAGTGGTTAGTGTCAGTTGGTTAAGACATGGTAGTCACCAAGTAACTTTAGAAGATTTTTTATATAATTGGCGATATGCGCCCGCTACTTAGGTATTTTAGATCAGTTAAACTCTCCGGCGGTTTTACTGTTATGGAGTTGGTGGTCGGTTTGGCGGTTTTTTCTATTGTCATGGTTTTGGTGACGGACATTTTTTTTATTGTTACGCGGACTAATCGTACCTTGGTTTTAACCCAAGAAGTAGAACGGGATATGCGTTTTGCTATGGAATCAATGGTTAAAGAAGTTCAACAAGGTACTATAGATTATTCTTATTATAGCAACCAGTCGCCAGCTGTTTTGTTGCAGGATCCAGTGACAGGCCAAGTTTTACCGCAAAGCGTTTTAGCTGTGCAGGATTCTACCGGCCGGCCCGTCAAATTTAAGTTTGTTCAGGAAACTGGCCAGCCATCGCGGCTAGAAATTTCTCGTGGCACTAGCGGAACCTGGGATTCATTGTTATCTGATAATGTAATATTAGTGTCGGTTAAATTTTATTTAGTACCTGGCAGTGATCCTTTTGTTAGTAACGCTACTACCAATCAGCAACCGCGCGTAACTATTGCCTTAAGCGCTCAAACCAAACCTAGCCTGGGCAACAGTTTACCTGATACTTTTTTTCTGCAGACCACGGTTGTTACTAGGACTTATTTGCGTTAAGTTTTATGTTTAATCAACCTCAATCAACCAAAGAGTCCGCCGGTATGGTTTTATTATTAGCCTTATTGATTTTGGCCAGCGTGTTAGCCACCAGTTTGACCGTTGGCGCTCTGGTGTTACGGGAACTAAGGGTTAGTATAGTTAGCGATCAGGGTCAGGCGGCTTACTATGCGGCTGAGAGCGGTTTGGAGCAGGGGTTGTATTTATGGCGGTTGGAGGGCAAACAAGGCAGTGAACTTAATGCCAATACGACTGTCTTGGCGGGAAATCAGGCCACTTGGACACGCAGTGGAACAGTGACGCAAAATATTTATCAAGCTACTTTAAAAAAAGATCAAACAGCTCAGTTGGATTTATTTGATCCGAACGATTCGTTAAGCGGTACGACGCAAGCTCAGTCTGTTAAAATAAGCTGGGACAATAACCCAAGTTCTTGTCCGGGGGCGGGTAGCGAATGGTTGGAGTTGGGTTGGTCAGCCTGGCAAACCGGTAGTACTTTAAATTATGACGTGCAGCAACGTTATTTTTCGTCCAGTCAGGCTAACGGTTTGGTGATCAATTTTAATCCAACTTTTACTAATTATCGTTTGCGGCTGCGGGCAATGTATAGTGACATTTGTGATTTATCGGTTCAAGCTTTTCGACAACCTAACGCCGTGGGTGACATTTATCAGTTGCCGGCTCGTTTAACTATTAATTCGGTGGGTTATCAAGGTAATACCAGTCAATCTTTATCCGTAACAGTTCCACAGCAACCCACTCAGGCGCCAGTGTTTGATTATGCTTTGTTCTCGGAATGTTCTTTATTTAAGGGCAGCGGTTTTACTTCGTCTTGTTATTAGTTTATGAATAAAGCAGAAGCTAAACAAAGAATAGCCAAACTGCGTCAGGAGATTAATCGTTATCGTTATCAATATCACGTTTTGGACAAAAGTGATATTTCCGAGGCGGCTTTGGATTCACTTAAACATGAATTGGTCCAGCTGGAGAAACAATATCCAGATTTAATTACACCTGATTCGCCTAGTCAGCGGGTGGCGGGCACGGCCTTGCCCGGTTTTAGCAAAGTGCGGCATCGCTACCCGATTTTGTCTATTGAGGACGCTTTTAATATGGCGGAAGTAGTAGAATGGCAGGAACGTAATGCCAAAATTTTGGGCGCGCCGGTAGATAGTTATTTTGGCGAGTTAAAAATGGACGGTTTAGCTATGGTATTAACTTATGAGCAGGGTCTGTTGGTGCAGGCCGCTACACGCGGTGATGGACGAGTGGGTGAGGATGTAACCATTAATTTACGCACAGTTGAAAGTGTGCCTTTACGTTTAGAAAATTTGCCTGGTCGGCGGTTGCCTAGCCGTTTGGATGTGCGTGGTGAAGTGGTTATTACTAAGCGAGAATGGCAGCGCATCAACGCTGAACAGGTTCGGCAAAATTTGCCTTTATTTGCCAACCCGCGCAATTTAGCCGCTGGAACTATCCGACAGCTGCAGCCGCAGATTGCCGCCAGTCGTCGTTTGGAATTTTATGCTTTTGAATTAATGACGGATATTAATCAACTTACTCATGAGGAGGTTCATTTTTTGTTACGTCAACTGGGTTTTAAAACTAATCCCCATTGTCGCCTTTTAGCCAATCTTACAGCGGTTGAGGAATATTTGAATTATTGGCAGGATAAACGTCAACAATTGCCTTATCAGACGGACGGCGTGGTTTTAGTGGTAAACAATATCGCTCAGGAAAAAAAATTAGGCAGTGTTGGTAAAGCCGATCGGTGGATGTTGGCTTATAAATTTCCCGCTGAGCAGGCTACCACTAAAGTGGAGGATATTATGGTGCAAGTCGGACGGACAGGTGTTTTAACACCTGTAGCCAAACTTACCCCAGTTCGTTTAGCCGGCACTACGGTGTCACGGGCCACTTTGCATAATTATGATGAAGTTAAACGTTTGGATATCAGAGTGGGCGATACAGTGATTGTGCAAAAAGCCGGGGATATTATACCCGACGTGGTGCAAGTTTTGTCTAAATTACGTAACGGCCGGGAAAAAATATTTGTTATGCCGAAATTGTGTCCTAGTTGTGGTTCAGCCGTTATTCAGCCTGAGGGTGAGGTGGCATATTATTGTTCTAATCGCCATTGTCCAGCAGTGCGGCGTGAGGGTTTATATCACGCTGTGGGTAAAAATGGTTTGGATATTCCCGGTTTGGGTCCTCGGATAGTTGATCAGTTGTGGTCCGCCGGACTGATAAAGGATTTAGCGGATTTATTTATTTTACGCGTTGATGATTTAGAACAATTGCCCGGTTTCGGACGAATATCGGCGGCTAAGTTGATTAAGGCGATAGACAGCCGCCGCCGGTTGCCCTTGGATAAATTATTGGTGGCTTTAGGTATTAGGCACATTGGTCAAACTATTTCTCGCGACCTTGCTGTTTATGCCGGCAGTTTGACTAGATTATTGTCTTTGACGGCGGCCGATCTAAGTTCGGTGCCTGGCGTTGGTTCGGTGGCAGCAGATAGTTTGGTTAATAGTTTACGGCAGCCGGCTATTCAAAAATTGCTTAAAAAATTATTGGCCAATGGTTTAAAAATAGAACCAATCGCTGCTTCGGCCACTGGTCCTTGGCAGGGCAAGAAGGTGGTTTTTACCGGCAGTTTGACTAGTTTAGCTCGATCGGAAGCTCAAGCGCTGGCGCGCCAGTTAGGAGCCGAGGTGGGTGATAATGTTAGTTCACAAACGGATTATGTGGTAGTGGGAGATAAACCAGGCAGCAAGTATGACCGGGCTAAGAAACTGTCAATTAAAATAATAAATGAAGAAGAATTTTTGAAATTAGCTGGTAAAAAGTAAAATTTGTAGTGGCGGCATGTTAAATTTTTTAATAGTAATTATGAATATAAAAGCCGTTAGTAAATTATAGTTTTTATTTAAATATGCCGATTAAAATTTTTAATTTTTCTCACTATTCTTAATTCGGTTTATGCTTTATAATAGTTAGTATGGAATTAACTACTTCTGACATAGAGCATTTGGCTAAATTGGCCAGGTTGTCAATTAGTGAAAATGAGATAGAAAAATATAAGCAGGATTTACCTGCTATTTTAGATTATTTAGGTTCTTTAAGCGTTGTTACTGTTACTTCGGAAGACGAGACAACAGACCAAACATTGCGGTTACGTCCTGATCAGGTGGAGCCGTTTGACGGGCCGTTTTTAATTGATCAGTTACCGGGCAGCGCGGAGCGTTTATTGTCAGTGCCGCCGGTTTTTAATAACGACTAAAATAAAATATGGATTTTAGCAATCTTTCTATTGCTGAATTATTGGCCGGTTATAGCCAAAAAAAATTTTCTGTTAAAGAGGTAACAGCGGCTTATTTAGCTAATATCAAAAAATACGAGCCCAGTTTAAAAGCTTTTTTGACAGTTACCGAAGAAGCGGCTAAACAACGCGCGGTTGAGTTAGATCGACAATTAAAAAATAGCAGTCAGCTACCACCCTTGTTCGGCATACCAATTAGTTTAAAAGATGTTTTGGTTACCCGGGGTATTAGAACTACGGCGGCTTCCCGCTTGCTAGATAATTATCAGCCGCCCTACGACGCTACGGTAGTTAAGCTTTTATCCACGGCTGGAGCGGTTTTTTTGGGCAAGACTAATTGTGATGAATTTGCTATGGGCGCATCTAACGAAAAGTCCGGTTTTTATCCGACACATAATCCTTGGCGTCTTGATTGCGTGCCTGGCGGTTCTTCGGGTGGCAGCGCGGCTAGCGTGGCCGCCCGGGAATGTTTGGTTTCAATAGGCAGTGATACGGGCGGTTCTATTCGTCAGCCAGCTTCTTTTTGTGGTGTAGTTGGTCTAAAACCAACTTACGGTCGAGTGTCACGTTATGGTTTGATAGCCATGACTTCTTCTTTAGATCAAATAGGTCCATTAACCCGCAGCGTGGCCGATGCGGCTAGTGTTTTACAGGTTATCGCTGGACCGGATAAATATGACGCTACTTCGGCTGCCCATATTTTACCTGATTTAGCCAAGGAAATAACCAAGTCAGTCAAGGGTTTAAAAGTTGGCGTACCGACTGAATTTTTTGGTCCGGGCTTGGATAAAAGAGTGGAACAATTAGTTCGCAAGGCTATTGATCAGTTGTCTGATTTAGGCGCCTTAGTGCAGAGTGTTAATTTGCCTACTGTTAAATATGCCATTCCAACTTATTATATTTTGTCACCGGCGGAAATAAGTGCCAACTTGGCCCGGTATGACGGTTTAAGATACGGTGGTAGTTATTTGGCAGAGGATTTGGCGACTACTTACAGCAAAACCAGGGGTAGTTTATTGGGGGCCGAGGTTAAACGACGTATTATTTTAGGCACTTATGTTTTATCGGCTGGTTACTATGACGCTTATTATAAAAAAGCGGTTAAGGTTGGCCGGCAAATAAAAAAAGAGTTTAGGGAAATTTTTAAGCAGGTTGATTTATTGGCGACGCCAACTTCGCCAACTACAGCTTTTACTTTAGGCAGCCGCAATCAGGATCCTTTAGCTATGTATTTAGAAGATGTTTATACCGTTCCGGTTAATATTGCCGGGTTACCCGCTCTTTCTTTGCCCGTCGGGCAGTTAGACGGTTTGCCAGTTGGCCTCCAACTAATCGGCCGACCGTGGGAGGAACATTTAGTGTTGCGTTTGGCCCAGGCTTATGAGCAGTCCACTAATTGGCATACTCTACAACCGGAGCTTAAGTAAATTATGGATCGGATTTTAGAGTTGTTAATTGGTTACAGTTATTTAATACTTTTTTGGGGCGTAGTGGTGGAGGGTGAAATATTTCCCTTAGCGGCCGGTTGGTTAGTTTCTTTGTCATTACTTAATTTTTATGCCGTGGTCGGAATAACTTTTGTTGGCGCTTTTGTTGGAGATTTATTATGGTTTGCCGCGGCTCGACACTGGGGGCGTCGGTTAGTGGAAAAGTATGGGCGTTGGTTGTGGTTTAAGTCTGAGCGTTTAAAAAAAATGGAAGAGTATTTTGCCCGCAACGGCAAAAAAACTTTATGGGTGACTAAGTTTATTTATTCTTTTGGCCACAGTTCTATCATCGTGGCTGGTATTGCTAAGATGAATTGGCGGCAATTTATTAAGATTGATTTGCCAGCTAGTTTGTTGTGGGCTTTTTTATTCACCTTATTAGGCAAGTTGTTAGGCGCTAGTTTTTATTTAATGCGGCATTTGGCGCGGGATTTAACTTTAGCCGGCGGCGGGGTATTATTAATCATAATAGTTTTTCAGGCGAGTTTTCGCCGTTATCTTAACCGACAGGTGGATTAATTTATGGATAATAACAATTCTCTTAATTTAACAGGTCAAACCAGCGAGACAGAACCGTTATCCGGGACGGCAACCATTAAACCGCCAGTTAAAAAAAAATGGTGGCAGCGTATTGGGTTTTGGTTGGGTTTAGTGTTTGTTTTATGGTTAGGCTTAACTTTTTTAATTAAGCCGGTTTTACCAGTAACACTGACTGAGCCGGCTAATTCCGTGGTAGATCAAGGTACTGGTGGTATAACCCTACCTCCCTTAACCGACGCGCCAGTGATAAGTAATGACGACCCGAGTCGCGGTCTAAAGATTGCCCCGGTAACGATAGTGGAATTTGGCGATTTTCAGTGTCCTTATTGTCAGGAATCTTATAGTATAATTAAGCAGTTGCTTGTTAAATATCCTGATGCCATTCGTTTGATTTTTCGCGATTGGCCGGTGGCTAGCCTACATTCCGAGGCTGTAGCCGCTGCCGAAGCGGCTAACTGCGCTTATCAGCAGAATAAATTTTGGGAATATCATGATGCCTTGTTCAGTCACCAGGCGGAATTAAGTGGTAGTTTATATGACAGCTTAGCCCAGTCTTTGGGTTTAGATATTGCTAAGTTTGATCAATGCCGCAACGATCCGGCGACACTTAAGGAGATACAAGACGATATGTCGGCTGGTTTATCAGCCGGCGTGCAAGGAACGCCGACTTGGTTTGTTAACGGCCATAAAGTAGAAGGGGCTTTGCCGCTGGATATCTGGGATAAGTTAATAACGGCCGTACTTAAGGAAAAGTTGGGCCAGTAGAATGGTCCCTGCTCATTAGCTGTTTAGGTTAAGAATTTTTTAGGGCAGGTGACTTTTTAGTTAATTCTTGGACTCCTTGGTCTAGCTTATGCTACAATTAAACTACTTTAATTAATCTTTATCTTTTTATGTCAGAAAAAAGCAGCATTTTTGAAGGTGTTTCGCCTAAGTTAAGCTTTATCATGGGCTTAATAGTCGGCGTGGGGGCAATTAGTTTGGTCGGTTTTATAGTGGCTATATCTTTTTCTTTTGTTGGTGGATTTAAAGATAAAAATGTTAATTCGGCCCAGCCAGTCGCTGTTAATAATAATACTAATAATCAAGCGGCTAACCAACCGTCGGCTCCAACCGGTCCGGTTAATATAACCCTTAAAGCAGACGATTATATTAGGGGAACCAAGGGCGCTCCCTTGACTATGGTTGAGTATACGGACTTGGAATGCCCTTATTGTAAGCAGTTCCATAATTCTATGGAACAGTTAATGAAAGATTACCCCGGTAAGATAGCCTGGGTATACCGTAATTATCCTTTGTCTTTTCATGCTAATTCTCAGAAAGAAGCTGAGGCGGCCGAATGTGTGGGTAAATTAGGCGGTAATGATAAGTTTTGGCAATTTGTGGATGGTATTTTTGCTCGTACCACTTCTAATGGTACTGGTTTTGCTTTGGATAAATTGGGCGCTTTGGCTAAAGAAGTGGGGGTTAATCAGACTAGTTTTCAGAGTTGTTTAGATAGCGGACAAATGTCCAGCGATGTATCTACCGATTTGCAAGAAGGCACACAGTACGGTGTGAGCGGCACGCCTACTACTTTTGTTAACGGTCAGGCGGTGGAGGGCGCTGTACCCTACAGTCAACTTAAAAGTATTGTTGATAAAATATTATCTAAGCAATAATGGAACGGAGTAATTGGTGGGGTGGGATAATCGTTGGGTTGTTACTGGTCGGCGGAGTTAGTTGGTGGTTTGGGACACAGATTAACAAACCGTTTTATCCAATTATTAATTCTCCTCGTCCGATTAAAGGGCCGGCGCAGGCTGGTTTATTGTTGGAAGAATTTTCTGACTTTCAATGTCCGGCTTGTAAGGCCGCTAACTCAGTAGTTATTGAGGTAGAACAAACTTTTGGCGACCGGCTACAACTTAGTTATCGTCATTTTCCCCTTATTTCCATTCACCCGCAGGCTTTCCGGGCGGCATTAGCGGCCGAATGCGCTAATGATCAAGGTAAATTCTGGGAGTATCATGATAAATTGTTTGAGAAACAGCCGGCCTTTTCCAGTAGTGATTTAATAGGTTACGCTGGTGATTTAGGCCTAGACAAGACTAAGTTTGCCGCTTGTTTGAATAGTGAAGCCAAAACCGACGTGGTGCGCGCAGATATGCGCGAAGGTGACAAAAGACAAATAAATGCCACGCCAACATTTTTCTTAAATGGTCAGAAAATAAGCGATTGGACCAAACTTAAAGAGATAATTCAAGGAAAGCTATTGGGTAGCTAGAATCAAGGGTATAGAGTTATTAATTAAAGGAGAGGGCAATTTAGTTTTATCTTTATTCTTGATTCGCAATTCTTTATTTTTTATGTTCACCTTCCTTCACTCCTACTTACCTTCATCTATTATTTTTAATTGGGGTTCCTTGACTTTACATTGGTACGGCTTGTGGGTGGGGATGGCTATAGTGGCGGCTTATTTTGTTTTACAAAAAAGTCTTAAGCGGCAGACTTGGCCGATAACCAAACTTGATAGTTTATTTTTTTGGTTACTGCTAGGGGCTATTAGCGGCGCTCGTTTAGTGGATGTTTTTACTTTTGAGTGGTGGTACTTTAAAGATCACTGGTGGGATATTTTATTAATTTGGCAAGGCGGTTTGTCTTGGCACGGCGCTTTATTTGGTATGGCTATAGCGGTCGGGTGGTGGTCTGTCCGGCAAAAGGAAAATTGGTTAAGTCTGGCCGATTATTTAACACCGGCTCTGGCTTTAGGCCAAGCGGTTGGTCGGTGGGGCAATTATTTTAACCAGGAATTGTTTGGGCTACCAACCAATTTACCTTGGGGTATTCCCATTGCTTCGCCTTTACGCCCCAGCGCTTTTGCGGCTTATAGTTATTTTCATCCGGTTTTTTTGTATGAATTTTTAGGATTGCTTATTTTGTTTTATATTTTGTGGCGTTTAGGCCGTTTTTATCGCCCCGGTCGACAACTGGTGGTTTATTTAATCGGCAGCGGTTTATTGCGTTGGGTGTTGGAATTTATTCGGTTAGATGAACAATCTTTATGGTGGGGTGTACGAGTGGGTTTTTGGTTAGCCGGATTGATGATGGTATTAGGTTTAGTTCTGTGGCTAATTTTAAAGTTTAGTAAGGTCAATGTTAAAAAAGGGGCTTAAGAGCAGCCTTTTTTAGTTTATAAATTCAAATTTAGTTGACCTTAATTAAGTTAACAGGTGGGGAGTTAACTTACGATAAGGTTATGGTATTAAATACTTTTGGCGGGTTTAATCCCATAAAGGGTGGGACGATTCTTTTCCGTGACCACGAAGAATGTTCATTTCATTGGTATCTACGTGGCTCTGCAGGGAGACTCAATTACTAAGCGGGCCCGACCGGATTCGAACCGGCGGTCTTCTCCGTGACAGGGAGACGTGTTAACCGGGCTACACCACGGGCCCGCTTAGTAATTGACATATAAATAGCTATGTTTATGTTAATGTGAGACGTGCCGCGCCCCGTAGAAATGAGTGTGGTGAATCTTCTTTGGGGTTAACCGGGCTACATACAGGCCCGATAAAAGAGTTAAATTTGCTTTGCCACTATAACATTTAGTTTTAAATATTTCAAGTCAAGCTTAATTAAGATTTTTAAACTTGATTTATGGCTGTTTTTTAGTCATAATTCGTTATAGCTTAATATTAAATTAGCGCAAGATTCCATGGACAAGGTAAATTATGAAGTAAGCGTTACTGGCAATCAGGAACAAGGTGGAAACAAGGATAAGTTAAACAATGGTTTAGAAACTGGGGCAGAATATCAACAAGCTTACTATGAGTTTATGGCTATGTACAGCCGCGGCGAAATGTCGCTGGCTGATTTGCAATTGGCGGCAGATTTTACTGACGAGCAAGCCTTAAAAAATAAATTACAAGAAGATTTGGCTTTAGAACCTAAAGCCGCGGCTAAGGATAAGCAGAATCGGGTGGAAGAGCGTGATTTGGTTAAGCTTAAAGCCACCAATCGAGTGGTGGATAAATTTTTTAAATCGATTTTTCGTCCTCAACAAAGAAATTTTTATAGCGGCCGCGAGCGGCAGGCCGCGGCGCAACTATTAAAAGAAATTGCGGCTGGTAAACTAAATCAGCAATCTAATGCCTACTACTCGGCTTATGAAAAATTAAAGCAAACCTTGTTGTCTAAAGTAACACCAGACAAGCAAATTAAAGTCTTGACTGATTATTTAGCGAAAAAAGGAACCAGCCAGGGCAGGGGTAATATTTTGGATAGGATTGCTGCGGAATGTTTGTGGGAGGATATTAATACTCAGCAGAACGAAGATAAAATTAAGCGCGAGGTAACAATTCAAATAGCTAATTTGATTAAAGGGTATCGGCGTGACCGTTTTACAGAAATCCGGTCGCCACGGCAAAATGAGTTGTACGATTTTTTATGTCAAATGCAGGTTAAGGGTATGACAGCGGAGCAAATGAAACGTGATTTCTTGGGTAGGCCTGACGATATTAAGTTGGCGCCTGAGGCTAAGGACTATGCCCAGGATCCCAATTGGCAAAAAATTGTCCGGTTATTTTTAGCTGATTTAAGTGATCATTCAGTGTCGGCCGGGGAGATAGAGGGCGGTGTGAAAGGCGGGGTTAAACATTCTAATAAAGATGGAAAATTTGAGGTATTTAAACATAAGGCGACTGTTAATATGTCTGGCAATCCAGCTGCATGGTTAATGACTAAGATGATTATAGCTGCCGCGCCGGCAGGTTTTAAGGAGCAGGAGTTTACTCAGTTAGATTGGGAGCAATTGACTGGTCGGTTAGTGGAAAGCATAAAAGATATTTGGCAGAATTTTTATTATAGTGGCCGGTGGAGCTATAACTCCAAGACCAAGGAATGGGAACTAACCGACAAAGCCGATTTGGACGCCAAGGTGGCCATGTATCTTTTTCAAAAAGCCGGATTTAAGAAAGCTTTAGATGCTCAGCCCTTACGTATTGGTAGTGAGCTGCCACTTAAGGGTTTGCTGGCCGATATGGGGGGTAGATCGGGCATAAGTTTGGCCGGAGAAACTTTAATAATAGACAATCATCAGCCCGGGCGTGGTTTTCCCACTTCTTCTTCCAAAATAATTCATAATTTGTTAAGTGAAAGCGGTTTGTTAAAAAGTAATTATCAGTTGCGTTTTTTAACCGAATTGACTGTTGATGACGATAGCGGCCGTTTGTTTGAAATGGGGGGGTTGACTGGCCGGAGTAATGGTTTGTGGCGGGATAAGTTTATTAATAGTGGACGGACGATGCGTGGTTTGTTCCGCTTCTGTCCGCCACAAAAAATAGTGGAATATTTTACTGAGCATTGGACTGAAGCAGAAAAACAGGTTAATGGCAGCAATGGAGATAAAGGTAGGATGATTTATCAAGCCCTGTTAGATCGTTCTATGTCCGATCAGGATATGTTACAGTTGGGGTTGGCCGAGTTGGTAAGCAAAAAAAGTTCAGATGCGTCAGCTAATGGAGTAGTAGATAAAGAGATAATACCCATTGAACCGGTAAGGCGTTATCAAAAATCTTTGGCGCGGGCTCAGAAGATGTTATTCAATGTGCCAGAAGAAGAATTATATCGCCAAGGTCGGTTAATAGACTCACGATTAGGTAAGGTGGTAGTAAATATTGAATCAACCGATCCACAGGTGCCTAAATTTTTAGGTGGACATTATGCGGTGCGTTCCGATCCGCGGGGTTTTAATTATTATTTAAGTTATGAACCCAAAAATAACAGTTTAGCTTTTAACACCAGCGATTCGCAAGTAGATTTGTCTGAGGAATTTAGGGACTTTTTAGAGGTACATAAAGATTTGGTACCGGTACGCGGGGCTTTGCTTATTAAACCTCGCGGCGCTGAGCCATTGAGTTTTAAATTTGAAGATTTTCTTAAAGAAATTGGTTACGATATTAATCAGTCGCAGGGCTTGGTGCGTGAATATTTTATAAAGCAGGGTATTTTACTGTCAACGGACAAGGTTAAGGCAGCGGCCACTACGTCAGCGGTTATCCAGACAAAGCAGCGTTTTGCTAGTTTGGCGACAGCGGAGAATAATCAGGACCAAAGTGAAGGGTTTGAATCAAAGTATTTAGGTATTAAATTCAGCCGTGAATTAACAGACAATGAACAAAAAATAAAAGATGATATAGATAATCACATCAGACAAGTTTTGTTAAAATATATTGAGTCAGTAGTTAAAAGCAAGGAGTCTTCACTGGAACAAACTAAACTTAATGAGATTATAGAGCGGCAAATTGATTTGGCTTTTAAAAATCCTCAAATAGTGGAACAACTGAGTAACCGTTATCGGCAGGCTAAACTTCCTTTGGCCATTGACAAAAGTTGATTTTAGGGTTAATTTTACCTGTTAAAATTCAATTATGAATACGGCCCAACAAATTAAAGATTTACAGCAGGCTGCCCAAACTTTTGGCCAACGACTGGGATTTTTAATCAGTGCTCTAAATGTTGCCGATGAAGTAAAAGAGGCTTTGTTGGTTTTGTTGCCGCAAATGACCGAGCAACAACTTTGGGATTTTTCGGAAATTCTGGAACAGGCTTATATCAACGATAAAACTATTGAATTTGATCAGCAGTTGATAGCAGACTTAAAAAGTATCGTTGAGTCATATGACAGCCAGTCAGTTGGTTTGTTAAATGAGACCGCTGATCAATTGACTGCGTTGTTGGTTAAGATTAAATCAAGTTTCAAATAAAGTTTATATGTCGGAAGAAACTAAAAAATTAAACAGTGCTACCAGCCAACCAGAGTTTGGTCCGGAAATGGAACAGGCTGTGGTTCAGGCGGCCACAGAATTAAGACGAGAGAGCGCCATAGAAGATATAGTAAAGTTTATTCAATCTGAGTTGACGCATGGCAATTATAATGAAACTTTTTATATTTTACCCGACGGCTCACTGGATTTTTCTCATAGTGTTAAAAACGGTCGGGCCAGTGATCAGCCACCTTTGGTAACTATGTTAAGTGATTTATATGATAAAGGAGAATTAACTTTAGCCAGAATCGAGCAGGGGTTAAATGAAGTAGCGGACAGTGCCAGTAATCAAAACCCTAAGTTTAATTTTTCTATCGCCTCTGGATCAGTGGAGAATAACAGACAGTCATACGAACTTAAAATTAGTATCGCGGCCACGGCACCTGTTCCGCCACCGGCGGAACAGGTGCCGGTTACACCAGTAGGGTCTGGTGGGGAGACCGAAGTTAAGCCTGAGACAGAAAAACCAAAAAACAAGGAAGTTTGGTGTTTGGTTGGAGAACAATTTTACAAAACTGCTACTACTATTTTAGGTGTTAAGACTTTTACTGATTTTGCTGAGATTGTTGGCCGGGCGGTTGGGCAAACCGGTAGTCTAAAAGAAAGATGGCGCAAGGCCATAGCCGCCAGTAAGGGCGATTTGGGTAAGTATCTTAAAGGCAAGGAAGAGGTTGTATCAGAAAAGAAAAAGCTAGAGGAGGTTTTAGATGAGTTGTTTAAACAGTATCATGAGGCGACCGATAAAAAAGATGATTTAGCTAAGAATAAATTTTGGAATACAGTTAAGGAGTTAGACAGTTTAACCAAAGAAGGCGGCGTGGAGTATTTGCCGGAACAAGATAGAAAAGAGTATCGGGTTCAATTGGCGCGTATTATTTGGCAGTACCGCAAAAAGCAGAGTGAGTTAAACAAAGAACGTAATCAAAAAATAAGTCAGGTCGGTAATTTATATCTGAATAATAAAGTAAGTGGTTATATCGTGGCCAGAGATGCTTTGAATGGTTTGTTTACGGCCAGTGGTACACCCATGCTGCGCACAGTCGGTTATACTGTTTTCGCTGCTTTGGAGAGGGGCAGCAAAGCTAACCGTGAGTTTGAGAAAGCTTTACTTAAAGGGGATAAGATTACAGAGAAAGATAGTAAGGCGGGGTTTGTCTTAAAGGATGTGGTAATTAATTCAACGGTGGAAACGGCTCGGTCTTTAATTTTTCAAGGGAAAAATAAATCCAGCCAGCACAAGGTAATGGATTTTGTAGAAGCGGCTGGTTCAGTTTTCCGGGCTTTTGGTTTAGCTGCTTTAACTGTTTCACAAATAAGTCATGAAGGGGTAACGGGTAATATAGGTAAAATGGTTAATGAGTTTCGTTCTTCTTTTGAGCAAAACGGTGTTTTAGGTGGGACTATTAAAGAAGTAGGTAAGAATTTTGTAAATAATGCTGAAAGGATGTGGCATTTGTATACAAATCCGGTAGAGACTTGGCAGAGGGTATTTGGTAAGGAGCAAGCCACAGTAGTTAGTGGTGGCAGTAATATATCGTCGGAAATTCTAAAACAGGGTGCGGTTATTGAGGCTCTTTCGCATAAGTATGGTTTATCCATACCAGATTTAAGTCAGTTACCAGCGGGTGAGGTTAATAGTTACGCCCATTATTTGCAGCAACTGGATGAAACTTTTACCAAAGCTAATTTGTCCGGTCATCATTTTAACGTTCAAACTTTTCTACATGATCATCCGGACATGTTGGCCGAACGCAAAGTTCCGTCGGTTCAGGAAATCACTGATCGTTTTGCCAAGGATATAAAAATTCACGAGGTGGCCGTCGGTGAGGGTATAGAAAATAAAGGCATTCAGCAAATTTTAGATGACCCTAAAAAATTTGGCTTTAGTGGTAATATCAACGATAATCAAGCTGTGCGTCACTATGCCGCTACTTTAGCCCACCAAGCCGCTCTTAATACCAAAATTGGTGGCACTGCCGTGGCTGATGCTCAGTCGGATTTGCGTCTTAAGGGTTCAGCTAGGGGTGAGGAAGTTCGCTTGGTGTTAGATAGTAATGGCCAGGCTCATTATGAATTCAGTCAGGGTTTAAACGAGGCCGATGTTTACCGGCATTTGGACGTAGCGCCTCAGCCGACCGGTCAGGCCCTGCACACCGAAAGTTTGGATTGGTGGAACAAAGAGTTTAAACAAGGCACTTTGTTAAAAATGGAAATGCCCGGCGGTAGTACCACTAGTGATTTGGCTGTATATGAGTTTAAGGGTCGGGACGGCAGTCACGGTGTTTTATTCGTAGATGATGTTAAGCATGAAATATTACCTTATTCCACAGTAACCGACGATTATGCAACGGTAGATTTTGGCCGGGAGATTAACGAAACTTATCATTCTTTATCTCAGGTCGCCCAAGAGGTCAGTACAGCTATTGGTCCTAACGGCCAGCATTGGACGGTAGCTGATAAGTTGCTGGCGGCTGAGTGGTCATCGCCTAAGTACGGTACCAGCGGGCAGTTTGATGTTAAGTCGTTTGCCTCAGCGGTTAATATAAACAGGATTAGTGATTTGGTTCATCATATTGGCGGTGAAGCGCCTAAGTATCTTAAAGACTGGGAGTTTGGTCTTTATATCAAAGACCAGTCCAACTTGCAGGATATGATGCCGGCCAAAGCGGTTAAGTTATGGGAGATTGGGCAAACGGTGCGGGCTAACGGATTCAAATCTGTTGATTACGGTTTTATTAATAAAATGTATTCTACTAACCACGATTTAAATTGGAACGTGCAAGGCGATAAATTTATTGCAGATGTTAAGTCACCTTTGGCTAACCAACCGGTGGAGCTTAATATAGTCGATAAGTCGCACTTTAATGAAAGTTTTTATTTAGAGAATAAACAATTGGCCAATCGTATCGCTTTGAACGAGCAAATAGTCTTTAATCAATTAGGCCATGATTTTACTAGTGATCAGGCGCGCCAGTTAATGGCCATGGACGTAAAAGATTTCAAGTTGTCCACTTTGGAAACGCATTTTGGCAAAGGTTTTTTGATGTTTAATAATAACAGCACTATTGAAAGCTGGTTCCACGACATTAAACCTAAATTACAAGGAGCTAACGCCGGCACGGTGGGTGAGAATTTGCATCGGTATTTTCTAAGTCATAAAGGAGTTTTGGAGAGTTGGAAGTTAAAGGGTGTTAATCTGCCGCTAGAAGAACAGAATGATATAAATAAACCAGCTGTTAATATTGTTGAGACGTCGTCCAGTCAATCTAATTCTACTGTTTCTGCCGCCAAGGAGGCTATACGCCAGGCGGAGGAGTTGGAAGCCAGACTTAAAGCTCAGGATGCCATAGAAAAAGCGGAAAAAATATTGAAAGAAAAGAAATAGGTTGAAGATCAACTCCCCCTCACCCCCTCTTTAACAAAGAGGGGGGACTGCAGTAGGAGAAGATTGCGTTCCTTTAGTAAAAGGAGATGACAGTAAGGGTAGATAGTGATTTTTGGAAAAAAGGGGAATGATCAACTCCCCCTCCCTTTGTCAAAGGGAGGGGGCGGGGGGAGAGTTGGTGGAACTCTCTCCCATTTCCTCTTTAACAAAGAGGGGGCTACAACTGTGTTCCTTTAGAAAGAGGGGTAATAGTAGTAGGGGGACTATGTTCTTTTAACAAAGAGGGGAAGAAAACACTCCCTCTCTTAGTAAGAGAGGGTTGGGGAGAGTGGGGGAACTCCCCCTCACCCCTCTTTAGCAAAGAGGGGGAATGATCAATTTCCCCTCCCTTTGCCAAAGGGAGGGGGCGGGGGAGAGTTAGACATTTGTTTGGTTTAATTGAATAAAAATAGAGACCACCTTGGTAGATGGTCTCGTTCAATATTTGGAATTTTTTAATCGGGGTCACCGATTAAATTTTTTTGTTTTTCAAGATTTTCAATCCTGGCACGGAGTTGGTTGATTTCGTCCGTTAAAGAATTGATTTTCTGTGCGTTAGCCGAATCAGTTAGAGCAGTTTTAAGATCGTTAACTTTTGTGCTGAGTTCACCGCGTAATGATGTTATAGAAGCATCCAGATCAGCAATTTGTTGAGAGATTTTATCCAATTTGCCACTGTTTCCCTTAACAACAGCGAGAATTTCTTCGCGTTGTTTTTTGGCTGCAGAATATCCACGTTTTGATGATTCCCTGTGTTCAGTTAAGTTTTTATCATGCTGCGATATTGCGCTGGTTATTTTTGCTGTTGCAGAATCAATATCGGTTTTTTTAGCATAATCATTTGGGAATTGAGGAACAGGCAATGGTGCCGGAGTATTGATAGTGGTAATTGTTTCAGTTTTTTCATCTTTAGCGGATGTTGAAGGTGTATTTGTTAAGAACAGAATAAGGAATAGTACAAACAAAACACCAAGTACAGAAGCAATTATCCAAGGCCAAGGGTTCCGGTTGTTACAGATTGACAGATAAGTGGTAAGCGGAAGGTTTTGTTCAGGAATGTGGACATTGGAATTAGGAACCGGTATTGGGCCATTGCAGAGATTAGTGTTTGGTTGTTGATTGTTGTTAGTTTGATTATTGCGGTTACGTCCGATTAAAAGTATTATCAATCCGGTTATACCAGCAATTACTACTAAACCAAGAAAGATTACCATTAAAATTTGAAAGGTTGTCATTGTAGACTCCTAAAGTTTTGTTTTTGATTATTATTTAATTTTTTTATAGCTTAATTAAAATCCGTAGGAAAGTCCAAATGATATTTGCATTGCCGCTGAACTTTTTTCTGGTTTTAGTATTGAATATTTTGGCAATTTTACAATTGCCGCATATCCAATACCCACACCAAGTTCAGCAGTAAATTTTGGCCACGGATCAAATGTTATTGAACCGCCGACTGTTGCAGCAAATTGTTTATGAGGC
>Ga0272446_1001478_pt1 | contig 34066 bp, 33 predicted proteins | sample YNPCB0061_FD_194587 | JGI IMG/M metagenome (GOLD analysis project Ga0272446, IMG submission 194587) | Hot spring microbial mat communities from Yellowstone National Park, WY, United States - YNP-CB-006-1 | ecosystem: Environmental > Aquatic > Thermal springs > Hot (42-90C) > Sediment | place...
GCAGCTTATTTGGCAAATGCTGAGAGCGAAACTGCGACTCAAGAACTTTTGGCAATTCCTGGATTGCTAGAGCGAGTTAAGCAAAACCAAGCAACTCCTAAAGCACAGTACACCCGTTGGAGAAGCCTTCGTTCCGATGTATGAGGTTCTTCTCCATCCCGATGCCCAAAAAGTTTACGTCAATGCCGATAAAGTCTTAGCGAAGAAAATCGCTCGATGTTTGCAGCAGCTAGAGCAAACTCCTCGTTCGCATCCTAACATCAAAGCTCTCAAGGGAGATTATGCAGGTTATTATCGCTACCGTCTTGGAGACTACAGGGTAATCTATTCGATAGACGATGATTTAGTTCAGGTGTTTGTTGTAGCGATCCGCCCATCGCAGTGAAGCATACGAAGCATAGAGACGAGTTGACAGGTCTGGTTGCGAAATAGAAACGCCGCCTAACCAGCCCCTGGCAGCGGACGGAACAGAGATCTGGGCAGTGTTGTTAAGGTTCTTTGCCGCCGCTGAAGGGCAACGATAGCGATCGCCCTGTTTCTCGCGGCGACCCCGAGCCAGAAAGCCTACCCAGCATCGCCGTTTGAGCGATTGATTTTGTCCTCAGCTTCCTGACCAAAGCGATAATTCTTCCCTAAGCCCGGCGATACATCATACCCGGTAGCTGTATCACCAGCCCTTCGAGTTCTAGCTGTAACAATTCGGCTGAAAGGGTGCCCGTTGGTAAGCCCGTATGGTAAACCAATTGATCCAGGGCAACTCCTTCGGTTCCTGGCTGGTGCAGTTCGCTCAAGGCCGTGAGCAGACTTTTTTGCTCAGGGGGCAGATCGGGAGGCAGGTTATTGGAGCGGGGAAAGGGGCGATGATCTATCCTGGGCAGGCTGCCCAACAGTTCGAGTAAATGGTTTTCGCCTAGAATCACCTGGGCACCCTGGTTGAGCAACGCCAGACAGCCAAGGGCTTGGGGGTGGTCGAGACTACCAGGGAGCACATAAACGTCGCGCCCATAGTCACTGGCTAGATGGGCGGTAATTAATGCGCCAGAGCGCTCTGGTGCTTCCATCACAATTACCGCACGACAAAGACCGGCAATGATGCGATTGCGACGAGGAAAGTGGACACGATCAGCCTTAGTGCCAGCAGGGTATTCGCTGAGCGCCAGCCCAGTAGTCACCAATTGGTGATAGAGCGCACGATTTGTCCAGGGATAGATTTGGTCAACACCTGTACCTAAAATCGCCAGGGTGCGTCCGTTGCCCTCCAGACAGGCCCGGTGAGCACAGGTGTCGATGCCTTCCGCCAGACCTGAAACAATAGTGAAACCCGCTTCGACCAGGGTGCGGGTCAGGCGCTGAGTCCACTTTCTGCCATAGTCTGAGGGGTTGCGGGTGCCAACAATTCCTATCATGGGCTGCACTCCCTGGTTTTCTGAAGGCACCACAATGCCACGATAGTAAAGCACTGGCGGTGAATCAAAGGTCTCTAGTAGGAGTTGGGGATAGTCGGCATCGGCGGGAGTCCAAAAGTGAGGATTGGTGATTTCATGACTCTGGAGTAAGGTCGGCGGATCGATAGTGTTGCGGGCCTTGGCGATCGCGTCGGCAAGCTGCAAACCGATGCCATTCACCCCCAGTAAATCTGCTGCCGGAGCCGTCCAAGCGGCGGCAAGGGTGCCAAATTGTTCCTGCAAGCGTTGCAATAAAATCGGGCCAACTCCTTCAATCTGAGACCAGGCTAGCCACAATGCACGTTCTGATGTCAAAGGTCTTTCCTCAAAAATACCAAGCAAGTGAACGGATCTACGCAGGGAAAAGCTGGACAGGGGAGTTGCCAGGCTCCTTGACTTTTCCACATTAGGTTGACCGGCTTTCAGCCCTAGCTCATCAGAAACCATAAGTTCGTTTTGATGAGTCGGTCAGCGTCGCCCATCCATTTGTCTAAAACCAAGTTTTAATAGAGTATTGCGCTTGATTTATTCTTCCCGCCAAGCCATGCAAAACAAAGAGGTGACTCTACCGATTTCCCAGCATTGGCAAATTCGAGTCGCTGTTTTACCTGATGATTTTCCGCTGATTCAAGCGATTCGGATTGCGGTGTTTCAGCAAGAGCAAGGGATTGCGCCAGCGCTAGAGTTTGATGGCAAAGATGCCACAGCCACCCAGATTCTGGCTTACCTGGAGGATCAACCCGTGGGGACTGCCCGGTTTCGTGTGGTTGCCCCTGGAGTCGCCAAACTAGAGCGGCTGGCGGTTTTGCCCCAGGCCCGTGGTTGTAAGCTCGGTCAACAGATTGTTAAGTTTGCCCTGAAAGAAATGGCTAAGACCCAGATCCATACAGCGATTATTCATGCTCAAACAACTGTGCAACGTTTTTATGAAAAGTTGGGTTTCACGCCAGAGGGAGAGCAGTTTGAGGAGGCGGGAATAGCCCATATTAAGATGCGGTGCGCCGAACTAGGGCGGTTTTCTTCCCATTCATGCTAATGGTTTGTCAAATTAGATTTGAGCACTAAGGGATCGGCAAGTTAACGATGCACCATAAGGCGGTTAAGGGCTGAGCGCAGTCGTTTCGCGGAGCGACATGAAATGCGTCGCGTCTTCATCGGAGAAAGCTCGCTAAGAGGATCTGTTGTTTTCCGACGCAGGCCTCTCTAAGCGCTAGGAAGTTGATTAGAGTTAAATTTTGAGGGCCTGCGACCCATCAAAATTTTTCAGACGGGACACAAGTAGGGTTCATCACAATGCCTCAGGTGAGTTTAGCTGAGTTAGTCACCCAGGTTCAGAACAGTCAGGCGCTGGCCAGTTTTCCTACCGATACGGTGCCAGCCTTGGCTGCCATACCCGAGGCGGCAGAGCAGATCTTTATGGTGAAACAGCGCAGTCTAGACAAGCCCTTGATTTTAATGGGGGCAAGCACTGCGGAGTTGTGGGATTATATCACCGGAAGTCAGGCCGAGCAGCAGATATGGCGACAGGTGGCCGATCGCTACTGGCCAGGAGCATTGACCTTGGTTTTGCCTGCCAGCGATCGCGTTCCTCCTGCCATGAATCCTAAGGATCCTACAACCATTGGGTTAAGAGTTCCTAACCATCCGCTGGCCCTGGCGATTTTGCGGCAGACTGGCCCCCTAGCGACGACCAGCGCCAATCGCTCAGGTCAGCCAGCTCTGCAGACCATGGCAGAAATTGAGGCCCAGTTTCCTCAAGTTTTTACCCTTTCCCCTGCGGCGACCGTTGAGTTAACTGCATCCTCTCATTCTGAAGCTATATTAGGTGGGTCGGGTACCCCCTCTACTGTGCTGCGTTGGCGCAAAACAGGCTGGCAAGTGCTGCGACAAGGCGCTGTTCAATGGGATGGGATCGTTAATTGTGACTGAGCTCTTTTGGTTCATCGTTGGCATAGGTCTGGGGGTCGCTCTAACCTGGAGCCTAAGCCGCCGCATGACGCTATCCCCCTCCACCCCTGAGGCAAAGTTAACGGCCTCGGCATCCCCGACTCCGCCTCCAACTACTGGGCAGGAGACGCTTTTGGCTTATCGACTGGCAACGGAGATGAGCCAGTTTCAGGCCGGTTTTCTGGCGCGGACTTCCCATGAGTTGCGATCGCCCCTCAACAGCATTATTGGGCTGCACCAGTTGATTCTTTCTAATTTGTGCGATGACCCCGAAGAAGAGCGGGAGTTTATTGCCCAGGCTCATGAGTCGGCGTTAAAAATGGTGCGCTTGCTGGATGAATTAATTGAGATTTCTCGACTGGCCTGTGGGCGCTATCAACTGAATTGCCAACCCCTTTCCCTCAAGAAGTTACTGAGCCAAGTGCATACGGCAACCTACCTGCAAGCAGCCAATCGGCGGTTAAGCCTGCAGGTTGTCATGCCAGAAACAGATGCATTTGTGTGTGCCGATTGCCACTGGCTAGAACACACGCTTCTCTTGCTGGTCGATCAGGCGATCGGCCAGAGTGAAAATAACTCGATCCAGATCTCTAGCCAAATTGATTTAGCCACCGCCAAGGCCTGGATCTGGTTAGATAGTGCGCAACCTCTGGATATCTGGCAGGAACCCAGGCAACTCTCCCAAAATGAACCGACTCCTAACCAAGTTGGTCTGTCTTCTGGGATCAGTCTGCTGGTCTGCCAACAGATCCTGGCGCTAATGGGGGGGACACTCCAGCCTGCCAACCTCCCCCCTAACCTCACAACGCACTTTCAACAGCGCCTCCAATGTACTTTGCCTTTGGCCAAGGAAAGTGATGCGTCATCGGGCGGGTAGCACGAAAGAAGTGTTAAGCTCCTTTACCGGAAATTGCTGAAGCGTTAAACTTCGTTGCAATTCGCCCCTGGCCTGCAAACGCGTGTGATAGCCTGCTTAACGTCAACGTTCATATTGCTGCAAAAAGAGGGTTATCGTGAGTTTGTCTAAGAATTCTATCGAGGCTTTCCCAAGAGAAGATTTCAGCGAATACGTTGCCCATCTGCAACTTCATATGTCCCTTCAGGCACGTAAATTGGTACCGTCTTTGACGAATGCGGCTGATAGTCGTGCTCAGTTCCTCCACCAAACCCAGGCTGATTTTGAGAAAGTGATCTCTCGCCAAGCCCAATAAGTCGATGGCTTAACGCTTTCACTAAAATTTCACTAAAAAAAAAGATTAAGCCAAAAAGATAGATTCACTAAAGTAGTTCAAATTGAGGAGTTAGAGGACGTTTGGAAAGGCCAAGGTCTGTCATGCTTGACATACAGGGATCTTCCCTCCCCATACGTTGTGTTGCCAACGCCAGAGAAACAAAGGAAACGCCTGTAAATTCCTCTTTTTCTATGCGATTGGCGCATCCCCTTAAGAGATTGAAAGAGGCTCACGCACATAAGCATGAAATCTCGCAGAAGACCTTTAAGACATCTCTTAGGGGCAGATCTCTAATTCAGAACTGGCCAACTGCGTCAGGATGTTGATAAAGCTCATCGATCTGGAAGTTGGCCGATGGACTTAAATCGCATTTGATTGATGAACTGCACTTTAGGCCAGGACAAGCAATTGCCCTGGCTTTTGAGTTAAGCTCCTCTCCATGACCAGCCAAAACGTTTTTTCTGAGGGGGCTTCCGAGTTTTTAGAAGGTTTCTAGCCAGTTGCCTGACAAATCTTTATTTCTAGGCAATTAAAACCGCAGCGAGTCAACCAAAACCCGCCTTCGCGGGTAACGAAACCCTGGATAGACCGAGTCCGCGGCGGCGGACTTTAGTGGTGTAGGCGCGACTTTAGTCGCCGCCAGCCGTGAGCACTCAGTATCAGGGGTTTCAATCGTTTTGTAATGAAGGATTTCTATGACCTGCATCGGCAGGTTTTGTCCGTATAGCCGCGACTTTAGTCGCCAAGGCGACAGGGGGATAGGCTCTGAAAACATCCTCTTAGGGTGAGCCTGAGAAAAAAGCTGGAGTGCTCACTTCCAGTAATAGTTCGATCAACTTTTTCTACATAAAAGAATCTACCTATTCTTTACGAAACTTAAGATAATAGAGTAAAGGTTCGATGGTGCGGGCAAAACTAAATTGCGCCTTTGCTATCGAACTTAATTCGCTGAGTGAGTCTTTTGAGCTGGGTGCCAGTCGCCTTGAAGGAGAAGTTATTTGAAGGTTTTACGCACGCTTGCCCCAGCAACCCGTCGTCATTTCTTGGTGCTGTTTGTGATAGGGCTGTTGTTTTGGTCGAGTCTGGCCTCGCTGTTGCCGACGTTGTCTCTCTATGTCGAGTCAGTCGGTGCGACCCGGCACCAAGTTGGGATTGTGATGGGGGCTTTTGCCATTGGCCTACTGCTATTTCGTCCCTGGGTGGGCAACCTGGCTGACTCAAAGGGCCGGCGGGTGGTGTTGCTGATTGGTCTATGGGTGGCCGCGATCGCGCCGCTTGCCTACCTGTTTACAACTTCAATTCCTCTATTAATCGGCATTCGCATCTTCCATGGGTTGAGTATTGCGGCCTTTACAACGGGTTACAGTGCCCTAGTCGCCGATCTATCTCCATTACGGCAACGGGGGGAATTGATTGGTTACATGAGTCTGGTGACACCGATTGGTATGGCTGTGGGGCCGGCTCTTGGTGGTTTTGTTCAAGCCTCTATCGGCTATACGGTTTTGTTTTTGATGGCAGCAGGGTTTGGGTTAGTAGGGCTAATTGGCGCGATCGGGGGGTTGCCTGCTACACCATTCGTTGCCCCTAACCTAGCGATGGCACCCAACAGCCGCCCTTCTGGGCTAGGCTTTGAGGTTATACTCAGTCCTCGCCTCCGCATTCCAGCTCTGGTGATGTTGATGGTGGGGTTAGCCTTTGGTACTCTCAGTACGTTTGTGCCGTTATTTATTAAAGAAACAGGGGTAGCATTGAATGCTGGCTTATTTTACGCTGCGGCTGCGATCGCCAGTTTTGCGATGCGCATTTTGGTGGGGCGTGCTTCCGACCACTATGGACGGGGACGGTTCATTACCCTGGGGCTGTTGCTCTATGCCATCTCAATGCTGTTGCTCTGGCAGGCTCACAGTGCAACCGAGTTTCTTTTAGCTGGCGCCATCGAAGGGGCAGGGGCAGGGGTGTTTTTGCCCATGATGATTACCCTGGCAGCGGATCGCTCTCGCCCTGATGAGCGGGGTCGGGTGTTTGGGTTATGTATGGCCGGCTTTGACCTGGGTATTGCGATCTCGGGGCCAACTCTAGGCTTCTTTGCAGATCAGCTTGGCTATCGCGGTTTATTTGGATTGTCGGCTGTGCTGGTAGCGGTGGCTTTACTGGTTTTTATTAGCCTCTCTAGTAAGAGCTTTACCGCATCGATTCACTATGCCCTGGGATCTGGCAAAGACTTTTATGCCATTTCTCAAACCAGTGACTAATACAGAATCGTACGAGGGAGTATCATTCCCCATAATGGATGCAGCATGTCTGGAGGAGCAATCTAACCCTCTAGCCATGCCATCAATATGCTCAAATAGGGGATGACCATCCATCGACATCGAGTAGAACGTAGGGCAACTGTGGGCAAACTTTTTCGCGGTTGGGTATTGGTTTTCATTGGGCTGCTCTTGGGGTTGGGCTTGCAGAGGTGGGGGGCGATCGCCCAGCAGAGCAAACCCATTTCCATCGGGTTGGGGGTTGCCCAAACCAGCAATGTTGCCCTACTGGGGCAAGAACAGGTTGCCGGAGGCAAAATTGCCGAAGCCTATTTCAACCGCCAGGGCGGTATCAATGGCAAACCGATTCGGATTGTGTTACAAGATACAGGCGGCGACGAAGCTGGCACGATTAATGCCTTTCAAACGCTGATTAACCGCGATCGCGTCGTCGGCATTGTGGGGCCGACCCTCTCTCAGCAAGCCTTTAGCGCAGATCCGATTGCGGATCGAGCCAAAGTGCCAGTCATTGCCCCCTCCAATACCGCCAAAGGGATTCCCCAGATTGGGGAATATATCTCGCGGGTTTCTGCTCCGGTCGTGGTGGTGGCCCCCAATTCGGTGCAGGCCGCGCTGACCTTGAATCCTCAAATCAAGCGTGTCGCCGTCTTTTTTGCCCAAAATGACGCTTTTAGTAAGTCAGAGACCGAAATTTTTCAAAAGGTCGTGCAGGAGCAAGGGCTGGAAGTTGTTACCGTGCAGCGCTTTCAGACAACGGATACCGACTTTCAAACCCAGGCGACGACCGCCCTGAGCCTTAAGCCTGACTTGGTAATCATTTCAGGATTGGCTGCCGATGGTGGTAACCTGGTACGCCAACTTCGGGAGTTGGGCTATCGTGGCTTGATTATCGGCGGTAATGGGTTAAATACCTCCAACCTGTTTCCGGTCTGTAAAGCCTTCTGTGATGGGGTATTGATTGCCCAGGCCTATAGCCCACAGCACCCCAGTGCCCTTAATCAAGCCTTTCGAGAAGCTTATCTGAAGCAGTTTCAGAAACAACCGCCCCAATTCAGCGCCCAAGCCTTTACAGGCATTCAGGTCTTTGTCGAGGCGCTGCGCCAGATTGACCAGCGCCAAAAACTAGAACAATTCTCCCTGGAGGATCTCCGTGTAGCGCTAAACCAGCAACTGCTGGCGGGCAAATACGACACGCCCCTGGGAGCAATCTCTTTCACCCCAGAGGGAGAAATCATTCAAAAAAACTTCTATGTGGCGCAGATCAAGATGAGTGCCGATGGCGAGACGGGGCAGTTCGTCTTTTCCAAATTGACGGCCACAGGGCTGAGTCAGGCGATCGCGACGGATAATACCCCCATCTCTGGGTTTGCCCTGATCTTGCAGAACATTCTGAATGGCCTTTCTATTGGCAGTGTCTACGCCATCTTTGCCCTGGGTTATACCCTGATCTTCTCGATTTTGGGCATCATCAACTTTGCCCATGGTGCCCTTTTTACCCTGGGAGCTTATCTCACCTATGCCCTGATGGGTCGGCGCTTTGGTTTTAATGGGTTGCTTGCCAATGCCCAGTTACCGATTCAACTCTCCTTTGTGCCAGCAATGGTGCTGGGTGCTGTACTAGCGGGCCTTGTGGGTGTAGCAATTGAGCGGTTTGCCTTTCATCCCTTACGCCAAAGGGGAGCCGATCCCTTGCTTACGGTGGTCTCTAGCTTGGGAGTCGCACTGGTGGTGGTGAATGTGATTCAGTATCTGGTAGGAGCCGAACCTTACACCTTTCCCAGTGATATCTATGGGAACTTGCCCGAACGTGTCAATTTTGGCTCGGCGGCCAATCCCATTCCCATTCGCACGGTGCAGTTGGTGATCTTTGGAGTGTCGATGCTGATTCTGGTGGTTCTCACCTATTTGATTAATGCCACTAAGTACGGCAAAGCCATGCGCGCTGTAGCGGAAGACCCAACCACGGCGAGCCTATTGGGGATTAATCCTGATCGTTTTGTGGTGCTGACCTTTTTTGTCAGTAGCTTCGTCGGCGCGATCGCCGGTACCCTTGTGGCCTCTAGTGTTGGCATCAGCAACCCCTACTTTGGCATTAACTATGGGCTAAAGGGACTGGCTGTAATTGTGTTAGGGGGGCTAGGTAGCATTCCAGGTGCGGTAGTTGGTGGGTTGGTACTGGGCCTATTTGAGGCCTTTGTTCCGGGAGAATACTCGGCCTTCAAGGATGCAGTGGCCTTTGGCTTGCTCTTTTTAGTGCTGGTGATTCGGCCCAGGGGGCTAATGGGGCGGCGGCTAATTCAGAAGGTCTAGGGAGAAGATGCAAGGACATTGTTTGCTGATTTCTAGCCCTCTTTTTCTAGCACTTTTTTCTAGCACTCTGACAGATGGTTGTTTGGTTAACTGTATTAAGAAACCTGAGGTTTCGTTTCGATTTCTGGTTGCGGCTTGCTACTAAATAGAAAACTCCAAACGCGGTAGAAGGCGTAGGGGAATAGGAGTAACACCAGAAGCCCCCCTGCTACGGGCACGGTAATCGCCAGCAGGGTGAGTACAATCGCCCCAATCAGTTCTACCGTTGCCAACACTGGGTTCGTTAGCCCACCGGAAATCGCCGTAGACCCAACTCGAAAGATGTTTAACAAGCTTTTGGTGAGGCCCGCTGTGCCACCCCCCGCCGCGATCGCCAATGTCCACTGAATCAAGGGGTTCATATCTGGCGCAACAGCCGCTGTAATTACGGTACCAGCCAGCATCGCCAGGGGGGTTGAAATGAAGTCAAGGGCATGGTCAAACCAGGGAATGTAGTAGCCCACCACCTCTAGCACAGCCGTGACGGCAAAAAGAACAACCGCTTGGTCAGAGGCCAACCACTCGGTATTTTCTGGTAGATTAAGGTGCCCTAAATCAGACACCAGGCTGATCAGCAGAAAGGGAATCGATACCCGAAAGCCGGTAGCCGCGCTCAAACAAATCGCTAATAGGATGCTAATGAGGGTCTTGAGACTGGCGAGGGCAGCGAATCCAGCAAAGCTTTCTACAATCATGGGTAGGCGATAAATCTACCCCAGACTTAACAGACTCCTGCGAGCTGCAACAACCACCCTCGCTACAGTGTAATATTTCTCAACATACGATCTGCTTTGATTAGGGGATTAGGGCGGCCTAGCGCGATCGCGGTTTTCCCTACTCCCCCATAATCTGACACCCAACCGTGCGCTTACGTGGCCCGTCTAATTCTAGTAGCAACACCGATTGGTAAGTGCCCAGGCCCAGGTAGCCATCTATCACTGGCACCACCTCGCTGTAGCTGAGCAGCATTGCCATCAGATGAGCGTGGGCATTTCTCGGCTCATCAGGGGGAATGTTTTCACGTAAATGCAGGTCGTTATGAAGATAGGAATCGGTGGGGGGCGCCAACTTTTTCAACCAGGTTTCAATATCTGCGAACAGTCGGACTTCATCTTCGTTAACTGCTAGGGCCATAGTAGTATGCCTGGAAAACACTAGCATCTGCCCGTTTTGAATACCCGTGGTACTCAGCAAGGCCTGCAACTGGTGGGTGATGTTACAAACGCAAATTGCAGCTTCGGTTTCAATCTCTAGAACACAATGGGCGATCGCCATTTCCCAACAGACTCCGCAAATGCTTTTTCTCCAAACTACCGCGATTCAGAAGCACGCAACGTACAATCATTAGGGTTACTTCTGGGCGTTTCTTGTTGTCTTACTATGACCTATTGCCTTGGAATCATCACCAGCACTGGCCTAGTGATGGCAGCCGACTCGCGCACCAATGCCGGAGTTGACTACATTTCAAGCTACAAAAAGTTGTTTGATTTCTCGATCGCGGGCGAGCGTGCTCTGTTTCTCTGCACTTCTGGCAACCTGGCGGTGACGCAGGCAGCCATCACCCTGATGGCGCGCGATATCAAAACCGCCGCCGAACCCAATCTCCACAGTCTGACCAATTTATATGATGTGGCGCGTTATATTGGCAGCAAGCTGCGGGCCTTGCAGTTGGAAGATCGAGAATGGCTTGAAAAGGACAAGATTGACTGTAGCTGCAATATTCTACTGGGGGGGCAAATTTGTGGAGAGGAGCCGGGTCTGTACCTCATCTACAGCCAGGGTAATTTTATCCAGGCTTCTAAGGAAACACCTTTCTTACAGATTGGTGAAACCAAATATGGCAAGCCGATTCTTGATCGCATCCTGAACTTTGACACCCCATTGCAGGCAGCAGCCAAGTGTGCTCTGCTATCGATTGATTCGACGATGAAGTCCAATATTTCGGTAGGGCCACCGATTAATCTGGTGATGTATGAAATCGACAGTTTTAAGGTACGGTATGAGCTGAAGTTAAAGATTGGTGCTCCTTATCTCAGAAAGATCCGCACGCTTTGGGAAATTTCGCTGAACCAGGCCTTTGAGCGGATGCCTGATATTGACTGGGAACATTATCTAGAATTACCAGATGAACGCACGACGGAGGATTGAGGAAGAATTCTTATGGGTCAGCCAATCGATACAAGCGCTGTCAAGCTATTAGTGTTGGATATTGACGGTACGATCGCGGGGGCTGACAACGAGGTCAACCAAACGGTGCGACACGCCGTGCGGGCAGCCCAGGCAAGGGGAGTTCAGGTGGCGATCGCCACAGGGCGAATGTATCAATCAGCCCTGCGGTTTCATCAAACAGTCGGATCGACACTTCCCCTAATCTCCTACCAGGGGGCATTGATCAAAGATCCAGCGACTGGATATATCCACCGCCATCTCACAGTACCCCAGGCTTATGCAACAGAGCTATTGAACTACTTTGAAGAACCTGAACAGCGATCGCAATTCTCGGTTCACTTTTATTTAAATGATCAGCTCTATGTGCGCGAGTTAACCACAGACTCCCTTGACTATGCCGACCGCACCGGGGTCGAAGTGAAACCCGTTGGTGATTTACGCACCCTACTTGATCAAGAGCCGACCAAATTACTGGCCATGGCAGAGGATGGGGAGACGATTCAAATCCTGCTGCAAACGATGCGCGATCGCTTTCGTCCCGACCAACTCTATCTCACGACTTCTGTGGCCACCTTTTTTGAGGCAACCCATCCCCTAGTGAATAAGGGCACGGCTGTGCGCTATCTGGCAGAGGAGGTGCTGCAACTCCAGCCAGAAAATGTGATGGTGATTGGGGATAACTTTAACGATCTGGAGATGATTCAATACGCTGGAATCGGAGTTGCCATGGGGAATGCCCCTGCAGGGGTGCAGGCGATCGCCGACTGGGTCGCCCCCACGGTTGAAGCCAATGGTGCTGCTGCTGCGATCGAAGAGTTTCTGCTCAATGCTTAGAGATTAAGAATGATGAACCACAAGGCTGTTGCAAGCTTTGACGGCGCCCAGCCGGTGAGGGGTCTACTATAGTCATCGCCATGAGAAACATGGCGGCGAGTCAAAAAGCCTACCCAGCATGGGTGGTTGAGCACTTGGTTTTGGCCTCAGCTTTCTGGCCAAAGCGATATTTACCAGCTATTCCCTTAGCGAGGGTCTTCGGTGGGCTGACGTAGGCTGGATATATCCCAGGCCCGATCAATGTGGTTGGGCAAATCACGATTATCTGACTGTAACAGGTGCTCTAAATCCTGGGAAAGTTGCCGCGATCGCGCCATCAAAGCTGTTTCATTTTCGGCCAATAAGGCCTGTTCAGACAGTGCCTCCTGATCGTGTTCTTGAAACAAACGGGCTACCCTCAACGCCCGGTAGGAGCGCATTCCCAAGAGTTTAAGAGCCTCGATGCCCAAATCCAGGGCAGAGCCAAAGGTTTCTCGCTGCAACCTATCGACCCCCTGGCGGATCAGGGCATAGGCATGACGGCGGTCAATCGCCCGTGCCAGGATTTTGAGTTGGGGGAAGTGTTTCCGAGCCAAATTCACAATTTGCGTCATCTTTTCTGGGTCATCGATCGCCAATACCAGCAACTTTGCCTGACTGGCCCCAGCAGCAGCTAATAAATCTAAACGGGAGGCATCGCCGTAGAATACCTTCCAGCCAAAGCGGCGCAATAGATCAATTTGTTCGGGGGCGTGCTCTAAAACAGTGATGCGGTAGCCATTGGCCATCAGCAGCCGCCCCACAATTTGGCCAAAACGACCAAACCCCACAATAATCACAGCGTTTTCATTATCGTCAATGGTATCCATTGGGCGATCGCGGGAGGCAGGAGCCGCAAAGCGAGGAGCAATAACCTGTTCGTAAGCGATCATAAACAATGGTGAAAGCGCCATTGACAGAGCCACCCCTGCAACTAAAATGCCTGCCAGGCGCTCTGATAAGACCTGACTCTGGGCCGCAAAAGAAAACAGCACAAAAGAAAACTCATCTCCCTGCACCAGGGCAAAGGCAAACAAAAGACTCTGACTTAAACCCATGCGAAAGAGGCTACCCAGCCCGATCAGCACACTACACTTGAGCAACGCAACCCCTAACACCAGCCCAAAAATCAACATTGGCTGTGCCAGAATCAGATTAAAGTCGATGCTGGCCCCTACTGAGATAAAAAACAGCCCCAGTAAGAGACTCTGAAAGGGTTCAATGGTGCTCATTAGCTCATGACGATACTCACTTTCGGCCAGCACAACCCCGGCTACAAAGGTGCCCAAAGCTGGAGAGAGACCCACCTTTTGCATGGCCAGGGTAATGCCAATAACGAGCAACAGGGCCGTAGCCGTAAAGCTCTCACGTAGACGGGTTGCGGCAATAAACCGAAAGATTGGACGCATCAAAAACTGCCCGCCCAGAACAATGCCACCGACCGTGCCTATCACCAGTAAGGTCTGTTGCCAGCCTGCCAGGGCCTGACTATCGGTCGTAGGGGCTACACTTGCTCCAGCATGAGTCGTCAATAGGGGCAGCAACGCCAAAATCGGGATAACGGCAATCGCCTGAAACAGGAGGATCGAAAAGGCACCCTGCCCTCCCGGCGTCTTCATTAGCCCCCGTTCGGTGAGGGTCTGCACCCCAATGGCCGTAGATGAGAGCGGTAAAATCAGGGCGATCGCCAAAGCCGTTTGCCAGGGCATTCCCGTCATCATGCCAATGCCAGTGACCAGAGCCGTTGTGATCGTCAGTTGCAACCCTCCCAGCCCTAAAATTGGCATGCGCATGCGCCAGAGCAGCTCGGGCTGCAATTGCAGCCCCACCAAAAATAACATCATGACAACGCCAAACTCAGCGAAGTTCATGACATCCTGCCCCTCTTGTCCCACAAATCCCAAACCAAAGGGGCCAATCACCACCCCAGCAATCAGATAGCCCAGCACAGATCCTAACCCCAGACGCTTGGCTACTGGCACGGATAGCACCGCCGCTGCTAGGTACACAAAGGCTTGATAGAAAAAGGTATTGTTATCCATAGTGAGCAGTCTCTACGGGTTCAAGCACCTGATCGAGCTGTTGGTTGAAATAACGATCTGGTTGCAGAGCCAACCAATTCACCCGATCATCTCGCAGTGCCAGCAGTAAGCGCCGATAGGCCAGGGCATGGGGTTCAACTTGGGCCTGACTCTGGAGGAGATGAGTGCCATGCACAACAAACGGAGGGAGATACTGCATACCACAAAGGGTTGCGGTTTGCTCAAACGGGGTCAGCAACTCGCGCAGGCTGTAGTAGTTATAGCCTCGGCGACTGTAGGCTTCAGCGCTGCCTCCAGTAGTGATGGCCGAAAGTAACTTCTTCCCCCGTAGAGCTGTACCGGTGTGACCATAGGCAAACCCATGCTCTAACACGAGGTCTTGCCATTCTTTTAATAAGGCAGGGCTACTATACCAATAGAGGGGATGGTGAAATACCAAGATATCGTGGGCCAAGAGCAAATCTTGCTCCCGTTTGACATTGATGTGAAAAGTGGGATAAACCTCGTACAAATCGTGGATGGTTACCGAATTTAACTGGGTTACCGCTTGAATCAGATGGCGATTGACTTGAGATTTTTCGAGGGCGGGGTGGGCAAACAAAATCAGAATGGAATGAGAACCAGCCATAAAGAGCGGTACAGAGGTACAGAAGGGTGATGCTTCAGGATGATAGCCTACTGTGAGGCTTGCCGTATTTTCACACCCATTAATCATGACGCAGACCTAATACGGTGCAAGCGCGTTAGGACGTTCTGGGAAAAGATATGAATTCAAAACCCCAGTTCGAAGAGGACTTGCACACTGCAGTCGCGTCCTAAACTTAGCTAGTAATGCCATGCGACTCTTCAAATGATCAAAAGACATCGTAAAATGCGCCATACGCAAAAGCCCATTACCAAGCTTGGCGATCCATCGTTCTGTTAGTACAAAATGATCTGGATGACGCTCAACGCCTTCAATAGACATCCAGGAATACCTGATGTTATCCCATCGGCGCTGGCGCTTTGAGTTTGTACCAACTAAGGAAATTTTCCTGCGTGGACTTCCGTGCAATAGGCTTGAACTGCCTGGGTTACTATCTCCTGGAGATTGGCATATTGCCGCGCAAAGGGAGGATGCCGCTCTGAAAGCCCCAGTAAGTCAGCCGTGACCAACACTTGGCCGTCGCAGTGAGGCCCAGCCCCAATCCCAATCGTGGGGATTGTGAGTTTTTGGCTAATTTGCTCTGCCAGTTGCGTGGGAATGTGCTCCAGCACGATACTAAAGGCACCAGCCTCTTCCAGGGCGATCGCTTCTTGCAAAATACGATCAGCATCAACCGGTTTTTTCCCCTGCTGGCGATAACCTAAACGGTGCACAGACTGCGGTGTTAACCCGACATGCCCCATAACGGGAATACCCGCCTGCACAATTTTGGCAACTGCATCAACTGCCGCCGGATGTCCTCCCTCCAACTTCACAGCCTGCATGGGGGTTTCTTTGAGCACCCGACCTGCCGAGCGCAACGCCTGCTCAGCGCTTTCCTGGTAAGTCATAAAGGGTAAATCACATACCAGTAGCGATTGCTGCACCCCTCGCCCCACCGCCCTGGCATGGTGCAACATTTCATCTAGGGTGAGTGGTAGAGTGTTGAGGTATCCCAGGGCTACCATTGCTAGAGAGTCGCCCACCAGGATCACATCGACCCCAGCGGCATCTAGCAGACGGGCAAAGGGATAATCCCAGGCGGTTAAAGCGGTTATTGACCGTCCCGTTTGTTTCCATTGCATCAGTTGCGACGGCGTCACTGGCATGATTGCATCTCGATCCTATTCTTTAGAAGAGCCAGCCGCTTGCTCACGGCTAAAACGTGGCACAACTCCGGTTTTAAACGTCGTCTGGCTCACCCAGGCCAAGCCCTCACTAGTACCAACCCAGAGTTTACCACCGGTGTCAGGTGCCAGGGCGTAAATGCGCCGAGAAGGTAAATTAGCAGCGATTTCGCCAATCACTTCGCCGGTAAAGGGGTTCAGCCGCAACAGCCCCTCAGCGGTGCCGACCCAAAGACTCCCGGCCTTGTCAAACCGCAGGGTAGTAATGCTTCGTCCCTGCAGGGCCGCTGGGGTTTGCAGCACCTGGCCCGTGTCTGGATCAATTTGCAGCAGACTATTGGTGGTGCCTACCCACAACGTTGGTTTCGGAATGCCCAGCCAGGAGGAGTGGGTGGGGCTGGTGGCGATCGCCTGCACGACAGTTCCCGGTAAATTACCCAATTGCTGCATTTGTAAGGAACTTGCTGTATCAATCTGAACTAACCCCTCCAGCGTAGCAACCCAAAGATTACCCTGAAAATCAAGAGTCAGGGCATTGGCACTTACCCCCGGTAAGTCCTTAAAGGTGGTTTTAACCGCCCCTGATCGAGGATCGACAAGGGATAGGCCGCTGTCACTTCCCACCCAGAGAAAACCACGCCGATCCACCAAAAGCGACAAAACACGATTTGAAGGCAACCGAAAATTTTGAGCGGTAACAGTTTGAGTGCGCGGATTAATTCGGCTCAGCCCATCATAGGTGCCCACCCAAATTGAACCCGCCCGATCTAGCACAATCGCCCCAACCGTACGACTCGAAAGCGGTATTTGCCCCCGCAATTGGCCAGTTTTAGCATCAATTTGGGCAAGCCCTTGCCAAGACCCCACCCAAAGATTGCCCTGGGGATCAGCCTGGAGGGCACTCACCCGATAATCTTCCAGGGGTTGAGGCGACGTTGTTGGCAATGCCGGAGGAGTTGTTGCCGGATAGGTCGGAATCGGATTGGCCATCGTCGTAACGCCTCCGCCCCAGAGGGGATTGCCAACTACCAGGCAGAGGGCTAATTTCCATTGCCAAGTCTGAGTTTGCATCCTCAAGGTTTCTCCCAGCAATTCGCTTTTCGCCCATCATAGTGCGACCCAAAGGGAATGGGCGAACAATTTACCGCGATCGCCAAACCCCAGTCATTGGCACCCATTTCTTTTCTAAAATGGCGAACAATGGCCAATCCAAAATTCACTGGATACTTTCTCGGTATACTGCGAGCAGCGATCAGACATTTCTTATGCAAAAGGCAGCAGCAAAAGGATTCGGTTTGGGCAATCCCTGGATAGCCTGGTCTGGCGGTCTGGCTCTCCTCAGCCTAATCGGTACACTAGCCTATCTGTTTCTACTGAATCGCCCGACATCTGCTGTTTCTGTCAGTGTCATTCGGGCCAGTCGGGGGGATATTGAGAGTACGGTCAATCAAAGCGGTACAGTCGAACTGCGGGGGCAGGTAACCCTAAAATCTCCGACTGAAGGAGCGGTCGAGCGGGTATTTGTGCAACCCGGCAGTCGCACGACCGTGGGGCAAACGTTGCTAACGTTACGCTACCCCGAACGACAAACCGCTCTGGCCAAACAGGAACTGCAAATTCAACAGCAGCGCATCCTTCTAGAACGCGAGCGCCAAAGGGTTGAGGAAGCACGCGAACGGCTAGCGGTTGAGCAGCAAAAACGTCAGGATATGTTGAGTCTCGTGCGTGAGGGGGCGATTGAGAAGCAACGCCTGCTGGATCAAGAGAGTCGCATCCGCGATGCCCTTGCTAACCTGCGAGATAGTGAAGCCGCTGTGAGTCGGGCCATGGTCGAGCTAGAACGGATGACGCTAGAAAGTCAACGCATTCAGCAGCAGGTGCAGGATAGTATTGTAAGCTCGCCGATTGATGGGGTCGTTCTCGATGTCAGGGTGCGCGATAGTGATGGCGTACAATATCGCACCGATTTACTTACTCTGGGCGATCCACGTCAGGAGTTTGTCCGAATGCGCCTTTCAACCCTAGATGCGGCTCGCATTAAAGTGAGCCAGGCTGCTCGCGTGAGTATGATTGGGCCGGATGCAAAGGCATTTATGGGGCAGGTACAGGCACTCTACCCCCAAGCCTTAGAACCCGATCCAACTGAGCAGAGAAACCGCCAATCGCAACAAGTTTATGTGCCAGCTACCGTTCGCCTCGATCGCCCCAGTGGCAGCCTGCTCCCTGGTTCCCAGGTGAATGTAGAGATCATCCTGGAACGCCGGCCCAATGTAGTAACCTTGAGCACCGAAGCAATTCAGCGGGATGCGAACCAACCCTTTGTTTGGGTACGCGATCGTGACAGTCGAGCACAGAAACAACCGATTTCAATTGGGCTGGAAGGGCTGCTCACCGTTGAAATCACGAACGGTCTTCAACCCAATGATGAAGTAATTTTGCCCCCGGTTGAGCCACCCCTCAAACCAGGAACACCTGTCACCACGAGTGCGCAATAACCCCATCACAAGAGCCAGGAAGGAATAGCTCTGGACTTTTTGAGCCTTTGTGGTAAGAATACCCAGGTTTTTCATGTTTTAACTCCTCTAGGAAAAACCCCTCTTCTAGCACTAGTAAAGAGGGGCCTTTACCCAGAGAAGAAAGGTTAAGGGATCAAACCTTGATAAAACCTGCGTACAGCGCGCCCACAAAGATGTTAATGGCCAGCAAGAGAATCGCCCAAGCCGCACGGAATGTATAGGTTGGTTTCTTTGGTTGAACAGCCATGGAATTTACTCCAATCAGTTAATCGTCCTTAGAAATACCAGAGAATCTGTACACTTTGCAGTGTTATCAGATGAAACTTAATGTCTTGCAATCTTTAATTAAGATACCACTGCTCCGGCATGGTAAGAACTGCGCACTAATGGCCCCGATCGCACATGGGTAAAGCCCAACTCCTGGGCGATCGCCCCCAGCCGATCAAATTCTGCTGGAGTCCAATATTTTTGCACCGGCAAATGGGCCAGAGAAGGGCGCAGGTACTGTCCTAGCGTCAGGCGATCGCAGCCGACCTGACGTAAATCTTGCAGCGTCGCGATCACCTCGGCTTCGGTCTCGCCATGGCCCAACATCAGGCCTGACTTAGTGGGCAAGGTTGGCTCAAGCTGTTTGACCCACTGCAACACCCGCAGCGATCGCCCATATTGAGCACCTCTGCGGACAACTCCTTGAAGCCGCTCCACCGTTTCAATATTGTGGTTATAGCAGACTGGTTGAGCAGCAACCACCTGGGCCACCCGCTGGCATTGCTGTTGTTCCGGCGTTTTCCCTGCCTCCTTGCCGCCCCAAAAGTCTGGCGTCAACACCTCAATCTGCGTATCTGGGCACAGAGTTCGAATGGCCTTCATCACCAACACAAACCAGCCTGCCCCCTGATCTGGTAAGTCATCTCGCGCAACAGAAGTCAACACCACATAACGCAATCCCAATATCTGCACCGCCTCGGAAACTTTCTGCGGCTCAGCAGGGTCAAGGGGCATCGGGGCATGCCCTTTATCCACCTGGCAAAAAGCGCAGGCACGGGTGCAGGTTGGCCCCATCAGTAAAAAACTAGCCGTTCCCTGGGCATAGCACTCCCCCCGATTAGGGCAACGTCCTTCTTCACAAATAGTATGAATTTGCCGGCGCTTGATCACTCGCTGGACAGTCGATAGTTCACTGGCTCGCCCTAAAGGACGGCGCAGCCAGTCAGGCAGAGGCAGGTCTAAACGGTTGACTGAGGCAGGCATGGGAAACGTTCTCAAAATCAGCAGGCTAAAATTACAAAGAGCAGTTGATCAGCCAACCAGCATAGGGAATACTCTAATCAAGTTTCCCTGTTTGCCAGTTCTCTTCTCTATGAATTGTAGAAGATTAGCGAGAAACACCTCTAACCACCTACAATCAAAAAAACTGGCTTAGTTCTAACAAATCTGCCAGTGTAGGGTAAAACTAAATGTAGTTCCATTGTCCGTTGAGATCAAAACAGCCCATACGCTGTTGACTGGTTTTGTTCAGCCAGGCTTTTGGTAGGTGCGACACTCAGGTTAAAAACTGGGTTGCTCGATATCTAGCTAGTATGGGGTTTTCCTAAAAAGGTGCTGCTCCCTGAAGGTGGCGCGCCCGCTCTACTCAGCCAAGCTCAGCTCGAAGCCTGTCTTTGTTCACAGACACATCTTTAGTTCCGAGCTTGGAGAAGATTGATTCACTGCTTTGCATTTATCGCTAGAGGAGCTTAATCGTGGCAACTCACAAGATCCTGGTAGTTGATGACAGTAATGTTATTCGGAACATGGTGCGTGATATGTTGCCGAAGGGTAACTTTGAGGTGCTAGAAGCCAAGGATGGAATGCAGGGGCTTAACCTGATTCGGCAAGAGCGCCCTACCCTGATTATGCTGGACTTTTTGCTGCCTAAGCTCAGTGGGTATGAAGTCTTTCAAAATATTCAAGCCAGTCCTGAGCTTGCCAGCATTCCGTTAGTGCTGATGTCGGGGCGCAAGGAAGAAGTAACCGAGAAATTACAGGAGCCGTTTGAATATTTTGAGTTTGTGCAAAAGCCCTTTGATCAGAAGGAATTGATTGAGGCGATTAAGGCTGCGATGGCAAAGGCCAAACGCCGGCCCGTTGTTGCACCTACGGCTTCAGCGCCCGTCTCTGCGGCAGAAGGGGGAGATATCCAAGCTTTGCATGATAAAATTGCCAAAATGCAAGCAGAAATTGATGGATTGAAGAAACAGGTCTCTCAAATTCTGGCGTTTGTGAAGCAAAAGCTGAAGTAGTTGGTCAGCTTTACGGGCTGCAGGGCATTAATACAGGGCATTAATAGCAGTGGTGCAGCATAGGGGTGTGATTCTGATCTCTTTTTAAGAAGATGCTATCTTTTACAGCACTCCGAACTAAAGTTATGACGAGATATAAGAGTTACCGCTCCTAGATCGGGAAGAAGTTGCCATATTTTTACATGTCTTGACAGATTTGCATCATTCGGTCTAGCCATTGCTTCGGACATAACCTAGCAGTGCTTTTTTATCCCTTGTTTACCCTCTAGAGTATTCTCTTGGCAACATTGCTGGGTTTCGAGGGGCGATCGCAAATGCGAAAGTCGATAAGGGGATGTTTAAGCAATCAGAAGGTTCCTTGCTCTTCCAGGCATTCCCCCCGCCCTGCCCGCAGTTCTTTCACTGAAAGCTCAACACTCCCCACCCACAACGTTTCCACGCCTTTATTCTCTCTACTGAATCGCCTTCATAATGAAGTCGGCAATTTGAATTAACTGCTGCTTATCAAACACATCGACCAAAACCTTGGCAGCGGCTTTGGGGTCTGTTGGTAGGGTAACCGGCTGGCGGCCCTTGAGAGCGATCGCAGACATAGCCGGATCAGCGGGTGCTGGCGCCGGAGCAGGAGTTGGGGCCGGAGCAGGAGTTGGGGCCGGAGCAGGAGTTGGAGCCGGAACCGGAGTTGGGGCTTTAGCCAATTGCAGCAGATTTTTGCTCGCCGCGATTTCCCCCGTGCGTTGAGCCGTCAGCAAATCACCAGCCTGTTTCAGGTCTTTGATGATGACAGCCGCCATGGTTTGAAAAGGATATCTAGAATGGGCGATCGCGGCTTGCGTGGTTTGCATTAAAACCTGCCATTCCTGACAGGAATGCATCTGAGCCATCCGCTGACACAGCACCTGCAGTTGTTGGCGGGTTTCGGGGCTATCTCCCTGCTTAAACAGTTGCAGCATCTTCCTAAGGGCAGCATTGACCAAATCTGCTCTATTGGCTGGTGCAGCACCGGCAGAAGCAGATCCCCCGCCAAGCTTGCTTTTCAGGTAGGTATTTAACTCTCGCAGCAGGGGTTCTGCCCGTTGCATCACCTGCTCTCCGCCACTTCCCTGGACGCCATAGGGAGATTGCAGCTCATCGATCAGATCCTTCAGCACATCAGAACCCTTGAGGAACAGATCTTCCAGTCGCCGATCAATATCAACCTGATTTTCTGTTAAAAGCTTAAAGCAGTCTTCCAGATAGTGGGCGACTTGCTGCACAGAGGTAAAGCCCAGCATCGCTGCTCCACCTTTAACAGAGTGGGCAGCCCGAAACAACTCATTCAAACTCTCCTTGTCTGCCATCGTGGCCTGGAGGTTGAGCAAACCCCGCTCAATCGTATCCAGATGTTCTTTCGCTTCTTCAATGAAATAGCCAATAATTTGCTGCTGTTTGGTTGCCTGCACAAGCCAATCCCCACAGTGTTAAGGTGCAAAAAGGTTGAATTCAGCCAAAAGTGAAGAGTTCCTTGCTCAGTCTACTGAATTTGTTCCAACTTCGGAAACCCTACTGGACTCAAACAGGTAAGCTGAGGAAAATCGCCAAATGGCCAAAGTCTGGTTCCGAACCTGGAAACGCCAATTAGAACGATCGCTCACAACATCCACAATGCTCGATAATAGATGCCCTACTAACGCAGGGTATGGATGATTGCCCCCTTTCACTGAATACAGCTTTGGTCAGAAAGCTGAGGACAAAACCAAACGCTTAGCTACCCATGCGGGGTAGGCTTCTGACTCGCCGTAGCGGTGAATAGGCTGCAACAGTCGCAAGGATTTCACTAAGGCTAATATTCCCAAACCTTTGAGATTTCTACCTTAATTAGGAGAGATTTCGTCTCTTGCCAAAGGAGGATGACTCAATGAATCAGATAAAAAATGGTTCTGTGTATCATGGAAGTTGCCATTGCGGGGCCGTGCGGTTTCGTGTCTGGCTTGCTCCAGGGGAGCAGGTTATCGCCGAATGTAATTGCTCAATTTGCCGCAAGAAGGGCTTCTTGCATCTGATTATTCCTCCGGAACAGTTTGAGTTACTGGCTGGGGAGGAATCGCTGACAACCTACACCTTTAACACAGGCGTTGCCAAACATCTATTCTGTAGCATCTGTGGCATGCATCCCTTTTATCGGCCCCGATCGCACCCAGAAGCCATTGATGTGAATATTCGCTGTTTGGATGGAGATGAGCTACCCCCTCTGCGCATCGAACCTTTTGACGGAGCGAACTGGGAGCAAAATATTGAGGCCCTACGCTCAGTCATCCCTGAAAATTAAGGGTCTCTATCCCAACCCGTGGGTGGGAACGGCAGCCAGGCGGCATTGGCTGGGCATTGCAGAGAATCTTTGGCGATCGCGGGGGCTACCCTGGCAGGTTGTTGAGTTTCGCATACTTTGATTTGCCAACTCAGAGAACCTGGGAGAGCGGAGCGGTGGGCGATCGCAGTATAGCTCTTTAACCCCTCTACCTTAGCCGTTGCGGTGATTAGCGCCTGCTGACGACTCTGGGAGATCAGCTTGAGGGTATAGCCCTGACTGTGGGAAATCACAGACGCAAAGCGCTCGAGTTCTTCCAGGTTGAGGGCAAAGCGCCCATTCTGCTGATAGAACTCTTGCTGAGCTTCATTCATCCGGCGCAGGTAGCGAATGATCGCCTGTTGTTGTTGCCACAGCCGGTAAGCAGGGGGAGGAAGTACTGATTCCGTTGACGAGGCCATTGGCTGAACCACCATAGCTGTATTGGCTGTTGAGAGATTTGTCAGCAGCGCAACTACTCCCCCTAATAAAAAGCCAGTCAAAATCATGCCAATGGTGGGCAAGAAATAGCGCGGCTGACCCAGGTTGATGGGTTGGGGTGGTCGGGCTGGTGGTCGGCAGGATGATTGTTGCGAGGGATCTTTTTTTACCAGCGGTTGAGGCGAGGCGGGGGTGAGGGGTGGCTCAACAATTTGGGGAGAAAGAGGACTAGGCCGAAAATGGGACACAGCCGCACGACCAGAAGAAAAGGCATGGAGTTGAAATTCGGTTTGCCAAAGAGGCCGATTGCAACCCGTTTTGCACCCCATTATCTGAACGGTGTTAATTGCTTGCAACCCTAGGCCTTGAACCCCATTTTGGCTAAAGCGCACCAGGGATGATGCAGGTAGATCATGGGAGGAATGATAAATAATCAGCAAGCGATCGCCAATTTGCTCAACCGTGGCTGCAATATTCTGGGATTCTAAGCGGGTGTTAATCAGTCGAGCGATCGCCACAGGGTCGCCTTGTCTGGCACGAAACAACACATCGACAGACTGAGACATGCTAAAGACAGCTTTTTGGTGTAGAAATGGGAGTCCTTTAAACCTTGTCTGCAGCAAGACTGAAAGGTCTGCCTACGGGGAAACAACAGGTTTCAAGCTGGAGTTGGTTTAGAATACTCGTGAACAGCAGGAATGACGCAGAAATTCTCTTGGTTTATGGTGTTAGCAGCATCTTTCCCAGGAGTTCTAATGAGTCAGCCCCCTCTAACAGTTGATGTAATTGTAGTTGGTGCCGGGATGGCCGGTCTGCGTTGCGCCCGGAGCCTAGTGGATGCTGGCCGCCGAGTAGTCGTATTGGATAAATCTCGGGGGGTAGGGGGGCGAGTAGCCACTCGCCGCTTGGAAGGCACTTGGGCCGACCATGGTACTTGCTACCTTTCTCCCCAGGGCGAAAGGTTTCAACGTTTTCTGTACGACTTGGCAGAAGCGGGTGTCATTTTCCCCTGGACAGAGCAGGTCTATGAAATGGGCCGAGAGGGTCAGCTACAGGCTCCCCCCCCAGAGGACTGCTACCCTCGTTGGGTGGCCCCAGATGGCATGACCGCGATCGCCAAAGTCTTGACCCCTGGCTTAGATATCCGTTATCAGCATCGAGTCGATACCATTCATGCGACACCTACTGGCTGGCTGGTGAGAGCTGCTGCTCTGGGAAGCAACTCAGGGATAACTGCCCAATTTTCTGCACCATCTCTGGTGCTAGCACTTCCAGCCCCTCAGATCGTACCCTTGCTGGAACCGCTCCAAGCAGAACTTTCGGCCCCCTATATCGAGCAAATTGCGGCTGTACGCTTTCTTCCTTGCCTGAGCGTAATGGCAGGCTATGGCTCGGAGGTTCTCAGTCTTTGGCAGCAACAATTTCCGGGAGTCAAGGCCCTCACATTTACGAACCACCCCACCCTGGGATGGCTCGGGTTAGATAGTAGCAAACGGCAGCACTCTGAGTTTCCGGTATTCGTGATTCAAAGCAGTGCCACCTTTGCTGAGCAAATGCTAGAGCTGGAGGACTTGCAGCCCGTTGCCCAGGCCATGCTTGCAGCGGTTGCCCAGGCATTACAGCCCTGGTTTGCCCAACCAACCTGGTTTCAGATCCATCGTTGGCGCTATGCTTTTGCCAAAGAGCCATTGCATCAGGGTTTTCTAGCGGCACCAAGTACCTTCCCCCTCGTTTGTGCTGGGGATTGGTGCCTGGGCAAAAAGGTTGAGAGCGCCTATGATTCGGGTCTGGCGGCTGCCGAGTACCTGTTACAGCAATAATTTTGTGTTGGGAAAATTTTGGCAGGTCGCAACCCCCCAAACTCTAACTCTCATTAATTTTTTAGCGATTAGTTAAGCCTTCAAATCTATAGTCGTCGTCATGTTTCTCACGGCGACGGCTAATCAGAAAGCCGAGCCAGCATTGAGGCGGTTAAGCCCTTGGTTTTGTCCTCCGCTTTCTGACCAAAGCTATAACTTAAGAAACCAATACTCAGGGTTGATCATCCGCCCTCCGCTTCATCTTTGGGTCGAAATGAAAGACCACTCCCGGTTGTTTCCATTTCAGTTTCTACCCGTGGCTTCAGTTTTTCAAACTCGCTTTGTAACAGTCTTTTGCTGGTCGTCGGATCACCAACAGAGTACATCGGCTGGCTGGTAATCGCCCAGTGTTGCAATTGAGAGCACTGAGAGGGATGAATCGGTACGGTAATACCATGAGCACAACGGGTTGGGTTTTCTAGTGCAAACATGAGAATCTGATACTCCTTGCGGCTCCCTAAGAGGCGGGTCATGTTTTGCCCTGGATCCGTTTTCAGATCGAGATAGCAACGCAGCCATCGGGTATTTTTCTCGCCGGAGTCAGTGTCCTTCTGATTCTGAGTTTTGCGGTAGCTATTATGGATAGCGGTCACCCAAAGAATAACGGGGTGAGGGGACATGGAGCAGAGGAAGTTTTTGTAAATCCGGTTATAAAGGCGATAGGTTTGCAAGTGCTGAATCACCTCCTCCGGTAACATGACCCAGAGAGTAGCAAGTGTCTCACGGGAAACGGTAAGAGGCTGGGGAAAAACAATTTGGGCAACGGGTTTGTCGCTGGGCCAAGTTGCTAGCTGGCAGGCGCGACCAATGATTGAATCCCGAGTCAATACGTCAATCTGTGGTTTACCAATCACTGGCGGTTTTCTAACCAGTGTTTCCCCAATCCGCCGACTTATTTCCAGACTGGGTTGATAGCGCTGCTCTAAAGGCTGTAAAGCTCGCAGCACCTCATCAATGGTCTGGGGGCGATCGCCAGGAGACTTGGCCAAACAGCTCATCACCAGTTCTTCCAGCGGCTTAGGAATCTTTAGCCCAGGACTTGCCTCTGCAATTGAGCGGGGGGCTTGGTGATGGTGGGCTTTATACCAACCGCCGAAGGAATGGGTTTGAACTGCGAGGGGCATTTTGCCTGTTAGCATCTCAAACATCATCACCCCGAGGCTATAAATATCAGAGCGGGCATCTAGTTCCCGCCCTTCCATTTGCTCAGGGGAAGAATAGGCCAGGGTGCCCATGTAGGAGCCCGTTTGGTTTTCATTGGCCTGCAAAACCTTAGAGATGCCGAAATCAAGGATTTTGACTAATTCGACGAAACTGGCATCTTTACAAACCAGGATATTGCCAGGCTTGATATCGCGGTGAATAATCGGGCAGGTGTTGCCATCAACCGTAATACCCCGGTGGGCACATTGCAGCCCTAAACAGATCTGGCGTGTCAGGTTTAAGAACCGGGGCAGCGGCAATTGCTGACTACCAATAATCTCGCTCAACCCATGCCCATGGAGGTACTCCATCACATAAAAGGGAATATCCTCATCATTCACTCCGTAATCGGTCACGCGCACAATGTGAATACTTTTTTGCCCCAGTTGAGCACAGGTGCGGGCTTCGGCCTTGAAGCGATCGCGCATTTTTGAGTTGAGCAGGGTTTGTGCCAAAAACTTGACAGCAATCACCCCCCCTAACAATACATCCTCTGCCCGATAGACCCGGCCCATCGCGCCTTTGCCAACCAGCTCGATTAACTTATAGCGATTGGCTAAGAGCTGGCCAATATTTGCGTCTTTCGGTTCTGTTGAGGTCATAATTGGGTTCGGGCAATAAGCCGATGAGCGCCAGGAGCATACAGTCAACGAGCATGAACCAAGGTAGTGCCTCTCTAATCACCAAGCCGCAAGCTAAGTCAACCATCATGGGAACTTAACTCTTACTCTTGGGCTTGTCGGCTCACCAAACCAGCGTAAACCCTTCCTCCCAGAGCCTGGGAAAACCCACTTAACCAACTAACCTGAACGGTCAGCAACGGCTCCAGACTGTCTACGGTTATTGGCGGTACTCTAGCCTTGCATACTTCATACAGTACCTACTCGTTATTTTAACGAGTCGGGGTTGACTAAATTTTATTGTTCGCTTCGTGCATTCTACTGAGAGGGCTCGGCAGATACCATACCTACCCTGACTTTCTCAGCTTTTTCCCTGATGATTTGTAGCTGTGACATGCAGAATTTGATGTATTCCTAACATGCCCTAGTCGGCCTGGCGTTCTAACACTGCTTCCATGGTGCTAATGAGAAAATGCCCGGCCATCATACCGCTGGTCAGATGATAGGTATTGGCATCGACTCGATAGAGGGTCTCAAACCCACTGCGACGCTGCTGGCGATCGCCCAACACCCAGTAACGTTGCACAATCGAGTCTTGGGCAACCCAGCCTTCACCTTCAACTCGCCCCAACTGGCTATGTTGTAGCACAAAGGTATACTGACGATCGCCCAAGGCCAGCCGTCCCCGGTATTGCAGTGAGACTTCCTCGGTTTCAGCCCCAGGAAAGACGAGCTTGGTCACCATCGTAAACCAGTTATCACGGCTCCAACCTACCAGCGTCTTCCCTTTCACTACAACCGGCAGACTATTGCGTTCTAGCCAATTGCCCTGAAGAGTCCAGCGCCCTGCTTCCATCAGAAACGTATGAGTCACTGCCAAAATCCCTTGCGCTGAAATACCGTTCAGTTAAGAAAACTAATCAAATTACCAAAACTACCAACCAGGCACTCTGGTTTTGCGCGGACAGCTCCTCAGGTAAGCGAGAAGTCGAGAATCTGACCTACCCTGCTTCCCTGGTTAGGGTTGCCGAAACATCAATATGGATGATCGGTAACTAATGCTATCACGGGTTCAACCTGAATCATCTATGAACTTCCCCTAGAAGCACCGGCATCTTTGCCCCCGTTACTCCCGGCAAGTTACCAGGAGTTCCTTCAAGACGCCAGTAGGCTAGCACAGCAAAAGCAATCGCTTCCTTATAGTCAGAACTCACCCCAATATCGTCAGTACGTAAAATCTCAACTTCTGGTAAATGGTGTTGTAAGCGTTGCCGTAGGTAGCGATTTTTACACCCTCCACCGCAGACTAGCATCTGATCCGGTAATTGGGGAAGAAACTGCCGATAATTTAAGGCAATGGAGGCGGCTGTCAAATCGGTCAAGGTTGCCAGAAAGTCAGCCTCGCTTAGATGGTAGGGAATGGCATCGGTCAAACATTCCTGCAAATAGGCAGGCCCAAAGTGCTCTCGCCCCGTTGATTTTGGCGGCGGCTGGTGAAAAAAAGGTTGCTCTAACCAGGCTTGAACCAGTTTTTCGCAGGGCCTTCCCTGAGCGGCCCAGGCCCCGTCAGAGTCATAGGTAAGGCGACCAGCGGAAAAAGCCTGCACGGCCAGATCGATTAACAGATTGCCGGGGCCAGTGTCCCAGCCTAACACCGTCTCAGCGCGCGCGCTCCCTGATGCTCTAGGGGGAAGGTAAGCCAGATTACTAATGCCACCAATATTATGGACACAGCGCGTTTTCGTTGGGTGGCTCAATAAGGCCAAATCCACAGAGGGAACCAGGGGTGCCCCATGGCCTCCAGCAGCGATATCGGCGGTGCGAAAATTGCTCACTGTGGGAATGCCCGTTAGATGGGTAATTAAATCTCCCCGTCCGAGTTGCAGGGTATACCCCAAAAGACTCTGCTTGCCAGTCGGCACTGAGTTTGCCCCTACCCGATCAAAGGAAAGTGGCAACTTCAAGGTAGGAGGACGATGGAACACCGTCTGCCCGTGGGATCCAATCCAATCTGCGGGAGGTCGTCCTGCTTGAATCTGAAGTGCCGCCTGGGCAAATACCTGGGCGATCGCATCGTCTAATTCAGCCAATTCGGCCATCGACAGAGCCGCACCACCACACACATCTAGAATGGTCTGGCGTAGCTCTGCCGGATAGGGAACAGTCATTCCTGCTTGTAACGTCACCCTCACGTCATACCCAGAACCCGAAATTTCAACCAGGGCGACGTCAATGCCATCAACCGAGGTGCCGCTAATTAAACCAATCACGCGCAGCATGGGGAACTAAGAAAAAAGGACAGCGGATTTCCAAGAGTTGGCCTTAGAGAGGGCGATAGACCCGATAGTTAAGGTTAGGAAAAATATTATCAATCGCCTCGACTTTTTCTAACCAGCCAGAATCCACCTTGCCCTGAGTCAGCTCATCATAGAGTTTATGAAACCGCATCAGGTGCGATTGCGTCCGCCGCACTGCGTAGGGCACCATTGTGCCCGTGCGCATGATAAACGCCCAATCGGAAGATTGAGCCAATAACAATTCCCGCGCGGCTTGATTGAGGGCGCGGCCAGTCAACTCATCCTCGGGTTCTCGTTTGGATAGCTCTACCATCCGCTCAGCCGCCTTATGGAGGTGGGGATAAATCCAGGCATTGGTTTCGTTCAGCCAATACTCGTGAAACCCCTTATACCCCCAGCTCGACTGGGCCGGATAACAGACCTGATGAGTCGTATGCTGCCGTAGATAGTCAGCCATGTGGGTCATTTCGTAGGTATTTTGATCAAACCAGGTTTTGCGGAAGAGATAGTCAATAAACCACGGGCCTTCATACCACCAATGCCCAAACAATTCGGCATCGTAGGGAGAAACAATAATGGGCTTGCGCTGCATGATGCCATGGAGATGCTCAACTTGGCGCTCCCGGTTGTACATAAAATTACCCGCATGCTCCGCTGCTTTTTGCCGCGCCCAGTAGGGGTCGTAAAGCTGCTTATCACCCAGGCTTAAGCCCCGGCCAGTAATTTTGTGATACTTGATGCCTACATTCTTACGCTGGCCATTGGGCATGATAAAGGGCTTGATGTATTCGTACTCTGCATCCCAGCCCAGGTCGCGATAAAACTCCCGATATTCGGGTGAGCCAGGGTAACCCACCTCTGAGGACCAAACCTGCTGCGAGGACTCGTGATCCCGGCCAAAGGCCGCTACCCCGGTGGGGGTAAAAATCGGGGCATAGGTGCCAAAGCGGGGACGGGGACGGGCGTAAAGAATACCGTGCCCATCGATCAAAAAGTAGCGCAGCCCAGCATCGGCTAACATCCGCTCTAGCCCGTCGTAATAGGCACACTCCGGTAACCAGATGCCGTTGGGCGATCGCCCAAACACCTCCTCATAGTGATCACAGGCCACCCGAATCTGTGCCCACACCGCTTGGGGATACATCTTCATCAGGGGCAGATAGCCGTGAGTCGCACCGCAGGTGATAATTTCGAGATTGTTGGAGTCCGCAAATTGCTTGAATGCTTTAACCAGGTTGCCCCGATATTTTTCCCAGGTCTGGCGCACTTGGCCAAACTCCTTAACATAGTACTCGGCCAAATATTTGACATGCCCGTTCAGGATATTGCGCTCAATCTCCCGCTCTGCCAGGATTTGCAATTGCCTGAGATGTTGATCGTAGCGTTCCTGTAGCAACGGATCCAGCAGCATTGACACCAAGGGAGGGGTCAGACTCATGGTGAGCTTAAAATCAACCCCATCCTGTCGCAGTCCTTCAAAGATCTGGATCAGGGGAATATAGGTTTCGGTAATTGCCTCAAATAGCCACTCTTCCTCCAGCACATAATCACTCTCTGGATGGCGAACAAAGGGTAGATGGGCGTGCAAAACCAGGGCGAGGTATCCGATGCTCATAGGAATTTACAGTTAGCGGAACTAGCGATCGCAGAAGCAGTGAAAGCATTGCCAAGCATTGTAAAGCGAAACGGTCGCCAAAGATGTTTTGGCGAATAGATCCCATCAGGAAGATTCCCTGGGTCTCGGTGGTGACCTCCAGTTTTGGATAGACTGACCGTAATCAGAGTCGGACTGGCCAGTTTTCAGGGCTGAGAGCGTGGCGCTAGCCTGACAGATACGGCCTAGGACAGATACGGCCCAGGTTGATCTCCAATGCCCCCTAGATTATTAAGACTCCGCAAAGCTACGGAAAATACGTCAGTCTTTTCCAGGATCCTTTCCAAAATGGGAGAAGAACGCTGTGAAGCGATCATCATTAGGGTGCTGCCTACAACACCAGAGGGAAATAAAATCTTGTCCCAATCCAAACCTAACGTTTTGTCTTTAGGGAGACGACAGGTTTCGAGCTGGGCTTGGTTTAAGCGCTACTTTGGTGCCGAGCTATCAACGCATTCATGTAGCAGCCATGTCTCATTCATCAATTTCCCCAACCCTTCGCTCTAAATGGATACCCCTATTGGCCTGGTTTTTCACAGGCTTTTTGTTGATCAGCGCGATCGCTACCATCCCATGGGAACCCGCAACAGCAGCGGTCAATCAGGCAACCGTCATGGAAATCTTGGATGGCAACCAGGTCTACATTCAAGATCGCCCGGCCAAAAAGCAGGATATTGCCCGGCGGCAGCAACAAATTCGCACAGGAGCCTCGCGTACCGAGTTGCGGTTCGATAATGGCGCAGTTGGGCGACTGGGCAAAAACTCTCAACTCATTGTCGGCAGCCAATGCTTTCAGGTGCAGCGCGGCCAGATTTTAGTGAATGGTGCCGTTGATGGCTGCACAAAATCACGGCGGCTGAGTGTACGGGGCACAACCTACTTGGTTGATGTGGATGAGGAGGAGCAAACCCAAATCACCGTACTAGAGGGGGAAGTTGCTGTTACCCCTGTAACGACAACTGAAATAGATGCTGATGTTGATTCGACCCCAAGACCTCAACCGATGCCAGAGTCGAGCGCTGACGAAGTGGTCATCACGGCTGGGCAACGGATTGCCATCACCCCCCAGGGTGTTTTGGGTCAGGTGATTCCGCTCTCGCGTCAGGAGTTTGAGCGCTTGCTGTTAGGGGAACTATTTGATGGCTTCAGCCAACAAATCCCTGGGATTAATAAGGTACGCAGTGCCTTTCAAGGACTCTACCCAGGGGTGCCTTTCCCCACTCCCCGCATTCCAAGACCTTCCTTACCCATTCGCTTGCCCTTCTAAACGGCTAGCCCGCTCAACCCGCCCATCCTCATGGCTCTATTCATGCGCCTGCAACCGTTCAAATTCTGGAAACGACGATTTCAGCCTGCTGGGATTGGCTACGGGCTGATCGGGTTATGGACAGGATTGGGGGCAATTGCAACGTGGCTTGATTTGCCCCTCATCCAAGTCTGGAATCAACGCACCCAGGCCCATTTTTTTGAGGTGCGGGGGCCAGTGTCAGCACCACAAGAAATTGTCATCCTGGCAATGGATGAGCGCACCGATAGTCAGGTTCGCTATTTTCAGAACGATGCCCAGCCGCCCAACTTTGTTGCCTGGTTGGCCAAAACACCCTGGCAGCGCCAGGCCCATGCGGTGGTGTTAGAGCGGTTGTTGGCCGGTGGAGCAAAAGTGGTTGGTATTGATGTTTTGTTTCTCAATGCCAGTGGGTATGGGGAAGCAGATGACCGTCAGTTGCAGCAAGTTTTGCAGCGATATCGCGATCGCGTCGTGCTAGCGGCTGAATACAGCGAAGACACCAGCCAGGGGTTTGAGATTCAGCTACTAGAGCCAAGCCCAACTCTGGAAACTCAGCCACCAGCCACCATCGGCTATGTCAATGCCCTACCTGCCGCCGACGGTCGCGTGCATCACTTACCCAGCCATTACCGGCAACAGGTACTAGAACCGCTGGGTCTACCAAGCATCCCAGCCTTTAGTGAAGCGATTCTAGCAACCGCTGGCCTGCGCCCAAACCCACCCCAGGGCAAGCTCATTCATTTCTATGGCCCCACTGGTCGCACGTTCAAGACAATTTCTTACTGGGATGTGCTCGACCCCCAGGAGTGGCAACGCCTGCAACAAGCCAGAGTGTTTGCCAACAAGTTTGTTTTAGTGGGGGCTACAGCAGAATCCTTTCAAGACTTTGCCCCGGCCCCCTTTGCCGGATCCTTTCTTTACCCCACCCGCATGCCAGGGGTGGAAATTCATGCCAATGCGTTAGCCACACTCCTGGAAGGCCGGGAGATCTCCGAAGGTCTCCCAACCTACTGGTTACGGGGGCTATTTGTCTTGCTGCTAGTCGGCAGTGCTGCCGCGCTAACCCGCCTGCCATCCCAAAGCTGGCGACGGCTAGGGCTGGGGTTAGGGGTTGCGGCCCTCTGGCTGGGAATTGGCTACGCCAGCTTTATCTACGGACGCATGATTTTGCCTACGGTCATTCCCATTGGGGTAATCACCCTGAATAGCATGACCTACTTCATCACAGGCACCATTACTGAGCAATTGGAAAAGCTCCGACTGCGCCGCACCCTAGAACGCTACGTGGCTCCTGTGATTGTGCGGGAAATTCTCAAACAGCCGGAAGATTACCATAGTCTCTTGAAGGGGCGCAGAGTCAAGGCCGCTGTCTTGTTCTCCGATATTCGCAGTTTCACGACCATCTCAGAAAACATGGCAGCAGACCATCAAACCGAGTCTCTGGTGGAGCAGCTCAACATCT
>Ga0272446_1001479_pt1 | contig 34065 bp, 22 predicted proteins | sample YNPCB0061_FD_194587 | JGI IMG/M metagenome (GOLD analysis project Ga0272446, IMG submission 194587) | Hot spring microbial mat communities from Yellowstone National Park, WY, United States - YNP-CB-006-1 | ecosystem: Environmental > Aquatic > Thermal springs > Hot (42-90C) > Sediment | place...
GTGTCGAATTTGCGCGCGGCGCCGCCGGCCCAGACCACAAAGTCCGTGTCCTTGCCGCCCTCGATTCCGGCTTCGCTGGCGCGCAGGAAGGCTGCCGGACGGCCCTCCACGAGCTTCACCAGGAGCGTGGCGTCGGTGACGTTGAGTTCGCCGGTCGGGTTGGCGGCGCCCTCATGCGGGCGGCGCAGAAAGGCCTCGTTGTAGAGGCGCTGGTCCACGAGATGCCGCCCGAGGGCCAGTGCCAGTGCGGCGTCGGTGCCGGGCTTGATCGGCACCCACGTGGCCTTCGAGGCGGCCACGTTGCAGCGCGGGTCCACGACGTAGATTTTGCCGCCGCGCCGGGCCATTTCGATGAACTTCCGGGCGATGGCCACGAAGGTGAAGTTGGCCGCGCAGGGGTCGGTGCCGAACCAGAGCACGACCTCGGCGTGGGGCAGGTCGGGTTTGGAGTGCTCTTTGTAGCCGCTGGTCAGGAAGGGGGCGGCGTCGCCCCAGCCGGTGGTCAGTTCGTGGGCGATGTGGTGGCTGGTCTCGCAGATGCTGGTGTGGTCGTGGCGGCTGTTGACGGTGCCGATGATGTTCTTGAAGAACACGTCGGTGAAGGCGCTTTGCTGGTTGCGGCCGCCGGAAAAGACGATTTGGTTGACCTTGGGGCCCAGGTCAGGGGCTTCGGGATCAATCGGCGTGTTCAGGTCGCGGTACTGAACCAACTTGGCGGCGATTTCGGAGAAGGCCTGCTCCCAACTGATGGCCTGCCACTGGCCCGCGCCGCGTTCCCCCACGCGCTTGAGCGGCTGGCGCAGCCGGTGGGGGTCGTAGAGCGATTGCAGACCGCCCAGCCCTTTGGCGCACATGCAGCCCGCCAGCGCGCGGGCGACCGACGGGTCGGTGGCGAAGGGCAGGTGGGCTTCGAGGTTGCAGGGGTGGTACGGATTGCCCTCGAGTTTGACGAGGACCCCGTCCACCACTTTGGCCTTGAGCCCGCAACGACCGTGGCAGCCCTGGCAAACGCTGTACTTGATCTCGACGCGCGGGTCGCCGCTCACCAGCACCGGATTGCCGAACTGGGCCGCGCGGGCGGGGTTGAGCCGGAAAAACGCCGGCAGCGCGGCCGTGGCGGCCGCGAGGCGACCGGCCGCGCGCATAAATTGCCGGCGGGAGATGCCCGGGCGCGAAGCGGTAATAGCGAGCGACCGGGCCGGGGCGGGAAGTTCAGAACGCGAGGTCATGGGCATGGTGGAGTGGTGGCGCAGTTCAAGGGGTTCGCGCGGGTTCATGGGCGGTGCTAGCGGGCGTAAAAGGCGGGAGCGCCGAGCAGCGGTTTGCTTCCGTGGCAGGCGAAGCAGTACGTCATGGACACCTGCTCCCGCAAGCCCGCGCGGGAATGGGTCAGAAAGTCCGGCCCCGGGGTGTGGCAATCCAGACAGCGCTGGTTGCCGGGGCCCGGATAGAACGGGAGCATCGTGCCGTGGGCCATGATCGTCACGCCGTCCAGCGCTACTTCATTGGTCCGCGTGCCGTGGCAACTGATGCAGTCCGGGTTGTAAGCGGCGGATTGGTGGTCGTGGATGCCGATCACGTCCAGCGACCACGTGCGGGAGGGCAGGGGCGCTCCGCTCTCGGCCAGGCTGACCACGCGGATGAAGTCCTGTGCGCGCGCCACCGGCACGGTCCCGGACCAGTGATTGCCTTGGATGGGCCACTCCACCCCCGGCAGCGGCTGCCAGTCTGGCCGGGAAAGTGAGGCGGTCGTTTCGATCACGATGCGGTTGGTCGCGCCCTGCCAGTCCAGCGAAAGCCGGCGGCCGGGTTCGAGTTTGAAGCTCGTGATGAGCGGCGCCTGGCTCCAGAGGCTGGCCGTGAAGCCGGCCACCCCCAGCAGCCAAAGCTGCCAACGGCGCCCGGCGCAGAGCCTGCGGCGAGCCGGCGCAGCGGGGTTTGCCGGGTGCGGGTTTCGAGCATCTCGCGGTACGTGGGGCGCTTTCATGGTTGGTCAGGCGGTTAAAGCGGCGGGCTGTGGCAAGCCCTCTCGGCGGCGGGAGGGTCCGTCGGCTTCAGGGTGGCGGGCGTGTTGGAAACGGAGGTAGTCGGCCAGCGTGGTGCGGGCCAGCTCGGCGCGGATTTCTTCCCGCGCCCGCTGCCAGAACGCGCGTGTGGGGCAGGCGGGCCGGTCGCTGCACTCCTCGGCCAGCCCCAGCAGGCAGGGGCCCAGCCAGTCGGGGCCTTCAATCGCCTCGACCACTTCCAGCAGGGAGATCGCTTCCGGCGGGCGGGCCAGGGCGTTGCCGCCGCGCACCCCGCGGCGCGCGCGGAGCAACCCGTGGCGGGCGAGCGTGGTGATGATCTTGGCCAGGTACGGTCGCGGAACGCCGGAGCAGCGGGCGATTTGGGACGTGGTCTGGCGCGCGCAACACGCCTCGCTCAGGCAGGCCAGTGCCCGGATGGCGTAGCCGGTAGTTTGTGACAGGCTTAACATTCAGCCACGCAGGTTAAGCTGGTCTGAATCTGCTGGGGCAGGTCGAGCGTGAAAAGAAAAAAACGACCTGCGACTCCAGTTTGTAGAAGCGTTGACAGCCGCTATCAGCAGAGCCCGGGTTGGCCCCGCCGGATGCGACCTTTCCGACGCGGCCGGCTCAGGATTTGGCGGCGGCGCGGAACACGCGGTCGGCCTCTTCGAGTTGCTCGAAGGAGCCGATATCGAACCACACCCCCGGCACCCGCCAAGTGTACACCGGCAGGCGCGGGTACAACCACTGGATGAGGCGACCCGGCTGGTCGGGGTTGTTGCCCTCGGCCAGGTAGCGGTGAATCCAGGGCAGGGTGGGGCGCGGGTAGAAGTACAGGGCGATGCCGGTGAGCGTGCTGCGCGGTTGGGCGGGTTTCTCCTCGAAGTAGGTGATCCGCCCCTGGGCGTCGGTTTCGATGGCGTTGTATTTGTGGATCAGCTCGAGCCGGCCCACATCGTACACGCCCAGCACGGGCGCGTTTTTCTCCCGGCAGAACCGGCCGAAATCGCTCAGGGGCTGGCTGAACAGATTGTCGCCCGCCACGATGACCAGGTCGTCGTCCACCCGCTCGCGGGTGAGCACGAAGTGAATGTCGCCGATGGCGCCGAGCTTGTTCGTGTCATCGGTCGAACCGTCGTTGACGATGGTGAAGTTCAGGCCCGGCCGGGCGGGGCGATACGCGGCGGCCCAGCGCGTGAAGTGGCCGGCGAATTTGGCGTTGGTGACCACGTACGCGCGGTCCAGGTCCGGAAGGTCGGCGAGGGCGTCGAGCACGTGCTCGAGCATCGGGCGGCCGGCGACCGGCAGCAGGGGTTTGGGTTGGTTTTGGGTCAGCGGGTACAGCCGGGTGGCGTAACCGGCGGCCAAAATCAGGAGTTTCATGACGGGGCAGCGGCGGCCGCCTCCGGCGCGGCGCCGGAAGCGATTTCAAACAGGCTGGGGGCGATGCGTTGGGCCAGGTCCCGGCAGCGGGCGAGAATTTCCCGCCCGGTCTCGCATTGGAGGGCGTGGGCGGCCAGTTCGGCGGCCTCGGTGCGTTTGAGCCGGCGGATGACGAATTTCACCGCCGGCACGCGGGCGGGCGCGGCGCTCAATTCATCGGCGCCCAGGCCGATGAGCAGCGGGGCGAAGACCGGTTCGCCGGCCATTTCCCCGCACACACCCACCCAGCAGCCCTGCGCGTGGGCGGCCTCGATCGTGGCGCGCATAAGGCGGATGACCGCCGGGTGCGTGGGCTCGAAGAGCTGGGCGATGCGCGGGTTGAGCCGGTCCACCGCCAGGGTGTACTGGATCAGGTCATTGGTGCCGATGCTGAAGAAGCGCACGTGCCGGGCCAGCGAAGCGGCCATGACGGCGGCGGAGGGGATTTCGATCATGGCCCCCACTTCGAGGTCGGGCTTGAAGGGCTGACCGGCGGCGCGCAGTTCCTGCCGGCATTCCTCGAGCAGGGCGTTGGCCTGGAGCAACTCGTCCAGGCTGGAGATCATCGGGTACATGAGCTTCACGTTGCCGTGGGCGCTGGCCCGCAGCACTGCGCGCAGTTGGGCCTTGAACAGCTCGGGCTGTTGGAGGCAGATGCGGATGGCGCGCCAGCCCAGAAACGGGTTGCGCTCGTCCAGGTCGCCCGCCACCTCGGGCAATTTGTCGCCGCCCAGGTCCAGGGTGCGGATGATGACCGGTGCCGGGGCCAGCTTCTCGGCCACTTCGCGGTAGGCGGCGTACTGTTCCTCCTCGTCGGGGGGCTTGGGCCGGTTCAGGAACAGGTACTCGGTGCGGAACAGCCCCACGCCTTCGGCCCCGAATTCCCGCACCTCCGGCAGTTCGGCGGGGGATTCGATGTTGGCCGAGAGGACCAGGCGCTCGGCATCGAGGGTGATGGCCGGCTCGTCGCGCAACTGTTCGAGCCGGCCGCGCAGGGCCAGTTGGCGCCGTTCGATCTGGCCGTAGGTGTACAGTGTCTGCTCGGTGGGCTCGACAATCAGCAGCCCCTCGTACCCGTCCAGCAGGGCAAATTGACCCGTGCGGACCTGCGTCACCGCCTGGGTCAGGCCGGTCACCGCCGGGATGCGCAGCGAGCGCGCGAGGATGGCGGTGTGGGAGGTGAGGCTGCCCAGTTCGGTGGCGAAACCCAGCACGTAGCGGCGGTCCAACGTGGCGGTACGGGAGGGGGTCAGGTCGTAGGCCACCACGATGCACGGCTCGTGCAGGTGCGAGAGGTCGGCGGGCAATTCCTGGCCCAGCAGATTGTGCAACACCCGCTCGGCTACATCGCGCAGGTCCATCGCCCGTTCGCTCAGATACTTGTCTTCCACCGAGCTGAGCGTGGTGAAGTACCGCTGGGCGAAGTCGTGGAAGGCGTACTCGATGCACACCTTGTCCCGTCGCATCTGTTTGAGCACCTCGTCATGGAGGAACGGGTCCTCGAGCACCAGCAACTGGGCGTCGAAAATGCGCGCGTCGTTGGCGCCCACGCCCTCGCTCACGCGCTGCTGGACTTCGAGCAACTGCTGGCGGGTGGTCAGCAGCGCCTCCTCAAGCCGCTGAATCTCGGCCGGGAAATCGGCCTCGGTGATGGGGCGCGGCTCGATCACGAGCGGCCGGGGGGGTGCCAGCACAAAGAGCCGGCCGCGGCAGACGCCCTCCGAGGCGGGCAAACCGCGCAACACCAACCGTCCCAGCTTCTCCAACGCCGCAGGCACGCGCCGTGTTTTACCCGGACCGACGCAGCGGGGAAAGCAATTCCCGGGCGGGCCGGCGAGGTGGGGTGGGCGCGGTAGAGATGGAGCCAATTGGGTCGGTAGGGCCGCGCTGCGGCGCGGCCGGGGAGCGGTGCCGGCGCAGTGGGCCCCACGCATCGAAAAAGCGAGAACCGGGCAACACCCACCGGCTGCCCGCGGAGGTCGGGGCGCTGCGGGCCCACCCCGCGCCTTCGCGCCCGGTCGCGCCTTTAACCCCAGATTTGGCGGTCCAGCGACCGAAACTGGACCGCCTCGCCCACGTGCTCGGCGGTGAGGCGTTCGCTGCCGGCCAGGTCGGCGATGGTGCGTGCGACCTTCAGGATGCGGTCGTAGGCGCGGGCACTCAGGTGCAGTTCGTGCATGGCCATCTTGAGCAACTCGAGCGTGGGCTCGTCCAGGGCGCAGTACTGCTTGAGCTCGCGGCTGCCCATGCGGGCGTTGCAGGTGAGCCGGGGCCGGCCGCGGAACCGCGCCTGCTGGCGCTGGCGCGCGGCGATGACCCGCTCGCGGATGCGCGCGGAGGGTTCGCCGGGGGCGGCGGCGGTGATGTCGCGGAACTTCACCGGCGGCACCTCGACGTGCAGGTCAATGCGGTCCAGCAAGGGGCCGGAGACGCGGCCCAGGTAGGCCTGGATTTCGCGCGGCGAGCAGCGCGATTCGCCGGGCATTTTGCCGTCCGGCGTGGGGTTCATGGCGGCCACGAGCATAAACGCGGCGGGAAACGTCACCGTGCCGGCCGCGCGGGAAATGGTGACGTAGCCCTCTTCGAGCGGCTGGCGCAACGTCTCGAGCACGCTGCGTTTGAACTCGGGCAGTTCGTCCAGGAACAGCACCCCGTGATGGGCCAGTGAGATTTCGCCCGGGGTGGGGTTGATGTTGCCGCCCAAGAGGCCGGCGTCGCTGGCCGTGTGGTGCGGCGCACGAAACGGCCGGCGGGTGACCAGCGCCTGGCCGGGCCGCAGCAGGCCCACGATGCTGTGAATTTTGGTGGTCTCCAGCGCCTCCTCGAGGGTGAGCGGCGGCAAGATGGTGGGCAGCCGCTTGGCGAGCATGGACTTGCCCGTGCCCGGCGGGCCGATGAGCAGCACGTTGTGGCCCCCGGCCGCCGCAATCTCCAGCGCCCGCTTCACCAGTTCCTGCCCCTTGACCTCGGCGAAGTCCAGCTCGTCTTCGCCCGGCTGGTCAAACAGCCGGGCCACGTCCACCCGCGTGGGCGGGAGGTCCACTTCGCCCTCGAGGAAGCCCACCGCCTCGCGCAGGTTTTGCACCGGGATCACGTCCAGCCCGTTCACGACCGCCGCCTCGGCCGCGTTGTCCGCGGGCACCAGCACGCCGGCCTTGCCCGCGGCGCGGGCGCACAGGGCGATGGGCAACACGCCCTTCACCGGCCGCACGGCGCCGGTCAAGGCCAGTTCGCCGGTGATGAAATAGCGGTCCAGCCGCTCGGCGTTCATCTGCTCGCTGGCGGCGATCATGCCCAGGGCGATGGGCAGGTCGAAACTGGGGCCCTCCTTGCGCACGTCCGCCGGGGCCAGGTTGATGGTGGTGCGGCCCATCGGGAACTTGAACCCGGAATTGGTCAGCGCGGTGCTCACCCGGTCGCGAGACTCCTTCACCGCCGTGTCCGGCAGGCCCACGATCACCACCACCGTGTCGCCCCAGCCGGCGTTGACCTCGACCTCGACCGGGTAGGCCTCGATGCCGTTGACCGCCGCGGAAAAGACGCGGGCTAACATGGCCTTGGAAATGCCCGAAGGCCGCCGGCCCGGCAAACGAAAAGCACGGTGCCGCGGCCCGCCGACCCGCTTCAGGGCGCGCGCGCGGCCACCGCGGCCCCGGCCGGTCGCAGTCGCCACACCAACACCGCGCCGGCCGCGAACAACACCGCGCTGTACCCGAACGCCACCGGGATGCCCCACGCGCTCCACAGCGCGCCCACCGCCAGGCTCGAGACGAAGTCGCCCACGCCGTTCACCGTGGCCAGCGCGCCGAAGGCCATGCCGTGTTGTTCCGCCGCCACCAGCTCCGCGCACAAGGAGTCTTCGAGCGTTTCCTCGATGGCCACGTACACCCCGCCGCAGAGAAACACCGCGGCCAATGTGATCCCGTTCAGCGGCAGGGCGAGGATCAGCCCCGCCATCACGGCCGCCAGGGCATAGCCCGCCGCCAACACGCGGGACTTCGGGAAGCGGTCGGCCAGCCAGCCGGCCACCAGCGCGAACCCGGCGTAACACACGTTGTGCAGCACGTACAGGCCCACGGCCACGCTCGCCGCCCGGGCGGCGCCCAACGTGGGGGTGAGCTGCTGCGTGGCCAGCAGGATCAGCAGCGTGTGGGCGAAGTCGCCCAGCCCGAACAACCCCACCGCCGCCAGGAAACGCCGGAACCGCGGCGGCAGCGCGCGCAGGCGTTCGCCGAAGGACACGTGCGGCACCGGCCGGCGCTCGCGCTCCCGCACCAGCAGGGCAATGGCTGCCACCGCCAGCAGCCCGGGCACCAGCGTGGTCGCGAACAGTTTGGGGTAATCATGGGCGAACCATCCCAACAACAGCAGCGCCGTGGCGGGGCCGACGATGGCCCCCAGCGTGTCCATCATCCGCTCGAACCCGAAGGCGCGCCCGTAGGTCTGGGGCGTGACCGCCGCCGCCAGCAACGCCTTGCGCACGGGCGTGCGCACCCCGCGCCCCAGCCACGCCAGCGCGCGGGCCAGCAACACGTGCCACGCGGCCGTGGCCAGACCGAACGCCGCCGTGCCGAGCGCCGTGACCAGGTACCCCGCCACGGCGATGGGTTTGCGGCGGCGGAGCTTGTCCGTGTAATAGCCGCTGGCCATTTTGGCCACGCTGGACAGGCCATCCGCCACCCCTTCGATCAATCCCACCCAGAAGGCCGCCACGCCCAACGTGGCCAGGTAGGCCGGCAGGACCGTCGTGGCGATTTCGTGCGACCAGTCGCTGAGCAGGCTGGCCAGGCCGATGCCCAGCACCGTGCCGTTGAGCCAGCGTTGCCTACCCGGAGCCGCGTCCGCGCGCATGGTCCCGGAGCTTGGAGCTACCGCGGGCAGCATGCAATGGTGTGCTGACCACGTCCCCGTGGCGATTTGCCAGGTTCAAGGAGCCGGTTCGGCGCGGCGCGTGAAACGCAAAATTTTTCTCTTGACTTATCCCGCGCCTGTGACGAGTTTGCGGACAACTCAAACAAAATCTGCCATGAAAAGCCCGGTGAACTTCTTGGGGTGGGCTCAAACAACCCGCAGACTCGTCATACTGACTACCGTGCTTGCGGCCGCCTGGCTTGTGCCCTGGCGGGCGGGGCTGGCTGCCGAGGAGCCGGGCGGAGCCGGCCCGGCCGAGACCGAGGCGGTGGGGCTGGCCCTGATGAATCTCAGTCCCACCGAACTGCGGATCAGCCGCATCCCGGAGACCGGGGAGTTAAAGATCGAGTGGGACGGCGAGGGCTGGCTCCAGACTGCCGAGGCGCCGGAGGGACCGTGGGAAGACGTCGAAGGCGGCGGGCACAGTCCGGTGGTGGTGGACCCGGCCGAGTTGGGACGTTTCCTGCGTCTTTCGCGCGAGGCCTGGCAGGCGGCGTTGACCGCGGCGGCCGCGGATTTTCGCGCCCTGGGCGGCATTGGGATCCCCGTGCTCACGATGGTGCCGGTGGCCAGCACGATTTGCCCCGCTCTGGCCACGACCTGCCCGCCGGCGGCGACCGCCTGTCCGCCGGTGAACACCCGCTGCCCGATCGTCGCCACGCGCTGTCCGGCGCTCCAAACCGGTTGCCCGGCGACCCAGACGGTGTGCCCGGCGGTCGAGACGCAATGCCCGGCCGTGGAAACCCGGTGTCCCGTCGTCGAAACCTACTGTCCGCCGCTCCAAACGCAGTGTCCCGCGGTCGAAACGCAATGCCCGAGCACGGAGACGCGCTGTCCGCCGGTGCCCACCGCCTGCCAGGTGGCGGAGACCGTGTGTCCGCCGGTGGAGACCCAGTGTCCGAGTCTGGAGACGCGTTGCCCGCCCTTGGAGACGGCTTGTCCGGCGATTCCCACCGCCTGCCCCGCGGAGTTGACCAAGTGTCCGGCCGCCGAGACGCGTTGCCCCATCGTGCCCACCAAGTGTCCTTCGCTGCAGACGCGCTGTCCGCCCGTGCCCACTACCTGCCCGGTCCGGGCCACACGGTGCCCGCCGGTCGAGACGCAGTGTCCGGTGGCCGAGACGCGTTGTCCGCCGGTGCCGACCCGTTGCGAACTGAGGGCCACGGTGTGTCCGCCGGTCGAGACGCGCTGCCCGTCGGTGGAGACCAAGTGTCCGGTGGCCGAGACGCGCTGCCCGCCGGTGGAGACCCAGTGCCCCGCGCAACTCACGGCCTGCCAGGCCGCCGAAACCATTTGTCCGCCGGTCGAGACGCGTTGCCCGGCCGCGATCACCAAATGCCCGGTCGCGGAGACGCATTGTCCGCCGGTGCCCACCGCGTGCCAATTGCTCGAGACGCACTGCCCGCCGGTGGAAACCCAGTGCCCACCACTCCTGACCAAATGTCCGCCGGCCGCGACCCGGTGTCCGCCGGTCCATACTCATTGTCCGCCCACGGCCACGTTGTGCCAGACGGCGGACACCCAGTGCCCGGCGGTGGAGACCAAGTGTCCGCCGATTGAAACCAAGTGTCCGCCGGTCGAGACCAAGTGTCCGCCGCGTCTGACCAAATGCCCACCGGTTGAGACCCGTTGTCCGCCCGCGGCCACGCAGTGTCCGCCGGTCGAGACGCGCTGCCCGGTGGTGGAAACCAAGTGTCCGCCCGTGGAAACCAAGTGTCCGCCCGTGGAGACTGCCTGTCGCCCGGCCGCCACGGTATGCCCGGCCACGCTCACTACCTGTCCGCCGGTGGCGACCGTTTGCCAGGTGGTGGACACCGTCTGCCCGCCGGTGGAAACCAAGTGCCCGCCCAAAGAGACGGTCTGCCCCATTCAGGAAACCCGTTGTCCCCCCGCCGAGACGAAGTGTCCGCCAGTGGTGACCCGGTGCGTGGGCAAGGAGACAGTCTGCCCGGCGGTAGAGACCAAGTGTCCACCGCTTGAAACCAAATGTCCGCCGGTCGAGACCAAGTGTCCGCCAAGCGAGACCAAATGCCCGCCCACGGCCACGCTCTGTCAAGTGGCCCCAACCGTGTGTCCCGCCGTGGCCACGCAATGCCCGGCCGTCGCGACGCGGTGTCCGCCGCAAGAAACCCAGTGTCCGGCCGAACTGACCCATTGCCCGGTAGTGGCCACCCGTTGCCCGATGGCCCAGACCCAGTGTCCGCCACTGCCCACGGTCTGCGACTCCCGGGACACGGTTTGCCCGGCCCTCGAGACGAAGTGCCCGCCCACCGAAACCAAGTGCCCGCCGGTGGACACCAAGTGTCCGCCCGCGCTCACCCAGTGCCCGGCGTTTGATACGCACTGCGGCGTGGCGGTGGCCACCCGCTGCCCGCCGGTGGCTACCAAGTGTCCGCCGGTGCAGACCCAGTGTCCCGTCACCAAGACCCAGTGTCCGCCGCTGGCCACGGTCTGCCAGGCTGCCGACACGATTTGCGGCGTCCTCGCCGCCACGAAATGCCCGCCGATGGTGACCGCCTGTCCGCCCGCGGCCACGCAATGTCCGCCCGTGGCCACGCAATGCCCGCCGGCGCCGACCCAGTGTCCGCCACAGGCGACGGCCTGTCCGCCCGCGGTGACGCAATGCCCGCCAGCCGCCACCAAGTGTCCGCCCAAGGCCACCACCTGCCCGCCGCTGGTGACCGCCTGTCAGGTCGTGGTGACGGTGTGTCCGACCGCTGCGGCAGCCACGCAGTGCCCGGCGGTGGCCACGGCCTGTCCGCCTACCGCCACGGCCTGTCCGCCCAGTCCCACCGTCTGTCCGGCGGAGGTCACGAAATGCCCGGCGGTGGCTACCCAGTGTCCGCCGCAAGTCACCGCCTGTCCGCCGCGGGAGACCCGCTGTCCGCCCAAGGAAACGACCTGTCCGGTGGTCTTGACCAAGTGTCCACCGCTGGAAACGCGTTGCCCGCCGGCCGAGACGAAGTGTCCACCGCTGCTGACCAAATGCCCGGCCGTGGCCACCGAGTGCGCGGCGGTCGAAACGCAATGCCCGGCGCTGGAAACGAAATGTCCGCCCTTGGAGACGAAGTGTCCTCCGCTGGATACGCGTTGCCCGGTGGTGCAGACGCAGTGTCCGCCGCTTTTGACCAAGTGCCCGGCCGTGGCTACGGAATGTGCGGCGGTGGAGACCCAGTGCCCGCCGGTGGAGACCAAATGCCCGGCGCTGGAAACGAAGTGTCCGCCCTTGGAGACGAAGTGCCCGCCGTTGGACACGCGCTGCCCGGTGGTGCAGACGCAGTGTCCTCCGTTGCCAACCGAGTGCGTGGCGGTAGTGACGCAATGCCCACCGGTGGAAACCCAGTGTCCGGTGGTCGAGACGCGTTGTCCGCCCTTGGAGACGAAATGCCCGCCGCTGGATACGCGCTGCCCGGTGGTACAGACGCAGTGTCCGCCGTTGGCGACCGAGTGCGTGGCGGTCGAGACCCAGTGCCCGCCGGTGGAAACGAAGTGCCCGCCGCTTTTGACCAAGTGCCCGGCCGTGGCCACGGAGTGCGCGGCGGTGGAGACCCAGTGTCCGCCACTGGAGACCCGGTGTCCGGTGATCGAGACGCGCTGTCCGCCGAGCCAAACCAAGTGTCCGCCGCTGCCCACCGAGTGTGCGGTGGCGCAGACGATTTGCCCGCCGGTAGAAACCCTTTGCCCGCCACTGGAGACCCGGTGTCCGGTGGTTGAAACCCAATGTCCGCCGGCCCCGACCAAGTGTCCGCCGCTGCCCACCGAGTGTGTGGTGGCGCAGACGATTTGCCCGCCGGTCGAAACCCGTTGTCCGGTGGTGGAGACGGTTTGTCCGGCGGCGGGCACGACTTGTCCGCCCGCCCATCAAGCGCGCGGCAGCTTCTCGCGGTCAGCCGTTCGCGCATCCGCGGCGAACTGGGCGGTCAACTTGCCGGCCCCGTCCGCCCCGGCGCCCACCGGTTGCGAGGCGGGGACAACCCTGTGCCCGCAGCTTGCGGCCAGCCCCGGCGGGTTAAGCCATCGAGCTCCCGCGATGAGCGGCACGCTGGCGGCATTGGCCCCGAGCGGGGTTGACCAGTCGCAAGCGGCTTTGCCGGTGGCGGGCTTTGGGGTGTTTGTTCACTGCGCTGCCGGTCCGGCCGAATCCGCCTCGCCGGGCCAGCGGTTGGCCCAATGGCTTGAACTTGCCGCCAAAGGCACACTGCCCGAGGCGGGCCTGGGTCCACCCGCCGCGGGCACCGGTCCGCCAACCGGGGCCACGGACCAAGTTTTACCCTCGCTCATGCCGCAAATGGCTTCTGGCAATCCCGGTCCACCCGCGCTAAGAGTCTGACCGGCATCGGCCCTGAGGCCGCCGCCAGGCGTGGGTGACCCTGTCCAATCAAGGTCCGGTCCTCCTGCGGTCGCGAAGGTAGTGCCTTCGTCCGCAGGAGGTGTGGTTTTACCGGTGGTGTTGGCGCTGGCTGCGGCGTGGCTGGCCGCCGGCTCGGTCGGGCTGATGGCGCATCCGCTGCGGCGCATCCTGACCGGGCTCTTGTTGCTGGCGGCGGTAATTGTTGCCCGGCCACTCGGAGCCGTGATCGCGGCAGGACGGGGGCTTTTCTGGTGGGGGTTGGTGGCGGCGCTCGTCTTGTTGGCGGCGCCGCAGCCGGTGGTCAACGTGTTGGCGCCCGCGGTGGTGCTCGCCGCGCTGGCGGTCACGCGCCCCGGGGAGCAGCGCGTGGTTTGGGCGGCGGGCGCGCAGGCCGTGTTGCTGTCTGCGGTGTACCAGTTCTGGGTCACGTCGGTGCCCTGGGGTTGGATGGCAGCCGACCGCGTGGCCCGGTGGTTCAGCCGGGCAGTGAGCTGGGTCAGTCCCTGGCCGCTCGAGGTGGGGCGCACTTATGCCGGGCTGGACTTCCTGGTGCTCACGTTGGCGTTTGGCCTGTTGCTGGGCCGTTCACCGGGCGTGCGCGGACGCCCGGGCCCGAGGTGGGGTGCATGGATCCTGAGCGCGGGTTTGGTGCATCTGGCCTACCTCTTTGCCGTGGCCAGCTTTCCAGGCTGGCGGGAGTGGCTGCCCGTGCTGGTGACACCGCCTCGCGTTCCGGGATTGCCGCCCGTGACCCAGCCCTTGGCCGAGTTGGCGCTGTGGCAACTGCCCTGGCTGGGACTGATTCTGCACGCGCCGCTGCTGGCTTGGTGGGCGTGGCGAGCGGGCAGGGCAGGGGCCGGTGTCGCCGGTGCGGGTCCGGCGGACGTTCTCCATCCGGTCGCACAGCAGGCCCCGGTGGGGCGTTGGGCGTGGCTGGCGCTGGTCCTCGCGGCGGCCGTGCCGGTGGTGATGTTGCTCAACCCCCGTCCGCTCAGCCTCCAGGGCCGCAAGATTGTCGTGTACGAGAAGGGCTTCCTGAACTGGCTCAAGCCCCGGCACGGCGAGTACGGGCGGCTCAGCGTGGGGATGTACGGCATGTGGCCGGCGTTTTGCGCCAGCTACGGCGCGCAGTGTGTGATTTCGCCGGACCTCGCGGAGTCGGACCTGGCCGGGGCGGACCTGCTGGTGCTGATCTTCCCCAACCGCCCGTGGGAGCCGGGCCAGTTGGAGCGCATCCAGCGGTTTGTGACCGGCGGTGGGTCGCTGCTGGTGCTGGGCGAACACACGGTGCGCGAAAAAGACGGCGGCAGCCGGTTCAACGAGGTGCTCGGTCCCACGGCCATGCAGGTGGCCTTCGACTCGGCCATGTTCGCCGTCGGGGGCTGGTTGCACTCGTATCAGGCCCTGGCTCACCCGGCCGCCCTGGGCATTCGGGATGACCGCAACCAGTTCGGCGTGGTCATCGGCGCCTCGGTCGAGGCGGACTGGCCCGCGCGGCCGCTGCTGGTAGGGCGCTGGGGTTGGAACGACCCGGGCGACGCCAGCAACGACGAAAGCCGCGGCGGCTCGATGATGGGCAACCAAAAGTACGACCCCGGCGAGCGGCTCGGCGACGTGCTGCTGGCCGCCGAGCAACGCTGGGGCCGCGGGCGCGTCACGGTCTTCGGCGACACCTCCGGCTTCACCAACGGCATCCTCTTTGGCTCGCATCAATACGTGGCGGCGCTGCTGGCCGCGCTGTGTCAGAAGGTCGAGTTCGGCGCCACACGGATGGTTTTGGCCACGTTGGGATGCCTGGGATTGGCCGTTTGGCTCGGGCGCCCGCGTCGGCCGGCCTGGTTGTTTTGGACGGGAATCCTCTTTGGCGCGGGGGTCTGGGGGGCTTCTGCCTGGACCGCCGCGCAGGCGAACTTGGTGCCGGACGGCCGGGCCACGCAACCCAACGGGCTGGCCTACATTGACCACACGCACGCGGAGCGGGTCAGCGGCGAGTCCTGGCGTCCCAACGGCCTGGGCGGGCTGCAACTCACCCTCATGCGCAACGGGTACCTGGTGATGGGCCTGCCGGAGTTTACCTGGCGGCGATTGCAGGGCGCCGGGTTGCTGGTGTGCGCCGCGCCGGGCCGGCCGTTTACTGCGCGCGAGCGGGAAGTGACGCGCCGGTTTGTCGAGCAGGGCGGCATTCTCATCTTCACCGTGGGCTGGCCGGAAGCCGCTGCCAGCCGCCGGGTGCTGGCGGAGCTGGGCTTTTACGTGGGCGGTCGCGGCGCCGTCGAGGGCCGGGGGCCGGAGCCCAAGCCCTTCGGACATTTCAAGGCGCCGTACTACAACGGCGGGGACTACATGGCCTACGTGCGGTTTCACGCGGCCTGGGCGGTCGAGTCTTCCGACCCCAACGCCCAGCCGCTGGCCTACGGGCCGCGCGACTCGCTCACCGGCCGCGACCCGACGGTGATCCTGATGCGCCGCTTGGGGCGGGGCAAGGTGGTGGTGGTGGCCGACAGCGAATTTGCCACCAACCAGAACCTCGAAAACGAGGGCGGCCAACCCTTCGAGGGCCTGCGCGAAAACGCGCACTTCTGGCGCTGGCTGCTCAGTTACCTCAACGACCAACCGATGTGGATCCCGCCCCGGCCGGTGCCCGAAACTCCCGCGGTCGGGCCCGCCGGCGCGACAGCGCCGAGTGCCGGGACGCCGGGCGCCGCGCCCGTCGCGGAACCGCCGCCGCAGGATCAAGCCCCATGAAACGGCTCTGGCTGGGATTGTTTTTGCTCGCTGCGTCCTGGCTCCCGGGCACGGGCTACTACCGGGCGGTGGATTGGCGCGCCTGGGGGGCACTCGTCGCGGCCGGGCTGGGCTTGCTCTGTCTTTCACGCCTGAACTTCCGGGGCCGGCCAGCCGGGCCGGAGCTCTGGTCGGCGCCGGGGTTCGACCGGTGGACGCGCCCGACGGGCTTGGTGCTGCTGCTGTTGATTCCGGCCCTCTGGGTGTTTCCCTGGCCGTATCGCCTGGCGCCGGTGCTGATGGCGGCCGCGGTGTTGCTGGCCTGGCGACCCGCGCGCCGAACTCAAATCGAGACCGAGCAAACGGGGTCAGGCGCGGCCGGGGATTCGCCGGCCCACGCGCCGAACCTTCCCGCCGCGGACACGCCTGAAACACCGGCGGGCTCGCCCGCACTGCCCCGGTCGCGGCGGCTGGCTTGGGCGGAAGGTTTGGGACTGGCGGGGCTGGTTTACGGGTTGCAGGCGTTGGCGCTGCTGGTTTACCGCACGTTCACCTCCTACTCGCACGAACTGCCCGCGCCGCTGCCGCAACTGCTGGGGCTGTGCCTGAGCTGGGCCGGGCTCGAGCCCGGGGTAGAAGCGGGCGTGGAAAACCAGGCTTTGATGCTGCCCACCATGCGCCAGGTGCACGCGCTGGGGGCGACCTGGGAATTGCTGGTGGACCCGGGCACGTGGTGTTTCCTGGTCAGCGGCCTGGCGGTGGTGGCCGGCTGGATGTGGCGGGCCCGGCGACCGGCCGCCGCGGCGTCCGCGCCAGCTCCGACGCCGCCCGGCCGCAAAGCCGCCAAGCGCCATCGCCCCCCGCCACCGCCGCGCGCCGGCTTCTGGCGGACGTGGTGGGAGCAGCCGCAAGTGCGCTTGGGCCTGGCCTGGGTCGGCGCGGTGTTGCTGTGGTTGCCGGTGCGGGTGACGTTGCTGGCCGGCGTGATGGTCCACCGGGCGTTGTTGACCGATTACGACGCGCCCCTGGATTTGATGCGGCCGTTTTGGAGCACCTGGGTGCTGTTGACCTTGGGCCTGCCACTGGCGGTCCTGCAGGCGCACTGGCTGGGCGCCACGCTCAAATCCCGCGCGCCTGCGCCGGACCGGCAGCCGGCGCACCAGGCCGGGCTCCAGGAAAAACCCGACCCGGCGCGGACGGTGACGCCGGAGCTGCCCACGCCGCGCGCGCCGGCTTGGAGAGTGCTCGTGCCGGTCTGGGGCGGCGTGGTGCTGCTGACGTTGGGCGTGGTGTGGGACCCGGCGGGCGCGCGCCAGGCCGGGCGCGTGGCGGTGGACGAGTATCACTCGAAGTGGGAACCCACGGACCGGCCATTCGACACCGAGTGGTACGGGCACCAGTCCGGCTACAACTACGCCTGCATCTACGATTACTGCTCGCGCTTTTTCACGATGTCGCGGCTGACCGCGCCGCTGGACGAGCGGACGCTGGCGGAGGTGGATGTGCTGGTGTTGAAAGTGCCCACCGCGCCGTACACGCCGGCCGAGATCGAGACGGTGGTCCGGTTCGTCAAGCGCGGCGGCGGGCTGCTGTTGATCGGCGAGCACACCGATGTGTTCGGCACCGGTTACCACCTCAACGCGGTCGCCCGGCGGTTCGGCTTCGAGTACCGCTACGACTGTTTGTTCGGCATTGATTCGGTCTTCGAGCAGTACTACGTGCCGCCGTTTGCACCGCACCCCGTGGTACGGCAGGTGCGGGGGATGGACTTCGCCACGTCGTGTTCGCTGCGGCCCTTCCAGCCCTGGCGCGGGCGCAGCGTCATCACTTCGACCGGCCTGAAGAACGCGCTGGCCGATTACCACGTGAGCAATTTCTACCCCCAGGCGGTGGACCGGGCGGACATGCGCTACGGCGCGTTTGTCCAGTTGTGGGCGACGCGCCAGGGCCGCGGCCGGGTGCTGGCGTTCACCGACTCGACCATCTTCTCGAACTTCTGCACCTTCGAGCCGGGGAAGGCGGAGTTGATGCTCGGGATGCTCGAGTGGCTCAACCGGCGGGACCGCTGGGGAAATGTGCGACCGGGGTTGCTGGCCGCGGGCGCGCTGGCGCTGGGTGCGGGCCTGCTCGCGTTGCCCCGGCGTGGGAGGCTGTGGGGGTTGGCCGTGGCCGGCAGTGCCGGGTGGTGCGCGCTGGCCATCGCGGGGGTGCGCGAAGTCCAGGGCCGGGCGTTTCCGCCGCTTGAGCCGCTGCGGCCGCTGGTCCGCGTGACCATTGACCGCACGGCCTGTGAGGGGCCGCTGTCCAAGAACGGGTTCATCGAGGGCAAGAGCAACGGCTTCGGCATCTTCGAGCGGTGGATTTTGCGCCTGGGCTACTTCACCCGGCGGGAACAGGGCCCAGCGGCGCTGGCGGGCGACCTGGTGGTGTACCTGTACCCCACGCGGCCCGTGGATGCCGCCTACCTCGCCGCTTTGGAGCGTTACGTGGACAACGGCGGGCGGGTGCTGGTGCTCGATTCGGCGGAGAACACCAACTCGACCGCCGGCGCGCTGTTGAAACCTTTCGGCCTGGGCCTCGCGCCGCACCCGCAACCGGACGGCACCGTGGCTCCCGTGGCGGGCTTGCCCGCCATCCCGGTGCAGGCGGCCCGGCAGACCGAGGGCGGCACGGCCTTCGTGCATCTGAACGGGCGGCCGGTGGCAGCGACGGTCCGGCACGGGCGCGGCTCGGTCACGGTGCTGGGTCTCGGGGCGCGGTTTGTGGATGTGCGGATGGGCGTGACCGGCGACGTCGAGCCGGATGCGGCGTTGCGGCAGGTGTACGATTTCCAGTTTGGGCTGTTGCGCCGCCTCATCGAAGGGCCCTGGCCGCCGAGTGGCGAGGGCGGCACCGCGCCAGTAGCGTCCGAAACCGGGCCGGCGCCGGCAAAGTAGTTGACCGCCACTGACCCGGGGCGCGCCGGGCGGTGGCCGCCGAGACGAGGATTGCCCTGGGGGCAGGGGGAGACGGATGCCAGATGTCTGATACCGGATGCCGGATGCCGGATGCCAGGGTTCAAGTTGGCGCGGCCGTTGCCAGGCCCGAGCCGCAGAGGCGTTTCCTGCAACGTCACCCGGGTCGGTTTGCTACCGCGGGCCAGCGCCTCGGTCCGGGTTTGGTAAATGGCCGCCGGCGCGCAGCAGCGCTGCGGGCGGAATTGTCACCTTGCCAAACACGCGCCCGGGCACTTAACTGGCCCTGCACGGCAGCCGGCTGGGTAGCTCAGTTGGTAGAGCAGAGGACTGAAAATCCTTGTGTCGGCGGTTCGATTCCGCCCCCAGCCACCACTTCCGCCAAGCCGCCCTGCTGCGTGACCCAGCCCCTGCTTCCGCCACACTGTTTTCCCGATTTACGCCGCCGGGTCCGGCTTTTAACCTGACGCCATGATCCATGTGGGCATCGGCTACGATGTGCATCGGCTGGTGAACGGACGGCGCCTGGTCCTGGGCGGGGTGGACATCCCCCACGACAAGGGCCTGGACGGCCATTCGGACGCGGACGTGCTCATCCACGCGTTGTGCGACGCGCTCTTCGGCGCGATGGGCGAGGGCGACATCGGCCATTTTTTCCCCAACACCGACCCGCGCTGGAAAGGCGTCTCGAGCCTGGTCTTCCTGCGCGAGGCGGTGCGGATGCTCCAACTGCGGAGCGGCCGGGTGGTGAACGTGGATTGCACCCTCATCGCCCAGGAACCCAAGCTGGCTCCGCACCTCCACGCCATGAAACACAAGCTTTCGGAGGTCTTGGAAATCCACCCCGGCCGGGTGGGCATCAAGGCCACGACCAACGAAGGGCTGGGCTTCATCGGCCGCGGCGAGGGCATCGCGGCCATGGCCGTGGCGTGCGTCGAGTTGCCCCGCTGACCGCGCCCGCCCGCTGCCCGCATGTCGGCCAAGGCAGAAATCTCCTGGAAAACCCGCACCCCGGGAGGCGAGCGGCGCGAGGTGTATGTCCACCACGTGGGCGCGGAGTGGCGCTTTTACCAGCGCCAACGCCGCTTCGACCCCTGGCAGCCCCTGCCCAACCCGGCACTGGAGGACTGGCTGGTGTTGCTGGACGCCGTCGAGCGCCGCATCCAGCGCCGGCTGCTCTGCCCCGACGATGCCGCCCAAGTGCGCCGGACGATTCGCGAACGCTTTCCGGAGGCTGGCGTCTGAACCGGCGGCGCGCGGCGTGTGCGCGGAGCGCCCGAAGCGGGTCACAGTGGGGAGAGAATGCGGCGCGGAAGCTTTGGCTGTCCGACCAGGATTCGAACCTGGACTAAGGGCTCCAAAGACCCCTGTGCTACCGTTACACCATCGGACAACCGGCCGGCTCAAATTAGCGAGGGCGGCCCGGCGCGCAAAGGCAAAAACCACCTGCGCCGCCACGCGGGCTTGTGACACTCCGAATGCAGGGCGTGAGTAGGCAAAACCAGTTTTCCCACCGCTGCGCCATCCTCGCCCCAGCCTCAGCCAGCAACATCCGCCATCTGGTATCCGGCATCTGGTATCCGGTATCCGGCATCCGGCATCCGGCTCCCGCCATCCGTCGTTCCCGCCCGGTCTATCGCGGCGGCTGTTTGCGGGGCAGTCCCCGGCTCACTCCGGTTCCTCGCGCCAGCGGGGGCCGAGCCGATGCGGGACGCCCAGGTGATCGAGCACGCGCGCCACCACCGTGTCCACCACCTCGGTCACGGTGCGGGGGTTGCCGTAAAAGGACGGGTTGGCGGGCAGGAGCGTGGCCCCGGCCAGCAGCAGCAACTCCATGTTGCGGACCTGGACAAGGTTCAACGGCGTCTCGCGCGGCACCAGGATCAGCTTCTTGCGCTCCTTGAGCATCACGTCGGCCGCGCGCAAGAGCAGGTCCTCGCTCAACCCGTGGGCGATGCGGCCCAGCGTGCCCATCGTGCAGGGGATGATGACCATGGCGTCGAAGGCGTTCGAGCCGCTGGCGAAGGGCGCGTTCATGCTCTTGAGATTGTGCGTGACCGCGCCCGGCGGCAGGCGCAACCCGCCCGGCAGCTCCTCCGCGATGACCTGGTGGGCGTAGCGGCTGAAGACCAGGTGGACCTCGTGCTCGGGGGACGCCAGGTGGTCCAGCAGGCGTTGCGTGTACAAGACGCCGGTGGCGCCCGTGACGGCGACGACGATGCGCATCGGCTGCTAGTAGGTTGCCCGGACAGGCTTGGCAAGTCCGCGGGGCGAATTCAGTTCACGGTCACGAACACCGCCTGGCTCAGGTTGGTGAACACCCCGGAGCCGGTGACCACCCGCTGGGCGGCGCGGATTTGGTACGCCTTGCGCCCGCCCGGCGGTGCGGGGTCGGTGAACGCCGTGTCCGCCACCGGCGCCAGCGTGAGCGGGTCAAACGGCCCCGCGCTGCCTGCGGTCGAGCGCAGCACCAGGTAGCCGGCGTCCGCCTCGGGCGAAGCCTCCCAGCGCAGGTTCACCGCGCAGCCCTGACGCGTCGCGGTGACGCGCCCCGGCGGCGCGGTGACGAGGGCGCGCAACGTCGGGTCGCCCAGCAGAAACGTGGTGCGCGTACTGGCCCCGCCGCGCGCGGTGCGAATCAGGCCTTCTCCCAGTGTGCCGCCCACGCCCAGCGGCTCGAAGCGCCAGAGGGTGTCGTAAGTCCAAAACGCCGCCAGACCCGAGTCCGGCAGGGCCAGCAGGGCGCGGAGCAGGTCGTCCTGGTAGTTGTTCCAGTCGCCGAAGTACGAGCCTTTGAGCAGGTAAAAGGCCGCGGCGGGGCGGGTTTGGCCGGCGGCCAGCGCGGCCGTGGTCACGGGGGTGACGCCCTGGTCGGTGGCGGCCTGGCGGTTGTTGTGCAGCGTGTCGAAGGCGCCGTAGCCTCCCTGCACGGCCCACAGGCACGGGAAGCCGGGCGTGAACGCATCCCCGTGACTGAGCACGCCAAGCCCGCCCAGCCGCGAAGCCAGCAGCAGCGCGTTCTCGTTCAACGCCCGGCCCACCGGGCTGAACGGGGAGTAGAAGTACGAGCCCACGCGCACCGTGGCGGGGAAGGCGAGTTCCTTGAACCGGTAGCGGTGGTTTTTGCGCAAGTACTGGCGTAGCAAGTCGAGTTCGCTCCGCCCGCGAAAGGCCGGCAGGCGGGCCAGGTCCACCCGGCCCACGGCCAGTTCGAGGCCGTTGCTCCCGCCGGGCGTGGTGATGTGCGCGCGGAAGGTGCCGGCGTCGAATTTGCCGTCGCCGGGCACGTTGCGCCGGATCGGGTTGGGGAGGTTGGCGCCGGTGTTCACCACGTGGTCCGACCACTCGCCGTCCAGGTCGCCGTACCAAACGTCCGCCGGCCACGCCCCGGCCATGTCCGGATGGCCGTCCTCGCTGCCCGCGCCGGAGTAGGGGATGGTGACGTGGCCCAGGAGCAGCACCGCGCGGGTCTCGGCCGGCGCGGCGGCGTACTCGGCGCGGATGAGGCGTTTGATGCGCTGGAGGTTTTCGACGTACTCGAGGTTGATGGCCTGGCGGGTCCAGGCCTGGTCGTCATGCCGCGGCACGGTGTGGCGCACCACCGTCCAGCCGTCGCCCACCAGATCGCTTTGCCACTGGTCCAGCTCGGCCGCCAGCCCGCGCGCCAGCGATTGCTCGACCAGCACGAGCACCCGCCCCCGGCGCAGCGGCAGCGGCGCGCCCAGGCTCACCAGTGCGTTGCGCGGGCCGACCTCGTACTCGTAGAGACGACCTGGCTCCAGGGCGGGGTCCGCGTCGGTAAACGTCGGCACGAGGCAGCGGTTGGTGAGCGTGACCCAGACCGGTTCGCCGACGGCGCGCCGCCGGACGGCGACCGGCGCGCCAGACAGGTCAAACCAGCGCAACGTCACCGTTGGCGGGTTGAACGTGACCGCGGCCGTGAGCACCGCGGCCTGACGGAAGTGGTACAGGTCCGGCGGGTCCACGGGGCGGTCGAAGGTTTCGAGTTCGTCCAGCACCCCGGCGGCCGGCTGGGTGCCCGCGCTGTCCGAGCCCAGCGTGAGAATCAGGTCTTGTGCGGGCGCGCCCAAGTCCACGCCCGGGCCGAGGTAGGCGCCGGTGCTCCAGTCCTGGAGGTGGTTGCCGTCGGCCACCAACACGCAGTTGGAGGGCGTGTAGCTGAAGGCGATTTCGTGCCAGGGCTCGGGTTCGTCGCGCCGCCGCAGTTCGGGCTGGAGCCGCACCCAGTTGAGGCGGCCTTGATAGTGGGTGCGCCACTGGCCGTTGGGGTCGCGGGCCTGCACGACCAGGTTCGTGCCGGCCGGGTCCACGGAAAGGGTCAGCACCGGCCGGGGCGGGTCGGAGCGCGTGTCGGCGACCTCGATCAAGCGCACCCACTGCCCCGGGCCTTTGCCCCAACCGTAGCCCGGGCCGCTTTGCGGGGAATGGCTCGACCACGCCGGCCGGTACAAAAAGCGGAGCCCGCCAGCCGGGGCCAGACGGGGCGGCCCTGCGGCGCGGGCCACGCGAAAAGTGAGCGGGCCGGGCAGGTTCGTCGCGGGGAACAGGGGCGCGGGGCCGTTCCAGCCCGGCACGGTGGCCAGCGCCGGCGCGCGCAGTGGCGCTTCGCCATCGGCGGCGGCGAACTGCGGCGCATCGAAGTTCCAGTAGGCCAGGCGGCCGGCGGGCGCGGTGGAATCGGGCGATACGGACGAAAGGTCGGCGGCTGGCGCAACCCCTCCAAGGACCAGAGCCAGGGCAACACACCGGAGCCGATGACCGCGGGAGGATTTCGAGTTGCCACCGTCCGGCGAAAAATGGGCCGCGCGCATGGCTGCGGAATAGCCCTGGCGGCGGTCCGCGGCAAGTCCGGTCGCCGGCGCGAGGTTGCGCGGGGCAAAACCCGCTTGCTAGGCTGGGCCCATGCGGATTTTGTCAGGCATCCAACCCTCGGGGGCGCTGCATCTGGGCAACTATTTCGGGATGATGCGTCCGGCCATCGAGCTCCAGGCGCAGGGCGAGGCGTTTTACTTCATCGCCGACTGGCATTCGATGACCTCGTTGACCGATCCGGAGTTGCGCCGCCGTTACACCCTGGACGTGGCGCTGGACTTCCTGGCCTGCGGATTGGACCCGGCGCGGACGGTGTTTTTCCGGCAGTCCGACGTGCCCGAGGTGGCGGAGTTAACCTGGATGCTGAGCACGGTCACACCCATGGGCCTGCTGGAACGCTGCCACAGCTACAAGGACAAAGTGGCCAAGGGCCTGTCCTTCAACCACGGGCTGTTTGCTTACCCCGTGTTGATGGCGGCCGACATCCTCATCTACGACTCGAACCTCGTGCCGGTGGGGCGCGACCAGAAGCAGCACGTCGAGGTCACCCGCGACATCGCCATCAAGTTCAACGAGCTCTACGGTCCCACCTTCGTGCTGCCGGAGCCGCAAATCCGCGAGGAAGTGGCCGTGGTCCCCGGCACCGACGGCCAGAAAATGAGCAAGAGCTACGGCAACACCATCGAGATTTTCGGCGAGGAAAAGGCGCTGCGCAAAAAGATCATGAGCATCGTCATGGACAGCCGCACCCCGCAGGAGCCCAAGCCCGACGCGGACAAAAACCTCGCCATCCAGTTGCTCAAACTGGTGGCGCCGGCGGCCGTGGCGGCCGATTTCGAGGCCCGCCTGCGCGCCGGCGGCCTGGGCTACGGCGACCTCAAGAAGGCCCTCTTCGAGCACTACTGGAACTACTTCGCCGAGGCCCGCCGCCGCCGGGCGGAGCTGGCGGCCAATCTGGACTTCGTCCACCAGGTCCTCCGCGAAGGCGCCGCCCGCGCCCGGGCCGTGGCGGGTCAGGTGCTCGCGCGCGCCCGGCGCAACGCCGGCCTGGACTGAGCGGCAGCGGCCCGGATGCTGCGGCAAATTAAGCCAAACATTGGCCAAGCAACGTTTGGCATCGTTCCCGCCGGGGCGTACGGTGGCGCAGTGAAGCAACTGTAACCGCGCGGGGAACGCCGTTCCCCGCCCAACCGCTTTCGCATCATGGACTCACTGCCAACGCTCATCGCCCGTCATCCCTTCTGGCAGGGCGCTCCGCCCGAACAGCTCGCCCAACTGGCCGCGTTTGCCACCCTCGAGCACTACGGGGTGGGGGACCTGATCTTCCAGGAGCGCCACCCCGCCACGCACCTGTACCTGATCCAGCGCGGGCACGTCGCCCTCGAGGCCTTTTTGCCCGGCACCGGCGTGACCACCATCGTGGTGCTCGGCCCCGGCGAAGCCCTGGGTTGGTCGTGGTTGTTTGAACCCTACCAGTGGCAGTACAGCGCCCGCTCGGTGGACGCGACCGAGATCATCGCCTTCGACGCCGGGCGCCTGCGGGCGCTGGTCGAGCGCGACCCCGCCTTCGGTCGGGACCTGATCACGCGCACGGCCCGCCTGCTCGAGCAACGGCTCTTGGCCGAGCGCGTCAAGCTCCAGGAACTCCAGGCCGCCCAGACACCCCGCCTGGACGAGGTGCTGGCCGAGTCTGAAGAAGACCCCGAGCCGTTTGTCACGCCGCGCACCTGAGCCGGAGAACTGCCGGTTGGGCGGGAAGGCAACAGGCCGAAGTTTCGCGGGCGTCCGCCGACGTGATGGTGCCCGGGGGCGCGTCGGGGTCGGGCAGTGCCCGGCGCGTCCGCCCGGGTGCAAACGCCGCTTGCCCGTCCGGGCCGGGCCGCGTAATCAAGGCGGGCAGCTTGCCCAATCACAACATGCTTGGAAAAAGTCCTCCGGCCTGCCTCGCGTCCACGTGGCGGCTCGCCTCTGCGCTTCTGCTTGCGGCCCGGTTCCTGCCGGCGGCGGCCGCGGCCGAATTCAAGTTCCCCGGCCAGACCATCACCGTGCCCGACGGGTTCGAGGTCGAGCAGGTCGCCGGTCCGCCGCTGGTCTTGCGGCCGATGATGGCCGACTTCGACGAATTGGGCCGGCTCTACGTGGCCGATTCCGCCGGCTCGAACGACAAGGTCGAGAAGCAGCTCGCGGAAAAGCCGCATCGCATCGTGCGGCTCGAGGACACCGACGGCGACGGGCGGTTCGACCGCTCGGTCGTGTTCGCCGACAAGCTGATGTTTCCCGAGGGCGTGCTGTGGTTCGACGGCGCGGTTTACACCGGCGCCCCGCCCAGCATCTGGAAGCTGGAGGACACCGACGGCGACGGCGTGGCCGACCGCCGCACCGAGTGGCATCAGGGCAAGACGCTCACCGGCTGCGCCAACGACCTGCACGGCCCGTACCTCGGCCCCGACGGCTGGATTTACTGGTGCAAGGGCGCCTTTGCCCGCCAGACCTACCCGCGGCCCGGCTATCGCCCCATTGACGACAGCGCCGCCCACGTCTTCCGCGCCCGGCCCGACCACACCGCGCTGGACGCGGTCATGAGCGGCGGCATGGACAATCCGGTCGAAGTGGCCTGGTCGCCCGAGGGCGAGCTCTTCTTCATCACCACCTTCTTCCACCATCCCGCCGCGGGCCGGCGCGACGCCATCGTGCACTGCCTCTACGGCGGCGCGTATCCCAAGCCGCATGGCGTGCTCGACGCGGTGCAAAAGACCGGCGACCTGCTGCCCGCGCTGGTCGAGCTCGGCCCGGCCGCCGCCTGCGCGCTGATGCGTTACGAGTCGGGCGCCTTTGGCCCGGAGTTTCGGGACAACCTGTTCTCGAACCTGTTCAACCTTCGCAAGGTCATGCGCCATGTCCTCACCCCCCTGGGCGGCACCTACACCGCCGCCAGCTCGGACTTCCTGGTCTCCGACAACCCCGACTTTCACCCGACCGATGTGTTCGAGGACGCCGACGGCAGCCTCCTGGTCATTGACACCGGCGGCTGGTACAAACTGTGTTGTCCCACCTCCCAACTCCCCAAGCCCGACGTGCTCGGCGCCATCTACCGCGTCCGCCGCACGGGCCAACCCCGCCCTGCCGACCCGCGCGGGCTCAAGCTGCCCTGGCCCAACCTCTCGCCCGCCGAGCTGACGCAGCTCCTGGACGACGCCCGGCCCGCGGTGCGCGACCGCGCCCTCCGCACCCTCGCCCGGCGCGGCCCCGAGGCCGTGCCGGCGCTTGAGGCCGTGTTGAAGTCGGACTCCTCCGTGCTCCGCCGCCGCAACGCCGTTTGGGCGCTCACCCGCCTGGACGGAGCGGCCGCGCGGGCCGCGGTGCGCCTGGCGCTGAACGACCCCGACGAGTCGGTGCGCCGGGCTGCCCTTCACGCCGTGGCCATGCACCGCGACGCCGCCGCGTTCGAGAAAATGCTGGCCTTGCTGCGCGACGGCGCCGGCTTCGAGCAGCGCAAAGCGGCCGAGGCGCTGGGGCGGATCGGCCGCCCCGAAGCGGTGCCCGCCCTGCTCGAGGCGGCGGCCAGCTTCCGCGCCAAACTGCCGGCCGGCCACGCCGACGCCGAGCGCATCCAGGAACACGCCCTCATTTACGCCCTCATCGAAATCGCCGACCCCGCCGCCACGCGCCGCGGCCTGGCGGCGGACTCCCCGCACACCCGGCGCGCGGCGCTGATTGCGCTGGACCAAATGGACCACGGCGGCCTGACCGCCGCCGACGTCGCGCCCCTGCTGTCCAGCCCCGACCCCGTGCTGCGGCAGACCGCCGCCTGGATCGCGGAGCATCACCCCGACTGGGGCGGCCAGTTCGCCGAGCATTTCCGGCGCGCCCTGGCCCAGGGGAACTTTCGCGACGCCGAACGCGCGGACCTCGAACGCCAACTGGCCCGGTTCGCTCGCAGCCCGGGCATTCAGGAGCTGCTGGCCGGCGTGCTGGGCGATGCCGCGACGCCACCCGCCGCCCGGCTCCTGGCGGCGCGCGCGATGGCGCAGAGCGGCCTCAACGAGCTGCCTGCCGCCTGGTGGACCGCGCTGAAAACCGCGCTCACGGACCGCGACGCCGAGCTGGCCCGGGCCGCCGTGGCCGTGCTGCGCGCGCTGCCCGTGCCCAAACCGCGTCAGCCCGAACTCGCCGCGGTCTTGAGCGCTCTGGGCGGCGAGGCCGACCGGCCGGTTGAGTTGCGCCTGGAGGCGCTGGCCGCCATGCCCGGCGGACTGGCGGCCGTCGAGCCTCCGGTGTTTGCGCTGCTGCTGGCCGAGCTCGACCCGGCACGTCCGGTTGCCCGGCGCAGCGCCGCCGCCAAGGTGCTCGCCCGCGCCCGGCTCTCCGAGGCGCAGTGGCTGGCCCTGGCCGACGCCCTGCGCACCGTGGGGCCGATGGAGTTGAACCCGTTGCTCGAGGCCTTCGAGGGCGCCACCAGCGAGGCGGTGGGGCAGCGGCTGGTCGCCGCGCTGGCCGAGGCGAAAGCCCTGGCCAGCGTGCGGGTGGATTTGCTCAACGCGCGTCTGGCGGCCTTCCCGGTGTCGGTGCAGGCGGCGGGGCGGGCGTTGCTGGCGCGTCTGGACGCCGACCCCGTCCAGCAGGCGGCGCAACTGGAGGCCCTCCTCGCCGAGTTGCGGCAACTGCCGGGCGACATCCGCCGCGGCCAGGCCATTTTCAACAGCCCCAAAACGGCCTGTGCGACCTGCCACATGATGGGGTACCTCGGCGGCCGCGTCGGGCCGGACCTCACCAGCATCGGGCAAATCCGCACCGAGCGGGATTTGCTCGAGGCGCTGTTGTACCCGAGCGCAAGTTTTGTCCGCAGCTACGAGCCGGTGGTGGTGACCCTCAAGGACGGCGAGGAAGTCAGCGGCATCGTCCGCAGCGAAAACGACACGGAACTGGTGCTGGTGGTCGGCGCAGACCAGGAGCAGCGCCTGCCCCGCAGCGAGGTGGTGGACATGCGCCCGGGCACGGTCTCGCTCATGCCGGCCGGGTTGGCCGACCAGTTGACGCGGCAGGAGCTGGCCGACCTGCTCGCCTTCCTGAAGGCGACCCGCTGGGGCGCGCAGTGAGCGGCGTCGCGCAAATCGGTTTGCTTCGCGGCGGTTTCTCTGGCATGGACCGGCGCCGATGATGCGCGTTGCGTTCTCGACCCTGCTGGCTGCCCTGGTGGTGGCGTGCCAACCCCGCTCGAACTCCGCCGCCGAACCCGAGGCGGCGGACCTGTTGGTGCGCTGGCACTTCGCCGGCACCGAACGCCTGGCGGGGGAGACCAACGGCACGGCCTTGCGGGCCGTGCTGGCCGAGCCGGCCACGCGGGCGTTGATCGCCCACACCCTCGAGCGGCTGGGCGAAGCGCCCGTGACCAAGCCCCTGGCGCCGCTGTTCAACGACCTGCTCCGCGCCGAGTCCTTCGTTCAGGCGCGCGGCACGCCGGGTCGCCCCGAGTGGACCCTGGCCGTGCGGTTGCCGCCCGAGCGGGCCGCCGTGTGGTTGAGCACCTGGACCAACACGGCCCGCGCCTGGGAACGGCCCGGGGCGCGCGTCGCGCAGGCCGGCGAGTGGGTCGTGGCCGGGGTGGGCGACGAGCCGCTGGCGGGCTTCGAGGCGGTGCGGCAGCGGCTGCACAAGACCGGCCGCCCCGGGGCGCATCAGGAGCCGGGCGCGTGGCTCGAGGTCGAGGCCGACCTGGCCCGGCTGGCGCCCGGTTTGGGTCTGCCCACCAACGTGACCTGGCCGCGCGCTCACCTGGCCCTGGCCGGGCAGGGCGCGAGCTTGCGCGCCGTGGGGCGGTTCACTTACCCGCGGCCGCTGGAGCTGCCCTTGGAGCCGTGGCGCATCCCGACCAACACGATTCAGGACCCGCTCATCAGCTTCACCGCCTTGCAGGGCGTGCGGCCCTGGCTGGCAGAGCACGCGCTGGTGCGCGAGCTGGACCTGCCGGCGCCCAACCAGATTTACGGGTGGGCGCGCGCGCTGGCGCCGTATCTGACCCAGTTTGCCTGGGAACTGCCGGACGTGGCGGCGCGGCTGCCGGCCTTGCAAACCAAGCTGCCCGCGGCCTTGCGCGCCCGCCTGCCCTGGCTGGACTTCGGCGAGGTGAAGATGGTGCCGTCGCTCACCCGCCTGGTCTGGACCGGCTTTCCCATGTTGGTGCCGTTCCTTGGCCCGGCGCCCGACCCGGGGTTCGCCACCGCGGGCATCTTCCCGGTCAGCGGCGGCGAAAAACCGGCGCCCGCCGAGTTGTTTGCCCAGTTGCACGGGCGCACCAACCTGGTCCTGTATCACTGGGAAATCACCCAGCCGCGGCTGGCAGACTGGCAGGAGTTGCGGCTGCTCTACGACATGGTGGCCGGGCACGCGCCGCCGCCCACCAACACGCCGGCCGTACGCTGGCTCCAGGACACCAACGTGACGCGGCACCTGGGCAACGCCGTGACCGAAATCACCCGCACCGGCCCGCGCGAGTTGACCCTGGTGCGCCGTTCCGCCATCGGGTTGACGGCCTTTGAAATCCACTGGGTGACCCGCTGGCTGGACGGGCGCCGTTTCCCGCTCCTGAGTCCGCCGGTGCGCTTGCTGGGCGCGCCCAAACCCGCCCCGGCCGGCTCCACCAACGCGCCGCCCGCCGCCCCTTCTCCCCATGCTCAAACTGGGCGTCAACATTGACCACGTCGCCACGCTGCGCGAGGCCCGCTATCGCGGCCGGCCCGCCGGCGAACCCGACCCGGTCGAGGCCGCCCGCGTCTGCGAGGCCGCCGGCGCGCATGGCATCACCTGCCATCTGCGCGAGGACCGGCGCCACATCGTGGACCGGGACGTCTGGCGCTTGCGCGAGGTTGTGCGCACCCGGCTGAACCTCGAGATGGCCAACACGCCCGAGATCGTGGACATCGCCCTGCGGGTGCGGCCGGACATCGTGTGCCTGGTGCCCGAGCGCCGCCAAGAAATCACCACCGAGGGCGGGCTCGAAGTGGCAGCCCAAGTGGCGGCTCTGTCCGAGACCCGCCGCCGGCTCAACGACGCGGGCATTGCGGTGAGCCTGTTTATCGCGCCGGACCCCGCGCAGGTGGAGGCGGCGGCGCGCGTGGGCAGTCAGTTTGTCGAACTGCACACCGGCAGTTTCGCCGAGCACTACGCGGAGCCCGCGGCCCGGCAGCGTGAACTGGAACGGCTGGTCGCCGCGGCCCGCCAGGCGCACGCGCTGGGACTGCGGGTCAACGCCGGGCACGGCCTCAACTACGTGAACCTCCCCGCGCTTTGGGCGGTGCCGTACCTGGTCGAACTGAACATCGGCCACAGCATTATCAGCCGCGCCGTCTTCACCGGGCTGGACCGGGCAGTGCGGGAGATGTTGGCCCTGATGGCGAGTTACCCCGGCGCCGCGTCTTAAGCGGGCCGACCGCGCCCGCCGGCGGAGGGGGCGGTCTCCGCCGTCAGTCGGAACTCGTGAAACCGCCACGCCAGCGCCGCCGCTCCCGGCGCCGCCAGCAGGGCCTCGCGGTCGTAGGGACGCGCGTCGTAAACGGCCGTGAGCAGGGCGGGCATCGGCGGCCAAGTTACGCCGCCGCGCGCGCCGCCGCGAGCACTTCCGCCGCGTGCGTCTCGGGCTTGACCTTGTCCCAGATGTGCCGGATGCGCCCGTCCTTGCCGATGAGGAAGGTGACCCGGTGCGTGCCTTGGTACTTGCGGCCCATGAAGGTCTTTTCGCCCCAGACGCCGTAGGCCGTGACGATCTTTCGGTCCTCGTCCGCCAGCAGCGGGAAGGGCAGCTTGTACTTCTCGGCGAACTTCGCGTGCGACTTCACCGGGTCGGTGCTCACGCCCAGCACGGCCACGCCGGCCCGTTGCAGGGCGGACCATTCGTCGCGAAATGCGCACGCCTCGCGGGTGCATCCCGGCGTGTCGTCTTTCGGGTAGAAGTACAGTACCACCGCCTGTTTCCCTCGGAACTGCGCCAGCGAGACCGTGTCGCCGCTTTGCGTGGGCGCGGCAAAATCGGGCGCGGGATCGCCCACCTTCAGTTTCAACTCCAGTGTTTTGGCCATGTGCGTGATTGGTTGTGTGGCGGCTGGCCCGGCGCCGACCCCGGCGCGGGTGCCGCGGCCCGAAGGTGCCGCAAGCCGGGGCGCAGGCAAGTCGCCAGGCGCCCCGTGGCGGCGGATGCCCGGGCTGCCGCCGCGCTTGCCAGCGCGGGCCGGGCACTTATCCTCGCGCCATGCCGCCGACCACCCTGAACGAACGCCTCGCCGTGTGCAGTTGGTCGCTCCAGCCCCGCTCGGCGGAGGACCTCTGCGAAAAGCTGGTTGCCACGGGCATCCGCCGCGTCTCGATCGCACTGGACCCGCTCCGCGAAAACCCCGACGGCGCCTGGAGCGATTTTCCCGCCTGCGCCGCCCGCCACGGGGTGACCTGCGTCTCCGGCATGATGACCGCCATCGGCGAGGACTACTCGACCCTCGAATCCATTCGGCGCACCGGCGGGGTGGTGCCGGACGAGCACTGGGAGGGCAACTGGCGGAACTTCCAGGCCAACGCCGAGCTGGCCGTGCGGCTGGGGCTCAAGTTCGTCATGTTCCACGCCGGCTTCTTGCCGCACGACCCCGCGGACCCGGCCTTCGCCAAGCTGCTCGGCCGTTTGTCGCAAATCGCCGATCACTTCGCCGCCCGCGGCCTCGCCCTCGGTCTGGAGACCGGCCAGGAAACCGCCGACACCCTGGCCGCTTTCCTGCGCGCGCTCCGCCGCCCCAACGTGGGCATCAATTTCGACCCCGCGAACATGATCCTCTACGACAAGGGCGATCCCATCGCCGCGCTGCGCACGCTCGGACCCTGGTTGCGCCAGTGCCATCTCAAAGACGCCCGACGCACCAAGGTCCCGGGCACCTGGGGCGAGGAGGTTGTGCTCGGCACGGGCGAGGTGGACTGGCGCGCGTTCTTCGGCGTGCTGCGGGAACTGAACTTCACCGGCGACCTGTGCATCGAACGCGAAGCCGGCGCCTCGCGCGTTGAAGACATCCGCGCGGCGAAGGCTTACCTGGAACAACTGGCGGTCTGAGCCTGCCGGCGTGCGGCCGGTGCCTCACGCGCGCTGGCCCGCCGCCGCCTGCCCATTTCACTTTCCCCCAACCCCGTTACCCACCACTCCCATGGTCAACATCGGCATCATCGGTCTGGGCTTCATGGGCCAGACCCACATCAAGGCCTACCGGCAAATCCCCGGCGCCCGCATCGTGGCCATCTGCGACGCGGTGCGGCTGCCGGCCGACGGCGTCCTCACCGGCGTCACCGGCAACATCGCGGCCACCGACGCCATTCGGTTCGACATGTCCGTGGTCAAGGGCTATCGCGACTACCGCGAGTTGCTGGCCAACCCGGACGTGCAACTGGTGGACATTTGCCTGCCCACGCCCCTGCACGCGGAGACCACCCTCGCCGCGCTTCGGGCCGGCAAGCACGTGCTCTGCGAAAAACCGCTCGCCCGCACCGCGGCCGTGGCGCGCGAGATCGTCGCCGCCGCCGGCCAGGCGCGGGGCTTTTTCATGCCGGCCCACTGCCTGCGCTTTTGGCCGGAGTGGGCCTGGCTCAAAGCGGCCATCGCCGAGGCGCGCTATGGCAAGCTCCTGGCCCTGCACTTGACCCGCTTGTCCGAACCGCCCGGCTGGAGCCGCGGCACCTACCTCAAGGGCGAGGAGTCCGGCGGCGCGCTGCTCGACCTGCACATCCACGACACCGACTTCGTGCAATACTGCTTCGGCCGACCGCGCGCGGTGTGCGCAACCGGCCAGAGCCGGCTCAGCGGCGCCATTGACCACGTGACCACCCTCTACCAGGTTGCCGGCGGCGCCAGCGTCGTGGCCGAGGGCAGTTGGCTCATGGGGCCGGGGTTCGGCTTCAAGATGGCCTACCGGGCCGTCTTCGAGAACGCGACGGTGGACTACGACTCGACCCGCGGCGCCGAGGCGTTGAAGGTCTTCGCCGAAGGCGCGGGCGCGCAGGTCATCCGCTGCGAGGGGCCGGACGGTTACGTGGGCGAACTGCGGCACCTGATCGAGTGCATCGAATCCGGCCGCCCGCCCAGCGTGGTGACCGCCGCCGACGGCTTGAGCGCGGTGGAAATCTGCGAGGCCGAAGAGCGCTCCGTGCAGACCGGCCAGTGGGTGAGCCTGGGGTAAGCCAGGGCGCACGTCCGCTGCCCACCCGCCTCCGAAACCCCGGCGCAGAATTTGGAAAACCAGCGGTAGGACGGAAGAAAGCTGGCTTTCCCCCCGGCGCATCCGGCTTCGGGAATACGGAACCCGGCTTCCCCCTCCGCGTTTCTGCGCGCTCGCCAACCCCAAGCGGGGCCGCAACCTCGCGGTCTCGGCCCCCTCCCGCAACCTTCCATTCAGGGCCGTCACGGCAGCGCCTCGGGAAATTCCCCACCCCCAGCCTCAGCCTTCGAGCCGCCGACACTGCCGCAGCTCCAAATTTTTTTTTCTCACCACCCCTTGACAGGCGGGGGGGGAGGGGGGGCGTTATACGTTCAGCGTTCGAAAAAGTTTCCGTCCCATGAAAACCGGTCCGTCCATCCCCGGGAGGAAGCTTCCGAACGCGCTGTCACCGGTTCTTGGGATTACTACTGTCTTGGGGCATTGCGGTCGGCCCGTCTTGGTCCAAGCCGGGCGGGGTGCCTATATTGGCGGCGAACGCTGGGGAGATTATTCCGCCACGAGCATGGACCCTGGAGACGACTCGTTCTGGACCATTCAGGAATACGCCGATCCTGTCCCTGATCATTCTTGGGGCACTTGGATCACCCAAGTCAAAGCCGGCCCGTAAACCCCGCTGTGCCCGACGA
>Ga0272446_1001480_pt1 | contig 34064 bp, 29 predicted proteins | sample YNPCB0061_FD_194587 | JGI IMG/M metagenome (GOLD analysis project Ga0272446, IMG submission 194587) | Hot spring microbial mat communities from Yellowstone National Park, WY, United States - YNP-CB-006-1 | ecosystem: Environmental > Aquatic > Thermal springs > Hot (42-90C) > Sediment | place...
GCCAGGTCGCCCGCCTGCACGCGGGCTTGCAAAAGCACGGGGAGGATCAGCAACAGCGATGTGGCGGCGCAGGCAAGCGGCTTGCGCCCCAAACCGGACTGCGTGTGCGGCGCCACAATGAGTCAAACGGCGGGCTGCCGCCGCGCCTTTAGGCCACGGCCCATGCCGCAGGCCCTTGAATCATGCCGGGGAGCTGAACCAGAATCCATGGAGCGGAAAAGTGCTGCGGAAAGCAATCCCTGCCGGGACGAACGGGGAGGAGGCAACCGCCCGACCTCAGTGAGAAAACCTAGACCCTCGCATAAGGAGGCACGTTGCATGCCATTTCTAACCGATTCAAAATACAACCGCGCGTACGGACAGATGGGTTCCGGGGTACGGAATTCCGGATTTTCGCTATGAGAGATGGAAGCCGAGGGGTAGCATTCTGGGGGTACAATACGGTGGATGCCGCCCGAAAGGGGAGCGAAGAGAGCATGAATCCGGCAGCCAGCGTGGCCATGAGGGTGGCCCGGCGTGGCATCGCGGCGATGTTCTTTTCCGGCATGCTGATGGCGCTGCTCGGCGCGGTGCTGCCGGTGTGGCGCTACCACCTGGAGCCGAACTTTCCACTGATCGGCCACTATTTTCTGCTTCAGAACCTTGGCGTGCTGGGTGGCGGCTTGGGCGGCGCTTGGGTGCTGGGGCGCAAGGGCATTGGGTTCACGCTGGCCTTGGGGTGCGGCCTGGCGTGCGCCTCGCTGCTGATGCTGGCGGCATTCTGTCCGCCGGCCGGCGTCTGGGGCCGTTTGGCGGGGCTGCTGCTGCTGGGAGGGGCGGCCGGGGTGATCAACCACGCCGGCATGCACGCGGTGTCGCCGATGTATGAGATGCACCGGGCGGCGACGCTGAATCTGGCGGGGATCCTGTTCGGCGCAGGATGTCTCCTGTGCGCCCTGTTTCTGTCGCTGGCGTTTTTCCTCTACACCGCGCCCAGCCTGCTGATCCTGCTGGCGGTGTTGCCAGGGTTGGCGGCGGGGGTGTTCGCGCGGACGCCGAAAGCGCCTGCGATTGTTTTGCCGGGCCGGCGCTGGCGAGACGCCTTGGAGGACTTCCGTACTCCGGCGGCGGTGCTGTTTGCGGCGATTCTGTTTTTCCAGTTCGGCAACGAAGGCGCCTTGGCAGGTTGGCTCGCGCTGTTCCTGACCCAGCGGCTGGGGGCGAGCCCGGCGACGTCGCTCCTGCTCCTGGCATTGTACTGGGCAGCTTTGCTCGTGGGCCGGACCTTGGCGCAGTGGGCGCTGGGCCACCTGCCGCACGGGCGGCTGCTGGCGGGCGCCGTGGTGGCGCAAATTTTCGGGTGCACGGCGTTGTGGTCCACTGACAACCTGTTCGGCGCCACCATCGGCGTGCTGCTGGCCGGCGCAGGATTCTCGGTCATCGTGCCGCTGGTGCTGGAAAAGATCGGCGACCGGTTCCCCCGCTACCATCCGGCGGTGTTCAACGGGATCTTTTCGATCGCCTGGACGGGCGCGCTGCTGGCGCCGGCCTCGCTGGGCTACTTCGCGCATTTCTGGGGCATCGGCGTGGTGATGGGGCTGCCGGTGCTGGGCGCGCTGTTGGTGAGCCTGTTGCTGCTGGCGTTGTGGCTGGAGGCGCGGCTCAGCGCAGCCTGAAGACGGCTTGGCCGGCGGGGCCTTCGTAGATGAGTTCAATCCTTTTCAGCTTGGCGTGTTTGCCGCGCCAGTAGAAGTACACCAGGCCTGCCGCCCCGCCCGGAGGCGCTTCCATCCGGGATAGTGCATACTTCTCGGCCGCTTCGGCGGCGGTGACGGAAGACTCCGGCGCGCGTGCCTGCTCCATGCCGGGGCCGCGCGAGGGGATGCGCGCCTCCGGATCGCCGGGAAACCTCTCCGCGCGGCGGGGCTGGCCGAAGATGACCTGGCCGCCGCCCACGCCGCCGCCTGCCACGATGCCGGGCCTCGCCTCGTAGTGATCCGGGTTCCGGATGGCCAGTGCTACGGTTCCCGGAGTGACCGGCAGGAGTTCGGGCTTCTTGCCGTTGAGCCGCAAGCGGAAGTGGGATGGGGAGACCTCGACCGCCGGGTCTGCGGGAAACAGCGCCACCTCCACGACAAGAAAGTCCTGCGTGACGAAGCTGCCTGCTTTCGAATCAAAGGCGCGCCCATGGTACTCGGCGCCGACGGCGGCTTTCGGCAACGCAACCTGGTGCGGGTAGTCCGCAGCCGAGGGGCGGGGATCGAGCCCGCCAGCCAGGGCAATCAGGGGCAACAGGGCGCTCCACAGGCGGGCCACGGCCTCAGGATACACTGATGCGCATGGGACGGGAAGCCTTGCTCGTGCTGGCGGCGCTCTCGATCGGGACCCCGCTTGTGCTTGCGCAAAGCCTGGAACAGCGGATCGCGGCCGTGCTCGAGACGCCCGCGGCCAAACGGGCATCCTGGGGCATCTTGGCCGTCCGCCTCGCCGATGGGGCCGTGCTCTATGAGCGCAACGCCCGCGTACCGATGACGCCGGCTTCGAACACCAAGCTCGTCAGCACCGCGCTGGCGTTGCTGCGGCTGGGGCCGGAATACCGCTTTCTCACGCGCGTGCTGGCGCCGCAGGCGCCGGATGCGGAGGGCCGCCTGCGCGGCGACCTCCGCCTGGTGGGTGGCGGCGACCCGACGCTCTCGGGGCGCGTTGTGCCGTATTCGAAGGACGCCAAAGAGGGCGATCCGCTCGGGCCGCTGGCAGAACTGGCGGACCGGGTGGCCGCAAGCGGCCTGCGGGTGATTGACGGCGACGTTGTTGGCGACGCCACACGGTGGCCCTGGACGCCTTGGCCGGCCGGCTGGGCGGTGGGCGACATGACTTGGGAATACGGCGCGCCGGTCAGCGCGCTGGCCGTCAATGACAACGCCGTGAGGCTCGCCGTGCGTCCCGGCAGACGCGAGGGCGAGCCTGCCGTGGCGGAATTCTATCCGCCGGTGGAGCCGTTCACCGTGCACAACACGCTGCGCACGCGCGCGGGAGCGGAGCGGCGCATCGAAGTCTACCGGGCGCCGGCGTCGCGCGTGCTGGAGATCCGCGGCGTGGCGCCGCCGGGCGGAGGCGCGGCGGTGCAATGGCTGGCCGTGCCGGATCCGGCGCATTTCACCGCTGAAGCCTTTGCGCTGCTGCTGCGGCAGCGCGGCATCGTCATCCGCGGGCAGGCGCGCGGCCTCACCCGCGCGCCGGGCGTCGAGTGGAGCGAGCCGCGGGGCGTGGAGCTCGCCCGCCGCGAGTCGCCGCCGCTGCTGGAGCTGGCACGGATCGTCAACAAGGTGAGCCAGAACCTGCACGCCGAAATGCTCCTGCGCGAAACCGCCCATGTGACGCGCGGAGAAGGCTCGGCGCAGGCAGGCGCCGAAGAGATGAAGGCGCTCCTGAAGGAAGCCGGCGCCGACGAGGCCGATTTCGACCTGGAAGACGGCTCCGGCCTGTCGCGCCGCGGACTGCTGGACGCCTTCGCCCTGACGGCTCTGCTGCGGCACATCGAGGCAAAGGGGCTGGGAGACGCCTTCCGCGGGCTGCTCCCCGTGGCTGGCGCCGACGGCACGCTCAACGGCCGTTTCCGCGGCATGGCCGAGGCATCGGCCATCCGGGCCAAGACCGGCAGTCTGTCGCACGTGGCCGCGCTGTCAGGCTACGCGGGCCACGACCCGGCGCGGCGCGCCGTGTTTTCGATACTGGTCAACGGCTACACTGCGCCCGCTTCCGAAGTCCGGGCGCTGGTGGATAAAATAGCAATAGAGATTCTGAAAGAGAGCGAGCGCTGATCCAGATGCCGATTTTCGAATACAGTTGTTCCGCCTGCGGGCTTCGTTTTGAAAAACTCGTCCGGCGGCAAGCGGAAGGCGAACTCCGCTGCCCGTCCTGCGGCAGCGAACAATTGAAGAAAGAATTCTCGACATTTGCCGCCCACGCGGCAGCGGGCAAGAGCGATGCGCCTGCGCCAATGTGCCCTTCGGGCGGCGTATGTCCCACGCCGGGAGCCTGCGGCCTCAACTGAGAATTCCGGGGCTGTGCCCTGAATTTTCCACTTGACTTTCGCTGAATCTTCGCCAACAATGGGTGCATGGCACTCACGCCGCGGCAAAAGGAAGTGCTCGACTTCCTGGTCGCCTACATTGAGCGGCACGGCTTCAGCCCGAGCTTTGAAGAGATGGCTGCGGGTCTGAAACTGTCCTCGCTGGCCACGGTTCACAAGCATATTTCCGCCCTGGAGCAAAAAGGGTACGTCCAGCGGCGATTCAATGAAAGCCGCTCGGTGGAAATCTCCCGCAGTTACCTGGAGGCGGAGCGGAAACGGCTGGAAGCCTGGCAGGGCGGGCAGAAGGAGGTGCCCCTGCTCGGGCGGATTGCAGCCGGCAGGCCGGTGGAGAGCGTGGCGGCGCCGGAGACCCTCGATCTGGGCGAGTTTACGGAATCGGAAAACGTGTATGCGCTGCAGGTGAAGGGCGATTCCATGATCGACGACCACATCTGCAGCGGGGACTTCGTGCTGGTGGAGCGGGTGGCGGAAGTGCGCGACGGCGAAATTGTGGTGGCGCTCGTCGACGGCATGGAAACGACGCTCAAGCGCCTGTACCGCGAGCCGGACGGCAGGATCCGCCTGCAGCCGGCCAATGCGGAAATGGCGCCCCTTTACGTCGAGCCGGAACGGCTGGAAATCCAGGGCCGGGTGCTCGCTGTTTTGCGGAAATTCCGCTCGCAGGCGGCGGCTCAGCGCGTGGGTTGACCCGCGCCCGGGATCGCGGCTGGCGGGCGCGGGTCAGCGCGCCGCGCCGTAGCGCGACCTGACGATTTCTTCCGCCTTGTACCAGTCTTCCTCATCGCAGCCGTGCGCGGCGCCGCGGCTCAGCCACATAAGATACGCCTCGCGCGCGATCTCTTCCTGGTGCAGCATCGGGTCGAATGCGACGGCCTTTCTGCGGCGCGGCGCAGCTTTCCTTGCCGCGGCGGCGCGCGGCTTGGCTTCGGGTTCGCCCGCATGGGTGGCGGCCGGCGCCTTGGCGCGCGTGGAACGCTTCGGCGCGGCGTCCTCGGCAGCGGCGGCCTGGGCGGGAGTCTTGCGCTTTTTTGTTTCAGCCATCGGTGTTTCTCCAGAATGAAAGATGCATTCCTGTCTTATTGACAGAAATGAAACTCTGCGAACGGTCTCTTTTCGCCGGTGAAGCTGGCTGACGAGGCAGGTTATCCGGGCGCGAATCGAGGCCCGGAGGCAATGTTGCTTCCAGAGTAGCACAAATTCTGCAACAAATGTTTTCCCCGCCCGCCGCAACGCAGGGCCATGCGGAGCAGCCGGTCACGGACTGGCTGGACGGAGAATTCCTGCAATGCGGATCAAAAAATCCCTTGGCCCGAACCCGCCCGCTTTCGTGATCAACAGATGGCTGTTTCCCTGGCGGAAAAACCGGCTGGCCACGGCGCCCGGCAGCACTTCCGCCAGGGGATAGAGCAGCGGATCGCCAAAGCGCCGCAACACGGCCCGAGCCGTATCGCCCCCGAAGACGATCAACGCAGGCGCCCGCTCCAATTCGTCGTCGAGGGCGGCTTTGCGCCAGCCGCGCCGGAACACTCCCGCCTGCTCCGCCGATTCCATCTGCTCGCGCGAAACCGGGTGGGCGCTTCCGTTGATCACCAGGCACTCCGGAACGCCGGGCAGCGGCACGGGGCGCTTTTCGAGGCCCAGCCGCGCCGCCAGCACCCGGAGCAGGCCGGCGGGGCCGGCAGCGAGCCGGGGCACGGGCTCTTCGAGCACCGCTGAAGCTGCGCGCTCGAGGTCTCTTTCGCACTCGCCTTCGTGGATCACAATGCGCTCGAGCGGCGCGCCTCCAGGCGCCAGCAGGTGCCGGATCCGGCCGTCGAGCACCGGGTTCAGGGGGTCGCCGGCAAAGGCGGTCTCTTCCACCGGGGTGCCGTTCACGAACAGCCTGCCGTCGCGCACCGTCCTGCCGAGCCGGGGGTAGGCGGGCGCGTAATGAATCCGGCCGCCCGGCAGGGCGGCGAGTTCCGCGCCGATGTTGCCGCGAAGCGTGGAGTCCGTCTTCTTGTAAATCAATTCCGCCGGGATCTGTTTTATCCATGCTTCGATGATGCGGCGGGCCTGCGCGGCTTCGGCATGGCGTGTTTCCGTGTCGATGACCACGGCTTCGCCCTCCGGGGCGGCGTGGAGCGACACGGCGGCGCCCTCCAGCAAAACGCCCGATTCAAGCGCCCCGGTGAGATCGTCGGCCAGGACAAGCACCCTGCGCATCGTGCCGCTTTCCCATTCCACGATACGCCGGGGCGGGGATCAGAAATACCAGCGCAGCCGGACTCCCGCGGTGAACGGCTGCACAACCCGCGTGCCGACAAAGATCGATTGGAAGTTGTACAGCGCCGTTCGATCCGTGAGATTGGTGAATTGCAGGCCGATGTCGTACCGTTTTTTCCGGTCGCGCGTCTTCTCGAAGCCCACGACGAGATCGATGATGTTGCGCGGGCGAACCCGCGCCGGCGTCTGGTTGAGCTTCACATACGGGAGCAGGTCGTAGAAGTCGGGGTCCGCGGCCACCTCCGCGGGGTCCGACGGGTTGGCCACCAGCCCGGAGTCGTAGCGGTTGCTGGCGGTGGCGTACCAGCCCTTGGGGTGGTTCCAGCTCAGGACGCCGTGCACGGAGAGCGGCTGGTCGTGATCGATGATGAAGGCGCCTTGCGTGAACGACTCCACGGCATCGTTGCCCAGAAACAGGCCGCCCGTGAACGGCGGCGTGGCCACCGCGCGGGAGTGCGTCACGCTGAGCGTGTAGGAGAAGCCGCGCGTCACGGGGCCGACAAGGCGCCCCTCCACGCCGTTGACGCGGATGCGGGCGAGCGTAATGGGAAAGATGATGCCCGTGTCGAGGAAGTTGTCATTGTCCTGAAGGTTCCTCGAATTCTTGTGGTAGTAAGCCACGTTCAGGCTGGCTTTTCTTCCGATGGCCTGCTGCAGGCCTGCCTCGAGAAAATTCTGTTCCTCGGGCCGGATGGGCGCCCAGCCGCCCAGCGCTTCCTGCACGGCAGGAGGCGTCAGCGCCGCCACCTGCGGCGAGGATGAGAGGAGGAGATTCTCGTTCGGGGGCGTCTGGTATAGCCGGGAGTAGGAAGCGCGCAACACGGTGCCGGTTTCGCGGATATGGAACGCGGCTCCGACGCGAGGCTGGAGCTGATTGCCGTTGACGATGAAGCGGTAGGCGTCGAAGCGCAGCCCGAGCGAGAGATTCAGCCGCCCGAGCGACACCGCGTCCTGCGCGAAGCCGGAGTACATGCCGCCGGTGCGCCGCGCGCGGAAGTCGAACAGGCGGCCGCCTCGCGTCAGATCCAGAGGGAGCAGATTCGGATTGAAGCTTTCCTCGTCTTCCGGATCGTTGAACGAAGGCGATGTGATGCCGAGCGTGAAATGCTCGCTGATCGGGTAGCGCTGGATGTCGAAGCCGGTGCGAAGGTTGTGCCGGCCGCGGACGGCGTTGAGCCGCGCGCCCGCCGTGATGGTGGACATCTGGCGCGCCTGGCTGGCGGTGACCGGGATGTCGCCTGCGCTCGGCCGCAGCCACGACTGCGCCTTGCGCGCGGAGAAGTTGGCGTCGAACGTCGTCTGGGCGTCGAGCGTGCGCACCCAGCCGAGCGAGACCGCGCCGTCGCGCAAGAGTTGGCGCTGGTCCATGCCGTTGGCGTGCTGCGAGCGCAGGTTCGCCAACTGGAACGACGCGCGCCCGGCCATCAGGTTCAGCCGGAACACGTCGCGCGCGCCGGGGTGCCAATCGAAGCGCGTGAACGCGCGCTGGTTGTTGCCGCCGTTATGGAGATTGTCGAGCGAGACGGAGTCCAGATACCGGTTCGTCTTCGACGTGTTGACCACGGCGGAATAGCCGAAGTGGCCGCTCTCGCCGGACACGTGCGTCACCTGGCTGAGCAGATCGAACTGCGCGGCGTTCACCAGCATGCTGCCGCCGAAGCGCCGCCCGGCGCCCATGCCGGAACGCGTGGTGATGTTGGCCACCGCGCTCACCTTGTTGCCGTATTCGGCGGGCACGTTGCCGGTGAACAGTTCCACCGTCTGCACGATGTTGGGATCCACGGCGTTGGCGAACGCGCCGGTGAGCTGGTCGGAGACCGGCATGCCGTCGATGACAAATGTCATCTGGTTGTGCGCGCCGCGCGGGTGAATCGCGCCGTTGGCGTTCTGTGCGAATCCCGGCATGGAGACGATAATGCTTTCCAGCCCCTTGTTGCCGGCCTGCAGCGCCAGTTTCTCGATGTCGCTTTGGTTCATCTGCACGTGCGTGCCCGTCTCTTCGGGATCGACCAGAAGCGCGCCGGCCGCCTCCACCGTGATGCTGGAACGCACGCCTGCCGGGGCCAGCCGCACGATCATCTCATGCGGCACGTTGCTGCGGAGCGAGACCGTCTCCTCGTGCGGCTCGAACCCTTCGCGTTCGACCGTCACGCTGTATGTGTGAAACGGGATATTGCGGATCTCGAACGTTCCGTCCTTGGCCGTGCGCATCTCGGCGCGGAACCGCGTGACCGGGTTTTCGACGCGGATGACAGCATCCGGGATGACAGCGCCGGTCGGGTCCTGCACCATGCCCTGCAACACGGCCGTCGATTGCGCAGCGGCGCAAGCGGCGAAGACACACGCCGAAAGACAAAGCGGGAGGGCCCGGGATGGCATGGAAAAAACCTTGTGGGAGAACTGATACCCTTGTATCACATTCAGGCGATTCAGCGGCGTGCTGAAGCTCAGATGCGCGCTGGCATGCGCGGCGGATATACTCCCTCCGGATGAGCGAAGCGAGCGTAAAGAGCGAGGGGATGTGGCTGAAGCTGGCCGTCTTGGCTGCGGTGTTCGCCGGGTTCGTGTTTCTGGTTCCCCGCCCGGAGACGCTGACGCCGGGCGCCTGGCGGCTGGCCGGGCTCTTTCTGGCTACCGTGGCAGGGCTGATTCTGCAGCCCGTGCCCGGCGGCGCGGTGGTGCTGCTTGCGGTCACGATCGCGCCGCTGATCACGCCGCTCAAATTGTCCGACGCGCTGGGCGGCTATGCCGATTCGACGGTGTGGCTGGTGATGGCGGCGTTTTTCATCGCCCGCGCGCTGATCAACACGGGGCTGGCGCGGCGCATTGCGCTGCTGTTCGTGCGCGCGTTCGGGCAAAGCACGCTGGGCGTCTGTTATGCGCTGGGGCTGTCGGACATGGTTCTGGCGAGCATCATTCCGTCGAATGCGGCGCGTTCGGGCGGCGTGATCCTGCCGATTGCGCGTTCGATCGCCGAACTGTACGGTTCGGAGCCGGGCGCGACGGCGCGGCGCATGGGCGCGTTTCTGATGGCGGGCGTGTATCAGTCGATCTGCGTGACGGCGGCGATGTTCTTCACCGGGCAGGCGAGCAACCCGCTGGCGGCGCAGATGGCCGGCGGTTTCGGCTACACGGTGACGTGGGCGGGCTGGATCTTCGCGGCGTGCGTGCCGGGACTGTGCTCGCTGGCGCTCGTGCCGTGGGTGGTTTCGAAAATCTACCCGCCGGAAATCCGGCGCACGCCGGAAGCGGCGGAGTTCGCGCGCGCGGAGCTGGACAAGATGGGGCCGATGTCGGCGCAGGAGAAAATCCTCCTCGCGGTGTTTGTCTCGGTGTGCGGCGCGTGGGCGACGTCGTCGTGGACGGGGCTGGACATCACGGTGGCGGCGCTGTGCGGCAGCGCGGCTCTGCTGCTGGCGCGCGTGCTCTCCTGGCAGGACGTCACCGGCGAGCGGGCGGCGTGGGACATCTTCATCTGGTACGGCGGGCTGCTGCGGCTGGGCAAGGCGCTGCACGAGCAGCACGTCACGGAGGCGTTTGCGCAGCGCTTCGGGGCCATGCTCGGCGGGCTGGAGTGGTTTGCGCTGCTGGCGGCGGCGCTGCTCGTGTTCTATTACGCGCACTATCTGTTTGCGAGTATCACGGCGCACCTGCTGGCGCTGTATGCGCCGTTTCTGGCGCTGCTGGCGGCCAAGGGCGCGCCATTGGGGCTGGTGGTGTTTTCGTTTGCCTGTTTCGCCAATCTCAGCGCGGGCCTCACCAACTATGGCACCACGCCCTCGCCGATGTATTACGCGCAAGGCTATGTGGCGTTCCGGGACTGGTGGCGCATCGGCTTTCTGGTGTCGCTGTGCCACCTGGCGGTGTGGGGCAGCGTGGGGTTCGCCTGGTGGAAGCTGATCGGGCTGTGGTGAAGCGCTGCCCCTGGCGCCCGCGCTGTGAGGGCAAGAACTGGCCATGAACCTGGGAGATCAAATGGAAGCGGCGGCAACCCCCAGCCCGGAGCCGCGGCAGCGCCGCCTGGCGAACCTCCTGGCGGCAGCGGTCATCCTTGTCTTCAACCTGACCGCCGGTGCGGGCATCCTGACTCACGCCAGGAACCAGGATTTTCTCAACCTTTACACGGGCGGCTTGCTGGCGCTGGAAGGGCAATACCAACAGCTCCACGATCCCGCTCTCCAGTTGCAGCGCGAGAAGGATCTGGCGGGGCCCGGCCGAAAGCTGGTGCCATTCGTCCGGCCTCACTTCTACGCATTGGCGCTGTCCCCTTTGGCGCGGCTTCCCCTGAACGATGCGTTCGTTGTGTGGCTTGCGCTGCAGGGAGCCCTGCTCCTGATTCTCCTGACCCTCGCCGGACGCGACATGGGCAGCGAGGGCGTGCTCCTCGCCGCCATGTTCGCCAGCCCTCTTCTGGGGCTTCTGCACGGGCAGGACAGCGTTCTCATCGCGCTGCTGTCCTACCTCGGATTCCGCTGCCTGGCGCGCGGGCAAGAGTGGCGCGGCGGACTTTGGTGGAGCCTGCTGCTGATCAAATTCCATCTGGCCATCGGGCCTGCCGCGGCTCTGCTGGCCGCGCGGCGCCGGAGGGCGGCGGGAGCTTTTCTTTCCGGGTGCGCTCTGCTCGCCGCCGTCAATTTCGGATTGAGCGGAGGCCAAGGGGCCGTGCTGTACGCCAGGCTGCTGATGAACCCCTCCACCGAGGGCCTGTACCCCGGGCCGGAGAAATTGACGTGTCTGCAGGGACTGGCGGCTAACCTGCCGGTTCCTTCCTTCATGGTCTATGCCGCCGCCGGATTGCCTGTGCTGGTTCTTGTCCTGCTCGCTTTTCGGAGCAGGGCCTGGCGCCGCCAATATGCCGCCGTGCAGGGAGGCGTGCTCTACCTCACGCCGCACGTCTACCTCTACGACTGGAGCGTGTTGACCCCCGCATTGCTCTCCGCGGCGGGCGCCCGCAATCCGGCCCGGGAAAGAGGACTGGCTCTCTTCCTCTTGTCCCCATTGGCGGCGGCCGCCTTTCTCGTCTCGCCTTACACGCAGGCCGGCGTGCACCTGGCTTATATCGCGTGGATCACCGTGCTTGCATGGCCGGGCGCGGCGCAGCGCGCCGCAGGGGTCGAAAAATGAATGGAGCCCCGCGCCGAGAGGCTCAGCCCACCGCTTCCACTTCCACCTTGCGCGCGGCGCGCTCGAACCGCAGCTTCGCCTGATGCTCCTGCCACAGCGTGGAGAAGCCCGCCCAGAAATAGCCGGACACGAAAATCATCAGGAAGGGCAGCGCAAAATAGTTCTGCACGTCGATCGAGTACGCCACCATGGACAGGAACAACAGCCCCATGCCGATCTCGGCGAACGGCAGCCACCCGGACTTGCGCCTGTAAACCACGGCCACTTGCCCGCCCGAAGCTTTCGGCGCGTACTTCGGCGTGCGCACGAAGCTCGACTGCTTGCCGAGCAGCGCTTCGATCACGGCTTTCGTGTTGGAAATCGTGAGCGCCACGCCCATGGCCAGGAGGAAAGGCAGAATCAGAACCGACCGCTTCCAGCGGTCCGGATACAGTTCCCTCTCGGCCAGCAGGTAAAAGGAAACCACGCTCCAGAAGGAGCAGATGATGAGCGGCACGTCCACCATCAGGAGCTGTTGCCAGCCGATGTAGAACCGCACGATCATCACCGGCAGCATCAGCGCGGAAACGAAGACCATCATCGGGTAGCTCACGTTGGGCGTGAGATGGAACCACGCCTCGAGCTTTTCGCGCCAGCTCACGTTGGAGCGCAGGATGCGCGGCAGCAGCTTCAGCGCCACCTGTGTCAGCCCTTTGGCCCAGCGCTGCTGCTGCACCTGGAAGCCGTAGGTGTCGACGGGCAGCTCCGACGGGCACTCAAGCCATGGAAGGTAGACGAACTTCCAGCCGCGGAGCTGCGCCCGGTAGCTCAGGTCGCTGTCTTCCGTGAGGGTGTCGTGTTCCCAGCCGCCGGCGTCTTCGATCATCTGCCGGCGCAGAATGCCCGCGGTGCCGTTGAAATTGAAAAACAGCCCTGTGCCCCAGCGCGCCACGTGCTCCAGCGCGAAATGCCCGTCCAGCATCAGCGCCTGCACTTCCGTCAGAAGACTGTGATGCCGGTTGATGTAGGTCCAGCGCGTCTGCACCAGCCCCACCTGCGGATCGGCGAAGAAGTGCACCGTGCGTTCCAGGAAATCTTCGGGCGGAATGAAGTCGGCGTCGAAAATGGCGAGCAATTCGCCCTGGGCGCGCTGCATGCCCTCCTGCAATGCGCCCGCTTTGAAGCCCGTCCGGTTGGTCCGGTGGATGTATTCGATCGGGTGCCCTTGTTCGCGGAGCCGTTGCACCAGCGCCTGCGTGTAAGGATGCGTGTCGTCGGTGGAATCGTCCAGCACCTGGATTTCGAGCCGTTCCCTCGGGTAGCGCAACTTCAGCACGCTGTCGAGAAGCTGATCGACGACGTTGCGCTCGTTGAACAGCGGCAACTGGACTGTCACGCGGGGCAACTCGGCGAACCGCTGCTGCGGCTCGCGCGGGATCTTGTGCCGCGCCCTCAGGTAACGGTAGATCGTGACAAAGCGGTGGGCGCCGTAAATTGCCAGCGTGCCCAGCATCAGGAAATAGGGAACCAGCAACAGCCAGTCGAACCAGTCGAGCTGATGGATGCCGGCAAACGTGTCATCCGTCAGTACCCTCGTCCAGCGGTCCGCCGCCGATGGCGCCACCAGGAATGCCCAGATCATGTCCAGCTACCTTATCAGAAGCTGCCCTTGCAGAAAGTCGGGCCCGGCCTTTGCGGCCGCGGCGCAGGCCATGGAAGTCTCCTCCGCGCCTGCCATTTCCTATCATAAACCTCCGCATCGCGCTGCAGCCGGCCCGCCGCGGGCGTAGAATGGCGGATGCCCCCATGGAAACTCATGTCAAGGTCCTGGCCTGGTTCAACCTGATCCTCGGCGGTTTGGGCGTTCTGTTTGCGGCCGTGACGTTCGCCGGCGGCTCCCTCGTGCCCGCCATCATCGCCGCTGCGGCAGGCGAAGCAGGCTTTTTGCCGGCGTCGATCATCCAGGCGATTGTCACCGTCGTCGTCGGGGTGATTCTGGTGCTGTCCCTGCCGTCGCTGATCCTCGGATTCGGGCTCTACAATCTCCGCCCTTGGGCGAGGGTTCTGGGCATCGTGCTGGCGGCGATCCACCTGCTCAACGTCCCGCTGGGAACAATCATTTCCGTTTACGCCTTCTGGGTGCTGCTGAATCCGCAAACGGAGGCGCTGTTCCGCCGCCCTCAAGCCTGAGGCCGCGCATCGCGCGGGGGCAGGTAGAAGTCAAGAAGATCCTCCACGCTGCCCGATGAAGGTTCCGCGCCCGCATCCGGGTGCGTCGCGCGCATCCTTTCCAGGGCGATGGCCTCCAGTTGCCGGACGAGGCCCGCGTTCTCCGGCGCCACGTTGCGGAACTCCCCCGGGTCCTTCTCCAGATCGAACAGCCGGACGTAGCGGCCGGGCGCAGGATAGGCCGTCTCGTAGCCGTCCAGGCGCTTCCGCCGGCCCGAGCAGTAGATCAGCTTCCACCTCTGCGTCCGGACAAAGATCTCTTCGTTTTCGAGATACTCGCTGACGATGTGGTCCCTGGGCCGCTCCGGCTTGCGCCCTTGCAGATAACTCGCGAGGCTCCGGCCGTGTTGGACCTGGAATGGCGGCGCGTCGAGCAGTTCAAGCAGCGCCGGCCCGAGGTCAATGTGTTCTGTGAAGTCCGTCACGACGCCCGGCCCGATGCGGCCCGGCCAGCGCAGGATGAGCGGCACGCGCAACGCCGGGTCGTAGCCGCAGTGCTTTTCAAACCTCCCGTGCTGGCCCAGGCAGTAGCCGTGGTCCGCCGTGTAGACGACCAGCGTGTCCTCCTCCAGCCGCAGCTCGCGCAGCTTTTCCAGCACGCGGCCCCAGTTGCGGTCGAGAAAATGGACGCTGGTGTAGTAGGCCGCCGCGATGCCCTGCTTCTCCCGCACGGTGAGATCGCGGAAGATGAGCGGAACCTGCCAGTCGTCGCCGGCGGCCGCCTGCGGCGGCTCGAAAGCGCGGGGGTCGAAGCGGCCGCGGTCCTCGACGGGGAAATCAAAGGGCGAGTGCGGTTCGAACAGGCTCACCCAGAGCGCGAAAGGACGGTTGCGGTTCTCTTCCATGAACCGCATCGCCTCATGCGCGAGGAACGTGCCGCGCATGTCGGCGTCGGAGCACGGGTAAGGCGCGGCGGCAGCGTTGAGCCAAACGCGCGCCGGCGTCTGGAAAGGCCGCCATGGCAGCGCCTGCACGGGGATGGAGGGATCCATGGGGGCAGGCTTCACTCGCTGCTGCCATGCGCGGTTTGCGGCCCCGTCGGTGAGCGGATGGTCGAACCCGTGCAGTCCGGGCTGCGGCTGCCGGTTGAAATGCATCTTGCCGAAAGCGGCGGTGGCGTAGCCCGCCTGTTTCAGTTGCCGGGCCAGAGTGGGCTTGTCCGTGGCGAGCGCGGTCTGCAGCACGGTGACGCCGGCGGCGTGCGGCATTTGACCTGTGAGCAGGCTCTGGCGCGAAGGCGTGCACACCGGCGAATTGCAGTAGTGCGAGGCGAAGCGCACGCCCTCGCGCGCCAGGCGGTCCAGGTTCGGCGTCAACGCCTGCCGGTCGCCGTCGCAGCCCATCACATAAGCGGCGTGATCGTCCGCCATCAGGAACAGCAGGTTGGGCCGCCTGCGCCGGTTCTGCCCGCGCAGGACAATCGGCGCCCACCCGGCGCCTAGCTCTCTTCGGGTCAACACGGCCCCATTTTACGCCCGCGTGGCTGTTGAATCCGGCGGCCGCGCTTCCCTATCATCAGAATCAGGGGGTTCGGCTGCGGGCCATGGAACAGGCACTGAACCAGCGTTCCATCGAGGTTCTCCACGCCATCGTCCAGACCTATGTCGAGACGGGCGAGCCGGTGGCCTCGCGCACCATCGCCAGGCGCCGCAAGGAGCCCCTCAGTCCGGCCACCATCCGAAACATCATGGCCGACCTTGCCGAGATGGGCTACCTGGAACAGCCGCACACGTCGGCGGGGCGCGTGCCCACTGCCAAGGCGTTCGAGCACTACGCCGCCAGCGTCGCCGCCGGGCTGCGGCCTGTGCCGGCCAATGAGAAGCTGCGCAGCGAGCTGGCCGCGTTCGGCAGCCCGGACGAGTGCGTGCAGCAGGCTTCGCATCTGCTCACATCGCTGACGCGCAATGTGGGCATTGCCGCCGCCATCCCGGCATCGGCGCAGTTGCTGGATCAGATTGATCTGATCCGGCTGCCCGACGGCCGCATCCTGATGATCGTCGTGACCCGCGACGGCCTGGTTCACAACCAGGTGGCGCAACTGCCCGAGCCGGTGACGCAGGACGAACTGCAATCCATCCGGAATTACGTCAACCAGCACTTCTCCGGCTGGCGCCTCCGCGACATCCGCGCCGAGCTGGACCGCATGGTGACGGAGGAGCGCGCGGTATACGACCTGCTCATGCGCCGCCTGCAGCTCCTGCATGCGCAGGGGCTGCTGTCGTTCGAACTGCCGCCGCGCGTCTATATGGAGGGCGCCTCCAATCTGTTGGGGCTTGATCTGCACGTCACGCGGGAGCGGCTGCGGGAGCTGTTCCGGGCTCTGGAAGAGAAACACCGGCTGATCGAGCTGCTGGACCAGTTCCTCGATGCCGGCGCAGCCGGGTTGCAGGTGCGGATCGGGCTGGCCCAGGCGCATCCGGCGTTGCGGGACTTCGCGCTGGTGGGCATGGCCGTAGAAGGCCCCGGCGGGCTGGAGACTCGCCTGGCCGTGTTGGGACCGCTGCGGATGAACTATCCGCGGGTGATGGCGGCGGTAGTGCAGTTGCGCTCTCTCTTGCAGTGCACGCCGCAATAATCGGGCTGCCTGCTACTCTGGGATTTGGGCTGTAGGCTTTCGTTTTATGTCTGAGCAGGAAGTTCCCAACGCAACCACGGAAGATGTCGCTTCCCTCTCCGAGGAAGCACAATCGGCTCTCGGGGCGGGCGAGGCGCCCTCTGCCGCCCCTTCGGAGGCGGAAGCCTTGGCCGCCGAGCGGGACCGGCTCGCGCAGGAAAAGGCCGAGCTGCAAGACCGCCTGCTGCGCCTCGCGGCGGAGTTCGACAACTTCCGAAAACGCAGCGAGCGCGAACGTCTGGAAGCCATCGAGTATGCGGCCGCCGGAGCGCTGGCATCGCTGCTGCCCGTGCTCGACGACCTCGAACGCGCCCTCAAGACCCCCACTACGGACGCCGACTACGCCCGCGGCGTGGAACTCATCCATCAGCGCTTCTCCGACTCGCTGCGCAAGCTGGGCGTGGAGCCGCTGGAGGCGCAGGGCAAGCCCTTCGATCCGGCCCTGCACCATGCCATCGAGCGCGTCGAGGATCCGGCCGTCGAACAGGACACCGTCGTTGCCGAACTCCAGCGCGGCTACACCTACAAGGGGCGGCTGCTCCGCGAAGCTCTCGTGCGCGTCGCCGTCAAGAGCGGATCGTGACCAAGCGCGACTACTACGAGATCCTCGGCGTCTCCCGCTCGGCCTCCGAGCAGGAGCTGAAAAGCGCCTACCGCAAACTGGCGCTGAAGTACCACCCCGACCGCAACCCAGGCGACAAGCAGGCTGAGGAGAAATTCAAGGAAGCCGCCGAGGCCTACAGCGTGCTTTCGGACCCCGAGAAGCGCCGGCTGTACGATTCATACGGCCATCAAGGGCTTTCCGGCGCCGCCGCGCCGGGCTTCGACCCGGAAGCCTTCGCCGACTTCGCCGACGTATTCGGCGACTTCTTCGGCTTCGGCGACCTGTTCGGATCCTCGGGACGGCGCCGCAACCGCCCGCAGCGCGGCGAGGACACGCGCTTCGATCTCGAAATCGAACTGCAGGACGCCATCTTCGGCAAGGAAGTCGAGATCCAGGTGCCGCGGCTGGAGACCTGCCCGGCCTGCCAGGGTTCGCGCGCCGAGGCGCACGATGGCTGGACCGCCTGTTCGGCTTGCCACGGGCGCGGCGAGACGTTCTACCGCCAGGGATTCCTGACCATCCGCCGCACGTGCCCGCAATGCGGCGGCGCCGGCCGCATCCTCCGCCGCCCCTGCCGGCAATGCCAGGGAGAAGGGTTCGTCCGCGCCACCCACAAGCGGAAAATCCAGATCCCGCCCGGCATCAACAGCGGCGACAAGCTGCGCGTCTCCGGGGAGGGGCAGCCGGGCGCAAACGGCGGTCCGCCGGGCGACCTCTACGTCTTCATCATCGTCAAGCCGCATCCGGTGTTCGACCGCCGGGAGAACGACCTCCACTGCACGGTGCCGCTGAACGTGGCCCAGGCTGCGCTCGGCACGGAGATCAACATCCTCACGTTCGAGGGCGTGCAATCGGTGAAGGTGCCGGAAGGCGTGCAGAGCGGCGAGACGCTCCGCCTCAAGGGCCGCGGCGTGCCGCATTTGCACGGCAAGGGCCGCGGCGACATCGTGGTCCATCTCGACGTGCGCATTCCGCGCAAACTCACCCGCGAGCAGCGCAAGCTGTTCGAGCAGCTCCGCGAGACCCTCCCTGACGAGAGCGACCCGCAAGAGAAATCCCTGCTCGAAAAACTCAAAGACTACCTCGTCTGAGAGTTCTCCTCCGCCGCCGCCTTGCGACCGACGGCGATCAGCGAAACGCCCGGCCAGGGCAGCCACGCATCCAGGCGTTTCCACAGCCACACGAGCCGGTCGAAGAGCCAGAGCTGCAGGCGGCTGAAGGTGCGCCGCTTCAACACGCGCCCGTTCCACCACCATCCCGGCCGCGTCACGCGGTTGAACCCGAACACGCGCTCCACGGCAAACCCGGCCTGCTCCATCTTGCTGCGCAGTTCCTCTTCCGTGTAGCGCCGCCAGTGGCCCAGAACCACGTCGAGCTCGCCGTAGATCCTCTTGCCTTCGGGCACAAGCACGATGGCCCTCCCGCCGGGCGCAAGCACGCCATGCAGGTTGCGGAGAGCCTGCGCGTCGTCCTCGACGTGTTCCACCACATTCAGGCAGACCACAGTATCCACCTTGCCGCGGAAGGGCTCGAAGTCCTCGCAGCGGCTCAGGTCGAGGCGGGCAGCACGTACCATGGGCCGGTGCGCGAGCCGCGCGGCGAGCCGCGTCAGGTGCTCGCCATCAATGTCCGTGGCAATATAGAGTTCGCGCCCCGGCGCCAGCCGGCGCGTGAGGTTGCCGATGCCGGCGCCGATTTCCAGAACCCTGCGCCCCACGAACGGCGCAATCGTCTCCGCCATCCAGGCGTTGAAGCGCTTTGTGCCGGACAGGCGGTCCAGGATCTCCGGGCCGGCCTCCTTGTAGATATCGCGCTGCCAGGCGAACCGGGCGAGCGCCAGCAGCCCCCACAAGGCGTCCCGCGCCCGGATCTTCTTCCCCTCTTCTTTCGTGCGGCCGTGATACCGGATGGGGGTTTCGTAGATCACGGCTTCGCGCTGCGCGAGTTTCAGCGTCAGCTCCACCTCGAAACTGAATCCGTCGCAACGCAAAGGAATGCTGCGCACCAGCGCCGTGCGGAACGCCTTGTAGCCGGTCCAGACGTCGGTCAGGTTCAGGTCCGCCGCCGCATTGACCAGCGCGTTCAGCCACCGGTTGGCGACCGAGTGCCAGAAATAGAGAACGCGCCGCTCCAGCCCGACGGCGAACCGCGTGCCGTAGACGGCGTCGGCGCGCCCCTCCAGCAGCGGCGCGAGCAATGCCGGATAGTCGCGCGGGTCGTACTCGAGATCGGCGTCCTGGATGAGCGCGAACTCGCCGCGCGCCTCCGCCAGCGCCGTCCGGATTGCGGCCCCTTTGCCGCGGTTGCGCTCATGCCGGAGAACGCGGATGAGCTCCGGCGCGCGGCGCGCCGCAGCCAGCGCGGCTTCCGGCGTACCGTCGGTGGAGCCGTCGTCGACGACCAGGATTTCCCGCGCCACGCCCGCAGGTAGCGGCGCGGCCAGCACGCGCTCGACTACGGCAGGGAGGAACTCCTCCTCGTTATACGCGGGTATGAGAATGGAAACCAGCGGCATGCAACAGTCGCAGCAAACTCCCCATCATGACACCGTGGCATCGCCGGCGGGGAATAGGGGAGTTCTCGGTCCGCTGCTGCGATATAGTACGCTTGGAGCGAGCCATGAACGTAGTCTGCCGCCGTAGCCTGTTTGCCTCCCTCGCCGCGGCCCTCCCGTTGCCGGTGCGGGCAGCCGATCCGTGGACCAAGCCTCCGGCGCAATGGACCGAGAAGGACGTGCAAAGGATTCTCTCGGATTCGCCGTGGTCGAAATCCGTTTCCATCACCATGGGAGGGGGCATGCCCATGGGCGGCGGCCGCGGCGGGCGGGGAGGGCGAGGCGGCGGAGGCGTGGGCGGCTCAATGCCGGACGCCAGCGTCGGCGCAGGCAGCGAGGGGGGCATGGGCGGCGCCCGCGCCGGCACGGGGGAAGGCGTGGGCGGCGCGATGGCGCCGTCCATCCAGTTCCAGATCCGCTGGCAGTCGGCCAAGCCGCTGAAACTGGCCACCGTGCGCGCCCGCATGGGCGCGGAAGCGGACACTTCGCCGCAGGCGCGCGAATTCGTCGAGCGGGAAGAGCCGGACTATGTCATCGCCGTGATCGGGCCGCCCGTGGGCGGTCCTCCCGAGGGAGGCGCAAGACCGGGCTCGGGTGGGGGCGAGAGTGCCACGCCGCCGCCGAAAGCAGCCGCCGCCGGGCAAGACCGCCGCGGCCACCCCGAACAGTGGATGGCCGCGCTGAAAGAAAACACGTGGCTCGCCTGGAAGGATCACGAAAAGCTCCATCCCTCGTCAGTGGTGGTTCCTCCCGGCCAGCGCGGCGTCCTGATTTTTCACTTCCCAAAAGATCACCCGATAGAGCTTGAAGACAAGGAAGTGGAGTTCTGCATGCGCCGCGGCCCCATGGAAGTGAAGAAGAAGTTCCGGCTCAAGGACATGGTCTACGAGGGCAAGCTGGCCCTGTAGGGGCGGCTTTCGCCGTCAGGGCCTGCGCGGGCGGCTGATCGCTTCGGCGATGGCGAATTCGTAGAACGCCAGCGCGCGGAAATACTCCGTCAGCGCCGCCACTTCGCGCAGTTCCGTTTCGTAGGTGGCCTGCTCGCGCAGGTTCACCAGGAACAGGTTGCCCTCGCCCAGTTCGAAGCGCACGCGCTCGGCCACTTCAAGCTGCCGCGCCACTTCCACTTCCTCCCGCAGCACGCGGGCCCGTTCATAGGCGGTTTTCAGCGCGGAGTAGGCGTCGCGAACCTCGGCTTCCACCTGGTCGCGGGCGAAGCGCTCGCGCTGGTCGAACTGCTCGATACGCGCCAGCGCCGCCAGATCGCGGCCCTTGGCCACGCGCCGCTGTGCGGGCAGGTCGAAAACGAGGGACGCTATGAGATCGTTGGGGCCGCGGCCCACGCGCCGCTCGCCGAGCTGGCTGGCGAAGCTGAGGGAAACATCCACGTTGGGCAGCAACTGGTTTTGCGCCAGCTTGCGGTCGATCTCCACCTGGTTGCGCTGTTCGCGGAAGCGCTGGATCTCCGGCCGCCGTTTCAGGGCCAGCTCGATGTCGTCCTTCAGCCGCTGCTCGTCCATGTCGCGCGCGGCGGGGAACGCCGCGGGCAACCGCTCCGCCCCCGCCAGCACGGGCGCGCCCGCGGCGTCGCGGTAAAACAGCGAGAGTTCAATCGCCGCCTGTTGCAACGCGCGCTCGGCTTCAATCCGTTGGGCGCGCCGCGTGAGAATGGCCCGCTGGTTGTCGGTGACGTCGACCGCCGGAATCTGGCCCAGCCGCGCCGCCTCGCGCAACTGGCCGTCACGTTGCTCCGCCACTTGCAATACCGACTTGGCCACGTTGTAGCGCTGCCCCGCGGCGAGCCACTCGTAGTAACGGCGCGTGGCGATCTGCAGGATCACCAGCCGCTGCTGGTCGATGCCGAGGTCGGCGATCCGCCGGCCGATAAGAGCCTTCTGGAGATCGGCCCGGCGCGCATCGATCGAGCGGTCCCGGAACAGCGGCAGCTTGACGCCCGCTTTGTACTCGCCGCCGGTGTCCGTTTCCAGCTTCCCGTCATAGGAAGCGAAGCTGCCGCGCCCGAATTGATAGCCGGCGAAGTAGGTCATGCCCTGGAACTGCGTCGCCTGCTCGACGCCGGCGCGGTAGACGTCGTTGCGGTACTTGCCGAGATAGTCGCCTTCGTAGCCGCTCTTCAGCGAGAGATCGAACCGTCCCGTGGCCACCAGCACGTCGGCGGAAGCCAGCACGCGGTCCTGCAAAGCTGCCAGCAACGGAGGGTAGTGCCGGTCGACGGATTCCAGCACCTCTTCCAGCCGCAGCGGTTGTTGCGCCGCCAGAGGCAGTGCGGCGGCGAGCCAGAGCAGCGCCCGCATCACTTCTTCTTTCCTTTCGCCCCTGCCGCCCCGGGTTCGTTGTCGGCGATCACCGGCGGAAATCCGTTGAACCGCCGCCACAGTTCCCAGCCGAGCGTCACCTGCCGCAGCAACACCCATCCCTTGGCCTGCACGCCCTGCCTCAGATAGCGGGCCGAGGGCCAGGGATCGTCTTCCGGATCCGGGGTGACCAGAATGCGAAATTTGCCGCCGTTGGTCTCCGCAGCGTCCACGAGCCTCACCACGCCGCCGAAAGTGCCCACAGCCACCGCCGGCCAGCCCACGAACTGGATGGCCGGCCATCCGTTGAACTGCAGCCGGACCTTGTCGCCCGCCTGCACCAGCGGCATATCCATCCCGTCCAGCCACAGCTCCACGGTCGGCTCCTGCGCGTCCGGCACGAACAACGCCACTGGCTCGCCGCCTTTCAGCAACTCGCTGTTCGGTTGCGCCAGCAGCCGCAGAACGGTCCCGTTGCGCGGCGCATGGATCTTGAGGGTCTGCTGCCGCGCCAGGCGCGAGTCCACGCGCTGCAGCTCCGCCTTGATGTTGGCGATCTCGGCCCGCGCCAGGTTCAACGCCGCCCGCTCGCTCTCGATGGCCGCGTCGGCGTCGGCCGTCACCTTGCGCAGATCGTCCTCCAGCGCCTGCCGCTCGGTGCGCGCGGCGTTCAGCGACGCTGCGGCGCGCCGCACTTCCGCCTCCGCCGTGGCGAACTCCTGCTGCGCCAGTTCGACAGTCCGCTGGCTGGTCAGGCCCCGCTCGAGCAGGCTCTTTTGCCGGGCGATGTTGAGCCGCGCCGCCGTCAGGCGCTCCTCGGCCGCCCTCATCGCCTGTTCATTCTGCACAATGCGCTCACTCGCCATCTGCACGCGGTTGCGCGCCCCGTTGACGGCGTTGGTCTTGGACTCCTGCAGGCGCCCGAGCCTCTCCTCATGGGCCGCGGCCCGGCCTTCCGCCATCATCAGGCGCTCCCCCACAGCCTGTCTTTCATTGCGCAGGCGGTCCACAATCATCGGGTCGTTGTCGGTCAGCTCGACGATAAGCTGGCCCTCGCGCACGTGGACGCCTTCCGTGACGTGCCAGCGGGCCACGCGGCCTTCCACAGGCGCGCTGATGGCCTGCACGCGCTCCACCGGCGTCAGGGCAGACACATGCCCCATGCCCGAGACGCTCTGCTGCCACGGCGTGAAGATCAGCGCCGCCGTGGATGCAACAAAGAGAATCACCAGCGAGCGGGCCACGGTGCGGACCCGTTTCCCGCTGCCGAGTTCGGCCATTACCGGCAGCACATAACTGCTCATCTCCCCACCTCCAGGAGGCGTCCGTCCCGGATCTCGTAGACCCGGTCGCAGCGCCTCAGGATCTCCTCGTTGTGGCTGGCCACGATCAGCGTCCAGCGGTCCCGCGGCCCGAAGACCAGATCCAGCAGCCGCCCGCGCTCAGGCAGGTCTTCCAGCCAGTCCAGGCATTCGTCCAGCACCAGCACGCGCGGCTCGTGAGCCAGCGCGCGCGCCAGCTCCAACTGGACCGCCTGCCCTGCCGAGAGCGGCGCGCCGCCGGTCGACAGCTTCGTATGCACGCCATCCGGCATTTTCAGAATATGCTCGAGCAGGCCCACTTCTTCCAGAGCCTCGCGCGCGCGGTCCGCCGTCAGGTCTTCCCGGCCCAGCCGCAGGTTTTCCAGAACGGATCCTTCGAAAATCTGCGGTTCGCGCACCAGGGCGATCTGGTCGCGAAGATCGCCAAGGCTCAGCTCGCGGTAGTCCCGGTTGTCGATCTCCACCCGGCCCTGCGCCGGCTGCCGCAGCGCGTACAACACGTCGAGCAGCGTGCTTTTGCCGCTGCCCGTCGCGCCCAGCAGTCCGATTCGCGCTCCCGCCGCGGCCTCCACACTCGCGTCGCGCAGCAACATTGTGGCATCTCCGGCCGCCACGCTTGCCGAGAGCAGCCGCAGCGAGGCCGGGCCTTTTTTCCGGGGCAGCGTTTCCCCGTCTTCGCGCTCTTTCGGCAGATCCGTCAGATAGCCCAGCTTGTCGAGCGAGGCCATCAGGTCGTAGAACAGCTCGAGATGCTTTCCGAATTTCGTGATGCCGCTGGTCACCAAAGCCACCACGAGCTCGGCAGCCACAAGCTGGCCGAGCGTCATCTGGCGGTCGATCACCAGCCACCCCCCAACGCCCAGCAACGTCGCGCTGGCAAAGGCCTGGAGAACGAATGAGCCGACGATTTGCCGGATCAGAATGCGGAAATGCGCCGCACGGTAGTGCAGGTAGTCCTTGACAAGCTCGTTGGTCCGCTCCATGGCCAGCGCCAGACCCGCGCGCGATTTCACTGCGATCTGATGCCTCGCCAACTCCTCCAGCCACGCCAGCAGGTTGTATTTCGCCTTGGATTCCTTGACGGCCGTCGGAACGGCGCCCGATCCCATCGGCACCAGCACCACGAAAAGGCTCAATGCCAGCACAACGTCGAACGCCAGCAAGAACGGATGGTAGACCGCCAGCAGGATCATCCCGATCAGCGTCTGCACGGCCACCGTCAGCCCGTCCAGCAGCAGCGTCGCGCCGGCTTTCTGCACCGTCACCACTTCCAGGAAACGGTTCACCAGCTCGGGCCCGTGATAGCGGTCAAATGCCTTGGGCTCCACGCGCACCAGCTTGTCGGCTACGTCGCCCGCCAGACGGACGAAGATCCTCCGCTGGATCATTTCCACCACGTACTGCCGGTAGCCGCTCAGCCACGCCACGGCCAGCAACGCGGCAAACACCAGGATGGTCAGCACCGCCAGCGGCTGCAGCAGCGTCCCGAAAGCGATGGTGTTGACCACCGCCTGCACCGCGATCGGCACCATCAGGGAGATCAGCCCGGTCGCAGCGGTGTAGATCACCACCACCCACGCATCTTCCGCTTCCAGATGCAGCCACTGCCGCAGCCGGTAGATCGGGTGGACAGAATGGTAAACCGTCAGTTGTGCTTCAGTGGCTGACATGCGCCAGTTGTTCCTGCTCTATGTTTGCCGGGCTTCTTCCCGGATCGCCGCCGCGCCTGCCGGCTCGGCAAGCCGCAACTTGGGGCCGCTCCACCCGAACCCGGCTCACGGCCCGGGACGCGTTCGCGCGGCAGAAGCGACGCAGCCCGGTCGGGGCGACCGTCCCCGGGCCTGATGGCATCGATATGTTTAGATGTTTGACTGTGACGCAGAGTTTCCGGGATAATCCATGTGAGAGTTTTCTCATCTGGAAATCCGGCCGGAGGTTTGGCTATTCCTGCTCGAGTTCTGATCGCCAAAGAATTGGCTGAGTTGCTTGGGGCCATCTCCCATCCGCACCGTTTGCGGATTCTGATAGAACTGCACGCAGGCGAGCGGGACGTGAACAGCCTCCAGGAATTGTTGGGGATCAGCCATTCTGCTGTATCACAGAATCTGTCAATTCTCCGGGCCCACCACCTGGTCCGCGAGAGGCGCCAGGGCCGGCACGTTTTCTATTGTCTCAGCAATCCCGCCATCGCCGAATGGCTCCTCGACGGGCTGCAGTTTCTGGAAGGCGGGATGGCCCATCACGAGGACATGAAATCGGCCATGGAAAACGCCCGGCGCCTCTGGATGCAGCAGGGCGGCGGCTGAGACTCTGCGGCAGGGCTTGTGCGGGAGCGTTAATCCAGGAGACCGGCGAGCCTGTACACCTCGCGCTTGGGCAGCCCCAGACGCCGGGAAATCGCCTTGATCGCCTCCATCCTCGGCATGCCCTGTTGTTCCAGGCGCCGCAGTTGTTCGGCCACGTCTTGCTGGCCGCCGCCCGAGGCTGGCTTCGATTCGCCTTTCCCGATCAGGAGCGTGATTTCGCCCTGCACGGCGCCGCGGCGCTCCAGCAGTTCCCGCAACGCGGCGGGCGAACCGCGCAGGAACTCCTCGTGGAGTTTTGTCAGTTCCCGGGCGATCACCACCGGGCGGGCGCCCATCACGGCTTCGATGTCCTCGAGAGCCTGCCGGATCCGGTGCGGGGCTTCGTAAAAGATCAGCGTCGCTCCCAGCGCCGAAAGCTCCTCGAGCAGCCTGCGCCGCTCCGCAGGCTTTCGGGGCAGAAAACCTCCGAAAAAGAAGCGGTCCGTTTCCAGGCCCGCGGCGCATAACGCGGTCATGATGGCAGAGGCCCCGGGCACGGGAACCACGCGGAGGCCCATCTCCGAGGCTTTGCGCACGAGCCGGAAGCCGGGGTCGGAGATCAGAGGCGTGCCGGCGTCTGTGACGAGGGCGATCGTGGCGCCCTTCTCCAGCCGTTCCAGCAATTCCTCGCTCCTCTCCTTCTCGTTGTGTTCGTGGTAGCTGACGAGGCGGCCCTCGATGCCGTAATGGGAGAGCAGCTTGCGTGTATGCCGCGTGTCCTCGCAGGCGATCCAGTCAGCCGAGCGCAGAGTCTCCACCGCGCGGAAGCTGAGATCGGAGAGATTGCCGATCGGAGTTGCGACCACGAACAGCGTGCCGGCCACACGGCCATTGTAAGGCGGCGCGCGCCCGCGGGTCCGCGCTGTTGGCGATAATAGGGAAGCCCGCCAGAAAAGACGGCTGGATTCGCCGCCCTTCGCGGGCGCCACCAGGCATGGCATCCGGTGAACAATCCGTGCTGGGCCACCGAGGCTACCTGTACGAGGGCCTCCTGCCACAGGCGCGGATCTGGATCGATTTCATCGTCGTGGACCGCATCGCAGCCGAAGCGCTGCGCGGCCTCAGCGCGCTGCCGCGCCGGGGCATCGAAGTGGGAGGGATTCTGCTCGGCCGGGCCGACAGCGGCACGGCGCCGGCCGCGGTCCGGATTACGGATTGCGTTCCTTTCGAATGCGAGCATCTCTACGGGCCGAACTTTCACCTTTCGCCAAAAGACCGCGAAGCGCTGGCCGAGCTGCTGGCCGGACTGAAAGGCGGGGGCGCCCGTCTCCAGGCCGTGGGCCTGTACCGCACGCACACGCGCGGCGATCTCGAACTCACGGCGGAGGACGTGGAATTGCTGGATGCGTTTTTCCCGGGCCCCCAATCCGTGTGCCTGGTGGTGAGGCCTTATGCCGTCAGGCCCGCGGATGCCGCGTTTTTTCTGCGCGGCGCAGGCGGCTTCCGCCCCGGGCCGCCGCCCGCCACGTTCGTGTTCCGCAGAAAAGAAATGGGAGGCGGGGCGACGCCCCGCGGCGGCGCCGCGCCTGCGGCGGAAGCGCCTGCTTCCCCGCCGCAGCCTGTTTCAGCGGAGGCTGAAGCGGCCCCGCCTCCGTCGGCTCTGGAGACCGAGTTGCCGGCGCCCGAGCCCGCTCCTGCGCCGCGCGCTTCCTATACCTGGTTGTGGGTCGCCGCGCTGTTCACGTTCTTGCTGGCGGGCGTCGCCATCGGCGTGCAGATCGCGGGCGGACTCTCCCGTCCCGCGCCACCGCCTCCCCCGTCAGATCCCTATGCGCTGGGACTCTCGGCGCTGCAGTTCGGCGATGCCATCCATTTCCGCTGGAACCCCCGTGCTCCGGCGCTGGCGGCCTGTCAAAGCGCATCCCTCGTCATCCGCGACGGAGACAACACCAAAATCATCGAGCTGCGCAAGGAAGACCTCTCCCGTGGCGCGCTCATCTACCGCAACGCCAGCCCGGACGTGCGCTTCCGCCTCGAAGCCGTCTTCAGCCCCGGCAATGTGCTTTCCGAATCGCTCCAGATCCGCCTCATGCCTCAGCGGGAGCCGGTTCCGCAGCCCGCGCCGGCCAATCCGATACAATGACAAGGGTGACGCCGGACAGCCCGCCCGTTCAGCCTGAATCCGCGCCCGAGCCCGCGCTGGCGCCGCCGTCCGAGGCCCCGGCCTCCGCCGGGCCCGCGCGCCACGCATTGTCGGAATGGACCATCACCATCATCCTCCTGTTGTTCGGGACGACCACGCTGGTCCAGGCTTTTGTCATCCCGACGGGTTCGATGGAGGACAGCCTGCTGGTCGGAGACCATTTGTTGGTGGACAAGCTGGCATATGCGCCTTCCGGTCCGGTAAGCCGCTACCTGCTGCCCTATACTCCCATCCAGCGCGGCGATATCGTGGTGTTTCGCTACCCGGTGGACGCGCGGCAGACGTTCGTCAAGCGCGTCATCGGCGTTCCGGGCGACCGCATTCGCATCGTGAACAAGGAAGTTTTCCTCAACGGGCGCCGCATCGACGAACCTTACAAAGTCCACAAGACCAGCTACATCGACTCCTACCGCGACAATTTCCCGTCCGAGCCCAACACGCGCATCGACCGGCGCGCGGAGCAGATGCTCGAGAGGCACGTTGAGGGCGGGGAAGTGGTCGTTCCCCCGGGCTCCTATTTTGTCCTCGGCGACAACCGCGATTCCAGCCTCGATTCCCGCTACTGGGGCTTCGTGCCGCGGGACAACATTATCGGAAAACCCTTGCTGGTTTACTGGTCCTACGATGCTCCCACGCACCGGCTCGCCGGTCCCGGCTTTCAACTGGAGCATTGGAAGGATCTGGCCGTGAATTTCGTTTCCAAGACGCGCTGGCGCCGCACGTTCCTGCTGATCCGCGGCCACGCCATGCAACCGTAAAGCCGTACCGCCATGAAAAATTCAGCGAAAAAAACATCGACGCCGCCTGCGGAGAAAGAAAAGGCGTTCAAGCCCGATCTGGCAGAAAAATTCCGCTCATCTGTCTCCGAATGGGCGGTGACGATCATCCTGCTCCTGTTCGGCACCACCACGCTGTTGCAGGCGTTTGTCGTCCCCACCGGCTCGATGGAGGACACCGTGCTCATCGGCGATCACATGTTCGTCGACAAGCTCTCCTACGCTCCCGCCGGTCCCGTAAGCCGTTTTCTCCTGCCTTACGTGGAAGTCAAGCGCGGCGACATCGTGGTGTTCAAGTTTCCCGTCAACCCGCGCGAGAACTACATCAAGCGCATCGTCGGCGTTCCGGGGGACCGCCTCCGCATCGTCAACAAGCAGCTCTATCTGAACGGCAAGGCGGTCCAGGAGCCTTACGTCGTCCACAAGACGCCCTACGTGGATTCCTACCGCGACAACTTCCCCTCCGAGCCGAACACGCGGCTGGCCGAAGCCGCCTACGACATGCTGTTGCGCCACGTGGTCAACGGCGAGGTCGTCGTCCCGCCCGGCCATTACTTCGCCATGGGCGACAACCGCGACAACTCCCTCGACTCGCGCTACTGGGGCTTTGTTCCCAGAGAAAACATCATCGGCAAGCCCTCCATCATCTTCTGGTCTTACGACACCAGCACGGAACGGCTTGCCGACCCCAACTTCATCTCGATCGAACACCTGATCGATCTTGGCCTGAACTTCTTCACCAAAACGCGCTGGAAGCGCACGTTCATGGTGCCCAAAGGCTATCCGCTCGGCTGAGCCGCGCCTCACCCCGCGGCGATGAGCGTGTCGCGGTCGCGCAGCCCCAGCAGATAAAGAACGCCGTCCAGCCCCATGGCGGAAATCGACTGGCGCGCGCCGGCCCGCACCACCGGCTTGGCGCGGAACGCGATGCCGAGCCCGGCCAGCCGCAGCATCGGCAGGTCGTTGGCTCCGTCCCCCACGGCGATGCATTGCTCCAGATCCAGCCCTTGCTCGGCCGCCAGCGCCTGCAGCCGCCGCGCCTTTTCCGCCCCGTCGACCACGGGCGGCGCCACCTCGCCGGTCACCACCCCGCCGCGCACCACCAGCGTGTTCGCGTGCAGGTGATCGATGCCCAGCCTTTCCTGCAATACACGGCCGAAAAACGTAAAGCCGCCGGAGAGGATCGCCATGCGGTAGCCCAGGCGCTTCAACGTCCGAGTCAGCCGCTCGGCGCCTTCGGTGAGCGGGATCCGCTCCACCACGCGCTGCAACGCCTCCTCCCGCAGGCCGCGCAGCAGCGCCACGCGCTGCCGGAACGCCTGCTCGAAGTCGAGCTCGCCCCGCATGGCCGCTTCCGTCACCCGCCGCACCTGCTCGCCAACGCCCGCCTCGGCGGCGAGCTCGTCGATTACCTCGCCCTGAATCAGCGTCGAATCCATGTCGAACGCCACCAGGCGGCGGTGGCGCCGCCACACCGAGTCATGCTGGAACGCGATGTCGATGCCCGTTGAGCCTGCCAGCCGCGCCAGCGCCGTGCGCAGCGAGCCTTCGTCGGGCTCGCAGCCCGGGTTGGCGGCGCTCGCCGTGATTTCGACGCACGCCCTCGGCTCGGCCTGGGCTTCGTCCAACGGGACCCGCGCGGAAAGCCGGTCGATCCGGTCGATGTTCAGTTCCGCGCGCGCGATCTCGCCCGCCAGACCGGCCAGGTGCTCGGCATCCAGCCTGCGGCCCAGCGCGGTCACGATGTAGCGGCGCTTGCGCTGCTGGCCCACCCACTCGGCGTAGCGCGGCGCGGCCACTTCCGTGAAGCGCGCCTGCACGCCCAGCCGGTGCGCTTCCAGCAACAGGTCTGTCATCAGCGTGGAGGTCCGCAGCGCCGCCGTCAGCTCGATCAGAATGCCCAGCGCCAGCGCGTCGTGGATCACCGCCTGCCCGATGTCGAGCACGCGCGCCCCGTGGTGCGCCAGCACCGAAGTCAGCGCATGGGTAACGCCCGGCCGGTCCTGGCCTGTGACGTGAATGAGCAACGCCCCTGTCGTCATCTCGTTGAGCCCGTCTCCACGGCCCCGCGCAGCCGGGGCTTCAATCCCCTCATTCGTACCGCAATGTCTCCGCGGGCGCCACCGCTGCCGCCGCCCGCGCCGGATACCACGCCGCCAGCAGCGCCACGCCGAGCGCCAGCGCCGCAATCCACAGCGAGTCCGCCCACCGCGGATCGAACGGCACATACGACAGCGAGTAGATCTCCTCGTCGATGCGGATCCAGCGATGCCGCCCAGCCAGCAGGCTCAGCGTGTAGCCCGCCGCCAGGCCCAGCGCCACGCCGGCGCCCGCCAGCATCAGCCCCTGCCAGAGGAAAATGCGCGCGATCTGCACCCGCCTCGCGCCCATCGATAGCAGCACCGCAATGTCGCGCTTCTTCTCCATCACGCGGAGAAACAGCGCCGTCAGAATATTCAGCGCGGCCACAAGCTGGATCAGCGAGATGGTGATGACCGAGACAGTCTTCTCCATGCGCAGCGCGTTCAACAATTGCCGGTTCTGCTCCATCCAGTGCGAGGCCCCCAGCTCCGGTCCCGCCGCCGCTTCCGCTGCGCGCGCCACCTCAGGCGCGCGGTTCGGGTCGTCCAGCCTCAGCTCGATGGCGTTCACCACGTCCGGCAGCGCCAGCACCCGCTGCGCCTGATCGATGGTGGTCAGCGCCATCTGGTTGTCCAGATCATAAAAGCCGGACTCGAAAATCGCCGCCACGCGGAAACGGAACTCCACCGGGCGCATGCCGAACGGCGTCATCTCTCCTTGCGGGCTCAGGATCCGCACCACGTCGCCGGTCCGCATGCCGATCCGCGCCGCCAGATGCGACCCGAGCACGATGCCCGGCAGCCCTCGCACATCGTCCATCTGTTCGACAGCGCCCTCGCGGATGTGCGCCCGCAGTTGCGGAGAATCCAGCCGCGTGCCCTTCAGCGTCGCCTCGGCCGATTGCATCGGGCCCGAAGCCAGCACCTTCCCGTACAAGGCCGGGGCGGCCTCGGCGACGCCGTCGATCCGCGCCACCCGCGACGCGATCTCGCGCCAGTTGCCGATGCCCGTCGAGGGCGTTTTTTCGAGCAGCACCACGTGCGGCGTCGCCCCCAGCAGGCTCCCTTCCAGCGCCTGCCGGAACCCGCTGTTGATCGCCAGCGCAATCACCAGCGCCATCACGCCCGCCGCCACGCCCGCCACCGATACGGCCGTCACCAGCGGGATCACCGCCTGCCGCCGCCTCGCCAGCAGGTATCGCGCGGCCACGAACCACTCAAACGCGCGGGTCACTTCGATGAAGCCTGCCGGAGCCACTCTGCGATGCCTATCTCGCCCTCGGGCCGCAGCAGCGGGAACAGGATCACATCGCGGATCGACTTCTGCCCGGTGAGGATCATCACCAGGCGGTCGATGCCGATCCCCTCGCCCGCCGCCGGCGGCATCCCGTAGCACAGCGCGCGCAGATAGTCCTCGTCCATCTGGTGCGCCTCCTCGTCGCCGCGCTCGCGCATGGCGAGCTGCATCTCGAACCGCCGCCTCTGCTCGTCGGGGTCGTTCAGCTCGGTGAAGGCGTTGCCGATTTCCATGCCCGCGGCGTAGATTTCGAAGCGGTCCGTCATCGACGGATTCTCCGGGTTCTGTTTGGCCAGCGGGGACACCTCCACCGGGTATTCGTAAATGATTGTCGGCTGCACCAGCGCCTCCTCGCAGTGGCGCTCGAACAGGTCCACCAGCGCCTCGCCCGGCGTCTGCTTGTCGCTGTGGCGCAGCAGCCATTCCGGATCCTGCACCTGGCCCGGCGTCGGCCGGGGGCCGTGCTTCCAGAACTCGATCACCGCTTCCCGCATCCGGAAGCGCCGCACGTGGCCGAAGTCGAGTTCCACCCCGTTGTAATTCACCGTTGTCGAGCCGGTGGCGTCCAGCGCGGTCTGCTTCAGCAGTTCGCAGCTCAGGTCCATCAGGTCGCGGTAGTCGGCGTAAGCCTGATAGAACTCGAGCATCGTGAACTCCGGGTTGTGGCGCGTCGAGATGCCCTCGTTGCGGAAATTGCGGTTGATTTCGAACACGCGCTCCATGCCGCCGGTGACCAGCCGCTTCAGATACAGCTCCGGAGCGATGCGCAGGTAGAGGTCGATGTCCAGCGTGTTGTGGTGGGTGATGAACGGGCGCGCCGCGGCGCCGCCGTACAGCGGCTGCATCATCGGCGTCTCCACCTCGACGAAGCCGCGTTCGCCGAGCTGCCGGCGCAACGAGGCGATGATGCGCGCGCGCGTTTCGAATACCTTCAGCACCTCTGGGTTGGCGATCAGGTCCAGATACCGCTGCCGGTAGCGCAGTTCGACGTCTTCCAGCCCGTGATATTTTTCCGGCAGCCCCAGCAGGTTCTTCGAAAGAAAAGTCAGCTTCTCGGCGTGGATCGACAGCTCGCCTGTCTTCGTGCGGAACAGATAGCCCTCCACGCCGGCGATGTCGCCCAGATCGAGAAGCTGGTAGAGGCGGTATTCGTTCTCGCTCACCGCGTCCTTGCGGACGTACACCTGCAACCGCTCGCCGAGCTGCTGCATGTGGAAGAAGCCCGCTTTGCCCATGCGCCGCACCGTCATCACCCGGCCGGCAACGCGCACCTGCACGCGGTTCGCCTCCAGCTCCTCGCCGGAAGCCTGCCCCCAGCCGTCGCGGATCTGAGGGATCGTGTGCGTGAATTCAAACCGCTGCCCGTAGGGGCGCCAGCCGAGCGCCCGGATCTCGCGAATGCGCGCAAAACGCTGCTCGAAAAGTTCCTGCTCGAGGGACAATGCGGACTCCTTTGCGGGAAACCTTCATTATAATGGGACGTTTGCGGTCGCTCAGCATTGTCATTCCCGCCTACAACGAGGAGCAGCGCCTGCCGGAGGCCCTGCTCCTCATCGCCGCCTACCTGGAAACAAAAGAACTCGATTTTGTTGAAATCCTCGCTGTCGATGACGGCTCGCGCGACGGCACTGCCGAAGTGGTGCGAGAGGCAGCCGCCGCCGACCCCCGCATTCGCCTGCTCCAGAATCCCGGCAACCGCGGCAAGGGCTATGCCGTGCGGCACGGGATGCAGAAGGCGCAAGGCGAGTGGGTTCTCTTCACTGACGCCGACCTTTCGGCCCCGATCGAGGATCTCGACCGCCTGGAGGAAGCCGTCCGGCGGGAAAACGCCGACGGCGCCATCGGCTCGCGCGCCCTCGACCGCAAGCTGGTGCTCAAGCATCAGCCCGCGCTCCGCGAGTGGGTCGGGCGCCTGTTCAACCTTGCCATGCGGCTCGTCACCGGGCTGCCCTACCGGGACACCCAATGCGGCTTCAAGCTGTTCCGCCGCGATGTGGCGCAGTGCGTGGCGGCGCGGCAGCAATGCGACGGCTTCGGCTTTGACGTCGAGATCCTCTTCATCGCCAGGAAGCACGGCTACCGGATCGTGGAAGTGCCCGTGCGGTGGGCCAACGTGGAAGGCACCAAGGTCAGCCTGCTGAAAGGCCTGGAGGCGTTCCTCGATCCGCTCCGCGTGCGGTGGAACGACCTCCGGGGCAGATACAAGTGAGATGGCTCCGTGTCAAGTCATTTCAACCGGTAACCGAACGGCGCCCCGTTGAGTCACGAAGGAGGTAACTGAACGGGGGCTGAGTTTCCGTCCGGCAACCGGGGCGGTTTCCTTGCGGTGGATGGTTTTGAG
>Ga0272446_1001481_pt1 | contig 34038 bp, 26 predicted proteins | sample YNPCB0061_FD_194587 | JGI IMG/M metagenome (GOLD analysis project Ga0272446, IMG submission 194587) | Hot spring microbial mat communities from Yellowstone National Park, WY, United States - YNP-CB-006-1 | ecosystem: Environmental > Aquatic > Thermal springs > Hot (42-90C) > Sediment | place...
TGGTCCGCTGTTCCCGCCGGATCCTTGGGACAAGCGCTCGGTGGCGGTGGCCGATGGTCCGCTGTTCCCGCCGGATCCTTGGGACAAGCGCTCGGTGGCAGTCGCCGATGGTCCGCTGTTCCCGCCGGATCCTTGGGACAAGCGCTCGGTGGCAGTCGCCGATGGCCCCCTGTTCCCGCCCGATCCTTGGGACAAGCGCTCGGTGGCGGTGGCCGATGGTCCGCTGTTCCCGCCCGATCCCTGGGACAAGCGCTCGGTGGCAGTCGCCGATGGCCCCCTGTTCCCGCCGGATCCCTGGGACAAGCGCGCCTAGGCTGGGTGGCCCGCGATCAAGTTTCCTAGATTGCTTGGCTTACGCGTAGTGCGAACTAGGGTGGGTACCTCTTCCCTAGACCCTTACCCAAATTTTAAGGTGAAGAAACTGTCTCAGAATCCTCCAGTTTGCGCTATCTTCGATTTGAGAAGCGCATTCGATGTACACTTGGCTCCAGTGGGCTTTCATCTTTGCCAGCCTCGTGCTGCAGGTGATGGTCATCCAGGCCTTCATTAAAGGTCCCTATCGCCAATACCCTTTCGCGTTCACTTACTCTCTGGTTCTCTTCTTCACGACGATTATGGACACCGCGCGCTGGGGCGGCGCGGAGAGGCTGGTTCCCCAGGAGTTCTATCAAACCGAGACGCTGCGGCAGATCTTTCTGTTTGCGGTGGTGGTTTCCTTCATTGACCGCGCCATGGAACAGTTCCCCTACCGGCAGCGCGTGCGGGGGGTCCTGATCGCGCTGGCCTTGACGGTGGCGTACGGTTCGATTCTTTTCCACTCCGAGGGCAGTCCCGTCAGCGCGTATTACAACCAGCTTGGGGATCTGGCGACGCGCGTCGCGCGCGATTTGAGCTTCACTGCCGTGGTTTTGACGCTCCTTCTCTGGAGCATCCTGCTGGGCCGCAAATCGGTGGACCGCCAATTACTGCTGGCCACCGGAGGACTGGGGTTGCAGTTCACCGGAGACGCGATTGGCCAATCCTTGCGGCAGCTCGCCCTGCCGGGACGCATCAAATGGCTGGTGATTGCCGCCAACATCCTCATCGTGCTGGCGCACCTGATGCGGGTGTACGTGTGGTGGGAGGCGTTCCGGAAAGAGCCCACGGTGATCGAGGTCGCTTCGCCGCACCCCGCGCGGCAGGAACCGCAGGCAACCTGACTGGATTCCGCAGCCGCAGATTCAATGCGGCGCGGAACCACCGTCGCCCGTAGGCTACACCGGTCCGGGACCGGCGCCGGACCGCCCCTCCGGCTCATCGGCGGTTCAGGAAGCCTTGCCAGCGAAGCCGCTAGACAATCTGCTCGTTCACCGGATCCCACTTAACCTTGCGCTCGCGAAAGTAGGACTCCACAGACATCACCACCGCCACCGCCTCTTCCCAGGCGCGGTCGATGCCGCAACGGGGCGTTTCGCCCGACCGGATGCAGTCGATGAAATTGCGGATGTGGTTGCTGACCTCGAGTTCGCCCTTTTTCATGGCGTAGTCGGGCATCACCAGGGCGGGGGCGTCGGTGGCCGGCAGGCCCGCGCTCTCCGCCCGCCGGCGCGCCGCCGCGAGTTTCTCCCTATACGCCGGCTTCCACTCCGCGCCATAGACTTTGCACCACTCCGAGCTCACCTGGAGCGTCGCGTCCCGGCCGAACACGTAGGTGTTGGTTCCGTGATGCCGGTTGTGGAACGTGCAGCCGAAGGTGATGTTGAGGTCGCGTTTGGGGTACTCGAACAACACGTGCCACTGGTCCGGCACCTCGCGGTCCTCTTTCCAGTAGTACAGCCCGCCCATGGTTTGCACGGTTTCCGGAATGCCCATGCCGGCGATGAGGTTGACGCCGTCCCACTGGTGCGACATCAGGTCGCCGGCGATCCCTGTGCCGTACTCCCACCAGCAGCGCCAGCGGAAAAAGCGCTGCACGTCGAACGGGATTTCCGGGGCGTTGGCGACAAACCGTTTCCAATCGATCGTATCGGGGCGCGCGTCGGCCGGCGGCTCCTGAATGTCGTATGCGGTGTAGAACTGCCACTCCGGCCACGCGCTGGTGCGGTCGATGTAGGTTCGCACCAGCGTTACTTTGCCCAGTTGGCCCGAGCGGTAGATCTCGCGGCCCTTGAGGTAGAACGGATCGCTGTTCTGGTGGTGTCCAAGCTGGAGCACGATCTTGTTGGTCTTAACGGCGTGGCGAATCGCCTTGGCTTCCGGCAGGGAGCGGCACAGCGCCTTTTCCACGTAGACGTGTTTTTTGAGTTCGGCGGCGCGAATCGTCATCGGCGCGTGCCAGAAATCGGGCGTCGCAATGAAGACCGCGTCGACGTCCGGGGACGCCACGGCCTGTTCCCAATCCTTGGTGAGCTGCGCCTTTTTGTTAAACGAGCGGGCGGCGGCGCGTTTCAGGTTGCCGTCGTACAAATCGCTGATGACGCGGATCTCCGTATTGGGACACTCCTGGGCGCGCTCAAGCAGGTAGATGCCGCGGGTGCCAACGCCCACCATGGCTACCCCGAGGCGGCTGTTGGGATTGCGCTGGGCCAGCACGGCCGGCGCCGCGGCGGCCGCGGCGGCGCCGCCGGACAGCAGGCCGCGGCGGGTGACTTGCGTAGGTTCGTTCATCGAAATGGGCTCCACGTTCTGTCATAACCGCTTTCGCGCGCGCGCGCAAACCTCCCCGCTTCGTATAATTCGAGGATGGATGCTCGCCGGCCCCGCATGTCACGGCGCTCGGTTTGCCTGCTGGCCGCGCCGGTATTATGGGGCGCGGAGTGCCACTCCGTCCAGATGATCGAACCGGAAGGCGAAGGCCGCCGGTGGTGGCCGCGCTGGCGCGGACCCTCCGGGCAGGGGGTGGTGGAAGATGGCCCCTATCCGGACGCCTGGTCGGACGCGAAGCACGTCCGCTGGAAAGTGGAAGTGCCGGGGCGGGGCCACTCCTCCCCGGTCGTGTGGCGGGACCGGATTTTCCTGACCACCTCGGAAGACGGCCCCCGGCGCAGTGTTCTCTGCTTTCAGCGCCACGACGGCAAACTGCTCTGGCGTACCGATGCTCCCGCCGCCGCCGGCGAAAAGTTGTATTGGAAGAATTCCTACGCTTCCGGGACGCCGGTGACCGACGGCGAGCGCGTTTACACGTACTTCGGCAGCGGGGGCGTCGTGGCCGTGGACTTCGAGGGCCGGGCGGTGTGGCATCGCAGCTTCGGGATGGTGACGCTCTATCACGGCAGCGGCGGTTCGCCCTTGCTGTACCGCGGCCGGCTGGTGGTGTACCAGGATCAGCGGGAGGGCTCCTACATCGCCGCGCTTGACTGCGCCACGGGAAAGGTAATCTGGAAGACACCCCGGCAGGAGCAAGTGGGCTGGGGCACGCCGGTCGCCGTTCGCGCGTGCGGGCAGGACCAGATCATCGTCAGCAGCCAGGACCGCGTCACGGCGTACAATCCGGCGGACGGGCGCCTGGTGTGGTGGGCGCGCGGGAATACGTTTGAAACCACTCCGACGCCGGTGGTCGGTCACGGGTTGATCTTCTGCTCGTCAGGCCGCGCCGGACCGACCCTTGCCATCCGCCCCGGCGGCACCGGCGACGTGACCGGGACGCACATCGCCTGGCAATCCCCCCGCGGATCGCCGTTTATCCCGTCACCGCTGGTTTACGGGCCCTATCTTTACCTGATCAACGATATGGCCGCCATCGCCACCTGTCTGGACGCCAAAACCGGAAACATGGTTTGGCAAGGGCGATTGGGCGAAGCGCAACGCGAGGGATTCTCGTCCTCGCCCATCGGCGTCAACGGCAAAGTGTTTTTCACCAACGACCAGGGCGAAACTTTCGTGCTGGCGGCGGGAAAGGAGTTCCGCCTGCTGCATGTCAATCGCTTCGGGGAGAAAGTGCTCGCCTCCCCCGCGCTGGTGGACGGGGTTTGGTACTGGCGGACGGAGAAGCACCTGTACGCGATCGCAAGCTGACGGCCGCCGTCCACCCCGCCGTTGTATCTTAAGGAACCATGCGACGCCGCGCGTTTCTCGCCCTTCCCGCGGGACTGCTGCCCTGCGGTCCCGCTCCCGCTTCCCCGCGGATCGACGAGTATGATCCTGGAAACCTCAAACTGGCTCACCGGACGCCGTGGGACGCGCCCGACGGCGACCTGCATTTTCTTCAGCAGATCGGACTGCGGTGGGTACGGCTCGAGTACGGAAGCGAAGATCCCCGGGTAGACGCGCTGGCCAAGGTGCAGCGGCGCTTCGCACGCTTCGGGCTGTCGATCTACGGCGCGGTGCATCACGCCTACCGCTCGCTGCGGATCCAGCTTGGCCAAGCCGGGCGCGACCAGGATATCGAGACGTACCACACCTTCCTCCGCAGCCTGGGCAAGCTGGGAATTCCGCTGGCCCCGTACGATTTCCATCCGGCGAACACCTACACGACCAACTACGTGATCCGTCGCGGCTACCGCACGCGCGAGTTCAGCCTTGACGATTTCCGCGCGCGCGTGGAGAAGCAGGCATTCTCTCGCGAGTACTCCGCCGAGGACATCTGGAACTTCTACACGTACTTCATGAAGGCCGTGCTGCCGGTGGCCGAGGAGGCGGGCGTCAAGCTGCCGCTGCATCCGGACGATCCTCCCGTGGCGAAGATGAACGGCGTGGCGAAGCTGTTTGTGCACTACGCCGGCTACCGGCGGGCCGAGCAGATTGCCGCCGGCAGCCCCGCGTGGGGGATCCGGCTGTGCGTCGGCACCTGGATTGAGGGTGGAGACCAGATGGGAAAAGACGTGCTGGAGATGATCCGCGACTTCGGCGGACGCGGCAAGCTGTTCGACGTCGATTTCCGCAACGTGTCCGCGCCGCTGCCTCGCTTTGTCGAGACGTTCCCGGACGACGGCTACGTCGACCTGTACCCGGTGATGCGGGAATTGCGCAAAGTACGTTTCCAAGGCTCGGCGGTCCCGGACCACGTGCCGGAACTCCAGGGCGACACCGGCTTGCGGCGCGCGGGCACCGCCTACTGCATCGCCTACATGCGCGCGCTGTTGCGCCGCGCCAACGAGGAGGTGGGGTAGGGGCGGCGGCAAGGAGCCGGGCCCTGGCCTAAATGTATTCGTAAGCGACCAGGGTCAGGAACTCGTCGAACGCGTCCTTGGTCATCATCTCCCGGTAGAGCGAGACCGCCAGGTCGAACTTGGATTCGCGATAACGATCCCCGAGGTTTGCCCTGATCTTGCCCCACTCATCGCCGATCAGTTGGGCCACCAGTTCGCGGGTGACCGGCCGCCCGTCGTCAAGGCGGGCGCCGTGCCGGACCCACTGCCAGACCTGCGCCCGGGAAATCTCGCACGTAGCGGCATCCTCCATCAGGTTGTAGATGGGCACGCAGCCGTTGCCGCGCAGCCAGGCTTCCAGATATTGCAGCCCGACGTCGATGTTGACCCGCAAGCCGGCCTCCGTGATGGGACCTTCCGGCGCTGCGAGCAGATCGGCGGCGGTGATCTCCACCTCGGGGATCACTCCAATCTGGTTCGGCGCGGGCATGTGTTCATCGAAGACGGCCTTGGCCACCGGCACCAGCCCCGGATGCGCCACCCAGGTGCCGTCGTGTCCCGCTTTCACCTCGCGCAGCTTGTCCTGCCGGACCTTTTCAAGCGCGGCTTCGTTGGCGGCCGGGTCATTCTTAATGGGGATCTGCGCCGCCATGCCGCCCATGGCGTGAATGCCGCGGCGGTGGCAGGTCCGGATCAGCAGCCGCACATAGGAGTGCAGGAAGTGCTTGTCCATCGTGACCAGCCCGCGGTCCGGCAGCACAAAACGGGCGTGATTGCGGAATTTTTTGATAAAACTGAAAATGTAATCCCAGCGTCCGCAGTTCAGCCCCGCCGAATGGTCGCGCAGTTCGTACAGGATTTCGTCCATTTCGAACGCGGCGAGGATCGTCTCGATTAGGACCGTGGCGCGGATCGATCCGCGCGGAACCCCGAGGTAGTCCTGCGAGAAGTTGAAAACGTCGTTCCACAGGCGCGCTTCCAGATGATTTTCCAGCTTGGGCAGGTAGAAATACGGTCCGGAACCTTTCTCGATCAGCGCCTTGGCGTTGTGAAAAAAGTAAAGCCCGAAATCGAAGAGCGATCCGGAGAGCGGCTCGCCGTCGAGCAGCACGTGTTTTTCCACCAGGTGCCAGCCGCGCGGCCGGACCAGGAGCGTGGCGGGACGGGAATTCAGCCGGTATTCCTTCCCTTCGGGGCTGGTGTACTCGATCACGCCCCGCACGGCGTCGCGCAGGTTCAGTTGCCCGTCCAGGTTGTTCAGCCACGTGGGGGAGTTGGCGTCTTCAAAGTCGGCCATGAACACGTTGGCGCCGGAATTGAGCGCGTTGATGACCATTTTTCGGTCGACCGGACCCGTAATTTCCACGCGGCGGTCTTCAAGATCTGCGGGAATGGGCGCCACCTTCCAATCGCCCGCCCGGATTTCAGCCGTTTCCGGAAGAAAATCCGGAAACTGGCCGGCATCTAACTCGGTTTGGCGGCGGGCGCGGGCGGCCAGCACCTGACGGCGGCGTTCTTCAAACTCGCCGGCCAGTTTGGCCAGAAAGCGCAGCGCTTCCGGCGTGAGGATCTCGGCGTGCGCCGGGCTGACGTCGCCGCGCACGAGAATGCCCTCCGACCAAAGCGTTTGGTTCAGGCGGTCTTTGTCTACGGAACTGGGAGTCATGGTCTTCAGTCTTATTATCGGGTGATTAGCGGGCAGTCCACTCCGGCCAGCGCAGTTCGAAACCCCGCTCGATCCAATTCCACGGGATCGAGCCGATCGCAACCGTTGGTCAGGTGCGTCACGCTGAGGTTCTTCGCCGCGGCCCAGCGCGGAGCCAGCAGGCCCACGCCCGCTTGCCCCAACCAACTCCGGCGGGTGAGCAACATCACGCTCTATGATACTGCCTTGACAGGAAGGCGCGGATGAGAGAAAAACCTTATCCGCCCGCCGGCCGCGGACGCTCGGGTCTCGTTAACGCACGAATTCGAGTTGCACCCGCATCGGCACGATGCCGGCTTCGAACCCCAGATCGAGAAGTTTCTGCGCCGCGGCGGGCACCTGTTCCCCGCAGTCCACCGTGTAGTGGTTGACGTACATGCCGACGAATTTCTGCGCCAGTTGCGGGTCCATATCCCGCGCGAACTGAAGCGCGTAGGAGAGCGCTTCGTCGTGATTGTCTAGCGCGTACTGGATGCTCTCCCGCATCATGCGGCAGCATTCGCTCTGAATCTCGCCGCCCAGCTCGCGCAGCAGAACATTGCAACCCAACGGCAAGGGCAGGTTGTACGTGGATTTCCACCAGCGCCCCAAGTCGATCACCCGGTGAAAACCCGTCTTGCTGTAAGTCAACTGGGCTTCGTGGATGATCAGGCCGGCGTCCACGGTCTTTTCGCGCACTGCATCCAGCACCTTGTCGAACGGGACCACCACATGCTGAAAATCGGGCTGAAACAGCTTCAGGGTCAGGAAAGCCGACGTCAGCGTTCCCGGAACGGCGATCTTCTTGCCCTTGAGGTCTTCCGGCTCCATGGGGCGCAGCGCAACCACCAGCGGACCGTAACCATCGCCCACGCTCGACCCGCTGGCCATCACGACGTACTTGCCGGCCACGTAAGGATAGGCATGGTAGGAGATCGCGGAAAGGCCGTAAAGGCCTTCCACCGCCTTCCGGTTCAGCGATTCGATGTCCTCCAGCACGTGCCGGAAGGTGACCTTGCCGGAGCGAATCTTGCGCGTCGCCAGAGCATAGAACATGAAGGCATCGTCGGAGTCCGGACTATGCGCGCTGACGATTTCGATGGGCGAACCTGACATAAGAGAAGCGAGGCGAGACAATTACTGTAACACACGGGCCGCGCGCGGCTCGGCGCCACCCGGCGCGCTTCCCGCTCACGGCGCGAGCCGCCCGCCGCGCACCAGGTACCGGTTGTCCACGTGCACGGAAGCGTCCGGCAGAAAGAACCAGCGCGTAAAGCCGCCTCGGATGCTGCCGCCCAGTTCTTCGTTATCGCCCAGGCTGATGCGTACGACGCCCGCGCCATAGCCGAAGTAGGGAATCACCGCGGCGTCCGGCGGCGGCACGAGTTCCCGGTTCAATCCCAGCGCGAACTCGCGGAAATGCATGGCGGACTCGCCGTTCTCCTTCAAGTACGCTTCCACCTCGGCCTGTCCTTCCGCCGCCTTGACGGCGGAAATGCGGCCGTTGTCGAAGTACAGCTTTACTTGACGCGCGGTGGCCGCGCCCACCCGCATCTCCGGCAGCGCCAGCACCCCGTGCGGCGTCAGCTCGATGGGCGCTACGCGAATGACGCCCGCCGGGTACTCGATGTCGCGATCCACCCGCAGACGGGCGGACGCGGCGCGTTCCGGCGACGCGTCCCCGTCCTGCCGGTTCCATGGCCGCACCCCGGTGCGGAACATCAGGTCGGTGCCATGCGGCGTCAGCACCCGTATGGTGCCCTGGCGCAGGAACGCGATGGCGCGATCCTGCGCCGCGCGCAAGGCGGCGTAGTCGATGGCCAGCGCCCGTTCGTACATCGCGTCGAGTGCGGGGGTGTGGGGCGCGGGCAGTCCATCGGGGCGGCGGGTGCCTTCGGACCAGTGCACATGCAGCGCCCGGCGCGCGCCGCCTCCGTCGAGCCAGCGCGCCATCGCTTCCCGCTCCCGGGCGTCGAGTTGCCTTCCGTCTTCACCCAGCGGCATCCAAAAATAGAGGGTGTAGCGGTCGAGGGACGGCAGCGGTTGCCGGTCATCGATCACGTCGCAGCGCGCCTTGGCCGCTTTCAGCCGTTTACGGAGGGGAGCCTCGAGTTCCCGGAAGTAGCCGCGGTGAAACCGGGCCAGCGCGCGCTCGCCCGGGCGGGGTTTGACGGCTTGCACGAAGCGCTCCGCCATGGCTTCCCAGTCCCGGTCCGCGGCGATTCCGCTGACGGCCATCACCACCCCCAACCAAGCCGCGCGCATCATCGACGAGCCTAGCACACGCCCCCGGGTTCACCTCCGGCGGCGCCGCCACAAAGAGACGCCGATGATGGTCTTGCCGTCGGCAAGGCGGCCCGCGTCGATCATGGCGTCAATCTCCTTCAGGGTGAACCAGCGGCACTCGATCCGCTCGTCCTCCATCGGCTGCGCCTCTCCCGCGGTAAGGTCCGTCGCCACATAGATGGTCATCGCTTCCCCGACGTAGCCAGGACTGGGAAAGAAATGCACCAGCTTCTTCCACGACCGCGCGCGGTAACCGGTTTCTTCCGCCAACTCGCGGCGGGCCGCGGCCAGCGGCTTCTCGCCGGGATCCAGCCGCCCCGCCGGCAACTCCCACAGGTAGCGGCCGGCCGGCAGCCGGTACTGCCGGACCAGCAGAATGCGCCCGCGAGCGTCCACCGCCATCATCACCGCTGAGCCGGGATGCTTGACGATCGAGCGCGCGATGTCGTAACCCTTGCCATCCGTGGCGTGTTCCTCACAGACGGAAAACAAGCCGCACTCGTAAACCTTTTTCGACGCTAGTACTTTCATGGCTACCTGGCCGGCGTCACCTGGACCGCACCGAACTTTTCGAGAGCCGGTTTGATCTTTTGGGCATCCCCCACCACGACAATCGCGGCGTGGTCCGGCGCGATCACCTTCCTGGCCACCTTCAAAATCTGATCCGGCTCCGTCGAGCGGACCCGGGTGGTATACATCTCCAGGTAGTCGTTCGCCAGACCCATGGTCTTCAAGTTCACGATCTGGGCGGCCAGCGCCTCCTGGCTTTGCAAGCGAATGACGAAGTTGCCACTCAAGTAATTTTTGGTGGCGGACAGTTCGTCCGCGGTGACGGGTTCGGCGGCCATGCGCTTCATTTCGGCCAGCAGGCTGCGGGTGGCGTCCTCCACCACTTCGTTGCGCACCTGCATGGCGGCCGAGAACAGCGCCGCGTCGCGGTGCGCTTCGTTGTACGAGTACACCGAATAGGCATAGCCCTTTTCCTCACGAATATGGTTGAACAGGCGGGACGAAGTACCGCCGCCCAGCACGGTGTTGCCTACCAGCAGGGGGAAAAACTCGGGGTCCCGCCGCGTGAGGCCCAGGCGGCCTACGTGCACGTCCGCCTGCACGGAACCGGGGCGGTCCACCAGCGTGATGCTGCGCTTGGGTTCCGGGAGCGGCGCCGCGGGGACCGGGGGCACGCCGCGCGTGGGCCAATCGCCAAAGCGCGCCTCAAGCAGCTTCCGCAGCGCACCCGGCGGCGGCAGCTTGCCGATCAGGATCAGCACCGCGTTGTTCGGCGCGAGCAACCGGTCGCGAAACTGGGCGAGAGTTTCCGGCGTCAGCGCGTCAATCGATTCCGGCGTCGGATGCTGGCGCGCGTAGGGATGATCGCCGAAGACAATCTCCTCGATTTTCTCGTTGGCCAGATACGACGATTCGGACCGTTGCGCCAGCAGCGCCTGCTTGCGGTTCTGCTTGTAGAGAGCCACCTCGTCCGCGGGGAAGCTGGCGTAGCGGGCTACATCCGCCATCAGGGCGAGCAAGCGGGCGGTATGCTCGCTGAGCGCCGAGCCGGCGATCACCAGCGCATCGGGCGTGGCCGAGCCGCTCAGACTGCCGCCGATCTCCGCGGCTTCTTCGGCGATCTGCCGCGACTTCCGGCTCTTGGTGCCTTCCGTTAGCAGCGCCGCCACTGCCTCGGCCAGCCCGGGCTGGTTCTTGGGGTCAAAGCGCGAGCCGGCGCCGAACGCCAGGCGCGCGGTCACCAGCGGGAACCGCTCGTCGCGCACCGTTACTACCGTTAATCCGTTGGGCAGCGTGGTTTCCGCCATCGCCGGCAGTTTGAACGCGCCCAGCGGCGGGGTCTCGGGCGGTTTGCTCCGGTCGACATCCTGGCCGCAGACCGCCACGGCGGCGCCGAGAAAGAACATAACGACACGTCGCATGGTTACTGGCCCTCCTTGGCGGGCGCTTTCGGCGCGGGCACAATCGTCAGCACCGCCCGTTTGCCGGCCGTCAGGTATTTCTTGGCCGCCGCCTGAATCTGGGCGGACGAGACGGCCAGCGCCCGGTCGATCTCGGTGGACAGGACGCCGGGATCGCCGTCGAAATACTCGTGCTGGGCGAGCAGCCGCGCCCTCGCCATGGTGCTTTGCAATTCCTTGATCCGCGCCGCGCGCAGGAAGGTCCGGGCGCGCTCGAGTTCCTTCGCCTCCACCGGCGCCGCCCCCAATTTGTCGAATTCTTCCTGCAACTGGTCGACGATCTGCTTACCGGTAAAGTTCGGGTTGTGCAACGCGAACACCGCGTAGACGGCCGGATCCTGATAATCGGCGGGCCCGGCGAAAGGCCACCCGAGGTTCGCTTCGTACTGGATGACGCTCTGCTTGCCCTTCACCAGGCTCTGCTGGAGCCGCGAACTGTCGCCGCCGCTCAAAAGCACGTCCGCCATCCACAGCGCGTAGAAATCGGGCGAGCGCCGCTTCGGACCCGGGTAGCCGACGATCACGGCCGGCACCCGCGCGTGTGGATCGCGGTACACCTCGGATCGGGGGGAGCGGTCCGCCGGTTCGGTCAAATCGGGGTGCTTAGGTTGCGGCTGGGGCGGGATGTCCCCGAAGTACATCTCGATCCACTTCTTCGCCTCGGCGGGGTTCAGATCCCCCACCACGCAGAGCACCGCGTTGTTCGGAGCGTAATACGTCTTGAAGAACTTCGCGACATCGTCGACCGAGGCGGCGTTGAGATCCTCGAACGAGCCAATGATCGAATGCGAGCTCTGCCAGTTGCCGAAGGCGACTTCCGGCCATTTGTCCACGATCGCCGTGTTGTAGGGGCGGTTGTCGAAGTTCAGGCGGCGCTCCTGCTTCACGGCTTCCTTCTGGTTATCCAGATTCTCCTGGGTGATGGCGAGGCTGCGCATCCGGTCCGCTTCGAGCCAAAGGCCCACCGCGAGTTTGTTGGCGGGCAAGGTTTCATAATAGTCGGTGAAGTCCGGGTGCGTGGAACCGTTCAGCGATCCGCCGTTGCTCTCCACGGTTTTGAAGTGCATGCCCTTGGGCGCGTTCGCCGAACCCTGGAACATCATGTGTTCGAACAGGTGGGCAAAGCCGGTGCGGCCCTTCTCTTCCGAGCGCGCGCCCACGCCGTAGAGCACGTAGATCGACACAACGGGGACCGAAGCGTCGCGGGAAAGAATCACGCGGAGCCCATTGTTGAGCTTGTATTTCTCGAACGGGACGCGAACGTCCGCCGCCAGGCACGGTAACGCCACGGCGGCGGCCAGCAAAGTTGAAAAGAAACGCATCGTGTTTTCCGGTTGGACGAAAGAGTCTTGCGGCAAGTCCCTTCACGATTTGCCGAGCGCGGCGCGGAAATCCCGCAGAGACTTTGTATTCAGGATATCATCCGGCCCCAGCCAGGCCCGCCGCGCCACGGTGACGCCGTAACGCATGTGCGCAAGATGTTTCGGGTGATGCGCGTCGGTCGCGATGACAAACCGCGCCCCGCGCGCTTTCGCCATCCGCAGCAGCGCGGGCTCCAGGTCCAGGCGCTCCGGACTGGCGTTGATTTCCAGCCACACGCCCCGCCGCACGGCTGCCTCGGCGATGCGCTCGAAATCGAAGCGGTAGCCGTCGCGGTGCAGCAGCAGCCGGCCGGTGGGATGCCCGATGATCTTCAGCGAAGGAGACTCCAGCGCCCGCAGCAGGCGGTCGGTCATCTCCGCGGGCTCCAGGTTCAGATGGCTGTGGACGCTGCCCACCACCAAATCGAGTTCGGCCAAGGCGTCTTCCGCGATGTCCATCGCGCCGTCCCGCAGGATGTCGCACTCCAAACCGGAGAAGATGTGAATTCCCAGGCCGCGGGCGTTGAGTTCGCGGCAGCGCCGGGCGAAGTCGACGACGCGGCGCTCGTCCAGGCCATTGGTCATGGCTAGGGCTTTCGAGTGATCGGTGATGGCGATGTACTCGTAACCCAGGCCGCGCGCGGCCTCGGCCATTTCCTCCAGGGTGGCGCGGCCATCGGACTCCCGCGTGTGCATGTGCAGGTCGCCGCGGACTTCGTCCTGCTTCACGAGGCGCGGCAGCCGGTCTTCGGCAGCCAGCTCGATTTCGCCGAGGTTTTCCCGCATTTCGGGCGGAATCCACTTCAGCGCAAGCGCGGCGTAGACCTGCTCCTCGGTCTCGCTCGCGATCAGTTCCTCGGTGTCGGCGCGAAACAGGCCGTATTCGTTCAGCTTCAGGCCCATGCGGACCGCCCGGGTCCGGATGGCGACGTTGTGCTCTTTGCTGCCGGTGAAGTACTGCAGCGCGGCCCCAAAGCTCTCGCGTGGCAGCGCCCGCACGTCCACTTGCAAGCCCTGCGGCCCGAAACGCACGCTGGCCTTATTGTCGCCGCGGCCCAAGACTTCCCGCACGCCAGCGTGCGCCACGAAGCGGTCCAGCACCGCGGCGGGCGCGGCCGAGCCCGTCACCAGCAGGTCCAGATCGCCCACGGTTTCCTTGCCTCGCCGCAGACTGCCGGCGGGCGCCACTTGTTCCACGCCGGGCGCCTGCGCCAGGTAGCCGGTGAGTTCCTCGGCAATGCTGTCGGCAAAACTCAACAGGAAACGCCCGGCCGTCCGGCGCACCTGTTCGATCGACCGCAGAATCTTCTCTTCCAGCTTGGCCCCCAAGCGGGGCAGCGTGCGCAGTTTTTCCGCTTTGGCCAGCGTTTCGAGATCGTCCAGCGACCGCACGGGAAAACTGTCGAGGATCAGCCGGATGCTCTTGGGACCCAGGCCCTGGATGCGGAGCATGTCGAGCGCCACCGGGCCGAATCTCGCCAGCCAGGCGTCGCGGCGCTCGGAAGAGCCGCGCGCGGCGATTTCCCCCAGCACCGCCGCCAATCCCTTGCCGATGCCCGGAATATCGGTCACTTTGCGGCCCGGGTGATGGAGCAGATCGGCGATGCGCTCCGGGTGGCCTTCGATCGCGGCCGCGGCGTTGCGGTAGCTGCGAATGCGAAACGCATCTTCGCCGCCGATTTCCATGAGGTCCGCCGTCTCTTGCAGGATGCGGGCGATCTCTTTGTTCTCCATGCGCGGATCGAGTCCTCTCTACGAGTCTAACCGGCGCCCGCGTCCGGCGCCGCACGCGCGAATGCTACCTTGGAGAAGTGATGAGCTACCGCGGATTCGCTGCCCTCTGTTGCCTGGTGCTGACGCCGCTGTTTGGCCAGCTCAAGCCGAAGGACGTCCGGGAAATCGGCAAGGACGGAGCGCCGGCGCTGCCCAAACTGCGAGAGATTCTCAAAGATCCCGACCCCCGCAACCGCGCGGAAGCCGCGCGGGTGATTGGGGAAATCGGTACGGCTCAAAGCATCGACTTGCTGCTGGAAGCGCTCCGCGATAACCATCCGGACGTGCAGATCCGCGCCACCGATGCGCTGGTGAATTTCTATCTGCCCGGGTATATCCAAAGCGGGCTGGCGGGGCGGCTGAAGAGCGTCGGCCGCGCGATTCCCTGGCGCTCGCCCAGCGAGAACGATCAGGTGGTTGAGCCCTATGTGCAGGTGCGGCCCGAAGTCATCGAAGAATTGGGCAAAATCGCGCGGGGCGGCTCATCGATGGCTTCGCGGGCCAACGCGGCGCGCGCGGTGGGGATTCTGCGCGGGCGCGCCGCCATTGCTGACCTGCTGGAGGCGATGAAGTCCAAGGATTCCAACGTGATCTACGAATCCCTGATTGCGATTCAGAAGATCCAGGATCGCAGTACGGCGCCGCGCATCCGCTACCTGCTGAATGATTTCGATGAGCGGGTGCAGATCGCGGCGGTCGAGGCCACGGGCCTGCTGCGCGCGGAAGAATCGGCCGGCGACCTGGTCCAGTTGTTCGGACGCACTTCCAAGCCCCGGGTCCGCAAGGCGGCGCTGCTGGCGCTGGCCCGCATCCCCGACCCGAACAGCCGCGCGCTGTTCCAGCGCCACCTGGACGACCGGGACGAGGATCTGCGCGGCGCGGCGGCGGAGGGGTTGGGCCGCCTGCGTCACGCCGAAGACCGGGAGGCGGTCGAACGGGCCTTTCAGAACGAAACCAAGCCGTCCCCGCGCCTCTCCATGGCCTTCGCGCTGGTGTTGCTGGGACGCCAGGAGATCGCCGAGTTTAGCCCGCTGCAAACGCTGATCAACACCTTGAACAATCGCGCCCGCCAGGGGGAGGCTTTTGCTCTGCTGGTGGAGTTAGCCCGCGACGCGGAAATCCGGAAATTGCTCTATCCCGCGATGGCCGCCGGGACCAAAGACGAAAAGATCTACCTGGCGCGCGTGCTGGGGCGCAGCGGCGGGCCCGATAGCATCCCTCCTCTCGAACGCTTGACTGACGACCGGGACGCGGACGTGGCCCAGGAAGCGCTCCGGGCGTCGCGCAGCGTCAAGTCGCGCCTCTAAAGCTCCCCTTGGCGGATCTTCCCGCAGCGCTCGGGGAGAAGGGGGACTGAAGTCCCCATGCACGCTAACAGGTGGCTCGCGCTTTCGCGTGGCTTTCAAGCTCGGCTTTGCCGGTCAGAAGGTATAAAGCGGAACGGCAGGCGCCGGTTCGCCTTCGCCGCCGCCCGCGCCCACCGGTTGCGCTTCGCTGACCGCGCGGTAGAAAATCCCGGTGTCCCCCAGGAACACTTCCAGTTCCGCCGGGCGCGGCAACGTGCCCTGGATCAGCGCCTCGGACAAGGGATCCTCGATGTACTTCTGCAAGGCCCGCCGCAGCGGCCGGGCGCCATAGCTCCGGTCCGCGCACGTCTTCTCCAGGATATACTTCGACGCGTCGGAGTTCAGGCGGATCTTGATCTGTTTGCTCACCAGGTTCCGGTTGATCTGGTCGACCATCAAATCCATAATCTTCACCAGGTCGTCATCGGTGAGCGACTGGAACAGGATCACCTCGTCCAGACGATTGAGGAATTCCGGGTTGAATGCGCGCTTAACCTCGCCGCGCACCAGGTCCTCCACCTGCGAGGGAATCGCCTGGCTGTTCGGCGCCGAGAACCCCAGGTGGCCGCGCTTTTCAAGGAAACGGGCGCCCAGGTTTGAGGTCATGATGATGATGGTGTTCTTGAAGTCGACCGTGTTCCCCAGCCCATCGGTGAGTTGCCCGTCCTCGAACACCTGCAACAAGATGTTGTACACATCCGGATGCGCCTTCTCGATTTCGTCCAACAGGATGATGGAGTATGGAGCGCGTTTGACGCGCTCGGTCAACTGGCCGCCTTCCTCGTAGCCCACATATCCAGGAGGCGAACCGATCAGCTTCGATACCGAGTGCTTCTCCATGTATTCGGACATGTCGAAGCGGACCAGAGATTTCTCGCTGCCGAAGAGGAATTCGGCCAGCGCCCGCGCGACCTCGGTCTTGCCGACGCCGGTAGGTCCAAGGAACAGGAACGAGCCGGCGGGGCGGGTGGAGGCCTTCAAGCCCGCGCGCGAACGGCGAATGGCCCGCGCCAAGGCCGAAATCGCCTTCTCCTGGCTGATCACCCGCTTGTGCAATTCCTCCTCGATGCGGAGCAGCTTGGTGACTTCTTCCTCCTTGATTGCCGTCATCGGCACGCCCGTCCAGCGCGCCACCACGTCCTCGATGTCCTCCTTGGTGACGATGCCGGTGGAAGAATCGTCCAGGTTGTACTTTTCGCGAAGCTGCCGGAGGTTTTCGCGCTCCTTGCGCTCTTCGTCGGAATAAAAGCGGGCTTTTTCGAACTCGTGGTTGGCGATCGCGTTTTCCATGCGGTGCACGATAAACTTGATGCGCTTCTGGATGTCGGCCAGTTCCGCGGGAAGCGTGGTCTGCCGTAGTTTCACCCGGGCGCCCGCTTCGTCGATCAGGTCAATCGCCTTGTCCGGCAGGAAGCGGTCGGGGATGTAACGCTGCGAGGCATGCACCGCCACCTCAATGGCGTCGTCGGTGTAGCCGACCGCGTGGAACTTCTCGTAGCGGTCTTTGATGCCGAACAGGATCTTGATGGCGTCGGTTTCGTCCGGGGGGGGCACCTTCACCGCCTGGAAGCGCCGCTCCAGCGAGCGGTCCTTCTCGATCGACTTGCGGAATTCGGCGGGCGTGGTGGCGCCGATGCACTGGATCTCCCCGCGAGATAAGGCGGGCTTGAGGATATTGGCGGCGTCGAGCGAGCCTTCCGCCGAACCCGCGCCCACCAGCGTGTGCAACTCATCGATGAAGATGATGGCGTTCTGATTCTCCATCAACTCCTTCATGATGGTCTTCAGCCGCTCCTCGAACTGGCCGCGGTACTTGGTGCCGGCCACGATCAAGGAAAGGTCGAGCGCCAGAATGCGCTTATCCGCCAGGAAACTGGGCACGTCGCCTTCGGCGATGCGCTGCGCCAAGCCCTCCACGATCGCGGTCTTTCCCACGCCCGGTTCGCCGATCAGCACGGGGTTGTTCTTGGTGCGGCGGCACAGGATCTGGACCACGCGCTCCAGCTCGTAGTCGCGCCCGATCAGGGGGTCCAGGAGGTTGTCGATGGCGGCTTGAGTAAGATCACGGCTGAACTCGGCCAGCAGGGAGCTTTCTTTCGGCCGGTTGGAGGCGACCTTCTCCGACTGGGAGCGGGCCAGTTCCTCACGAATCGTGGAGAGCCGCAGCCCGCGCTCGTGCAGGATCTCGGCGGCAAAGCATTTCTCTTCGCGCAGCAGGCCCAGCAGCAGGTGTTCCGTGCCGATGTGCTTGTGGTTCAGCCGTTCAGCCTCTTCGGCGCCGTAGGCGAGCACCCGCTTGCACTCATGACTGAGCGGCAGATCGACGGAGGTCGAAACTTTCTCGCGAATGGTGGTGTGGCCCTCGATCTGCTTCCGGATCGATTCCACCGCGGCGTGGGAACGCAGAAACCGGTTAGCCAGGGCCTTGTCCTCGCGCAACAGGCCCAGCAGCAGGTGCTCGGTTTCGATATACGGGCTGCCGAACTGGCTTGCCTCATAGCGGGCGAAAAAGATCACCCGGCGAGCCTTCTCCGTGTAGCGTTCAAACATAAAACCTGCCGCCTCCCTGGAACAACGCTTCCTTTTACTTTAGATCCAAACCTGGCCCGCCGGACGCGGAAATTCGCTTTTCGTCGGGCGCCGCCTCCGGGACCAACCTTCCTCGTTCTAATCTAAGTATACGATCACAGCGCCGGGCGAAAGCCGGGTTGTGGGTGACCAGAATGGTGGTGAGGCGGCGAGCCTCCTGCAAGCGGGTCAGCAGGTCGAAGACGCGGTCGCCGGTGGCGGGATCGAGATTGCCGGTCGGCTCGTCCGCCAACAGAATGGGCGGATCGGCGGCCAGGGCTCGCGCGAGGGCCACCCGCTGTTGCTCGCCGCCGGAGAGTTCTCCCGCCCGGTGATGGGCGCGCTCGGCCAGTCCGACTTCCGCCAACAGGTCCCGGGCCCGGCGTCCCGCTGCCGCCTCCCCCACGCCGCGAATGCGCAGCGGCATCCCGACATTCTCTTCGGCCGTGAATTCGGGCAGCAGGTTGTGACTCTGCCAGACAAACCCGATCTTGCGGTTCCGCAGATCCGCCAGTGCGTCCGTGTTCAGGAGGTTGATCTCCTCGCCATCGATGTGGATGCGGCCGGCCGAGGGCCGGTCGAGGCCGCTCAGCAGGTACAGCAGGGTGGACTTGCCGGCGCCGGACTCGCCCACGAGCGCCAGGCGCTCCCCCCGCCGCACCTCCAGATGCAAACCGGAGAAGACGACCACATCCACCGGTCCTGACCGAAAGTGCTTGGCCAGATCCTCGGCGCGCACCACCGGGCTGCTCATCCTGGAAAGACTCCCGCCCGGCGCATCACGGCTTCGCTCTTGCGCCGGACTTCCGCGGCGGCCTCCGCCGGATCGCCTTGTTGGAGGCGCGGCAAGAACAACTCCACCGAGAGCGGCCCCCGGTATCCCAGGGCCCACACCTTTTTCAGGATCGCGGCCACCGGCGCGACGCCGTCGCCCGGAATCTCGCGCGTCGTGGCGTCCAGTTGTTCCCGCGGCAGATCCCTCACGTCCTGAAAATGGACGTGGTGCAGCTCCCCCGGCCGGACCAGATCCAGGTCTTCAAACTTACTCAAACCGGCCCAGAAGTGGTAAAAATCCAGCATCGGTTTCACCCACGGATGAGCGGCCGCGCGGACCACCTGGAGCGCGGTGGGCAGGCTGCCAATCAAAGTCGAACCCCGCATGAATTCCAGCATCAGGGCGACCCGATACTGCCCGGCGATCTCCCCGGCCTCGCGCAGGTTGTCCGCCGCGCGCTTCAGATCGTCCGGCGTGGCTTGCGCGGTATAGGGGCAGGGCGCCACCATGCGGTCCATGCCCAACTCGGCAATCCACGGCAGGCGGCGCCTGAGCTCTTCCAACGCCTTCGGCCGTTCCGGATTCGGCTCCACCAGGCCGCGCGCGCCTCCGCAGGCGGGAGCGGTCAAGCCGAGGTCCGCCAGCAAGCGCTTGGCCGCTCCGACGCCTTCCCGCGCCAGAAACGGCTCCGCCAGCGGCGGGATGATTTCTACCTGCCGGATGCCCGCTTTCGCGCAGCCTTCCAGCGACCGCCGGAAGCCAGCCCCGGCCAGCGTCGTCTGGTGCATGCACAGCGTCAGGGCGGCAGGCTTCGCCATCGCAGCGGACACTCCTGCCGCCAGCATCGTTCTCCGGGTCATCGCTTTCCCAACATAGCAGAGGCCCGGCGCGCGCCCGTTCGGTGTAGACTACTGGCTTCCGGACGCTTCCGCGCCTCGCGCCGCGAGCGTCTCAAACGGCTATGCGAATCCTCACCCTCATGCTCTGTGGCGCGGGCCTGCTGGCCGCCGAGCCCATGATTGTTCAGACGGATGTATTCACCTCCGGCAAGGAGGGGTATCACGCCTTCCGCATTCCGGCCATAGTGACCGCGGCGGACGGCACGCTGGTCGCGTTCGCCGAGGGCCGCAAGGAGAATCGTAGCGACCCGGGCGGCGGCGACATCGATCTGGTGTGCAAGCGGAGCACCGATCAAGGGGCGACCTGGTCGGCTTTACAAGTGGTGGACGATCCCGGCGAGAAATGGGGCGCCTCCAACCCCGTGCCCATTGTCGACCGCTCGAACGGCCGGCTGTGGATCGCCTTCAACCGCTGGGAGCCCGGCCACGGCACCGAGAGTTCCAAGCCCGGAACTACGAATAATCAGACGTGGCTCCGCTACAGTGACGATCACGGCAAAACCTGGTCGGCGGCGCGCGACATCACCCGCCAGTCGCGCCACTTCGAAGAATGGGGCGCCATCTTCATCGGTCCGGGCGGCGGCATTCAGACGCGCGCCGGCCGGCTGGTGATTCCCGCGGCCATGAAGTCCGATACCTATTCCATCACGGTGGCCACCGGCAATTTCCTCGGCCAGATGAATACCCTGCGGGCGTTCGTCCTCTACAGCGACGACCACGGGCAAACCTGGCGGCGCAGCGAATTGTTGCGCGCCTTCACGAACGAAGACCAGGTGGTGGAACTGGCCGATGGGGCGGTGATGATCGACGCCCGGCAGGGCGACGGCGAACACCGCTGGGTGGCGGTCAGCCAGGACGCCGGCCAGACATGGTCCCGGCCCCGGCTCGGCCAGAAAACTCCCGCCATCGCGACCGGCCTCGAAAGGTATACCTTGAAGTCCGCCGGCGAAGACCGCGACCGGCTGGTCTGGACCGGGATCACGGGCCCGGGCCGGCGGAACCTGGTGATTCGCGTCAGCTACGACGAAGGGCAGACCTTCCTCAACGAAAGGGTGCTCTACGGCGGCCTGGCGGCCTATTCGGATACGGCCATCCTGAAAGACCGGACGGTGGGCGTGCTATGGGAACGCGGCGTGAGCGACGGCTACCAGTTCATCACGTTTACGCGGGTGAACCGGGAGTTTCTGGAGCCGGCCGGCGCGGCGATCCCCGCCCGTTAGCCGGGGAAATATAATCGATGGATCATGTTTGCGCGATTGCTTCCCGCCACCCGCCGGCGGTTGCTGTTGGGCGGGGGCCTGGCGGCCTTGCTGCCCCGGCGTTGTGCCGCCGCCCAACTGGCGGCCGCTCACGGCGAGATTTACCGCCAACTCGGCGTCCGGCCGTTGATCAACGCAGCCGGCACCTACACGACGCTCACCGGATCGGTGGTCCCGCCTCCCGTGCGGCAGGCGATGGACGAAGCGTCCCGCTCCTTTGTGCCCTTGCTTGATTTGCAGCAGAAGGCCGGCGCGCGCATTGCGAAGCTGCTGGGCGTCGAGGCCGCCATGGTGACTTCGGGCGCCGCCGGCTCCATCATGCTGGCCACCGCCGCCTGCGTCACCGGCAAAGACCCGGACAAAATCCGCCGGATTCCCGACACCGGCGGGATGAAAGACGAGGTGATCATCCCGCGGGCCCAGCGGAACGGTTTCGACCACGCGGCGCGCAACGTGGGCGTGAAACTGGTCGAAGTCGACACGGCCGATCAGGTGCGCCAGTCGATTGGTCCGCGCACGGCGATGCTCTACTGGACGCACATCTTCGAGCACAAAGGGAAAATCGCGCGCGCCGAGTTCCTCGACATCGGCAAGAAGGCGGGCGTGCCGGTGTTCAACGACGCCGCCGCCGAACTGCCTCCGGCGAGCAACCTCTGGTCGATCGCCAAGGAGGGCTTCGACCTGGTCGCCTTCAGCGGCGGCAAAGGCCTGCGCGGTCCGCAGGCTTCCGGGTTGCTGTTGGGACGCCGCGACCTGATCGAAGCGGCCCACCTGAACAACAACCCGTACGGCGACACGATCGGCCGGCCGTGCAAAGTGGGCAAAGAAGAAATCATGGGCCTCGTGGCGGCCGTCGAGCTCTACGTCCAGCGCGATCACGAAGCCGACCAGAAACTGTGGCGGAGCTTTATGGAGAGCATCGCCCGCGATCTGCGCGGTGTTTCCTCGGTGCGGACGGAGGTCTACATTCCCGGCGCGGGCGGCCATCCGGTCCCTTACCTGCGCGTGCAATGGGACGCGAGCCGGCTCAGCTATCAGGAATGCGCCCGGCGCTTGCGGGACGGCGAGCCTTCCATCGAAGTCAACGCCAGCGCGCAGGAAGGCCTGTCGCTGGCGTCGTACAATTTGTTCCCCGGCGAGGAACGGATCATCGGTTGGCGGCTGCGGACCATCCTGGAAGAGGCGCTGAGTTAACCTACCCGTCCAGCCGGTAGATGGTGAGGCCCGACAGCAGCTTCGGATAGAAGTCGGTGGATTTTTGCGGCATCACGCCGCCGCCGAACGAGATGTCCGCCACTTCTTGCACGGTGGTGGCCTTGACCAGAAACACCACCTGCGCCCGGCCGCTGCGGGCTTCCGCGAGTGCGGCGTCGATGCCCCGCACGTATTGCAAATACTTGCCCTCGCGAATCGCCTCCGGCGTCACGCCCAGCACCGGGTCCAGCAGCGACTCGTGGAGGATCTGCAAATCGAGCCTGCCGCCGGGCGCCTTCGCGGTTAACGCGTACAGTTCCTGGCCGAACGCCGCGCCCAGTACTCCCCGCGCGCCGGCGGCCCAGCGTTCCTGCAAGTGGCTGACGGAATCCACCTTTTCGACGGTGAACGCTTCGGCCGCCCGGCGCATCGCCGCCGCGCCGTCGAAGGTTTCCAAACCGGACACCGCGCGGTGGGTGGCCAGAATGCGCAGCCCGTCCGAGTGCATGTTGACGAACGTCATCATGACCTTCGCCGCCGCGGGGTCGCCGGGATTCTCGTTGCGGAACGCCACGGCGGTCTCGTAGCGGTGATGCCCGTCGGCGATCAGCAGCTTCTTATCCGCCATCAGGGCCACGATGCGCTCGATGAGCTCCGGATCGCCGATACGCCAGACGCTATGCACTTCGCCGTACTCGTCGGTGACACGCGCCGTGGGTTCGGTGGCAGCCACTTCGTCGAGGAGCGCATCGATTTCGCGCCGCGGGTCCGGGTACAACATGAAAATCTGGCCGAAGTGGGCCCGGGTGTGGCGCAGCAACTCGAGGCGGTCCTTTTTCGGCCCGGACAGCGTGCGCTCGTGCCGGTGCACGACGCCTTCGCTGTAATCCTCGACCGCGCCCAGTCCGATGAAGCCCTTCCGCAACAGCCGCTCGCCCGTGTCGGGCACGGTGAACTCCTGGAAATACGCGTAGAGGCAGGGCGAAGCTTCGCGGACGAGCACGCCGGATTGAATCCACTCGCGCAGGTGGTCCGCCGCGCGCGTGTACACGTTGTTGGCCGGACCGTCCTCCGGCGTCTCCTTGCCCAGGATGATCCGCACCAGATTGTACGGGCTGAGCCCAAGATAGCGCTCCCGCATGGCGGGCGTGATCTTGTCGTAGGGCTGGGTTACCAGATCATCCAGCCGGCCCGCGCCGGCGGCGTAGCGGTAGGCGGGAAAAGGAAAAATCTTGGCCATAGGGAAGAAAGCGAGATTCAGCTTTTAGCGTAACAGACCGCAGCGGAAGGCCCGTGCGGCGCACTGCCAACGCGCTGGCGGCGGTTCTGGCGGGGAAAAGGAGAGAGGGGCGGCAGCCAGTCCGCCCCTCGAGAGTCTTGCTCCGTCTTGGCCGCCGCGAGGCGCCTGTTGCTCAGAAGAAGAACCGCAGGCCGAACTGCGCCTGGAACGGAGAACCTTGCTGGATGTTGACCCGGTCGTAGGATCCGTCCGCCAGCTTCAGGCGCATGAACGTGTCCCGGGCGGGCAGCACGTTGCCCGTCGCTGAGTCGATGCCGGGCCCGTAATTCAACGCGTTGCCGTCAAAGGCAATATTGTCGAAGTTGAACAGGTTGAACATCTCGGCGGAGAACTCGAGCCGCGAACGTTCATTGAAGCGGAACGCTTTCAGCACCCGCATATCCACCACCTTGAAGCCGCGGTTGCGGAAGGCGTTGCGCCGGAAGGAAACGCCCGGCGCCGAATACGGCCGGTCGGAGGTTCCCAGCGCAAAACTCGGACTGTTCAGGTTGCCGTCGCCGTTCAGGTCCGCACCGGCGGACGCGTCGATCGGACGGCCGCTGTTGGCGCGAAAGATCCCGGAGACCGAGAAGCCCCAGGGCAACTGGTAGACCGCATTCGAGGTGAATTGATGGCGGGCGTCCAGTCTCCCGTAGCTATACTCGTCGCGGAAGTTGAAGGGATTCTGGTAGAACAGGCTGGTCGCCGTGCGCTCGTTGTCGTCGTCGGAGAACATCTCGCTTAAGGTATAGAACGCGCCGGCCTGGAATTTCTTGCCCCGGTATTGCGCCTGGAACGTACCCCCGCGGTACATCGACCGGGCCGAACTGGAGCGCAAGGTGATGCGGTCCAGGGTGGGGATCGGACGCGGGATGCGGAAGGCGCCCACCTGGCCGAAATTCGGCCGCTGCGCGCGGTCCGCCGGATTGATTTGCGGCAACGGCAAATTCACATCAACGTTGCGCTGGAGATTCACCGTATTGATGTAGTTGAACTGCGCGCCGACGACCAGGCGCGAGGCCAGTTCCTGGTCAAAGCCAATCCCGGTCTGCCAAGAGCGCGGATTGACGAAATCCGGGGCCATGGCGGTGAGGCGCGCGCCCCGGAACGGATCCACCGCGGCGCCGCCACCCGCCGCCGCCTGCTGCATCTGCTCGATGGTCAGGATGGGCAACTTGTCCAGGCTGAAGCGGTTCAGATCGACGCCCACCGCCAGGAAATCCCGGTAAATCGTCGACCCCGAGCGCGGCAAGTTAAGACTAACATCCCCGGGCACCGCGCGGAAATTGTTGATGGCACCCGCGAACAGCAGCATTGGCGTGGAGGCGTAAAACATGCCGGCGTGTCCACGGATGACCGTGCGGTTGCTATTGAAGGGCGTGTAGCTGAAGCCGAGACGAGGCATCCACTGGTTCAGCGAGTTTTTAATGGTCGTCGGATCCAGACGGTAACCGTTCGGGAACGTCACGCTCTTCACCAGGTTGACCAGGTTCGTGTTAGTAGCTTCCGGCGTCGGGTTCACCTGGCCTTCCCAACGGAAGCCGAGATTGAGGGTGAACTTGCGATTGACCTTCCACGCGTCCTGCGCGTAGAAGGCAATCTGGTGCATGTTGAAGGCGGCCAGCAGATTGCCGATTTGCCGGGAGTATTGCACCTGGGGATGATCGAAGCGGTTCGGGGTCGGTCCGCCCACGGACATGATCTCCAACAACTGGCTGATGTCCGTTACGTTGATGGTATACGCGCCGAACTGGTTAAAACCAAAGGTTTGAAACGTCCTTAGGTAGTTGTAATCGCCGCCGAACTTGAAGGTGTGGGCGCCGGCGATGAGCGAGGTTCCGTTATTGATCTGGTAGCGTGTGTCGTCCTGGATGGTGGGCAGGAAGCTGCGCGCACCGTACAGACCGATGGCCCGGACGTTCACCGTCGGCAGGGACGAATTCGATTCCCGCGGACGGCGTTCGTAAGTGCCGGAGAACCGCAGATCGTTCACCAGGTTGGGCGACAGGATCTGCGTCCACTGCATCACCCCCGAATGGGTGCCGTTCTTTTCGACACCCTGGTTGCTGCGGGCCTCATTCAGCAGCACGGGCAAGGCGGTGCCGGTCGTGACCGCGTTCTCCGCGGTGGCGTCGCTCCAGTTGTAGCGGAATGTCAGGCGGCTGCCGTTCGTCATCTGATAATCCATCCGGCCCATCGCGGTGGTGCCGTTGTTGGTGCCCGGCAGCGGCCCCTCGAAACTCTTAAACAGATCGTACGCTTCGCGGGTGTTCTCGTTGGGGGTCACGTTCGCCAGGGTGGCGAAGAGCACGGACCGGGGGAACTTCACCTGCTGCCGTTCGACGGCGGCGAACCAGAACAGGCGGTCGCGCTGAATCGGCCCGCCCAGGGACCCGCCGAATTGCTGAAGCGTTTCCAGGTTCTGCGTTTTGAACGGCGTCAGCGCGCTCATCTCTTTGTGGCGCACCTGATAGAACCCGTCGCCATGATAATCGTTGCCGCCGGACTTGGTGATCGTGTTCAGCACGCCGCCCGTGGACCGGCCGTACTCGGCGGCATAACCCGCCGTCACCGTCTGGAACTCCTGGATGGAACTCTGGGGCACGGTGAAAATGAAGTTCGACCGCTCGCCGCCGCGGATGCCGCCGAAAAATGGATTGTTGTAATCCGTGCCGTCAATCATGATGTTCGAGTTGATCGCGCGCTGGCCCAGAAACGAGACCGCGCCGCGCTCGGGGTCCAGAAGCACGCCCGGACTGAGGGCGGCGAAATCCTGGAATCGGCGGCCGTTGATCGGCAGGTCGCGGATCGCGGTCTCGTTGACGGTTTGCGCCGGCGCAGGCAGATCGAGCGAAACCAGCGTCGCCCCCACCTCCACCGTGGTCGCCGTCGCGCCCACCTGCATCGTCACCGGCAGGGACACGGAGGAACCCACATTCACGATGACCCCTTCAAACACCGCATTCGCGAAACCGGGCGCTTCGACCGTCAACGTATAAGAACCGGGGTCGACCGCCAGAAACTGGTAACGGCCCGCAGAGTCCGAACTGGTCTCGCGCTGGGCGCCGGTCGCCACGTTCCGGAGTTGGACCTTGGCGTTCTGAATCACCGCCTCGTTCTGATCGAATACGACCCCGGAAACTTGTCCTTTGTTGGCGCTGACCTGGGCCCAGAGAGTCATCGCACACACGAGCAGCACGTTGATTCGTAGAAAGGAACTCATGGGAAAAGCCTCTAAAGATTTTTTGACCAACCAGAATGTTACGTTACCTTTCATCATATCCGGAAGGCCGTGACAGAAACATGACGAATGCGTAAAAGTCGTGCGTTGGAGGGAAGGCGCTTTGCGGCAGCGACATGTAATACATTTCATGTTGGGACCGTTGGCGCGAGGCGCACGAAAACTTGACCCTTTGTCCGCATAATATAGCATGAGCATTTTCTTCCACGCCGGCGGCGAATCGCGGGAACTGTCGTCCGCCGACCTGCGTCAAGGGCTGTTCCAGGCTTTGGATGCCCTTGGTCCCCGGCGCAGGGTATTGTGCCTGCCCCCGGACTTTACGCGCGCCCACTCGCGAGCCGGAGAACTGACGCGGTTCGCGTGGGAGTATTACGGCGACCGGCTTACCGACATCCTCCCCGCCATCGGGACGCACTTCCCCATGACCCAGGAAGAGATCTCGGCGATGTTCGGCGGCGTGCCGCAGGACCGCTTCCGCGTGCACGACTGGCGCGAGGGAGTGGTGACGCTGGGCGAGGTGCCCGCCGCGTTTCTCCGCGAGCAATCCGAAGGCAAGCTGGACTTCGGCTGGCCAGCGCAAGTCGCCCGGTTGCTGGTAGAGGGAGGGTTCGACCTGATCCTCTCTCTCGGCCAAGTGGTGCCGCACGAAGTCATCGGCATGGCGAACTACAACAAGAACGTATTCGTCGGCACGGGCGGCGCCGAGGGCATCAACAAAAGCCATTATCTTGGCGCGGTGTACGGCATGGAGCGCATTATGGGCCGCGCCAATACGCCGGTGCGCCGCGTCTTGAACTATGCGTCCGAGCGTTTCGCCCGCCATCTGCCCATTGTCTACGCGCAGACGGTGGTGGCGAAGAACCCGCGCGGCCAACTGGTCACCCGCGGGCTCTATATCGGAGACGACGCCGAGTGCTTCGAGCTGGCCTCGGCGCTCAGCCTGAAAGTCAATTTCCAGATGCTGGACCGGGAGATCCGCAAGGCGGTGGTCTACCTCGATCCCGGTGAATTCAAGAGCACCTGGCTGGGGAACAAGGCGGTGTACCGGACCCGCATGGCATTAGCCGACCAGGCGGAATTGATCGTCCTGGCGCCCGGAGTGCGCGAGTTCGGCGAGGACCCCACGATCGACCGGCTGATTCGCAAGTACGGGTACTTTGGCACGCCGCGGGTGCTCGAGGCCGTGGAGCGGAATCCCGACCTGGCGGCCAACCTCAGCGCCGCCGCTCATCTGATCCACGGATCGTCGGAAGGCCGCTTTACCATCACCTATTGCCCAGGACATCTGACGCGGGAGGAAATCGAAGGGGTGGGCTTCCGCTACGCCCCGCTGGACGAGATGCTTCGCAAATACGATCCGGGCCGCCTGACGGATGGACCCAACGTGGTGGATGGCGAAGAGATTTTTTATATCTCGAATCCCGCGCTAGGGCTGTGGGCGTATCGGGAGCGGTTCGAGTAGGACGCGGCCGTTAGCTCGGCAGCCTGTGCGCCTGCACGTACCTGGCGATCTCGGCGAGTTGACGCCGGCTAATGAACATGGCGCGGGCAGTATAGCAACTTCCGCGTTTGCCGAACACCGGGCGGTTCGCTATACTGAAAAATTGCAGAGCAACTAGTTGGGCCGCGCCCCGTCCGCGTGGGTGCCGTCTCAAAGGAATACCCATGCCGAAAAGAACCTTTCAACCGAACAACCGGAGGCGCGCCAAGACCCATGGTTTCCGGGTCCGCATGCGGACTGCGAACGGCCGCTTGGTGCTGTCGCGCCGGCGGGCCCGCGGAAGAAAGCGCCTGACCGTCAGCGACGAGAGGTAGAGGAATCGCCGGCTTTCCCAAGAGCGCCCGGATTCTGCGCTCGCGAGAATTCCGCAAGGTTTATGAGCAAGGCGTCAAGTTCAGCGGCCCGTTGTTCGCGGCGTTCTGCCTCCGCGCCCCCGGCGAGGGAGCGCGCTTTGGCCTTACGACGCCGCGGGCGCTGGGACCTGCGGTGGTCCGCAACCGCGTCAAGCGCCGCCTGCGGGAAGCCGTCCGCCTGCGGCGGCGCCTCTTGGAAACGGATTGGCTGATCGTCATCAATCCCCGCCGCCGATGTTTGGACGCTCCCTTTTCCGATCTCCAACGCGAGGTGGACCGTCTGTTCCGCCGGTGCGCGGACTGGTCTTCGGCATCCTCCGGGCCTACAAACTGATTGTTTCTCCTCTGCTGCCGTCCGCTTGCAGGTTTGTACCCACCTGCTCGGAATACATGTGCGATGCGGTGCGCCGCTACGGCGTGGCGCGCGGCGTGTGGATGGGCTTGAAGCGGCTGGGGCGCTGCCACCCGTTTCATGCCGGTGGTTACGACCCGGTCCGGTAACGCAAGATGGCTGACGAAAACAAGGGTTTGACGCCAAAAGCTCCCGGCGAAATGTCCATGGAAACGCGCCTGCTGCTGGCGTTTCTGGCGATGGGCGTCGTGATGTTCCTGACGCCGTACTTCTATCCCCCGCAATCTCCGCCGGACGCCAGGCGCAGCCAGGAGAAAACAGAAGCGAAAACGGAAGCGGCGGCGCCCGCCGAAGCCCCCGCCGTGGAACCCGCCCCCGTCGTTGTCCCGGCCGCCGGGGCCGTAGCGGCTGGGCAGGAGGAGACGGTCGTCGTCGAGACCGGGTTGTATCGCGTGGAACTCTCCAACCGCGGAGGCGTCGTCCGCAGTTGGAAACTGAAGCAGTATCGCGACCACGCGGGACACCCCGTCGAGTTCGTATATGCGAAGGCAGCGGATAAGGTCGGTTATCCGCTCTCTTTCACCTTTCGCGACAAACAGCCGCCGGTCGATTTGAACCAGGCGCTGTTCGCGGTGAAGACCTCCGAGGACGGGCTCGGGGTGGAGTTCGCGTTTTCCGACGGAAAGGTGACGGCGAGGAAGTCCTTGCTCTTTCAAAAGGACCGCTATCTGGCCGAGGTGCGCTCGGAGGTCGGCCTCGGCGGCGTGGCGATTGCCCATGGGCTCACCTGGCGCGGTGGCTTCGGCGATTTCACCGTCCCCAATCCCCCGCCCTTGCAGCGGGCGATCTACTACGATACGGAAGCCGGGAAACTGCGGACTCACGACCATAAGCACGCCAAGGACGGCGTCACCACCGACACCGGAAAGTTCTCGTTCGCGGGCGTTGAAGATACCTACTTCGCGGCGGTGTTTCTCCCCGAGGCAAACACGGCCATCGCGTTGCATACATTCAGCGATGTGCTGCCTTCGGCGCGCGATCAGGAGGAGGTCGCGCATGTCGGCGCCGCCGTTGGAGCGGTGGCCGGCGGCAACCGCTTTTCTTTCTTTGTCGGGCCCAAAGACCTCGACATCCTGCGCGCCGTGAATCCCAAACTCGAACAGGTGGTGGACTGGGGCTTTTTCGGTTTCATCGCCAAGCCGATTTTCCTGGTCGTGCACTGGCTGAACGACAGCTACATTCACAACTACGGCTGGTCGATTATCATCGTGACCATCGTCATTAACATGGCGCTGTTCCCGCTCAAGCTCACGAGCCTGAAGTCGGCCAAGAAGATGCAGATGCTCCAACCGCAGATCAAGGCGATCAACGACAAGTACCGCAACTTGAGCATGCGCGACCCCAAGCGGCAGCAGCAGAACCAGGAGGTCATGGCGCTGTACCAGAAGCACGGCGTCAACCCGCTGGGCGGCTGTTTGCCGCTGCTGCTCCAACTGCCGTTTTTGTGGGCTTTCTACCAGGTGTTTACGCTGGCCATCGAGATGCGCGGCGCGTCGTGGCTTTGGGTCAAGGATCTGTCGCAGCCCGAAACGATTCCGATCCGGGTGCTGCCTATCGCCATGATCGCCACCCAGTTCCTGCTGCAAAAAATGACGCCGGCCGCGGGCGTGGATCCCACCCAGCAGCGCATGATGCTGTTCATGCCGCTGGTCTTCGGGTTTATGTTCTATAGGGCTTCCAGCGGCCTGATGTTATACTGGTTGACCGGAAATCTGGTCGCCATCGGGCAGCAGTGGTTTTTCAATAAGACCGCGGCGGCCGTACCGGCGGCGCCCCCGGCGCCCGAAAAGAAGAAAGCCGTCAGGAAATAGCCGGTGAGCGAGCGAAAGTACACCCTTGCGTCGGTTGGACCCCAATTGGACCGCTGCCTGAGCCGCATCATCCGCAACGCGGGCTTCGACCTGCAATTTGAAATGGCCGAGGGCGAAGCGCCCCATCCCGATTTTGAGAACCCGGACATCAGCGTCAAATTCGCCGGCCGGGACGTGGATTTGTTGTTGAGCAACCGGGCCGAACTGCTGCTTGCCCTGGAGCAGATCTGCCTGGAAGCGCTCCGGGTGCCGTCGGAAGACCATTCCCGCATCGCCTTCGACGCCAACGACTACCGGATGTTGCGCATCGAAGAACTACGGCTGAGCGCGCGCGCCGCGGCCGAGCGGGTGAAACGAAGCGGCAAGCCTTTCGCGTTTAACCCGATGAACAGCCGCGAGCGCCGGGTGATCCATCTTTCGCTGCGTGACGAGCATGAGATCCGGAGCGAAAGCGCGGGCGTAGGTCCGCACCGGCAGGTCATCGTCTACCCGGCCGGCATGCCGTCGGCGCCGGCTTCGGCGTTTCAGCCTCCCCGGCCGAACGGTCCGCCGCGCGGCGCGGGCGCCCGGCCGGACCGGGGCCGGCCCCGGCCCCGCCGCTGAACGCCCATCCGCCTTGCATCCGAGTGATACGATCGGCGCTGTCTCTACCGCGCCTGGCCGCGGAGGGATTGGGATCGTACGCCTTTCCGGCCCGCGCGCCTGCGCCATCGCCGAGTCGATCTTGCGTCTGCAACCGGCCTTCGCGTGGAGAAGCTGGACCGCCGCCCGCGCCGCGCTCCTCGATGAGCAGGGCCTGGTGATCGATCAGGTGCTGGTCACCTATTTCGCCAAGCCGAAATCGTATACCGCCGAGGACGTGGTGGAGATCTCTTGCCACGGATCTCCCGTCGTCCTGCGCTTCTGCCTCGAGCGGGCGCTGGCCGCCGGGGCGCGCTTGGCCGAACCGGGAGAATTCACGCTGCGGGCCTTCCTGAACGGCCGCATCGACCTGCCCCAGGCGGAAGCCGTGCGCGATTTGATCGAAGCGAATACTTTGTATCAGGCCCGGGTGGCCGCCCAGCAGGCCGAGGGCTCCCTGTCCCGCCGCCTGGCGCCGGTCAAGCGCCAGTTGCTGGACTTGATCGCGCTGCTCGAGGCCGGCATCGACTTCGCGGAAGACGACGTCGCCGTGGCGGGCAGTGAGGAGATCCTGGCTCGGCTGGCGCCGGTCCGCCAAGGGGTCGCCGCGCTGGCAGCGACTTTTGACTACGGCAAGTGGGTCCACGAGGGCATGACGCTGGCGATCGCCGGCCGCCCGAACGTCGGCAAGAGCAGCCTATTTAACCGCCTGCTGGAACAGGATCGCGCCATCGTCACCCCCATCCCCGGCACCACCCGCGACACCGTCTCGGAAACGGCGTCGCTCGGCGGCATCCCCGTGCGCCTGGTGGATACGGCGGGCATTCGGGAAGGGCAGGACCTGGTGGAGTCGCTGGGTATTGAGCGGACGTATCAGGCGATGGCGGATGCCGATGTGCGGCTGGTGGTGATCGACCTGTCCGAGCCGCTGACCGCGGCCGACCGCGCCATCATCGAGCGCGCCCGCCAGCAGGGACGCTGGCTGCTGGCGGGCAACAAAGCGGATCTCCCGCGCCAGGCGGAACCCGTCGCCGATTGTTTCGAAGTCTCGGCGTTGACCGGAGCGGGCATCGACGCGCTTCGCCAGGCCATTCTGCCCGAGCGGCACGAGCCGGAGGCCGGCTTCATCACCAGCCTGCGCCACCGGCGTCTGCTTGAGGAAGCCGCGGAGGCGCTGGCGCGCGCCGAAACTGCCGCCGCCACCGGCATTCCCCATGAGATGCTGCTCGTCGACCTGTACGCGGCGCTCGCGCCCCTCGACGGCCTCACCGGCGCGACCACCGCCGACGACATCCTCCACCGCATTTTTTCCACGTTCTGCATTGGCAAGTAGCGCCGCCGGCGGCCGCTTCACCGGAGCGGCAGAATGTTCTCGAGGCCGGCCAGCGCGCAGGCCGCGCACAGCAACTTCTCCGCTCCGCCGTCCTCCGGACGCCGGATCTCCTGCGGAGCTTCCCCGCACGCCTCGCACAGGCCCGCCGCGCGCAGGCAGGCGGGGCACATGCCGTACTCGCCGTCGCCGTCCCGCAACCGGACAATGCAGTTCTGGCAGAAGGTCTCGCCGCAGGCGCACTCGACGGGCTGGCAACTCGGACACAACTCCTCGCCGCATGCCGCGCATTCGGCCAGGAGGGGCAGACGCCAGAACCAGGCGCCGCAAACCGGACAGTCGAACCCGCGCGACGACAAACCGTCGAAATCGCCCCGGCCAAAGATCGTGTCACCCATACAACCGGCGTGAATTTCGCCTCCTGCTCTCACCCTCGCACAGCATGTCGCACGTTTTCCGGTTTTTCAAGGCGGTAAGTGCAAAGGAATCTGGCGTTTTCTGTTTTCGAAAACGATTGTGAATTTCCCTTCCGGGCCGATTGCGTCACCTTTCCATGTGGGTCCCTCGTGCGTGACGTACGTCCTTTGGTGGCGCACGCTTTTGCGTGCAGCGCAACTTCCGTTGCGCCACTGCGCGAACCACGCGCCGCGGCCCATCGCCCGCACTGGCGAACTTCAAGTTCCCCTGCACCTTGAAAGGCGCGCCACCCCTTTTGGCGTCCTTGGCCGGTTCGGTATCTCCCGTTCTCCTGGACGACGTTAGCCGCCAAAGACAACCGCCGCAGGCTCTCAAACACGGCCTCCTTCACCAGGGGCGCTGGCACTGCCCGGGTGGTGTAGGCCTGCCGTGCTTTCGTGAACCCGGATGCACAAGCAGTGCCGATACCGCCGGTGTTTGCTGGAGGAGTAGCTCGGCGACATGGCCGACTCATGACAAGCACGGTACAGCAGCCCACGGAGCCGCGCTTTGACCTTCCGGCTGGACACCACATCGCGGTCCACCTTGACGGCCTGGATGTCGGCCAGCAGGCGGCGCAGCGCCGGGCGGTCCACGTTCGCGCCCGTGTAGCCGCCGTCGTCGTATTGCTCCGGCAGCAACGTCCACCCCTCGCCGGCCTGGCTGCGGATGTAGGCCTCGCCGGCGTCGCGCTGCGCGTCGAGCGAGTTGAAGTCCTGGTTCAGCCCCTCGTCGGTCGATTTCCGCGTGTAGATGGCGCAGCGGACCGGCTTCGGCGCGCCATTGCCGTTATTCCCGTTCGCCATGTTTGACTCCCGGCCGGTGCCCCAAGCCGTAAAACGCAAACCCATTC